>ERZ827181.477-NODE-477-length-54835-cov-4.837349_pt1 | contig 54835 bp, 52 predicted proteins | sample MGYA00519778_ERZ827181 | MGnify/ENA primary metagenome ERZ827181 (study PRJEB31778, sample SAMEA3449273) | human gut metagenome | biome: human gut; feature: human-associated habitat; material: faeces | place: United Kingdom | collected 2010/2012 ...
TGCCAGAAGGCAAAAAATAAAAAATGGAGGTAATCCAAAATGAAAAAAGTAGTTTTCTCAATCAAAAAAGTCAGAAATCCTGACGAAAAATTATCCGGTTTCGGATTTATCAACGACGAAGGAACGTTGCTATGTAAGTGCGTTTCAAAAACAGGCAAACGTTATACGCGAGCCTTTGATGAAGTTGAACAGCATTGCCACCCTATAATCGGGAAAGAAAACGAGTTCAAAGGTTACGTAACTATTTATTATAACGACGTTCCCCTTTACAACAAAGAACACGACAATTACGACGTAAGAGATATCGAAGTCGAATATTCGGTATGGTACAAAATCGTGGAGGAAAATTAAAATGTCCGAATTTGATTATTTTAACGGTGAAAATTTCATAACATTCGATTTGATCGAAATCGACGACGAGAACCGTGAAGTAACGGTTGCCGTAAGCGACACCGGAAGAATAAGCGTTAAAACCTTTGACCTGTTGTTTGACGGTAATCGCCGTTACTTTGAATACGGCTGTTCATACACAAAAATTTATATAGACGAATTTACGGAGGAAAACTAAAATGTCAGGAAATATTAGCATTGTTATCGGATCTTGGGGTTCGTATAACGAGTGTAACGAAAGAGCGTTAGGCTCGAAATGGCTTGACCTTTCGGATTATTCCGATTGGGATGAAATTGTAGAAGAACTTAAAAAAGAAGGTTTTGAACTTGACGGTATCGACGAAGAACTGTTTATTCAAGACATTGAAGGTATCGAAGACCGTTCGGTAAATTGGGATTACGTCAACCCCGAAACGTTGTTTAATACACTGAAAGAATCCGGTGTATTAGATAACGATTACAAATATAAAGTCTTTTCTGCTTTTCTTGAAGTTCGTGATTACGACGATTTTGAAGAAAAGGTTAAATCACATGGCGACCGTTGGGATGATGATATTAACATATACGACGGATATGACTGGGATGATTTCGGAAGAGAAATGTTTGCCGTCAATGGTTACGACAGTTCCGTTCCGGAAAGTGTTCAAGACTTTATAGATTTTGAGGCATACGGAAAATACATCGGAGATTATACCGTGCAGGAATACAGCAACGGACTTATAGAAATTTATTAAAAATAAAAGGAATTTTACTATGAATATTACAATCGAAAATAAAAAACAAAAAGCAATCGAACTTATGAACAGATTAGACATTTACAAGCCATATATCAAAGGTTTCAAAGATAAAAACAGCGTTTGTTTCTACGAAAACTTTGGTGGATTTTGGGCTTACCAAGAACCTGAACTCATGGCTAAAATCAAAGAATTTGAAGAAAAACACAACGTGCTTGTATATGCCGTAACACACGAATACACCGAATTTGGCGAGTGTTACGACTTTCTCTACATTCCCGACTATGAAGAAGAATGGGATGAAATGCTTTATCCGCAAGGCAATATGTTTTACGCCTATGCTTACGTCTGGAACAAAACCGACGATTTCTGTTCAGAGTTCGGTACAATCGGTATTCGTTCATTCGGCGGCGGAATTAAAAGAGTTGCGTGAGGTGAAAAATATGAAAATTTATCTTGTTTTATTTCAATATTGCACAGATGATTGCGATGGCGTAGATACGCAAGCGTTTTCTTCTTATGAAAAAGCCGTTGAACGCTTTAATGAGATTATCGAAGATGAAAAAAAGCCCGAAATGAGTTGGGCTTCAAACGCTTTTGAAAACGGCGAATTACAACACAACTATGAACTGGATTGCAACGAAACCTTTACCGACGGCGAAGAACACGAACTTTGGTGGAATCTCTCTTGCAAACTTGACTGGTATCTGCACGAATTTCTTGAATTACGTATTTTGGAGGTAGACTCAAATGAGTTATAAAGCAATGGCACATATTCACTCGCTTAACGGCGAAATGGCGGAAATAACCGTCTTGGAAGAAGTCGGAAACAATGATTACATAGTCGATTATAAGGGTGTGAAATGTCACGCCCTTTTTAATTGGTTTGTATGTCAGTTTTATGCAGATGACGTTTACAGGAGAGTTGAAGAATGAGATATATATTCTACCATTACAACCACTTCGGAACGCTCGTTTTTGACTACTACGACTAAGAAACGCACGTATCACAATCTTATATGTTTTACACATTAAAACAGGCTGTAAGCAAATTCAGGCGGGATAACGGCTTGCAGTATAAGAAGATAGTTATCTCAAAACTTTTTTAAGGAGAACTCAAATGAAAAAGACAAAAGAAATCGTGCTTTACGACGATACCGAAAATTACAAAAAGTTCGACGAAACAAGAGATTTTCTCTTTGAAGTCTACGCAGACGAAAACGGTTGGGCTTGCAAAGAAAATATTCCCGACGAAACAGTCTACAAAGAAATTGACTTTCAAAACGCAGAAACGTGGAGAGATTTGAAAGACGCTCTCGAAAACAGTTTCAAAACACGCTATTACCTTATGACGGGAACTTGCGGAAGATGGAACGGCAATTTCGACGGCGGAACATTCATCACTTGCTACCGAGATTTTCAATCTATGATTCAACACCTTGACAATATAAAGGTGATAGACCGAAACGGGCATCTGATTGTCGAAGGTTATCACCACGACGCCAGCGATCATTACGAATTGAAACGGCTGACAAGGCAAGGTTACGAATACGCCGACAAAAATTGTTTTGCCCACGACAGGAAACTACATTCAACGATTATGAATTGCAATTTCTTTTCGGCATTGCCGAGAATCGCTCAAAGGGTTTACGGCTTATGACGAAAAACGAATACGGCTATAAAGTTTGTTATCAACAAAAAGGCAAACGAAAACTGAAAATCTATCTCGTAACAAATTCTCGCGATTTGGCTTTCTGGGAAGTAAGGTGGTATGAAACTCATTCACCGCCGGATAGAAAAACACGAAAGCCTATAACCAATGCCGTATGGGTTGTAATCCCGATAAAAACATATCTCGAATATAAAACGCTTTGGAAAGGTTGTCCGTTTTAAGACGACCTTTCTTCTATTCTAACAAGGAGTTAAACAAAATGATAAAACTGAACCTAATAGCCCAAGATGAGCAAGAAGAAAGAATACTTGCTTATTTACAAGAAAATGCAAGCGAAACTCTTGCAGACAAGATAAACAATGGCACTCCGTTTGAGAAAGACGGAAAGCCGCTTATCAACAAAAAAACTCTCGCAGGTTTCACGGATTACGCCTATGAAGAGGCAAGAAAACTTGCGAGAAAAAATGCCAAAGTAATGATTATAGACGATCCGACAGTATACGGCTGGGCTATCCACTTTTTTGAAGAAGATTCAATCGAAGGCACGCTTTATACCATAGACGGCGAAGAATATAAACCTGCACCGAAAAAGGTTGTTACAACAAAGCCTGCGACGGTAAAACCGCAACCGCCGAAACCACAGAATTTACAATTTTCTATCTTCGATAAAATCGACGATACCGAAGTTAAAGATACAAAAACGGATACTTTAACTACCGAAACAGACACAGACAATGAAGAATTTACCGAAGAAGAAAAACTTGACGCCCTACGACTGGTTGCCGAAGAAGAACAAAACCAAACGGCGATCCGCCCTATCGAACAATCAAAAGGTAATCCTATATATCAAAAATATATCGCATACCAATCGGAACACCCTACTTCAATCGTGGCTTATCGCTTAGGCGATTTCTACGAAGTTTTAGGCGACAACGCCGTAATACTTGGGAACGAAATGGAACTCACGATTACAAGCCGTGACGTTGGTTTGAAAGAACGTGTTCCGATGATAGGTTTTCCTTACCACGCCGCTGAAAATTATTTCGCAAAAATTGTGAGAAAACACGACCTTTACATCATCGAAAACGAGCACGAAACACAGTTTATTCCAAGCCTGTTACATATCGATAATCGACTTATAGACCAAGATACGGGCGAAATATTGTCCGAAGAAGAAATGCGTGAATTTGACGGTGATATATACGAACCGCACGACATTGACGAACCCGAAACCGCAACAAAACAATCTAACCCAAATGAGATATTTGCCCTGTTCGGAAATAAAGTCGAGGTGAGATAAAATGAAGATCGAAAAGATAAAACCCATTCCGAAATACATACAGAAAAAGATAAAACTTTATGACGATCAATTAAAAACAGCGCCGTTCGGAAGAACTCGTTTCTATGCCTACTTCACTAAAAACGACGGCGAACTCGTTAAAGTTACGGTAGCCGTTAGAGAGTATAAAAAACAATGGTATTGTAAACCGGTTGTCGTTCACGGCGTCCATTCCGACAGATGTTTCGGCAAAGACATTAAATTCACTTTCATTGCAGGATATTCTGTCGGTTGGCACGAACAAGGGCTTTCAAAATATCCCGATTGGTATGAAAGCAAAGATTGGGGTTGGTCGTCTGACGATTCGTTCGACCCCTATGCACCGATAGTCAACCGCGATTATATCCTACAACATTTCCCTGAATATAAATACAGCGCCGTTGACAGATACACGGGCATACATGTATTCAAATACTTGCGACTTTACGAGAAGTTTCCGCAAATCGAATATCTGACTAAACTCGGATTACATAATATCGCAATGTCAACCCAAATTTTACGGCTTTGCGGTAAGGATAAAAAATTCCGCAAATGGCTTGCAACAAATAGAAATGATATTGCACTCTCTTCGTATTATATCGTGTCCATAATCAAGGCTTACAAGACTGGAAAACCGATACGAGAAATCGACAACTTTGCGATACGAAAAATACGGTTTGACCACGCAGAACAGATTGGCAACGTGAAGGAACTTGTAAAAAACGAAGTCGGAAAATTTTTAGACTATATCGAACAGCAAAACACAAATTTTTATTCCTATAGAGATTATCTTAACGCTTGCCAATATCTCGGCTTGGATATGAACGAAGAAAAGAACCGCTATCCCCACGATTTCAAACGTTGGCACGATATACGAATTGATGAATACCGCTCCACAAAAGCCTTAAAAGACGAGCAAGAACGCAAAGAGTTTTACGACAAATTCGCTACCGTAGCAAGCAAGTATTTAGGGCTTGAATATGATAAAAAATCCGTCTATATAGCGATTATCGCACAAAAACCGTCCGATTTAATACACGAAGGTGAAATGCTTCATCATTGCGTGGGACGTATGGGTTACGACCAAAAATTCGCTCGCGAAGAATCGCTTATATTCTTTATCCGAACAAAGGAAGAACCCGAAAAACCGCTTGTAACGGTCGAATACTCTTTGAAAGACAAAAAGGTGCTTCAATGTTACGGCGACCACGACAGCAAACCGAACGAAAACATAATGCAATTCGTAAATAAGAAGTGGCTGCCTTACGCAAACAGAAAACTTAAACAAATAGCGGCATAACCGCAAAGGAGATTTTTACTATGGAAAACAATTACTATCGCATTACCGCCTATCACCCCGAAAAAGATATTTCTATCATAATGGATTCTTTCGGGCTTTTTGAAAAGAAATGGCAATTTTCTGCCGACCTTATAAAGAAAGGTTTCAAAATCCTCGAAGTGTCGGACGATTCGCAATTTACCGAAGGCAATATTCCGCTTTTGGTAGCACCTTCAGACAAATATATTCTCCGTGCCTAATAAAAGGTCAAGGTTTTATTCTACCTTGACCTTATTCTACTGATACCTAAGACAATGTGCAGAACTCACTACTCGATAGTATACAGCCTTTCGTCTATAAACAGACATTTCCCTTCGCGCGAACTTCCCGCACTGCGTTTATATCTGACATAATGAATACCGTCTATATGAAAGCCGTTTTCATAGAAATATTCGCGCAATTGTCTGATTTTTACGGTTTTACCGTTTTCGGTCTTATATATAAAATTGAATTTCACATTAACGACGGCAAGGGTATAATCGTTGCCGAATTTATCCCGAAACGAAAACTTTTTGCGACAAATACGCTTATATGCTTCTTCCAGTTCAATAAGATCCAACGAATTATCCAGAAAATTTCTGAACATACGAAAACGCAAAGTCGCTTTCCGTATTTGCTTTCGCACTCTCTCGCAGTTTTTACATTATTTTAGGGTTTATATATTTCTCCTATAAAACAACCTGCCACTTATTTATTCGCAACAATGCACAGCCAGTGTTTTTTAGCATCTACAAAAGTCTTAATGTCACAAAATCCAACTTTTTCTAGCATTGTGCGAAGTTGCATTTCGTTGTAGATTTTCATTCCGCCTATTTTTTTTGCCCATTTTTCGTCTGCGGGATTTGTTCCGTCACTCTCGTTGCAAATAAGGAAAGTACCACCGCTTTTCATAACACGATTTACTTCGGTAAAGCATTTTTCGAGGTCTGTCCAAAAATATACCGTCTCAAAAGCAGAAACACAATCAAAAGCCTCGTTGTCAAACGGCATAGACGATACGTCGCCATAAACAATATCACACTTGCCTTGCTTGATTGCGATAGCGTTTAGTTTTTCCGATTCTGCCACGCTGACCTTAGAATAGTCTATTCCTGTCACGTGTCCGTTTGTGCATTTTGCTAGCCAGTTGGCAATATTTGCTCCACCTCCACAACCGATATCCAGTACTTTGGCATTCGACTTTGCGTAAATTTTAGTAAAGCCCCACTTTGCCAACTTACTATGACCGCTGTTCATCATTTTAACCATTATTTTTCCGCCGAAACCTTGGGGTTTCCGTGTGTTTTCAAAAAAGCTCATATTTAACTCCTATTATTAACTATGCGGTTATTTCTTTTTTCGTAGTATAAATTATAACCTAATCACTGCCCGCATTACCGTATTTGTGATTGGTCTTATTTCAATATTATTTCTGTTTTTGTTTCTTACGCCTTGCTATCAGTAAAATAGCAACTCCTCCGCCACCAACGATAACTACCGCTCCAACTATAATTAGCAGATATCCCCACATCGGCATATGGAATGCTACGCCCGGAACACATACGATGAAAATTCCCGTCTTGTCGGTTTCGGTAACAACGTATCTTCCGTATCCGCTCGCGGAAAGTTTTGTAAGTTCGCCGTTGTCGTCCATATAGTAAACTTCTGCTTTCGTGCGGTCAAAATAATCGTCCGCGCGGAACAACAACTCAACTTTACCGCTCAAGGTTATGACTTCGCCGTCTTCACTCAAAAATTCAGCCGAATAAACCTCAAAATTGTCGGCAATCTTTTTCATTGCGGAAGCCGCTTTTTCGTATACGTCCGATCCGTCAGTAACCTTTCCCGCAATAATTCCTGCTTTTTCAGGCAACACGTTATTTGTATCTCTGAATTTAACAATGTCGTTCTCGCCCGTAACCGAGTAAACGGTTACGACATACTCCGAAAACGAGTCGTTACCGAGAGAAGTTTTATACTGTGAGTTCGTTGCCTTGTAGATTACTTTATACTCACCGACGTTACCGAGCGTAAGTTTTCCGCCCGAAATATCTACGGAATCATTCCCGAAAACAGCCGTAATCACAACAGGGCTATCCTCGTTTCCGAGTTTTGCCGATGCCTTAGGAATCGGGAAAACCGTGCCGACTTTCAAAGAATATTCAGCCGCCGCTTTCGTAGAAATAACGGGAACAAATTCCGCAGGACGTTCGCCTAAATCACGAACAGTTTCGGAAGTTTTATCAGACGACGAGAGATTCAAAGTGGCGGTAAAATTCATTTCACGCGACATCGCGTTGATGTACGCCGAAAACGAAAGTTTGCTTTTCAGATTGTTTTCGGAAAGCGTATAGGTATAATACGTCCAACCGTCTTTCTTTTCGCTTGTTTTACCGACTTCTTTCCCGTCAAGGTTCAGGTTCAGATAGCCTATCGACGAAGAGAACCCGAACGTCATATAATACTTGCCGTCTTGTTTCTCCACGGTAACGGGGTTTGTAAAATTATCCGCACCCATCTTCAAGTCAAGGTTTACGGGAACGGTATACGTTCCGTCGCTGCCGCTTATCACCTGCTCGCTTGCGGCATAGCTAATTGAAACCGAGTGGAACAATCCGCAAAGGATAAGTGCAAATACCGCTATACTTACAGCAAAGATTTTTTTGAATTTTACCATACTTCATTTCCCTCGCTGTCAACAAATAACGCTACAAGAACGGTATCTTTCGTGAACTTATAGGTCGATAAGTCAATTACTGTTCTGCTTTCATCGCCCTGAACGAACCAACCCTTAAACGTATAACCCGTTTTTGCAACGACCGTTCTGTTCGATTCAAGACCATTTCCTTCTATTACGGATTCGTTTCTTATAACCGAAGCGGAATATGCCGTATTGATTGCATATTTTACGGTAAGTAGTTTCTTGTATACTGCGTTAATCGTAAAATAATTGCTATCGTCGGATACTTCGTTCAGATAAATTTTTCCGTTTTTAACGGTATCGCCCAAGAAACCGCCCGTCCATCCGGCAAGAACGTATCCTGCAGGCGCATAAACTTTGTACACTGACAAATCGATAATATAATAGCCGCTTGACGAATCCCTGAAATAATGTTTTCTTCTGTCGTCGTTTCCTTCCGATTTTGCGGTAACGGAAATTCCGCCGTCCCATATTGCATACAGCGTTACGTTCTGCGAATTGTATTTACCGATAAAATCCGATATACCGTTTTTAACGACGTCTTTGGACGTTGCGTCCCTGCCTATATATTGCGTCCAACCGAACAGAATATCGCTTCCCGCAAATTCCTTTTCATTAAGCGCGTTGATGTTATTGCTCAGATTATACGTTACCATTCTCTCTGTAAGCCCGTCGGAGAAAGGATGATCCTTATCAGTAACAAACGTGATCGTAACGTCGCAGTTATCCGATAAAACGTTGACGATCTGCCCGAACGAATAAGACGTTCCGTTTATCGCAAAACCGAAACCGACGTAAAACTCACCCGCCTCGTTAAACTTCAAGGAATATTCGTATTCGCCTTTATTAAGCGTATAAGTTCTGTTCGCATAAAAGCTGTTGTCGGTTTTACCGCCGATTCTATGCCTAACGCTTACGTACGACTTTGCGATTTCATTGCCGTCGTCGCTGTAAAGGCGCGGAATGTTCATTGTATACAAAGTGTTTGCAAAATACGAATTATATTTAAGCATATCCGTAGTTTTTTTACCCGAAAATCCTACGCCGTAAATATAATTACTGTTGAATTTATTTCCGAAATACGAAAATTCAAGCGATACGGTAAACCAGGAATAATTTTCCGTATAGCCCTTTATTTCTTTAATCACGGAATCTATATCGCCGTTTGCTATGTCGCGCGAAATTGTCGTACTACGATTGTTTTTATCCACAAGATAAGCGGAAAAACCCGTCGGACTCATACGAGAAGGCGTGTTGTCGCCGATAATCATACTGAATGATCTCGAAAGTTTTTCGTCGCAGTTATCCTTTGTCAAATATACCGACTCGCTTGCTTTGACGTCTTTTATTTTTCCGTACTCATCGTATTTAACGTCGCCTTCGTCCATTATTTCGCCGTTATCGGACTCGATACGATACGTTTCTTTTTGCGAAGTAACATATTTGAAGCGAACAAATTCCGTTTCCCCATATACGTTTACAAGTTCGTAACACACGTAAGTTTCATATGCGGAAGCCGTAAAATCTTTTTTCTGATGCCCGATATACGTCAAAGAATAAACGCCGTTCTTATTCGTGAAAATTCCGACGTGAAGCGGATTTATGCACGATTCGTCGTCGTACCAATTATTTCTGAATCGCACGTTTTTCACGCCCGTCCACGAGTAAGTAAGCGTCGGCAACTCCACCGATGCACCTTCTTTATCTATCGTATCGGAAACGTAGGCATTATCTTCTTCCGACCATTTCCAAGCGTGATTTTCGTCGGTTATCCGATAATCCGGATTGCTTTTTTCGACGAGTTCGACGATCGCCGTTTTTGTGATACCGTCGTCATCCGTAAAGGTAAACACTATTGCACAATCGGAAGAAAACGCAAAAGCCTTATTTACCGTGATTTCTTTTAAAAAATCGATTTTATCACCGCTGAAAGCAAAGCCCTTGTATCTAACGTTCGAAAAATTGGTATCTTCGGATACTTTCTCGCGGTAAATATCTTCGAGCCTTAAAACATCGCCCCGATTGACGGTTTTTCCTATCCTGAATTTCGACGATTCACGCATTCCGTTCGCACCGAAAGTCTGCACGGACATAGAATCGTAATACAATTCTTCCCCGTTTTTTCTGCTTGTTACGGCGTCATAGCCGTATATATTTGTCTGAATATCGAAATGGGCTATTTCATATCTTGCTTCGGATACGTTTTTCGAGTTTGTTTCGTCGGTAGGTCTGAACGTTATTTTACTGTTATACACCTTTCTCGCGGCATACGGTGCGTTTGCATCGCTTGCCGAATACCAAAAATTCATCATCCTCGTTGACAAACCGTTTTTCAGCGTTTCGTCATAAGTCAGGTTTTTATCGTTAAGATCGGAATAGTTTCCCGGATAAAAAGTACCCGACGTTTCAAAAGAATAACTATCGCCCGAAAGTTCTTTATAATCGACGTTTTCGTCGGATAGTTTTATGATATGGTCGTAATCCATATACAAAATCTGCACGCCCGATCCCATACCGCCTGCAACTTCCATAAAGCCCGAAACGGAATACATAATTCCAAATTCGCGCTTGAAGTTTGTTCCGAGATCGATAACCGAATATACCTTATAGTCGTCCGTATGAAATTCCACCGAATAATCCACATATTTCTTCGCTTTGTAAGTTTCCGGATAATAATTCGATTCAACTTCTCCGTTAAAGCCCGTCGTGTCAAGCTCGAAACAATACTGATTCGGCATAAAAGACATCATTCTGTAAAACAAATTGACGTAATAAGGTTCTTCAAGTTTTCCGAGCGTAAACTGAACAAGCCCCGCATAAGGCGTAAACGGCTTAATCAATTTATATTTCCCGTTTTCCGCTTTCAGATAAGAAAAAACCGAATTGAAACCGTCGCCCATAGACGATTTGTTTGCTATCGTCTTATTATAACTTCTTACAAGATAATATCCGTCCTCAAGCGGAACGCTTGTATCGACGTAGGGCGTCTTAAAACCTATCAGCCTTGTTATTCTGAATTCGACGGTATAAGTTGTGGTCGTACCGTATCTTTCCTCGTCGGAAAGCCCTTCCGCTTTCCAGTTGGTTGTTTCGATATCGAGATATACGGGGTTTGATAAGTCCGTATCGGTTATGCGGATATATATCGTTTTCACCGTATCCGAAAGCGAATTTACGCTTTCTTTTATATAAACGCTTGACGGATTTTTGGTCGCGTTTACCGTTACTTTATAGGAATCGGCAAGCGCGCCGTAAGGCTCCGGATCAATGCAGTCGTATTCGATTTTAAGCAATAAATCGTTATCCGATTTTTCAATGTATGTATTTTCAACCGAAATGTTTTCGGGGAATTTTTTATAACCGCCGAACTCATCCGCGGTCTGCCCTTTTTTTATCGTATCTTCGAGAATTTCGGCTTCAAAATCTATATCGTACGTTCCGCTTACGGTCATATCTTCTTTAAGCCACTTTGCATAAAGCGTTACGTCGCTCATCGTCATAAGAAGAAGATTATCCTGATATTGCGTATGATATTCCTTATCAAAAAACCAGCCGCCGAAAACATAGCCGACTTTCTGCGGCGAAGGTAAAACGGGGATGCTTTTTGCCGTGTACGTCAAATCTTCCAAAGGCGCGTCAAGCCCTTCGGATGAAAAAGAGATTTTATATTCCGTATCGCCGTACGCTTCTTTAATAACGTCCTGCGGCGTCTTTACGTCGGTTTTACCGCAAGCGGAAAATACGGCAAGACTTACGACGCACAATATAAATATAACAACTTTAGAAAAAAACTTTTTCATTGCACCCTCTATAAAAGCGGAATCGGATACGCCCGTTTTCGCGGGCGTATGCCGTTCCTTTGGTTTTTACAGGTAAAAATCTTCGTGATCTTGAAGATTACTCATAAATGTATTTTCGGAGTTCGCTCTGCCGTTGAACCAGCCTTCTTCAAAGAGGGAAGGATCCTGATTCTTGACTTTCTCCACATCCATCCAGGTATCAAACGAATAATTGTTATACACTGCATAATGCGTTTCTTCCATATCGGTAAAAGCATTCTTGTGAATCTTGGAGAAGATACCGAAGGAAATATAGTTGAAAGCGTTTCCGAGATAATATACGGAGCCTTCCATTACTTCATAGCGATAAACATAATGCTGTTTTGCCGCGAAATCTTCACTCCATGCTCCCCATTCGTATGCTTTGCCGCGAAGCGAATAACCGATTCCCATATGTCCGCTTGCGTCATTGAATCCGCCTGCTGTCGCAACATAACGAACGTCGTAAATCGTAATCAAATCATCGTTTCCTACGTTGTCTTTCATCGTTTTCGTGTCGGTATTTTTCACATACTGCATAATGCCGTAATATTCACCCGACATACTTTCCACGAAGAAATACTCACCGGCTTTCGCAGCTGCCGTCAACTTTCTCGGATTATCCTCGTTGCCTTCCGATTCGGTTGCCGTAAACATAAAGATACCTTTCGTTTTGAAAGCATACGGCTCGATATTCTTCATTTTTGCAAGCGGCAATACGAATTTGATTCCGTTCTTTTTGATATTTTCATTTACGGTAATCGTTTCTCCGTTTACGATGCAGCCTGCATTTTCAAACGCTCTTGTTTTAATCTCTTCAAGCCCACCGTCCGAAACGATGAATTTCGTAAGGTTAGACGTGTTAGCAAACGCCTTTTCGCCGATACTTACCACCTGAGAACCGACGTAAACTTCCGAAATATAGTTATTGTCCTTGAAAGCTTCGGCAGCAATAACGACCTTGTAGGTCTTTAATGCTTCATCGTCAAAACTGATACAAATTCTGTAAACTCCTCCGAGATCGAATGCCGTATCTTTGTCGAATCCCGTTACGGTAATCGTTTTTGTCGCATCGTCTTTCGTGTAAGTTACGCCAAGAATATTTCTTGTATAGGTTACTCTGAGATACAGGTTGTGATCCAGCGTGCCGGGGGTATAAGGCTTGCCGAGTTCGGTAATTTCATAAGAATAACTTCCGTCGTTGATACCGATAGCGTCAAGAATTTCATCAATCGTTAAAGTTCCCGCCGACTTTTTACCCGTTATGGAATAAGTCCTCTTCGTCGAGGAATCCCTTGTGTCTTCACCCACTATGTGAATGATAACTGCTTTTCTTTTTGCAATCGTTCCGATACAAACAACCTTTTCGAGAGTTGTGCCGTCGCTTTCGGTAAGTTCGGTATAAGGAGTTTTACCTTGCGTGAAAGCATATTCGCTGATTCCTTCGGGCATAGAAGCAACATTCAGATAAATATATCCGAAATCGTTCGACGTAAGCCCGCTGAACACGGAATAAGAATCGATCGCCGATTTTTCGTCGGGGGCTTGCACTCTCTGCATATCGGTAAGCATAGAACCCGTATAATACGAAAGTTCGTACGTTGCGTTATTTTCGTCCGATGTATAAGAAATTTTCTTAAACGTGGACGGAAGCGAAATATATTTAACGTTCAGACCTTTGAACGCTCCGACGGATACGGCTTCAATGCCTTCCGCAACGGTGAGGGTTTCATCGGCAACTTTATCCTGATAAGTACAAACAAGCGTTTTATAAGTTACGTCGCCAACAGTACGGTTTCTGAAAAGTTCGCCTTCCTCGTAATAATATTCGCTACCCTCTGCAAATTTGAGATTGGACGGAACGGTTACGAGCGTATTAACGCTTGCGGGAATGTTTACGGTAAACGGGAACGCGCTCGCTCCTCTGTAATAACCGACCATTCCTTCCATATAATCGCCCCAAAGCGAATCGATAATGATCTCAAGCCCTTCGGGAAGTTCGAGAGATTTAAGATTTCTCATATTCCAGAACGATTTTTCAAGCACCTTAAGGCTTGCGGGTAATTTGACGGTTTCGAGTTTCGTGCAAGCCTGAAATCTGTTGATATATTGAATGCCGTCTGCAAAAGAAGCGTACACCACGGAATCGCACTGATCGACGGTTGCCGTATACATTCCCGCCGAAACGGAGAAGTCCGCCGTAACCACGTTGCAACCTTTAACGCCGTCAATCGTTACGTTTTTGGACAGAAAAGAAATCGCGGGGAATCTCTTGATATTCTGCCATTCTTCCGAATTGCTCGACTTATAGTCGAAACCGACTACGGCATAATCGTTTGCCGTACCTTCGATTTTCTGATATGTAAGATAGGGCGATTTCCACATAACCTTGATAGCCGTATTTTTCGTAATGACGAGCGACGTGAAATCAACAACGTTTCCGTCCTCGTCCACATAAGACAAATCTTCTTTATCCATATAATAAGGAACGAAATCTTCATATTCCTTATCTGGGGCTTTCATTGTCGAATTGATTCCGACCTGAACGCTCTTTAAGGTTTCATAACCGTTATCGAACGTAACCGTAGCGCAGTAACGAGCGTAAAGGTTGTCCGTATCCTGCTTTACATATTTCGTTCCGTAAGCGGCGTCGATATACCAACCGTCGAACGTAAGGTTTTTACTTGCCGCGTCCTCCGTGTATTCTGTTGTCTTACTCGAAAGATCTTCAAGCTTTATATCGGTAGCGGCTTCACCGTTGACGGAAATGCCGACGTGAATAGGCGCAAAATACGCATATACCGTAAGATTTTCTTTCACTTCGGTATCTTTGGTAAACTCTGTACCCTCGTCGAAGGTCGAGGTTGTGTACCAACCACGGAATTCATAAAATTCCTTTTCCGGATCGGCAGGCATTGTCACCTTACCGTTCACCACGTCTACCGTTTGCGTTTTGCCTTCAACGGTAAACGTAACCGACAGATCCTTGCTTCCGCACGCTGTAAACGCGCAGACACCGACAAGAAGCATCACAAGACACAAAATAGCACCGATGACGTTCTTTCTGAATTTTGTCATTTTGAATGACCTCCTAAAAAAATTTTTGTATTGTATGTTCACTCGCTTTCGCGGGAAAAACATCTGATTAAATATCGTATCTCGCCAAAATCTCCGACGGGGACTGCGTGAGAACGAACAAATACGGAATCAGCGATATGCAAGTCATGAGCACCGCGCCTACGGCAAAACTTGCCGCCGCAAGACCTATAAATCCCGCGAACGCTACGTTCATAATCGCGTATCTGACTGCCACGAGCGCAACCGTTACCACCGAGAACGCAAAGAAACTCAAAATATTATGAACGACTGCTTGAGTGCATTCCTTGAACAAAAGATTGCCTTTGTTTACGCCGATTGCACGGTAGATTCCGTATTCCTTACTGTTTTTGATACTTGCCGACTTCTCTATGAAGAAATAGATGATGAGAAGCAGAACGATAACGAGAAGATAGAGATACAGCCCGCTTGCCGCGTCTTGTTTTTCTTCTTCATTTTCCTGTTCATACGCCGCGCCGACGTTCACAGCCGTTACGCCCAAATCTCTTAAATCGGATTTAAGCGAAGCAAGTTGCTCCGGGCTTTCCGTCGCTATCTCGAAATAATACTGAGAACCCGTAGACGAAAGCGCGTCGAGGTTTGGCGATATGTAAACGAAAATATTATGAAGAACGTTTTTGTTGACGTAAACCCGAATGTCCGTATCCATTACGTCACGCGTGATTTTGAACTGCTCAACATAAACTTTACTGCCCGTTACCTGTATTGCGTAAGGCGTATTTTTCAAACGAGAGTTTGTTTTGTTGACTTCAAAGTCTGCCTGCGTGGTATCGGTCATCATTTTGTAGAGCGAATTTCTGTTGATTTCTACTCTGACTTTATCGTTTGCGATCTCACCGTCATACAGCAGAATCTCCGCCGTAAACGAAGCCGAACCGTAAGTGTCTTTGAAGAATATTTCTTCCCCGTCCGAGAAGCTGATTTTGTTATACACGCCGAGGAAATTGACGTAATCTTCTTTGTTCAAGTAAATGATTTTATCGTTGCCGCCCGTAATACCCGTAATCGGATATTCGCCGTCAAAGGTCATAAGCGTGATTGCTTTATCCGTATTCAATTCTTTCATACGGAACTCTCTTTTGAGTTCTTCCGCCATTATGCGGGAAACAATCGCTTCGCCTTTTTCGGGAAGTCTGCCGTATTCTACGGCAATTTCGTCGCCTTCTTCGATTGCTTTCGGCGTATATTTGACTTCTATACCCGAAAGACTCGCAAGCCCGCCGTAAGAGAAACTTCCCGTTCTCATTTCCGTATCGAAGAAATCAATACTCTTGTAATGGCTTTCGTCCGTTTTCCTGAGTACCGAATAAGAGTTCAGATTCGTATAAACGGTATTCGCTCCGAGCGTTTTGTTTTCGGTAACTGCCGAGAGCGCCTCGAACGCAGAGAACGAGAAAAACGTCATTACCACGGCAAGCGCAAGAATAAATATCTGCTTGAATACGTTACCGACCGAATATGCCTTTTCGCCGTCGCCCTTATTACGCTTGAAAATCGTCTTTAAGGTAAACAGTCTGCCGTTTCGTTTTGCCGTACTCTTGGTAAAGGTGGTCAGAACGCTGTGCGTTTCGTTCCCCTCTTGAACGCTATCGTAAGTCGCGGGCGCAAGGTCGGTTTCTTCTATTTCGCCGTCCTCTACAAGTTCACCGTCAACAATTTTGATATGGCTGTCGGCATACTTTTTGATGAGCGAAACCTCGTGCGTTACAATAACAACAAGTTGGGTTTTGGATATTTCCTTTAATATATCCATAACCTTCATCGTGTTTTCCGCGTCAAGGTTGCCCGTCGGTTCGTCGGCAAGGATAATGTCGCTACCTTTTACGATTGCACGGGCAATCGCAACTCTTTGTTGTTGTCCGCCCGAAAGCGCGTCGCCGAGTTTGTTTTTGAAACGCTCCATATCGACGAGCTTCAACGCTTCTTCGGTTCTTCTCTCTATCTCTTTTTCATCTTTGAAACCTGCAATAATCATCTGATTGCGTAGGATTTCCGCTATTGTATAGCCTTTTTCAAGATAGTAGTTTTGGAAAATGAAGCCGATTTTTGCGTTTCTTATTTTGTCGGTTTTGCCGCTCGTACATTCGCCGTCGATATAGACCTTACCGCTGTCGGCTTTTTCAAGTCCGCCGATAATATTGAGAAGAGTTGTTTTACCGCTTCCCGATTTACCGAAAATGCACACAAGACCTTTATCGGGAAGTTCAAACGAAACACCTTTTAATACCTTGTTTGCGTTGCGGGAGTGTCGGTTAAAAGTTTTTACGATGTTTTCTACTTTGATTTTAGACATATTAACCTTTCGACCCCCTTCTTAAAGATTTTCTGATACTCTGTCCGTTTATCGCGCGGTTGAAGCCGAACGCAACGAACTCAACGATGAGTAACAGCATTATTTCTATAAAGAAGTAGTTGCCCGCCGAAATAAATGCGATTCCACCTCCCGGTATCACTGCCGCAATCAAACTGACTAGCGGCAAAAATACGATGGTCGGCAGGAATATGAGTGCCATCTGAATGTAAAGCGAACGCGACGAAATTTTGCTTGAAATGCCGAGCGTTCTGTAAACCGCAAAGTCGGTTTGGAAAACCTTTACGCTTCTTCCGAAAATCACGGATATGAGAGCGGCAAACAAAAGGCAGACCACAATCAAAGCGATATAGTAGATTACGTTCATCGCGTAAACGTCGCCCGCACTTTGAACGTATACTTTGCTTGTGGAAAGCATACCCATCATTCCGTCGGGGAATTTTCCGAGCGCGTTTTCCGCCGTCCTGTCGTCGGCATAATACAGCACCGACTGACTTGCTTCCGTTTGTTCGGTTTCAAAAATCGCGGAGTAGTCGTCGGGATTCATTTTAACAATCAGTTTTCCGCTTCTCGCTTCGTCCTGCTCGCTGTCGGACGCCACTTCGTAAGACTGGTTCGATTTTACCGAGAAAACCGCCGAATATTTCGTTGCCCGATAGGTGTTTGAATTTACAAGATTTATTTTCCCGCTTTCAACATTCTCGTCCTTTTCAAAGGTATACACCAAAGCGACCGTTTCTCCGAGTTTCATCGTCGTGTTAATTGCCTTGATTTTAATTCCGTTCTCTTCCGCGTCCGCGTGGGATAAGTAAAGAAGAACGTTGCCGGAAGAAAGCGTTGTTTTTACGCTTACACTCTCTATGCCCGCGTTTGCGTTTACAAACGTTTCGATGATTGCGTTTTTATCTTTTTCCGCAGATTTCGGCAACACCAATAACGCTTCGCCTTGCTTTAAGTTATATTGATAAGGCGCATACAGACAAGTGACGCTGTAAGCCGAAAGCATACCACTTTTCTTGGGAACGTTTACCGTAAATTCGGAAAATTCCTTATCCATAAGATAAAAGCCCGCTTTTGTTTCCCCCGCCGCTTTATCAAGATCGTCGTTTGTAAGGTTTCCCTTTTCGCTTGAAACGATTACCTTTCCGTTTACGCCTACGGTATCGAGCGAATTTGTAACGGGTTTTATAAGCGAACTTCCGAACACCGACAACACGACAAACAGCGTTACCGCACATACGAGCAAAGCAAAGCTCATCATTGCCGTGAATTTCGGTCTGCTTTTGTAATTCAGAACGCCGATATGTAAAGTATCTTTAACGTCTTTCTTTCTGCTTTGTTTTACTTCGGGGATTTCAACGTTCTTCGTTTCCATCGGCTTTTCGATTACTTTATCTTCCTTTACCGAGCCGTCGAAAATGGTTACCCTGCGCGTTGCGTATTCTACGAAAAATTCAGGATTGTGCGTAACCACGATGACGAGTTTATCTTTTGAAACGTCTTTCAGAAGTTTTGCGATTTCTCTCGAAGATTTAACGTCCAGGTTACCCGTAGGCTCGTCCGCCAAAATAATCGGCGCGTCCTTTGCGAGTGCTCGGGCTATTACGGTACGCTGTTTTTCACCGCCCGAAAGTTTACTGCCGCGTTGGTTGATTTGCTTGATAAGTCCCACCTTTCCGATGAGTTCTCTTGCTTTTTCGCGGCGTACTTTTTTATCGTCGAAACGCAAAAGAGCAAGCTCGACGTTTTCAAGCACGGTAAGGTTTTCTATGATGTTGAAATCCTGAAATACGGTTGCGATATACTTTTCGCGGTATTTTTCCCACTCCGCCGCGCCGTAGTGCGACGTTTCCTCGCCGTTTATATACAGCTCGCCTTCTTCGTAACTATCGTTCGCGCCGATAACGTTCAGAAGCGTAGATTTACCGCTTCCGCTCTCGCCCTCGATAGTCACGAATTCGTTATAGTCGAAATCAAGGTTGATTCCGCGTATACCGATCGTCAGAATATCGTTGCTGTCATATATTTTTCCTATGTTTTTTAAGTTTAACAGCAATGTTTTTGCTCCTTGTTATAATGCTTCTTTATTTGGTTAGTTAATGCTAACCAAATTCCGTTTTATAACCGCTCTTTCGAGCGGTTGTGTTCAATTAGGTGTTGTTTGCTGTATTCGTTAGAATACAGCAAAAGGCGTACGCCTTTTGCCTCGCTTGGATTCAATTTCTTTACTCGTTATGTCGCTTTTCCCAAACGCGTCAATATTATAGCATATATTCCATTTTAAATCAATAGAACAACGCTGAAATTAAGAAAATTAGCATAGGCTAAAATTTTTAATTTCTTCTAATTTGAATGAAAAACTCATCGACAAGTTCTTTTCCGCCTGCTTTATAGGTTTTTCCGTCTTTTATCCATACCGAACGGTCGCATAAAGCCGAGGCGCAACGCTTGTCGTGCGTAACCGTAATCATCGTGTTATGCGTTTCTTCGTGCAGTTTATTAAGAACTTCGACCATTTCGCACAAGCCTTTATAGTCCTGCCCCACCGTCGGCTCGTCCAATATGAGAACTTCGGGATCGGTCGCTACGACCGCCGCGATCGAAACTCTGCGTTTCTGTCCTTCCGAAAGCGACTGCGGATGACGATTGTATAAATGTTTTATTCCGAATTTTTCGGCTATTTCGTCGGCAAATTCGTCCGACTTCGCTCCGAACTTTATCTCTTTTTCTACGGTCGGCATGAAAAGCTGATAGTCGGGGTTCTGATAAACCACGCCTACCTTTTTATACCATTTTTTGCTCTGCTTGCTTTTTTGCCCGAATATATCGTCTATGTTCTGCAAAATCACGCCGCGAGTCGGCTTTTCCAGACGAGAAATAAGTCTTAAAAGGGTTGTTTTCCCGCAACCGTTCTCGCCGAGAAGCACCGTCCTCGAACCTTTCAATACGTCGAATGTAACGCCCTTCAATATATCGCGTTCTTTAGCAGAAAACGCTACGTCTGTAAGCGAAAACACGGGTAGCGTTCCGTTAAATTCCAAACAGGTATCTTCTATTTCGGTTGACTGCTCTTTCAGGTAATTTTCCCTGTCCGTTATCTCGTTTACGCTCTTATTTCCAACGTGAAAAACCTTATCTACGAACGGCAGAACGACGTCAAGCCTGTGTTCGATGACTATGATACAATAACCCGCTTTTGCGAGAGATTTTAATGTGGACATAAGCATTTCCGCGCCCGCTGTGTCGAGATTGGCAAGCGGTTCGTCTAAAATAACTATCTTCTGCCCCATCGCAAGCGTCGAAGCAGTTATAAGTCTTTGCTTCTGCCCGCCCGAAAGTTTGCGGCTTTGCCACGACTTATCGAGTTTCATAAGGCGGCAAACAGTGTCTATCTGTTTGCTGATTTTTTCGGGTGAAAACGCTAAATTTTCGCAACCGAAAGCGATTTCGTCCTCTACTGTTTTTTGTATGATCTGCTCGTCGGCGTTCTGTAAAACAACGCCGACTTTGCGGCATACTTCGCCAAGTCGTTTGCCTTTTATATCTTCGCCGCTTATCAGCACTTCGCCCGATAGTTTTCCGTCCGTGATATTCGGGATAATGCCGCTTATGATATACAAAAGTGTACTTTTGCCTTCGCCCGAATGTCCCGAAACAAGGTTGACTTCGCCGTAATTCAACGCGATATTTACGTTTTCGAGTATAGCGATCTTTCCGTCGTATGAAAAGTTTACGTTTTTAAGTTCTATCGCGTTCATAACACCACCGTACAAACCGCGCCTGCGGCAAGTCCCAAAAGAAACAGTACGTCAGACAGGCAAACGATTTCCTTTTTATATACCGTATAAGGCGTTTTTTCAAGCGAAAATCCGCGCGTTTCAACCGACAGCGACAGCGTATCCGATATGTTTACGAGTCGCATTACGAACGGCACTAAAAACGCTCTGTAAAAAATTTTCGGGTTTAATACGCTGCCCGCACCGCGCGTTTTCATCGCTTCTCTTACCCTTTTTATCTCCGCGCCGAGTACGGGCGGAAAAGACGTTGCAATCAGCATACCGAGCGTAACGCCCCTCGGCATTTTAAGCGTGGAAAGATTTCTCGTCATATCCGCAGGCTCTACGCTCATACCGAGCGCGGCGGCAAGAAATACGGAAGCAAAACGGTTAGCCATTGCCATTGCCGCATTTCCGTCCTTTCCGTAAGCAAAGTACGCGATTACGGCAAACAGTCCGCCCGCCACGATAAATACGGGAAGCACTCGAATGCAACCTTTTCGACACCCGAACAGCATCAGCCACACAAAACATCCCGCCAAAAAGTAAGAACATTTCACATCTTTTGCCATACATAACCCGAATATAATCAAAAACAGGCTCGCCAAAAATACGAATATGGGATATATCTTCTTTTTGAAAGACCAAAATCTCATTTTTTCAGAACTCCGGCTTTTTTAAGTTCCCTTGCGATAAGCATACCCACGACAGATCCGACGAAACAAAGTGCGACGACGGCAATCGAAATACCGACTACCACGCCGGGGTTAGCTCCGCCGAGAAACATACTCGTAGCCGCTTTTTCTTCACCCGTAACCGTATAAAAAGCATTGTAATAAAGCCACATCAAAGGAAGCGTGAGCGGCATATAGAGCGTTCCCGCGAATACGCACGCCCAATCGTTCTTATACCCGCGAAAGATCAGAAGCGCAAGCGTTTCCGCTATCAGTGCGCATACTATGATAAGCGCCATCGGCGGGAACATAAAAATCAGGAATACAGATATAAATATCGACTGAAACAGCAGTGCGCCGGGCTTTCTTACTTTCATCATTCCGATTACGGGGAAAATAGAAAATTGAAGTCCGAGTCCCAACTGCACGATACCGAACAACGGCACGTTTACGAGTAACGGCATAACCGCACCCGTAATCAGCGAACAAGCCGTGATTATCGCAAGAAATACGATGTCTTTTATCTTGTATTTTTTGAATATCTTTTTGTCGTTTTCTTCTTCTGTTACTTTAGCTTTCTTTTGCTCGGTTTCCGGCTTATCCGCAGAGTTTTCTTCCTCTGCGTTGGCAATCAGAGCGGAAGCCGCTTCTTCTATTTCGTTGTTTTTCTTTTGTTCGTCCACTTTACGCTTCCTCCGTCATAACGCCGCCGTCAACTTTATAGATTCTGTCGGCAATCGCCATTGTAGATTCTCTGTGCGATACGAGAATAATACTTTTTTTGTTTTTCTGTTCTTTTAACGCCTTTAAGATGATGCCTTCGTTGATACTGTCTACGTTGCTCGTAGGTTCGTCGAGAAGAATCAGTTCGCTACCGCGAAGGAACGCTCTTGCTAAGCCGATACGCTGTTTTTCGCCTGCGGAAAGGTTATCTCCGAGTGCGCCGACCTGCGTTTTGTATCCGTCAGGAAGCGTCATTATGAAGTCGTGTACCGAAGCCATTTTGCAGGCGTTTTCGATTTCTTCCTGCGTGGCATCGGGCTTTGCTATACGCAAGTTATCCTCTATCGTTTCTTCAAACAAATAGGTGCTTTGCGAAACCATCGTTACGTTTTTCAGAAGCGAATCGGTGTTGATTTTATCGATATCTATATCGTCGTAGTTAATTTCGCCGCCGCTTCTCTCCCAAAATCTCAAAAGAAGTTTCAAAAACGTTGACTTACCGCAACCGCTTTCGCCTACGATACCGATAATTTCACCTTTTTCGGCGTGCATTTTAATATCTTTCAGAACTTCGGTCTGTCCGTCGTAACTGAACGAAAGATCTTTTACGTCAAGATTTTCGTAATCGAAATCTTTTCCGTTTTTGACTTCTTCGACAGCAGGCTTTTCCGCAAGAAGATTAAGCACTCTGTCGCCGCTCGCGAAAGTCTGCGTAAGGTTGCCGGGAAGCGAACCGACCGCGATTACCGGACCGAACGACGAGAACACCGTTACCATACCGATAATCATTCTGCCTAAGGACAGCATATCTTTTTTGACAAGCAAAATTCCGACCGCAAGAGTGATCAGCACGAACACCGACACCGTGAGTTCGATTGCCGAACCCGCGCGCGTAATGTTGTGTTTCATCTTCTTGGTTTCCGCAAGCAATCCGTCAGAACGCTTGTTTACTTCCTTTTCTCTTTCCTCGCCCGCATTATTCAGAACGATGTCTTTGATACCCTTGATACTGTCAAGGAAGTATGCCGAGAACGAAGCGAATTCCGCACGGTATTTTACGCCGCTTTCTTTGAGTTTTCCCGACGAAATAAGCGGAACGACAATGCCTATAAACAGGAAACCTACGAGCGCCACGAGCGCGAGATACCAACTCGAAACGAACCCTACAAACAGGAACACAGCCGTCGATACAAGCACTGCAATGCAGATGGGCGAAATGGTATGCGCATAGAAAATTTCGAGCGTTTCGATGTCCGAAGTTATCATTGCGATGATACTTCCCTTTTGTTTGCTTTCGAGTTTTGCGGGGCAAAGAACTCTTAACGCGCCGAAGATTTTATCGCGGAGAACCGCCAGAAGTCTGAACGCGATATAGTGATTGCTGTACTGCTCGAAATAGCGAAGCAAACCGCGAAGCACGCCGCAACCTATCGTAAGACCGATGATCCACCCGTAAGAAAGCGCAATCGCTTCTCCGAGCGCTTTCGCGACGCCTACCGCTCCGAATACCGTTACGCCCATTGCGCAGACAAAACCTACGCTTCCGTTTATAACGGCTAAAATCATTATGTAAGACAAACTACCGAGAAGAAGTATGAGGCTTGCCATAATCTTTGCGCCGCTTCTTCTCAAAGCCTTTTTCTGCATACTCATTCTACCACCTCCGCATAAGCCTGTTCAAGCGTTTTCTGCGCGGTGTAAAGGCGCGCGTATCCTTGCCGAGCCGCCATCAATTTTTCGTGCGAACCGCTTTCCTTTATCTCTCCCTCTTCCATATAATAGATATTGTCTGCGGGAACGACGTTGGCAAGACGGTGAGAAATCACGATAACGCTTCTGCTTTCCGAAATCGCCTTGATATTCTTCATAATAACGGCTTCGCTGTCGATGTCGATATTGCTCGTCGCTTCGTCGAAAACGTAAATATCTTTGTCGGAAACGAGCGCGATTGCAAGCGCAAGGCGTTGCTTTTGCCCGCCCGAAATGTTGTTTGCGTCCTCGGTGATTACTTTATCCAAGCCGCCGTTTTCTTCGATAAACTCTTTCAAATTTACCTTTTCGAGCGCGGCGAAGATCTCTTCGTCCGAAACGTTTTCTTTCGCCATTCTGAAGTTATCTCTTACGCTTTCGTTGAAGATATAGGTGTTATAACTGACTGCCGCAAGGTGCGAATACCAATTTTCGCGGGAAAGTTTTTCAAGCTGTTTACCGCCGACCATAACGTCGCCCTTTTGCGGGCGGAACGCGCCGACAAGCATATTGACGACCGTGGATTTTCCGCAACCGCTTTCGCCAACGATAGCCGTCATTCCCTTTTCGGGGAAGGTCATATTCACGTTTTTCAGAACGTCGCGTTTACCGTCGTAAGAGAACGTAACGTTTTCGAGTTTAATTTCCTTGCCGTCTACGGTTTCCGTTCCCCATTCGGGATCGGGCGCATTGAGAAGCGAAATTATCTTTTTGCCCGCGCTTGCGCCGTTCATCGCAACGTGGAACGCCGAGCCGAACGCGCGAAGAGGCAGGAAAAATTCAACCGCCACAAGGCAAAGGAACAATGCGGCAATCGGGTTAAGTCCCCAAAACGCCGCGCCGCTGATTGCAAGCGCAATGCCGACTCCCGCGCCGCCGTATGCGACCAGGTCCATTATCGTGGTGCTTGCAAGTTGCATTACGAGGACTTTCATCGTGATGACTCTGAACTCTTCCGCGCTTTCGTTTATTTTAACGTGTTGCGCCGCGTCTGCCTGAAAAATTTTGAGTTCCTTAAGTCCTTGCACGCTGTCAAGGAACTTATCTCCCATCGAAGTGTATTTACCCCAATATTTCGCAAAAATCTTCTTCGCATACTTACTTACCGCTACAATAGATACAGGGATAAGCGGCACGCAGGCGATAAGAACGAGAGCCGTTCTCCAATCGATCCATACGCATATCAGAAACAATATCACGGGCGCGATCATCGCAAAAAAGAACTGCGGAAGGTAGGACGAATAGTAAAGGTCGAGTTGTTCTACGCCTTCCACCGAAACCTGCGTGAGTCCTGCCATACTCATTCCGTCGGTGGTCTTAACGCCGAGTTTTACGATTTTGTTATATACTCTTTCGCGTAAATCCTTTTTGACGCTTCTGCCGAGCTTGTCCTTTATATCGCCCGTCAATCGCGAACAGATATATCTCACGATAATGCCCGCCGCCGCGCCGCTAAGCGGATAAATAAATTTCAGGGCTTCGGCGTTTTCGGTCAGCAGATACACGGCGTAGCAAACGCTCCCCGTTATCGCAACATTCGCGATTAAACCTATCGCCTGCAACAATACGGCGATAAATATGTACTTCTTATTTCCGCCGATGAGTTTGAATAGTTCTTTATCTATCATTTGTTTGCTCCTCGCCTTAGTCAATCGGTGCGTGATGCGCGCCTTTCATTCCTGACTTTATAAAATTTGCCACTCCGTTACGGGTTGCATCCGAAAACGCACAAGTTGCGTTAAGGGCATCTTCATACGCCTGATTTTTAGTCGTTCCGCAATGTAACGACAAATGTGCCGACATAAAGCGTATAATCGTCATATACTCATTCAGGACTTCCCTTCCTTTATCCGTAAGAACGATTTTTCGTTCGTTCTTATCTATAAAACCTTTATCTTTCAACCGTTCGATGGCATTGTACGTACTCACTTTAGAAACTTGAAGTTTATTTGCCACATCGGTTTGCTTTACATTTTCTATTTGTTCCGCAAGTTCGTTTGCCGCTATCAGATACCTTAATTCCGATGAACTCATACTATACTCCTCGCCCGACATAGTTAGTCTTGGCTAACTTTATCACAAAAAATAAATTGCGCCCGTTCCGGATTGGTTAGTTTAGGCTAACCACCGCGCAAAATTTAACGGCTTTTTTCCAAAGCCGTTTTTAATTATACTCATATATAGAAAAAAGTCAACCGAAAGTTAGCGGTTGACTAAAGATTTTTTTGTATTTACACGTTAAAATATTTTTTGATAGCCTCAAACGCTTCTTCGGTGATAACGTGTTCCACGCGGCAGGCGTTTTCTTCCGCTGCCTCGGGTGAAAGTCCCATCACGACAAGGGCTTGAGTCAGCGATTTATGCCGGGAAAAAATATTTTCGGCTTTATCCTTACCCGTTTCGGTAAGGTCTATAAGTCCGTCGGTATGCACAACTATAAAATCGTCTTTTTTCATTATTCCCACGGCGCGGGAAACGCTCGGCTTGGAATAACCGAGTTCTTCCGCTATATCTATCGCCCTTACACTACCCTTTTTCTTTTTTAATCTAAGTATCGTTTCGAGATACATTTCCTGCGATTCGTTGTCTACCATATTTTTTCTCCCTCGCTTTTTATACATTATATCACGTTACTTTGAAAAAAGCAATTGAAAATTCTGTCCGGGCTTTAAGTCGAATTTTTTCCCCGGAACACTCCATGGTTATTTAATTTTCCACTTTCCGCTTGCCGATTGCAAATCGACCATACGGGTGTAAATGCCGTTTTTCTTATATAGTTCGCCGGGAGTCCCCTGCTCCGCCACGACGCCGTCCGCCAAAACCACGATTTTATCCGCGCCCGCAACCGTTCTCATTCTGTGCGCTATGATAAGCACGGTTTTATCTCTTATGAGCCTTGAAAGAGCGGTTTGAATCATCGTTTCGTTTTCAACATCAAGACTTGCGGTTGCCTCATCAAGCAGAATTATAGGCGCGTCTTTCAGAAACGCACGCGCGATCGAAATTCGCTGCCGCTCGCCGCCGGAAAGTTCGCATCCATTTTCGCCGATATTTGTGTTCCACTGATCGGGCAATTTCTCTGCGAAGTCGTCCACGTTTGCAAGCCGAGCCGCCGCCAAAACCTCTTCGTCCGTCGCGCCCTTTTTGCCGAGACGGATATTTTCCATAATCGTATTATCGAACAGAGTGACATCCTGAAAAACGATAGAATAAAGACTCATCAATTTTTCGGGGTCGATTTCGGCAACGTCCATTCCGCCGACGGTGATTTTGCCTTTCCGAATATCCCAGAACCTTGCGGCAAGCCTTGAAACGGTTGTTTTGCCGCCGCCCGAAGGTCCGACAAGCGCGGTGACTTCACCTTGCTTTGCGGTGAATGAAACGTCTTTTAATACAACTTCGCCGCCCGTATACGCAAAGCCGACGTGATCGAAAACGACATCGTAACCGTTATTCGTAAGCGTGTCGTTTCCGGTCTGAACAGGATATTCCAGAATTTCGTTCATACGCGCAACGTTTGTACGCATTGCGATGATTGCCGCAAGATTCTGAAGCGCCGCCTGCATCGGATCGTAAAGACGGGAAGCGACAAGCAAAAACATAAAGAAGGTTAAAACGCCGAGCGTTCCGTTTACGAGCAGAGCCGAACCGACCAAAGCCACGGTGGCTATGCCGAGTTTTAAAACCATTCCCGCGCCCGTTACGAACACGGCGGTGGTGAGTTCCGCTTTTATGTTACTCTTTTCAACGCCCTTAATCTTATTTTTTAATCCCGAAAGATAGTTTTCTTCGGCGTTGTTGGCTTTTAAATCGCGAACGGTTTCGATATATTCCTGTATTCCGTCCGCGCACGACATTTTTGCCGCCATAAATTTAACAAGCACTTTATCCTGCACCTTATAACTTAAAATGACGATAAGAACCGAAACGGGAATAACCCAAAGCGCGGCAAGAGCCATTCGCCAATCGAAAACGAAAAGCCCTGCGGCGATAAGAATAGTTGAAATCAACGAGCCGAACAGTCCCGGGATAAAATGCGAAGTACTCTTTTCTATCACTTCGCAGTCGGACATAATCGTACTCGTCAGGTCGGCAAGATCTCTTTTGCCGAAGAACGATAGAGGAAGTTTACGAAGTCTTTCGGCTAAACTAAGTCTTCTTTTTCCGCTTTCTTCGTAAGTGGTAAAATACGTGTTGTTATACTGGAACCACGTGGTTAAAAAGATAAGCGCAAAGCATATCACGCATCCGACGACGTAAAAAGTTATTCTTCCGCCTTGCACTCCGCCTCCAAGCATATCGGAAACGAGAAAGTATAAAAGCGTGGTCGGCAACATAAACGCCATATTCTGAAACGCGCAGGCGATTATACCCTTGATAATCCCCTTTGCTCCCTGCTTTGAAGAAGCCGTCTTTTTTTGTATCGTTTTAACGAGCGACATTTTTTTTGCCCTCCTTTGCCACTTTCCATTCTACCGACGCGGCATATTCTTTCCACATTTCGGCAAATACTCCGTTCTTTTCGAGAAGTTCGTCGCGCCTGCCGCTTTCCGCTATAAGACCGTCTTTTATTACGTATATACAATCGGCGTCCGCCACGGTCGAAAGCCTATGAGCAATCATAATAACCGTTTTACCCTTTGAAAGTTCGGAAAACGCTTTCTGCACTTTGGCTTCGTTATCGGGGTCGGCAAAAGCCGTCGCTTCGTCGAGAATAATAACGGGCGCGTTTTTCAATACGGCGCGCGCGATTGCTATTCGCTGCCTCTCACCGCCCGAAAGATACACTCCTTTCGTCCCTACCGTCGTGCCCGCTCCGTCGGGAAATTTTTGTATGATATCGTCGCACTGCGCGGCATGAAGAGCCGCCGCCACTTCTTCGTCCGTCGCGTCGGGTTTTCCGAGTTTCACGTTTTCGGCGATAGTCGCTTTGATAAGCTTTGAATCCTGAAAAACAAACGAAACGGCGTTCATCAATTCCTCTTTCGGAATTTCCCGTATATCCGCGCCGCCGACCTTTATGCTTCCGCTTTTCACGTCGAAAAACCTTGCGATAAGCCCCGCAAGCGTAGATTTCCCTCCGCCCGACGGACCAACGAGGGCAACGGTCTGTCCCGCGCCTATATTCATCGATACGCCGCGAATCACTTCGTTTTTACCGTCGTAGGAAAAATGCACGTCGTTAAGTTCGACGGACGAATCGGCGGGATGCTCAGGGGTTTTACTTTCACTCATGGGACTGACGGATAAAACGCCGTCGATACGTTCAAGCGCGTCTTTGACGATCATATTGTTTTCGCTCATATACATCATTTTAGTCAAAGTAAGCGATATGACCGGAGTAATCACGATATAAAAAATAAGATTGAGTAAAAATGCGTTCGTTACGCCGCCTGCCGTAAACCATAACGCGCCGGCAATCAGAAAGGCAAACACGCCGTTTATCGCGGCTGTGTAAAACATCATAGGCACGCGCATATCCTTCGTGTAAGCGACTACCCACTTCTGATATTCGTCTATCGTACTTTTGAATTTTTTGAACGAAAAAACCGTCTGCCCGAACGTTTTAACTATCGGTATTCCGCGGACGTATTCCACGGCTTCGTTGGACATGTTTTCAAGCGCGTTGTTATATTGTTTCATTTTTTCCGCCATATGCTTGCCCGTCATCGCAGACATGATCAGAAATGCGAGAATTACGGGAACGAGGCTTAAAAGTCCCAAACGCCAGTCGAACGCGAACAGCAAAACGAGCAGCCCTGCGGGCGTTGCCAGAGCGGCATATTTATCGGGAAGTTGATGCGCAAGATAAGTCTCCGTCGCACCTGTGGAATCGTTTATGATTTTTCTTAATTTCCCGCTGCCGAAACTATCCGCAAATCCGAGCGGAAGTTTTGCTATATGCTCCGTAACGGCTATACGCATATTAGTGGCGACTCTGAACGCCGCAAGATGCGAACACATGAGCGCTCCTATATAAATAAGAAAGGACGCAATAGCGAAAACCATCGCCATGATTCCGTTATGTACAAGACCCGTCGCCGCGGAAAAGTTCGGGACAACGTCAAGCACTTCTTTTATTATCTTCCAGATATAAATAAACGGAAGAAGGGCTATAAGCGCGCTTATCGCCGCAAGCAGCCACGAAGCGTAAGTAAAATATCTGTGCTTACCGGCATACCCCGTAAGTCTTGAAAGAACCGATTGTTTTCTCAATTTTTAAAACCTCCTGTAATTCTTGGTTAGCGTAGGCTAACCGCCGATCAAATAAAAAAAGGAATCGCCTTTTCTTATAAAAGATTTTTTCGGCGTTAAATCCCTTAAGATAAGCCTAACAAACTGTCCCAGCCCGCGTTAAAGAAACATTGCAGATCTTTAACGTATTTAACGGCGTCCGCTTTCGTGAAATCGTGTTCGACAACCTCGAACATCCCGTTTATCATAGCCGTCGCGAGCATGTGAGATAAATCCGCGCGAACGTCGTTGATTTTTATTCCTGCCGCGCTTAATTCGCCGATAAAACGCATTGTGTTTTCCGTTTCTATTTCGATAAGTTTATCGACGAATTTTTCGTATTCGCTACCCTTGCTTTTGCAGATAATCAGTTTGAAAACGTCAAAACTATCGTAAACGATACCGAGCATTTCTTCCACTTTTTTATCGACGTATCCGTGCATGTTTTTATATTGATCTTCTGGTGTAAGCACGGCAAAATCGCTTTGAGCCTTAGTAAAAAAAGAAATAAAGCCATCGGCAACGCCACTAACGATCGCTTTAAAAAGTTCGCCTTTATCGACAAATCTTCCGTAAAGCATACCCGTGGTGTAACCTGCGTTTTCGGCGATATTCCGCATAGACGCGCCCTCGAAACTCTTTTCTAAAAACTCCCGCTTCGCGCACTCTATAATTTTATCTATCGCAAGTTCGTCCTTTTTACGCATTCTGCACCGCCACTTTTAATAACAATGTTATTATAACACTGTTATTTTATTTCGTCAAGCATTTTTCACTCAAAACGGCAAATTTTTTCGTCTTTTTACTTCGATTTCCGTATTTTATTTACGTTATTATTCATCAAATGTCTGCCTATAAGTCGATAAACGCACCTTTTTAATAAGTTCATCGTCTGTCCGTGTTCTCTTAAAAGAGAATCGGGATCGTCATACACTCCGAAATCTCGCACAATTCCTTCTTTTTGTATATAGGTATCGCAACAATTAAATTCGACCGGCGGATTTGAAAAGTTTTTCGTCGCAACGCCGTAACCGATAAACGAGCCGTCATTATTCGGCTTAAATTTTTTTTGCAATGCGGAAAGGTATTTTTTATCGAGAATAAACCCCTCGAGGTTATACCACGCTCCGCAAACGTACGCTTCGACATAACTGTGGAAAATCTCGTCGGGTGCAGACTTATACACCAAACCAGTCATCGCACCTTTCTGCAGAATTTTATCTATCATAAAACCATGTATTCGGCAAGGAATATCGCAGGCGCGAAGAAGAGCCATCAAAAGCGTCCCTTTTGTATTGCACTGCCCGTAACCGTCTTTCAGAACCCTGCTCGCCTTTATATTATCGTCAACGTTATAGCCGAACAAAATCTCGTCTTTAACAAAATTATAAACGGCTTTCGCCCGCTCCTCTTCTTTCAAAAACTTCCAACCGCGATTTTCGATAAGCAATTGAACGGACTTTGAAAAATAATCAAGCATTTTCGTTTCTTTTAAATAATCTGAAAAATTCGAGCAATTCATTATTTATCCTTTATGGTCGTAATGGCAATCGCAATACGCGCCGCCGCCCGCTAAGGTATATTCCCTTGTGAAAACCGTATTGTTAAGAGCCGCCATATCGTAGTCGAGTGTACACATTGCGGGGATATACTCTTTAAGCCCGAGTTTGGTCATGAGATAACAGATTCCGCAAGTGTAAAAGGTTGCGGTGTACTGGTTTATCGTTTTCCCGTCTTCAACGGTAAATCTCCATGAATACGGATTTTTTGCAGCCAGAATTTTGCTTTTCTCGGCTTGTTGTTTAAGTAATTTCCTACCCTTCTCGGTGTACGCCTTACTTTTCTTCGATGCGACTTTCGTCAAGAAATTGTCACACATAGCGCCGCGATAATACGCGCGGACTTCTTCGACCGAATATTTGTTTTTTACCGTCAGCAATACGGACGCAAGCATCGCGCAACTTAAAATATTGATAATAAAACGGTCGTCCTTTTCAAATTCGTCAACGTCCGACAAAATTTCTTTGTACTTTTTATGCGCCGCTTTCATTACGGCTTTGGGATTGGGTTCTCGCAAAGTTTCGGAAAGTTGTTTTTTGAAAGTGTTTTTGTACCCCGACCACATCATTTTTTCTAAAAAACCGTATTTCATTTGTTTATCCACCCCTTTATGGCTTCCGAAGCTCTTTTATCTATATCGATTCTCGTTTCCTTACATTCTTTCGGAAACTCTTTCGCCGCTTTGAACATCATTTTCAGAAGCAGCCCCGCGCCTATCGGGAAAATCTTTTTCAAAAGACTTTCCGGAAAAACAAAATGCGTCCCGTGCTTATAAACGACTAATTCCGCGTCGCAATCGTGCGGCTTTTCGGCTAACCGCCTTTCGGCTCTTTTAATGTATTTCGCGGCGTTCCACAAGCAATCGTCTTCCGCACCTATCATAAGAAGTTTGCCTTTTATGTTTTCGATTTTTATAAACTCGTCTTCGGTTATAGGATGCGCGGCTTCGGAATCGTCGAAGACCTTGCGTGAAGCGGTCATATTGTCCGTTCTTTTCGCTTCTTCGCGCACCACTTGCCAATACTTTGGATGTTTGTAACAAAACGGCATATACGGCAACGGTTTTCCGCGATATGTAAACAACGATTCGCCCTCGACAGGCCACTCGCCGCAACCGTCTTTCTTGCCTTGTTCAAAGCCCTGCCATATAAAATCGCTCGGGGTCATTGCAATCGTTAAAGTTATGTCGTGAAAATACGAGGCGGCGGTGAGCGCAAGCGTAGCGGTGGTTGATGCTCCGACAATGCCGATTTTTCCGTTTCCATTATTTTTAAGCCAGTTTATAGCTTTTCCCACCCTTTCAAGCGGATAATTATGGTGGCTGTAATTCTTTTTTGCCGGCGACATCGTAAGCACGTTCACGCCTTTTTTCATGAGCCATTTTACGCAGGTTTTCGCCATATAATCCTCGGGGTCGTCGCCGAGCATGGCAATTATCGCGCAATTCGTCTCTTTTTTATTTTTCCAATACGCACCGTAAAACCCACCCGTTTTAACGTCGAAATGAATATGTTTCATTGCGCCCCTCCGAAATCTATTCTCACAATCTGCATTTTCATAAATCCGTCGCCGAGCTTTGCCAGAAACCTGAAAAAACCGCTTATGGACGGATCTTTCAAATTGTTATAACCAAGCATATAACCGCGGCTCGAAACGCTTATTTTATCGCTCCAAGACGTTAATTCTTTTGCGGCGTTCGACACGTCGAAAAACGCGCCTACGTCTTTGATTTTTACGATCTTAAGCCATGTTTTGCGAAGAAGTTTCCCCGCTTTTTTGTTTGCCGCGTCGAACACGAGTTTTCCGTTCGGGAAAGCATCCGCCATTTCGCGGACAAGCTCTTTCACCTGCTCAGTCAAAAAATAATAGAATACGCCAGAAGCAAAGAAAACCGTGCCGCCTGACGCATCGATTTTTTTAAACCACGACGTGTCGTTAAGGTCGCATGCGACGTTTTCTTCACGCTCGCCTGCGGGCAGAAGTTCGTTACGCATTTTTATTACGTCGGGAAAATCGAGGTTATATATCTTGCATGTTCCGTTATCGCACTTTCTTCCCATACCGTCCAACCCGCAACCAAGATTTACAACAGCGGCATTCGGGTGCGATTTTAAGTAATCTGTTATCTCGCAAGCAAGATCGCTCTGTCTCACCGCGACCTCTAAAAAGCCGAAACGGTACATAGTTTTTTTTGCTTGTTTTTCCAAAGCCGAAAAATCGTAATCGATTCTCTCCATGAGCTTTTGCGCGGTTTCGTCGCGATATAAATTCGGATAAAGTTCCGTGCATATTTTTCTTCCGTAAAGCGGAATTACCAGCGTTTCTTGAACCGTATTCTTTTCTATATGGTATTTCATCGTTCAATTCTCCTTCAAAAAAGAAAGCCGCGGAATTTCGTTTTTTTCTATAACCGAAACAAGCATTCCGGCAAAACCTTTCGGGTCTCTTATCTGATATTGCATATGATTATGCCCTTCAAAAACGGGATAATGCGCATACGGATACGACTTTATAACGTCTTCGCGATATTTATAATGGTCTTCTATGCTTCCGAACTCGAAAAACGTGCGCTTCTGCAAATTCTCGCCAATCGGCGGAAACGGTTTGTTTTCAAGACTGTCCGCCATTTGCCGACGGATATTTCCGTACTTCAAAGCCTTGCCCGCCGCAACGAAATACGGTTTTATCGCATCGTCGTCGCACCACATGATTTTGCCGAGATTTTCGCCGTTCTTTTTATACAGACTTCTTATCGCGAAATACAAAAAAGGAATCATTATACGGCGAGTGAATTTACCTATTTTAGCAAACTGCCCGCCGTCGAAAAAAGCATGACCGACGGCAATTTTTGTTTCGGACAGAAAAGTTACGGCTAAATCCGCACCGATAGACGAAGCGACGACAAGCGCAAGGTCATTTACGCCGTTTTCATTTAAAAACTCCTCTATCTGACGCAGTTCATCTGCTTTCGAAACGTATTTCTGCTCTTCGCAATAAACGGTTGACGTGGGCATAATGCAAAAATATTCGTTTTGCAGATATTCGGCGACGCGTCCGCTGCTCTCTCCCGTCACGCCCATTGCATGAAAGAATAATATGGCGGGATTTCCCTTTTTGCCCTTAGTTTCAAATAACATTGCTATGCCTCCGAAAATTATCTGTTTCTCCTGAACCCCTTTTCGTCTACATATTCGGGGTGAGCGGCAATATATTCGTCCCTATCGCCGCAAATCGTATAATCGCATTTATCTCCGTCCACGCATGTGCCTGTGCGGATAAGTTTTGCTCGGATAAGCTCCATAGACTTGAAGTCCACGTTGCAGAGCGCGGGCATGATTTCCGTAAGCCCGAATTGTTTCGCAAACTCCGCAGCGGGACAAGCCGTGAATTCGTAATAAATAGGTTCGTTTTCGGAATACGGCGCGATGTTCATCTCGTAATCGTGCCACTTGTCGCATTTCTTCTTTGCCGCAGAAAACGCCTTATACATTAGTTTTTTCCAAAACGACTTGTTGCAATCAACGAATTTAAGTTTTTTAAAGGACGGAAGAATTAAATTCTCCTCCATTTCTTCTATTTCTCTGAAATCCGTAACCGATTTACACACGGAGTAATAAGTCATTATGGCGATACAGTCGTAAGTTCCGCCCTTGCCGTTGTGAAAATTCTTTTTCCCTCCGAGATCGGTACGCCAGCTTTTAAGATATTCCACATATTTTAGCTGAACCTTCGTCCAGACTCGCTCGCGTTTTTCCTCGGGATAATGCAACGCTATTTTCTTTTTAATTTCTTTTTCACACGCATTGGAATATAAAACGTGGCAATTCATGTCAAATATTAAATCTCTGTTTTTCATAGGTTTCTCATTTGTTTTCTGCTTTTACGTCTGATAACAGTTTTATTTTATTTTTATTATATCAAAAAAAAATAAAAAACTCAATCGATTAGCATTGCCTAACCGATAATTTTATATTAACATACGGAATTGCAACGTAAATAGAAAAATATCAATTTCATGCCTCCCGACAGGTATTATAAAGTCCATTGTTACGAATTGAATGTAACAACTAAAAGTTTTTTTATATTTCTTTAAGTACTTAACGACTTATATATCATTAGCTAAAAAACTCAATTTGCAACCGTGGCGTGTGCTTGTCTTGATACGAGAGCGCCGCTTCGCGGCGCAGACAAGCACACGCCAAAAACTTAACCGAACCGACTGAAATAACGGAAAACGAAAGCGTAACGAAAGCGGTGTTCGCCGCTAACCCGCTTGGCGAATCACCGCTATTCTTCGTTTACGGCAATTTTCCGTTTTTAGCCCGTATTTGCAGGCGCGGATTTCCGTTTAATTGCTTTTGCGCATTTGTGCTATTACTTCTTTGCTCACCGGCCCAACGAGGCATCCTTCGTCCCAGCAATTAAAATTATCATAAAGCAACAGTTTCCTATCTTCCTGCCCTATCGTGCATACAACGTCTTCGTCCAGAATGTCCGAAATAAAGTACTGCGGCAAGCCTTTTGAATACACAATCTTCTCTCCCGTCTTTTCCATATATTTCGTCAGATATGCGACAGCCTCGCCCAACATCCGCCTATCCACTACGGGTTTGAAATCGGATCGGCCGAACCGTTCATTGAAATATGTATTCTGTATCGTATGTTGCACTTTCTTTTTTATAGGAGAATAATCGTGTACTTCTATTAGTTCGCCCACCATTGCGCCGTCGGGAATATAGAACAAACCGTGAAAGTGTAACCGTTTCTTTTCAAGCGATCGCTCCCACACCCCAACGTATTTCCAATTCCTTCTATGGCACATCATCTTAAAACAGCCTTTTAATTTCCGCATAAAACTTTCTTCCGTGTGCTTAGCATTATCGTAAGTAAAAGTGCAAAAATAGTTGAAAGTTTGCAAGTTGACTTTACGCATAAGTCTGACTCTTCGGCAAATAATATTCCTTAGTTTTCTTTCAAACTGTATGTTGACAAACTCTGCCGTCGCTTGCTTATTCCGAAAATACGGCAACATCTTTTCCGTTATTATTCTCTTTCGTTCGCTCCGTTTTTTATCTCGCGTTTCATCATATAATTCTTCAAACAATTCCTTACGAGTCAACTTTCGCTCAGCCTTATTTTTTACTTCACCGCCGCTTTCGACGGACTCCGCCACAGACGTTTCGCCCTTTTCAGAAATATCGTTAGCAGGTTCATTGATCTCGGAAAATCCGTCTATAGTTTCATTATCCGCATTTTCGTCCACAACAGTAATCTGTTCTTCGGGCGGCTTTGGTCGTCGCCTTTGAGGATTAGGAACATACGGTATTGCTATAAAATGACTTCCGTCGTGATAGATTTTGGCTTCTCCGTATGACATATCACACCTCCTCGTTACGGTAAAGACCGTTTACGAAATAACTGTTTTGTGCTTTGAGTTCGTCAACGCTCGCTTTTTCAGTCGCATATTCGATATAGTCCATAAGCCCGACGTTCGTTTTGCTTGCCAAGTCGTTGAAATAATCCGAGAAACAGTCCGTAGTGAAACGGTTACGGTAAATCTTGTAATTCATAAGGAAATACTTTTTGTTTTCGGGCTTGCCGTCCATTGTTCCGCGTTCCTTTTCAACCTTGACGATAGAATAGCCGTATTTGTTGTAAATCCGGGCGTTGCGTTTCCATAGCCATGCGGTTACGGATTTCAGAATATGCACGAGCAAAGTATTGTCGCCGCGCCGGTATCTGAAATCGTAATATAGGGCTATAAAGCGATTAAACGCTATTTCGGACACCATATCTTCTATCGTGTAGAACGGCAGAGCAAGTTTTGTATCCCCGGCGGAAACGATATTTACAATGTCGCATAGATCTCTTGCGTCAGCACCCCAACTTTCAGGGCGTTGTTCGTCCGTAAACACCTTTATGAACGGAAAATTATCCACCGTAGCGGAGTGTCTGCACATTTTCAGCCACGAATTGAAAAGGTCGTTTTTCTGGTTCGTTTCGTCGTTCTTTTTCTTTACTTCGCGTAGTTCAAGGTTGTTGCCGCGCTCTTTGCCGATTTCAGTAATAGCCACAACGCCGAACTCGAAACTGCCTACCTTCGGATTATTTTCAAGCACTTTTTTACCTAAACGCAACACGTCGAAGTCCAGAATATGAGAGTGTCGGCTACGCCTTTGTCCGTCAGAGAAAAAGTCCAATGCCCACAATGGGAAATTATCTTCCGACAATAAGCGGTTATCCGTTCGTATGGAGTAGTTCGCCACGATAAGGCTCGTTTGCAAAGCGTATATGAAAAACGCTTGCGCATACGTTTCCAAAACGTCGAATAATTCGCTCGTTTTAAGTGCGTCGTTGTATGTAAGACCGTATCTTTGACAGTCATATCCGTATAATTGCCACAGAGCATTACCATGCTTTTCAAATCGGCTATGTTTTAGGTTTACCCATTCTTTGACCGTCGCAAGGTTATAGACCGTTCCGTATTCCATACACGCGGCGAGTTCTTTTTCAAAGCATATCCACGGAAAATACGGGAATTTCATATCCGCTTTCTGCAATATCTCGAACGCCTTTTGTCTGAACATTACTTCTTGTGATAACGCCATATCCGTTATCATTGTGGTTTTGCGTTTACCCATACTGCCGCACGTCATCGAAACGATAGGCAACGCGTTTATAAACCCGCAATTCTTCGCTTCGCACTTGCGCAATTTGTTAAGCGCAACCTTTTTACGCCAACGCTCGAACAAAACATAGCAGATAATAAGTAACGACCACCACGGAAAGAACCTGAAAAACGGTTGCAGATCCCGCGCGAGTTTTACGAATTGCGTGTATATCGTATCCGCTCGGAACGATACCGCAAAGAAGAAGTAGTAGGCGAAAAATTCTATTACAATACTTGCAAGATTTAAGTGAAACGCCCACATAACCGCCCACGAAATCCATATCCACGAATGCTCGCGCAGAAAGTCGATATAACCGCATATAAACCGCTTCGTCGGTTGATACGTTACGGCAGAAATTTTCTTGAACACCCGTAGCGGAATTGTATCTACGTTGTGCTTTGTGTTGCCGCTTGCATACATTCTTTTTATCGCTATAATCAATACCAAAAAGCACGGCAGAAGTATGGTTAAAACCTTTGCCCAAACACTTGCTTTTGCCCCTGTCGCAGATAGCCACAACAAGAAATTTTCTTTGCTGAAAAGCATTGAAAAATACGTTATCACATTGACCTTAAAACTCTCGAAATCCGACGGTAAAATCACCGTCCATTCCATAATTTTTGAATAGTCCGTTACGCTCGGCAAGCCATCGGTCGGCAAACCGAACAATACGCAGAAATAATACTTAAAACCGCCGTATAAGTCGATTAAAGCCTCGATTGTGCGACAATAGGATTGTCGGAACGTGAATATGCCGAGCAAAATAAACGCTGTTGTAAGGGCTATCGTGAGTGCAATATTAAGTCGTTTTTGCAATCTCATACAGCACCTCCGAAATCGTATTTTCGGGCGGTATTTGCTTTGCCGTGTAAACGACATAACTTACCGCCAGAATGGTTATAAATAGCAGTAAAACCGCTATGATTCTTTTTAGTGTTTTCATATTGAAATTCTCCTGTTTTTTATAGATAAAATTAACGCCGACGAACCCTAAGATCCGCCGGCGTCTTTTCATTAGATTTTACTTTCCGCTTGTGTTCCACCGGTCGGCAAATTCTTTTCTGACACGCTTCTCGGCGCGCCGTCGTTTCGTGGATTTTACAGCCGCCGAAATACCTTTGAACGGCAGCGAAATTATCCATACAATTGCTTGCAGAACATACGGCAAAATCGGGGCGAGAAGGATGATTAAAAGTATGAGCATAAGCAAATATAAAATCATCTTTCCGCGCTTGTTCAGACTTATGTCGATGTCCGTTTCGTTCGATGGTTCTTTTCCGCCCGTTTGTTTGTTATCTATAACGCCCAAGTTGTAGGTAATTCCGTCTGTTTCAAACTTTAATCGAAGTATGGTAACGTCGCCCACGAGCGTATAACTTTCAAACGTAGAACCGGTTGTAGAATAGCCGCTCAACGAGTAACTTGTTTCTGCAAAACGTAGCACCCATTTCTTGCCTTTGAGTTCGGTCAAGGCTTCGTCCGTCAGTTTCGATGAAGTTTTTACGTCAAGGACTGCGCCGTGGTAGATATTCTCGCGGTTTTCGCCCTTAATGAAGTCGTCAATCGTCTGAATCCTATCCCACTTATACGTTCCCGCGAATAATCCTCCGCCGGTATGTTCAACTTTATCCGTGTATTTGAGATAGGCGTATTTGTCCGCTTTATCCCCGAACGTTTCTTTTACGCCGACAAAGGGAACGGAAGACCAATCGTAACTTTGCGTTGTGTAATACACGTCCGCTTCGAGAAGTTTGTCTATGGGTTTGTCCGTGTTGAACGCCACGAAATGGCTGTCGCACGCTCCGACGTAGAGTTTGAAACCGTCTTTATAAACAAACGCACCCGATAAATTATTTGTTACGCAGTACAAATTCCCCATCGTGATATGGGGAGAGCGGGCGCATACTAATTTTTCGTCGTGTCCGAACTTTTTACAGGCTATTTCACCTGTGCCTAAAACTTTCGCCGTATTCTTTGTATTATTTATATCGAACTCGCCAGATAATGCCATCAGCATTTCTGGACCGTTTCCGAATAAGGTTGCGTTCGTTCCGGATAAAAGAATATGTCCTTGCTTTAATTTATTTTTTTGCGATTCGATTACTTTGTTTCTGAAATTATTATAAATTAAAGTATCCTCAAAACCGCAATTAATCTTCATCAAGGTAAAAATTACTTCGCTTCGCTCGGCAAGACCGTCGGATATTTCTTCGTATTCGGTTTCATCATCTTTAATCTTTTCTCTTTTAGATACATCGCTGAAATGATAACGCATAAAATCGTAATCGTTTCTGATAGTCGTCAAATAGTCTTTACTCGGTTTTAATAATTCTTCCGCCTGCGCTTCGGTTAAACCTAACGTGTTGATAAACTGATAACTGCTTTGAACCATCTTTCCGTCGAAAAACTTCGTGTATTTATCATATTTAACTACGCCAAACGTGCAATCAACCTTATCCGCCCACTTACGAACGTTATTTTCCGTAAACCCGCCTTGCATAAACTTCAGAAATTTCATACTGTTTGGCGTCGTTACCATAACGATTTGATTTATATCCGTGGCAAGCGTTATAAAACCGCGCTTTTTCAAATCTTCTAAAGATATCCCTTTATCCCGAAACCATTTTTGAAGTCCGGTCTTAAATCCGCAAGACTTAAAAAATTTATTACGAAGAAGTAGCATATGCTTTGTCGCATAATCACCCTTAAACAAACTTTCGTCAAGCAAACTTTCTCCGTCCCAGATATCGTTTGTAATCAATGTTTCTTTTGCGGTTGCTTGTAAACCGTCTTTTTCTTCCACGCATACGACTTCTTCTAAAAATTCGCTTTTACAATCGGAGATAAACAATATACCGTTAAGCGGAATTTTTATCACGTCTTTAAGAGAACTGAGCGACAACGATTTATATGCTTCCCACGACGCCAAATCTTCCGTAGGCTTTAATCCGCATTCGCCCCATTCTGACATATGTTTAAGCAATTTTTCGCTGATAAACAAACATTTCCCTTGACGCGAACTTCCGCTGCTTCTCTTGTATCGAACGTAACGCACTCCGCCAAGATTAAAACCTTGTTCGTAAAAATGCTCTCTTAGTTCTTTAAGATTTTTAGTTTCTTTTTTATCGTTTTCATTTTTATAATTGTATGTAAACTTTAAGTTGATTACTGCAAGGGTGTATTTGTTTTTATATTTGTCCTCGAAATAAAATTTTTTCCTGTATTTTTTTTCATAGCACTTTTCAAGTTCGATTAAATCAAGCGAGTAATCCAATACGTTATTGAACAAGCAAAAATAGGCGTAATTTTTCTTTTCGGGCATTTTATACCCGATATCTACGCCGTTTGACTGTTCCTGTTCATATATTGTATTCGCTTCCAACGAAAGGATACGATACCCTTTAATCGACATGATAATTTCTCCCTGCTTGTTCTTATATTCTATTATACGATATTTAACGGATTTTTTCAATCGAAACAGATACTCTATAAAAAAGAACCCGGAGAATAAATCCGAGTTCCTTCTACTTTTAAATTATTTCAAAATGTTTCAGCGCCGCTTTTATGGCTGTAGTCATTTGTTCCGTCGGGTGAGAACGCGGGCGTTTCAATTCTTCTACCGCGTTCGGCGCGTCGTACATAGGTAAACCTAAATCACGTTTCACCTCGGCAATATAAGCCGTATGTACCTTAAATCCGTAGTTTTCTTCCACCCACTTTTGAATATCTTTATAGGTCGTTTTCTTTTTCTGTTTTCGCTCGTTTAACTCTTCTTGAAGTTTTTTAAGAGATATTTGCCCGTCTCTTTCTCCGAATTCAACGTCAATGCTGATATGTTTTTCTGATTTTTTGGACAAGCAAACCAACGTCTCAACGTGCTTCGTCTGCGGAAACATATCAAACGGCTGAACGGAACGGATACGGTAATACCCGTTCACCCCTTCCTCCGTCCCTTGGAAATCGGGATTTTTGACGAGCTCCCCGTCCTTTTCGATTAAACCTCCCGTCAGTATCCCCACGTCGCGCGCCAAAGTGGCCGGATTGCAGCTGATCACGGCGATTTCGGGTATGTCCGAAGCGAGAACGGCCTTCAAAACGCTTCGCGCGATCCCCGCGCGCGGCGGGTCGAGCACCAGCCGCAGCCGCTCCCCCTTTTCCTTTTCGAGCACATCTTCCAGCTTTTCCTCCACATATCCGCAGATATTCGTCATATTTTCGAGTCCGTTTTTCCTCTTCAATTCGTCCGCACAGCGCACGGCCTCCTCTTCCAGCTCGATCCCGTAAACGCGCCTGCACGCCTTCGCAAACATCGCGGTGAGCAGCCCCCCGCCCGAATAGGCATCGACGACCACCTCGTCCCCGTTTTCCGCAATCGCCGCCAAAACGGCGTCATAGAGCTTTCCGCGCACGTCGGCATTTACCTGCATAAACGTCGCGGGCCCCGCTTCGTAACAAATTCCCCGCTCCTCCGCCTCAAAAAATCCCGGGCCGAAAATCAGCTCGAACTTTTCGCCGAACACGACGTTGGTATCCTTGTCGTTGATGTTCAGCCAGAGGGTAAACGTACCCAGCACGGTGGAAAGCAGCTCGATAAAATAGGTCAGGTTAGGCAGGCTTTTCACGGCCGAAACCAACGTGACGATAAACTTTCCGCCGATCTCGCGCACGACGATATGCCTCAGGCTTCCCGTTCCTTTTTCCTCGTCGTACCCCTTTATTGCACATTCTTTCATATAACGCTTCAAAAGCGCGATCACCTTTTCCGCCCATTCGGGATGAATGGCGCAGTTTTCCACGGGAATAATCCGATGGCTGCGTTCGGCATAAAACCCGATTACGTTGTTTCCGTCCTTATCGACCCCGACGGGCATCTGCAATTTATTGCGATAGCCGTAAGGAAAGTCGCTTTTAACCGCCGCGGGCACGTCGAAAGAAATCCCCGCGATTTTGCGCAGGGCGTCCCTGACGATATTTCCCTTAAACCGCAGCTGCGCCCGATATTGCAGGTGCTGAAGCTGGCAGCCGCCGCAGCGGGTAAAAACGGGACATTTCGGCCGCACCCGTTCCTCGGCGGGCGTCAAAATTTCTTCCGCCTTGCCGTAACCGATTTTATCCTTTACTTTCAAAACGCGGAATCGGACCTTTTCCCCCGGCAAACAATAAGGCACGAAAAAAGTGACTCCTTCGTGCCTGATAATGCCTTCTCCGTTGCTGCCCAAACCTTCCGTCACGGCACAAACGATTTGATTTTTTTCTGTCATAAATCCTTTTTTCGAACCTCCTTTCTATCCTTTCCGAAGCTTACGGAGCCCAAGCCCCGTCCGTCATTTTCTGATGATCCGCCCGATAATCTGATTGACGGAAACCTGACACTTGAAAATCATATAGTCGTAGAGAAAGAAAAATGCCGTACCGCCGATGAGGAGAATGGGAATGATATACCGACTCACCCACTCCCAGCCGAAAGGCGCAGCCATGCCCGTCACCACCCGCCAGACGAAATACATCGAGGCGTCAAACCAGACGGCTTTTACGGGCATAGCGATCCAGCGTTTAACCTTAAACTTCAGCTGCAAAGCGTTGACCAGCGGGTGCAGCCCGAAAAACATGATAAAGGGAAGGGTGTCAAAAAAATTGAACCCGTTGAACATGAGGGCGATGAGGCTCGCCCCGATAAAGGCCAAGACGTCCCCCCACCAGCAATTTTTGGCGAGCGGGATCATAAGGGCGAACCCCGCGAAGAGATACCCCGTAAACAGCAGAGGGGTATAGAGCGTCCCCACCGTCAGAGCGATTGCGGCAATCGCGCAGGACACGGCGGAAAGCGCTATTTCATAGGCTGAAATCTTCTTCATTTTTCGGGAAAGCTTCCCTTACCTGCAACCGCAGCAGAGACTGAACAGACAGTCCACGCAAAGGTAGGTATAGCAGCAGGAGATGCAGTTGGAACAGACGTTGCCGCCCATCTGATCGGCGTCGGGATTTACGGGCTGGCCGTTGCCGCCCGCATAGGGATCCTCCGCCTTTGCGGCCTGCTTCGCATAGTCGTTTTTCGCGTTCAACTTGCCGTAAGCCTCCTGATATTTCCGATTGTTCGGATCCATCTGCATGGCGATTTCCAGCTGCTTTTTGCTCTCGTTCGACCAATTTTTCTTATAGAACACCACCGCCTGAAGATAGTGCCACTCGGCGCCGCGCTCGTTAAACTCGTCGAGACGGGACTGCGCCTCGGAGAGCTTGTCGCTTTTCAAAAGATCCGCGATTTCCTGAAAGGCGTCCTTGCCCTCCGTATTTTTCGACTGCTCGCGCCGCGCCGACATAATTTCCGTATAGGCCGTATCCAGCTTGTTGAGCATGCGCGCGGCCTCGTTGCCCGCTTCGCCGTCCAGCCAGCGGTCCTCGTTGTATTTCTTTTTCAGCTCGCCGTAGCGCTCTTTGATCTCTTCGTCCGTCGCGTCCTCGTTTAAGCCGAGAAGGTCGTAATATTCCCTGTTCATGTCTTAAAAAAATGTCTCCTTTCCTTTTTCCGCGGCTTCCGCCCGAAAAATCCCGTCACTTGTTTTCCTTTTTCGCCTGCCGCGCGGTCTGCGGCGGCGCGTCCCTGCACGCTTTGCACGGGGCGGAACGCATGATCCGTTCGGTTTCGGCGGGAAGCCCCCGCAATAATATATTATCCGACAAATCCCGATTAAAATGAAATTTTATCTTTGACAAATTTTCCCTGATATCGAAAAACAGCGAATGGAAGGCAAATTCCACTTCCTCTTTCCGCCGCCGCATCAGCTCGCATTTGTCCTCGCACTTAAACGCCAGCACGAAGGGATTGTATGCGCCCTTCTTTTTGTCCTTGTCGTAATCGTCCAGCGCGTCGATGAGATAAATCCACTTTCCCACGGCATAAAAGAGATTGTGGGTAAAGGGGGTCTTTTTATCCCCGAGGAGATAATCGCTGATTTCCGCGATCATATTGGCCGAGGCGTCCGCCGCCCTGTCCAGGCTGTCCGCGCCCGCCTTTTCCGTTTTCTCCTGCGCCGCGAGATTGTCCCGCACGATCCGCTCGATTTCGGGGTATTCCCTTGCGGCCCGCTTGTGTCCGCTTACAAACCACAGCCGTTTGCCCCGTCCCCTGTCGCCGTCCTTGATGTCGTCCGTGTATTTGTAATACACCAGCGCCGTATTCAGCGCGCCCAGCTTTTTCGTCATGTCATCGACGCAGGCCATCGGCTTTTTCCGAAGCACGTGCGTAAGACAGTGCTGTTTCTCGACGGTAACGTCCTCCCCCGCGATGTTGTGCAGAATCACGGAAAAAAAAGTGACGTCGTAGGTAAGCCCCATGCGCGCGCACTGCCCGCAGGAGGCGGATATTCCCTTGCATACGCCGCAGTACATCGCCCTGTAGAGCATTTGATCCTTGATATATAAATATGGCGTATCCGTACGAATATAACCGAACATAAGCTCCCCGCGGCGGATTTTTCCACACTTTGCGCCGCTTTTATACCATTATAACATAACTGTCTTTATATTTGAATAAGGCGCGGAAATACCCGTAAATACTTCGTGCTTCCGCATTTCCGCTTTTATTATAACATCGCTTACGCAATGTTTGAATAAGGCGCGGAAATGCCGATAAATACTTCGTGCTTCCGCATTTCCGCTTTTATTATAACACGACTTTTGATAAAAAGCAAACCCTAAAAGCGCACTTCACAATAAATAACGGAATTTATCACCAATTTAACAAAAAAGGCCCGCGGAGCTTCGGAGAAGTTTCACGGGAAACCCTTTTTTATTTTTTCGGAGCGACGGGGACGGGCGCGATCTCCCCTCCCACGAATCTGACGATTTCCGCGCACAATTTTTTCTCATCCGCGGGCACGGACTGCTTGAAGCGGACGGGCTTATACCTAAGTTCGAGCAGACATTTGGGCGGTTTCATGGCCGTCAGGAGATTGAGGCGTTTAATGCCCTTGAAGCTGTCCTTGACGTCGTTGCCCGAAAGGGCGTACAGCACGTCCTGCGGAAATTTATAGGGATTGGCGGTGGAGAGCACGACGACGGGCGTCGTATCCTTGTCGCCGCGCTTTTCGCGGAAGAAATCGGCGGCGTACATCGCCACGCCCGTATGCGTGTCCATGGGATAGCCGTATTCCTCGAAGATCTCGTACATCGCCTCCACGGTTTCGTCCTCGCCCGCGTAGGCGGCGAAGAAATCCTCCTCCAAAAGCCCGAGCTCCGCGCCCGATATCTCGTAGCTCCCCCTTTCGGAAAGCGACTTCATACGCTCCGCCGTAAGCGCCGCGTTGCGGCCGCTGACCTCAAACAGCAGACGCTCGAGGTTGGAGGAGACGAGGATATCCATGGACGGGGACATGGTGCGGTAAAACGTCCGTTTGGCGTCGTAAACGCCCTTTGCGAAAAATTCGGTAAGTACGCGGTTGCGGTTGGACGCGCAAACCAATTTACGAACGGGCAGGCCCATCTTTTTCGCGTACCAGCCCGCGAGAATGTCCCCGAAATTGCCCGTCGGGACGGAAAAATCCACTTCGTCGCCCGGAGCGATCTGTTCCGAGGAAACGAGGTCGGCGTAGGCCGAAAAATAATAGGCGATCTGCGGCACGAGACGGCCGAAATTGATCGAGTTGGCGCTGGAGAGCAAAACGCCCTTTTCCTTAAGCGCGGCGTTGAAATCGGACGAGGCGAACAACTTTTTCACCGCGCGCTGGCAGTCGTCGAAATTGCCCTTGACTCCCGCGACGAAAACGTTGTTTCCGTCCTGCGTGCACATCTGCAGCCGCTGCATTTTGGACACGCCCTCGTCGGGATAGAGCACCGCCACTTTCGTGCCCGCGACGTCCTTAAAGCCTTCGAGCGCCGCCTTGCCCGTATCCCCGCTCGTCGCGGCAAGAATGAGGATATCCTCCTTGACGCCCGTCAGCTCGCAACTCCTTTTCAGCAAATGGGGAAGCAGAGTAAGCGCCATATCCTTAAACGCGCAGGTAGGGCCGTGGAACAGCTCGAGGATGTAAAGTCCCTCGTCTATCCTCACAAGGGGGGCGGGATCGCTGCCCTCAAAGGAAGAATACGCTTTTTTGCAGGCTTCGGCGAGGAAATCCTCTCCCAGTTCGCCCAGATACTTTCCGATAACGAACGCGGCGCGTTCGGGATAGCTCATGCCGACGAGTTGTTCTATCTCCCCGAGGGAAACTTCGGGAAAAGTTTCGGGCACGAAAAGCCCGCCGTCTCCCGCGAGCCCCCGTACGATCGCCTCGGCGCCCGTCGCTTTTTCGTCTCCTCTTGTACTGACAAAATACATTGTTTTACCTCTCTATATTTCTGAACTGTAAATTTTTTCCTTATATAACATGCATTATTAATTCTACTGATCTGGGATTCCAAATTTCACATCCTGTAAAAGAATGAATTGAAATATGGTATCTGCCTTTATCTTTGATAGATCTTATCCCTCCATCTTGGTTCCCGTCATTATCTTCATACAGCCAAACTGAATCGAACCAATCACTTGAAGTCGGTGATTCATATTGATCGTGAATAACTTCACTGTCAGCCAAGCGATACCTTATACGTAAAAAAATCTCTTCGCCGCTATAACAAATAGAATATTCCAATTTGTCTATATCGGGAGGGAATTTGGCAATTAACCTGTTATCGGTTTTGTTGTAAACCAATATCGTTAAATCTTTTTCCGAATCTGCACAGCCCGAAAACAGAATTCCCGTCCCGACAGCCAAGAATACGCTAAGTATTATGCTTACCAAATTTCTTATTGTTTTCATAAATTGATTTCGTTTAATGAAAAACCGGACGGAACCACCGTCCGGCATTCGCCCGCTGAAAAGCTCTTTTGCGGAAGCCCCGACGGGCCGCGTCAAAGATATTTCTTTATAAAATCGGGAAGATCTTCTTTCGCGGCGGAAACGGAAACCGTAACGGTGAGGCCGTTTTGGTCCGCAACCTTATCGAGCATATAGAAAAATCCCGCAAGCTCCGCGGCGGGTTTGCCCGCGATGCGCATGACGCCGTCGATATATACGTACTCGTTGTCGTGATTGCCCGCGATAACGCCCTTGATGAAGCCGCACAGCGCCGCTTCCCCCGCGACGTCGAAATCGGTGACATCGATAAACCTGATCTCGCGCGCGAGATCGTACATGCCGCGTTTGGTATCGGTGACGAATATAAGGTGTCCTTTCGCCGTAGCGACCGCCGCATTTGCCGCATCGATCATCTGTTTGGTCTTGCCCGTGCCTTTAGCGCCGTAGATTACTTTGATCATATAAAATCCTCCCGAATTTTTTGATGATGAGAATATATTTTCCGAAAGTTTTTCGGTTTATTATATTCTACCAAGTTTTCGTGTTAATTTCAAGACCTTTTCGAAAAATTTTTTGTTTTTTCTCAAAAATTTTTTTATTGCGCCGAAATTGCCCGTTTTTTCCGTGCGAAAAGCCTTTCGATTATTGCCCGTTTTCGAAAATTTTATTCGAGCGCGGCCACAAAACGGGCGATCCGTCCCAGCCCTTCCTCGATATCTTCCAAAGAGAGCGAATAGGAAAGCCTCACGCAGTCGTCCGCGCCGAAGGATACGCCGGGCACCGTCGCCACTTTTTCCGCCTCCAGAAGCGCGTCCGAGAAAGAAATCGATCCGTCGATCGTCTTGCCCGCATAGCGTTTGCCGTAAATCCCGTTTACCGCCAGCATCACGTAAAACGCGCCGTCGGGCTCCACGGCGGAAAGCCCGTCGATCTTCGCGATCGTCTCCAGCATTTTTTTCCGCCGCGCGGCGAATACGCTCACCATTCCCTCAATCTCGCTTTCGGGCGAAGAGAGGGCCTCGATCGCCGCATACTGCGCAATCGAGCAGGCGTTGGAGGTGGCGTGGCTCTGAAAGGAATCGATCGCCTTGGCGACGTCCTTGGGCGCGGCGAGATAGCCGATACGCCAGCCCGTCATGGCGTACGTTTTGGAGACGCCGTTAACCGTAATCGTCAGATCCTTCATTTTTTCGGAGCAGGCCGCGATGGAAAAGGACTTCACGCCGTTATAGCAAAGTTTTTCGTAAATCTCGTCGGAAAGAACGAAAATTTCCGCCTCCTCGCAAACCTTTGCAATCGCCCGTACCTCGTCCTCCGTATAGACGGTGCCCGCGGGGTTGGAGGGAGAATTGAAAATCAGCATTTTCGTTTTGGGCGTTATTGCTTTTTTCAGCTGTTCGGGGGTAAATTTGAATTTATTTTCCCGTTTGCCCTCTATGTAAACGGGAACGCCGCCGCACACCTTCACCACTTCGGGATAGGTCAGCCAATAGGGCGCGGGAATAATCACCTCGTCCCCTTCCTCCAGCACGGCGAAGCAGGCGTTGAAAATCGAATGCTTCGCGCCGTCGGAGACGATCACCTGCGACGGGTCGTAGTCGAGGCCGTTATCGCGGCGGAATTTATCGCAGATCGCCTTTCTTAAAGGAAGCAGCCCCGAGGAAGGCGTATATTTTGTGTACCCTTTGTCGAGCGCGGCTTTTGCGGCGTCGATGATATGGGCGGGGGTATTGAAATCGGGCTCGCCCGCGCCGAAGGAGACGACGGGTTCCCCCGCGGCCTTCATGGCCTTCGCCTTCGCCGTAATAGCGAGCGTCAGCGACGGAGCGATGACGGACATTCTCGAAGCGATTCTTTTGTTCATACGATTTATCTCCGAATAAATTATTTTTTCGATTTTTTGAGGGCGTAATATTCTATTTCTCTATTTTACTCGCTTTCCCGAAAAAAAGCAACTTTACAAAGGCGGTTTATGACAAAATTTTTTATTTCTCTTTAGGAATTTGCGCCTTTTCCTTACCCCGAACGATTTTACAATTATAAGATAAAACAGTAAAAATTGTAGTTTTCAGCGCCCAAGCGATTTTTACAACCGCGTCGGCCGAAAGATATCCTTGACTTGTACTTTTCAGCCAGCGACGGAAGGTGGCGGGCGTAACCCCTACCTTTTCGGCCATATATTTTACGTCCCAGCGATTCTTTTTCATGAGAAATGCGACGGTTTCCATATCGATAAAATCGTAAAACGGCTCTTTCTCACTCGTTTTTTGTGTTTTCATAGCTTTTTCTCCTTAACTGCTATTGTACTAATTTTTAGTATTTACAACATTCTACTACTAAAATTTAGTATTGTCAACTAATTTTTAGTAGTTAATAGTAAAATAAAACTATGAAACAGGAAATAGGCTGTAAAATTAAAGAATTAAGAAAACTAAACGGTTTAACGCAAAAAGAACTTGCTTTTCTTTTGCATAAATCGCCGACGGGCGTTGCGAGCTGGGAACAGGGGCTATCGGAGCCCGGGGTGGAAGACATAAGGAAATTATGTTTTATCTTCCACGTATCGGCAGACGAATTACTCGAGATAGAATAACCCCGTGAATTTAACGCCACTAAATAAAAAGGATTAAAATGATACCGCAGGAAGAGATTACGGCGAGCGGAAAATCCCAGACGGAAATTGCACAGGCATTGGGAATCAAGCAACAAAGCGTACAGCAATATCTTTCGGGGCGCGCGTTGCCCTCCCTCGATACGTTTGCAAATCTTTGTGAAATTTTGGAGCTTGATCCCGCCTATATCCTCGGGATAAAAAATTAAAATTTATAAAAAGAACCGACAGGGAGATCAATTCTCCCTGTCGGTTTCGCTTGCGAGAAGCGCCTCGCGGTCGGCCAGCGTCAGCGCCTCCACCATCGAGTCGATGTCTCCCATGATGAAAGCGTCCAGATTATATTGGCTTACCCCGATACGGTGATCGGTGACGCGGCTCTGCGGGAAGTTGTAGGTGCGGATGCGTTCGCTCCTGTCGCCCGTCCCCACGAGACTGCGGCGGTTTTCCGTCCGTTCCTTCGCGCTTCTGCCGTTATAGTAATCGTACAGTCTCGAGCGCAGAACCTTGAAAGCGCGCTCTTTGTTTTTCAGCTGCGAGCGCTCGTCCTGACAGGTGACGACGATTCCCGTCGGGAAATGCGTAATCCGCACCGCGGAGGCGACCTTGTTGACGTTTTGTCCGCCCGCCCCGCCCGAATGGAAAATGTCGATGCGGATATCCTTGTCGTTGATCTCCACCTCCACGTCCTCCGCCTCGGGCAGCACGGCCACGGTCGCCGTAGAGGTATGGATGCGCCCCTGCGTCTCCGTCTCTGGCACGCGCTGTACGCGGTGAACGCCGCTTTCGTACTTCAGCCGCTTATACGCGCCCTTTCCCGAAACGTTATAGACCGCTTCCTTGACGCCGCCAAGCTCGGTTTCGCTGACGTCCAGCGCCTCGGTCTTAAGACGGTGCGCGGCGCAGTAATTCTGATACATGCGGCAAAGCTCCGCGGCAAAAAGCGCCGCTTCCTCCCCGCCCGCGCCCGCGCGGATCTCGAGGATACAGCTCCTCTCGTCGTTTTTGTCCTTGGGCAGAAGCAGAATTTTCAATTCCTCTTCAAGTTTTCCCAGCCGCTCCTTGCAGGCGTATCCCTCGTCGGAAAAAAGGCGGCGCATTTCCGCGTCCTCCTCGGTTTCCGCGCCCGCGAAGGCTTCTTTCATTTCCTTCTCGCAGGAGAGGTATTCGAGGTATTTTTCCGCCGCGTCCTTAAGGTCGGCCTGCTCCTTGGAATACTTCTGCCACGCCCCCATGTCCGCAATCGTTTCGGGGTCGGCAAGCTGTGCCGACAGATATTGATACCGTTTCAAAATGTCGTCGAGTCTCTTTAACATATTTCTATTTTCATAGGGTCAGACGACGATTTTTACAAATCTGTCCACGCCCTGCATATCCTTGAGGATCATCGCATAATCGCAGTATTTGAACAATTTCACGACGTCCTCGGCTTCGCCCGCGCCCACTTCCATGATCAGCATGCCCCCGCGCGCGAGGTATTTGGTTGCGTCCAGCGCGATGCGGCGGTAAAAATCCAGCCCGTCCGCTCCGCCGTCCAGCGCGGAACGCGGTTCAAAATCCCTCACTTCCCGCTGAAGCGCGTCGATCTCCTTCGAGGGGATATAGGGCGGGTTGCTGACGATAATGTTGTATCTGCCGCGTATGCGGGCAAAGAGATCGGACTGAATGAAATTTATATTCGCCTCGTTCGCCTCCGCGTTTTCCTTTGCGAGCTCCAAAGCCTCGGCGCTGACATCCGACGCGGTGACCGTCACCTTGCGGCGGCTCTTTTCCAGCTCCTTATAAACGGAAATCGCAATCGCGCCGCTGCCCGTGCAAAGGTCGAGAATATTGTCTCCCTCCTCCGCCGCGGAAATCACCTGTTGGGCGAGTTCCTCCGTCTCGGGGCGGGGGATCAGCACTCTTTCGTCCACCTTGATTTTATAGCCGTAAAAATCCGCGTCCCCGATGATATACCACAGCGGCCGCCCCGTCAGACGTTCGTCCGCCACGCGCAGAATTTCCTTCGCCTGGCTCACCTTCAAGATGCGCTCCTCGTTATTGATCGCGCTCTTGGGAATATCCATGAGAATGGAAAAAATCCACTCCGCCTCCTCCTCGTCGATTTCGTTGTCGCGAAAACGTTTTTTGGTGTTTCCCAGAAGCTCCGTCATCTTGCACGAGGTGGCGAACACCGTTTCGGGAACGGACGGATCGGCGTCCATGACCACCACCTTTTCAAAGGCGGCGATGGCGCACTCCATCATTCCGTCGTCGGGTTCCCTCGTCGTAATCCGCTGAAGGAGCAGGCCGGGGGCCTTGAAAACGAGGAAAAACTTATTTTTCGTCTTTGCCAGCGCTTTCAAAATTTCATAGGAAACGCCCGCGACGATCGGCAGCATCAGCAATTTGAAGGCCATGCGGATAAAGAAATCCAGCGTCTTGTTTCCCGTATAGATAAAGGTCCCCGCCGCCGCGTTGGCGAGGGAAAAGACAAGGATGCTCACCACCATGACGAGAAACAAAAAGGTGGTGCCGCAGCGGTCGTGCACGCGGGAGCAGCCGCGCACGTTTTCCACCGTCAGAGGCTTCCCGCTCTCGTAGCAGGTGATCGTCTTATGCTCCGCACCGTGATACATAAACACGCGGCGGAGGGTTTTGGACACCGACATCAGGAGGATATACAGGACAAAGACGGCGATGCGGATCGCGCCCTCGATGAGGTTGAACCACAACCCCTCGAGGCCCGTGGTCTTAAACTTCGTCAGCCCCGTCAGCCACTGCGGCAAAAGCACGAAAATGACGATCGCCAGCGCGATTCCCAGCACGGTCGCCACGCCGTTGAGCAGTCCGTTGAGGTTGATTTTATGCTTTTCCGCCAGCCATTTTTCCGCCTTCGAGGGCTGTTCGGCCTCCCCCTCCGCCACTTCGGCGCTGCGCATAAGCACGCGGTTGCCGACGACCAGCGAGGAGACGAAGTTAAAAATCCCGCGCACAAAGGGCAGACGGGAAAAACGGCTCTTTTTTTCGGGCGGCAGAATACGCTGCGCCTCTATCTGAATATTGCCTTCGGGGTCGCGCACGGCGGTGGCCATCGCCTGTCTGCCGCGCATCATCACCCCTTCGAGCACCGCCTGCCCGCCGATATAGGTGCGTTTTTCCCGCTTGTTTTTGCCTTTGCTTTCGCTGTTCGGGTTACCTTTCTTTTCGCTCATACAGTGCGTTTCCACTCCGTTTTGGATAAAATTCCCGCGCCGAACGGGGAAGTTCGGGGGCAAAAAAAGAAAATCAGCCCCAAGTAAACACTCGGAGCTGAAACACATACACTAAATTCCGTATCTTTTTTTGAACTTATCGACTCGGCCGCCTGTATCTACGAGTTTCTGCCTACCGGTGAAGAAAGGATGACATTTGCTGCAAATATCCACTTTGATGGTGTCGCCCTTTTTGGTCGTGCCGGTCTTGAAGGTAGCCCCGCAAGCGCACGTCACCGTTACCTCATGATAATCGGGATGTATATCGGGTTTCATACTTTCACCTCTCTATGCGTACTTTCTTTATCAAGATGCTGACTTATTATATACTATTTCGGCGGGCAAGTCAAACAGAAATACCACCGCTTTGCAAATTTGTCGGAGAAAAA
>ERZ827181.488-NODE-488-length-54091-cov-9.070101_pt1 | contig 54091 bp, 42 predicted proteins | sample MGYA00519778_ERZ827181 | MGnify/ENA primary metagenome ERZ827181 (study PRJEB31778, sample SAMEA3449273) | human gut metagenome | biome: human gut; feature: human-associated habitat; material: faeces | place: United Kingdom | collected 2010/2012 ...
AAGACTTGGTGGAAGTAATGAAAAGATTAGTATCGATAATTTTGAATTTTATGATATTGTAATGGCAGTGCGACCAGTGGTGTAACGTGTTATTTGACAAATACAAAGGGACATGGTTGGAGCTCGGTCACATCAACACATACAGCAACTGGTTACTCTAAAAGAACATTAAATAAAACAGGATCATATGTGTCTTAATTTGTTTTTATTTGGGCATAGTGAAAGCTATGCCCGAATTATTGAACGAAGGAGTGTTGTATATTGAAAAAATATAGATTTGGACTAACGATAATTCTAAGTTGTTTAATGATAACGGGTTGTGCAAGCAATTCTGATATTTCCTCAATAAGCAAGATCTCAGATTACAGTTCAAATGACAATACAAGTTCTTATGAAACAGATGATACCCTTGATGATGAAGTTGAATACTATTATTCAGACGATACTCCGATTTATAGTTTTGAGAAAAGATACGAAAAAATCAAAGAACAATATCCCGATAAGTCTGTGCTTGTTTGGGTAAGTGACCAAAATATTCGATATGAAGATGAAGTAAATTCGTATTTATCTGAACACAATAAAAATTATGTATTGTGTTTCAAAAATCTTACATATGACATTGATATGGTAGATGATAACTCTAACTTTATAACCTCATATGCACAACTATTGTCAGATGCGTTTGATAATGGAGAGAAATTCGATATAATTGATACAGGGCTTAAATATCAAGGCTTTGATACATTCTATAATCCATATCAGAATTGTGTCAACAATAATTTTCTCGAACCATTAAATACATACCTTGAAAACACCGAGTGCGGTAAGAAAATTTATGCCGAAATGTCAACAAATTATTGGAAGAGTTTAATGATAAACGGCAAAATTTATGGTATCGACGGTTCGTTGTCTTGCTTAAAAGAAGATCTTGGATATGAGCTTAATGCTGATTTAGTTGATAAAAACAGTATAGATCTTGATGATTTTTTAGGAAAATATGATACATCACTCCAGAAAGTTATTGATCTGTGCAAATCCAGAGGTTGGAAATTTACCGCCGGAATGCACGGATTTATGCAATTATACTCAAATTATGATTTTATAACTGATAATATTTGCATCGATGATAATGGTCACGCCGTGAATATTTACGAAACCGATTATGCAAAAAATCTTTTCAATACCATATCCGACGGTTTCACAAATGACGTTATAGTCAACCCTGTCAATGATAATATAAATGATATAGATACATATTTTGGCTCTATAAATTCTACATTATGCGGTGGCTATACAAACAACAAATTTAAAACGAGCCAAGAATACGGTTTGCAAACGAGCTATGCCTCAACTGAATCATACACTATATATCCGCAATACTCTAATAAAATATATACTTCTTCAAAAGCTTTGGGCATATGTGCGTTATCAGACAACAAGTATCTTGCATTTGACGCTATCTGCGAGGTCATGACAAATAAAGAGTTGAATGATCTCTTGTGTTTTGGTACTGATTATGACATTATAAATGGTTGCATAAAACCATATGGGTATTATAATACAATGGGTGTCGAAAACAGATTGATACGATATCCGTTTTATGGTGTTAATGACCCTAATTCAAATGAAAAGTACCACGAGGCAATAACAGATTTTAAATTATCAAAGAGTGTTGGCTTTTGTTTTGACACTACAAATGTTTCTGATAAAATTTTAGCTGTTGATAAGGTTTTAAAGACTATTGATTCTGATTTTCCTTCTAAGGAATATAAAACAGGTAAAGAATATTTAGATAAATTGAACGATGATCTGAATTCCGCAGGCTTGCAGGATATTCTTGACGAGGTAAACAGACAGCTGGAGGAGTACAATGAAACACACAATACAGATAATTAGCATATTGTCAGCGGCATCTATGACCCTGACCGCTTGCGGTAAAAGCGATAAAAATAAGGACAGCAACGCCGCACAGGCAGATAAGTGGAGGATAGTTTCTGTTTATGAATGTGCAGACTATGACAATAACATTTGCTTTTCCACGCAGGAAAATTCACGTCTTGACTTTGTGGATATGACAACCCTTGAGGACAGCCCTGTGTGCGACGACCCTTCTTGCAAACATCGTGAGGGTTCTGATTGCACTGCATATGGCAAGGACAATCACCCTTTTATTTACAATAAAAGGCTCTATTATCTGAAAAGTTCCGATATAATAACCAAAGATGACGGAACATATACAACAAATACCATGATGTTTTGTTCTGACATAAATGGTGCTAATGAAAAGCAGGTCGCTGAGATTGACGGGCTTAGCTATAATGATTATGATAGAATGGCGATAGTAGGCAGCACAGCGTATCTTGTCATGACTAACCAGCCTTATGACAAGGATTTTAAAGAACTAGAGCCGTCACTGGAGTTGGTTTCGGTGGCTCTTGACAGCGGAAAAGTCAATAATATAGGCGAAGTCACAAAGGGATATAGCTGCGGTGCGTGGGTGTATGGCTTGTGGGATAATAAGCTCATTTTCCGTACATCAAAGGCGGCAGATGATCGTCCGTTTATGGAACGTTTGCAGGACTTTGCAGATAAAAACGGACTGTCTGAAAGTGAAGCTATCGAGCAGTATAACGATAAGGCGGAGTATGATTACCAGTATCTTTCCTATGATATTTCAAGTGGTAAGGTGGAGAAAAACGCCCTGCCTGAGCCGTCTGCAATATCTGACAACTGCTATTACAATTTGAAAGACGACAAGCCATGCTATCTTGACAAAAGTGGCAAAGAGCAGACTATCGAGGGCATTGATGACGGAACAAACGTGACAAATATTGCAACAATAAACGGCTATGCACTCATAGACAGCGAGAACAGTCAGTATCTTTTCAAAGAAAGCGACAAGACCACTTCAAAACTCACAGATACATATGACATTGCCGCCATAAAGGGCGATCAGGTTATTATCAGAACAGGCGGCACGCCCGCATATGAGAAGAAAGCTGTCTCGGAATTGGAGAACTCAAAATGAACCTCACCCTAACAAACCTCACCAAACAATACGGCAGCTTCACTGCCCTTCAAAACTTCAATTATGAGTTCACCGCAGGGGTGTACGGTCTGCTTGGCCCAAACGGCGCAGGAAAATCCACGCTTATGAATATCATCACCGATAATCTTAAAGCCACATCGGGTTTGGTGAGATTTGACGGCGAGGATATTACCAAAATGGATGCCGACTTCAGAAAAATACTGGGCTTTATGCCCCAGCAGCAGGGTATATACCCAAACTTCACGCTTGAGCGCTTCCTCTACTATATGGCGGCACTCAAAGGTATGAAAAAAGCGGACGCAAAGCCGCAGATAGAAAAGCTGCTGAAACTTGTCAATTTGCAGGACAGTCGCGGCAAACGTCTTGGCGGCTTTTCGGGCGGAATGAAACAGCGTGCCCTTATCGCTCAGGCAATGCTCGGCGAACCGAAAGTCATTATCCTTGACGAGCCTACCGCAGGCCTTGACCCGAAGGAGCGTATCCGTATAAGAAACCTCGTGGCACAAATAGCTTTCGATAAGATAGTCATAATCGCCACCCACGTTGTTTCGGATATCGAATTCATCGCAAAAGAAGTTCTGCTGATGAAAAAGGGCGAGATAATCGACAGCGGCGCACCGCATATCCTCTGCGAAAAGATCGACGGCAAGGTGTTCGAGATAACCGCCGACGAAAGTATGTTGAATGATATTTCCGCAAAATACAAGGTGGGAAATATCTCAAAGGACGAGAAAAATATCTACGTCCGTGTTATCAGCGAACAGCCGCCGAAAGACTTTGAGTACAAGCTCTGTAAGCCCGACCTTGAGGATCTATACCTCTATTACTTTGATCAGGGGGCGAGCTAATGATCTTCGTAAACGAACTGATAAAAGCGTTCTGCAAACGCACAACTATTGCAATTTTCGCCGTTCTGCTGCTCCTCAACGGCGTTTTGCTGTATATAAACGAAACAAAACAGACGCTGGAATACACCCCTGAGCAGTACAAAGCCGCTTATCAGACCCTCGAGGGGCTTGACACACACGCCGCTTTTAAGCAAATTTCTCAGAAAAAAACGGAGCTTGAGTTGATACAAAGGCTGTCATTTGGAGAGGATATTTCGCAGGAAAACTGCAATGCTGAGGAACTTTTGAAAAGCTATAAAAACAAGGACTATCTTGAATTTACAAACGATATCTACCCCGAAATAGAGCTGACCGACCGCCTTTTTGAGGAGATATCAGTCTGCGAAAATTATGACAGCTATCTTGAAAATATCGACAGCACCGCACGGAAAATGACGGGCATTTCGCTGTTTGCTGACCCTGACAGTTTCAGCTACAAAAATATCGCACGAACGCCTGCGGACTTCGCCCACCTCAAAGGCTCTAAGCTCACCGCCGCACCCTCAAAGGGCGTTTCAATGGCAACGGGTTTTCTCGCCACAAACCTTATTGCAATACTGATGATAATGACCGTGGTTGTCACGATTGTCACCCATGAAAAAGAGCTTGACCAGATAACCCTCGCGCGCACGACTTTCAAGGGCAGAATGCCGCTCGGTATCGCAAAGCTTTTCACCTGTTTTGCGGCGGCGATGGCAGCTGAGATCTTGCTTTACGCCGTGAACTTCGCAGTTTCATATTTTACATACGGCTTCGGCAATCTGTCAAGGCAGATACAGTCGGTATACGAATTTAACGGCAGTAATTTGAAAATATCCGTACTGCAATACTTTGCACTTTTCCTAGCGGCGAAACTTGCAGTTTACTGCGTATTTGCAGCAATCATCTACCTTGTGACGGTGGTATCGAACACCGCTGTAAAGGTATACGGCGCGCTGATGATAACCATAGCGGCGGAAGCTGTGCTGTACTATACCATACCGAGCACGAGCTATCTTTGTCCGCTGAAATACATTAATATTCTTGCATACGCCAACACAAAAGATCTTTTTGCAAACTATCTCAATCTCAACCTTTTCGGAAAACCTGTCAACTATATGGCTGTATTTGTCAGCTCGGCGTTGGTATTGCTGATTGTGATTTCCATACTCTCTGTACTGATATTTTCAAAGCAAAGGGTGATAAAAAGCCGCACAAGAAAATTCAGTCTTGCAAAGTTCAGCATTTTCAAGGGCAGGACGACAAACCTCCTTTTGCAAGAGTGCTACAAGGTCTTTATCGGTGGCAAGGCTCTGCTGATTTTGATAGCATTTGCAGTCATCACCGCAGTTTCATATTCTCCTATCAGCGAGAATTTTTCGTCCGCAGATGATGTGTATTATAAGCAATATATGCTGAAATTTGAGGGGGAATACACCGCCGAAAAGCAGAAATTGATAGACGCTGAGGCGCAGAAATTTGCTGACGCACAGATGAAAATGTCGGAAGAAATGGCAAATTCAGAGGGTGACGGCATTTTGATAATGATGAAATATCATGACATTTTGGCTCCGCAATATGCCTTTGAAGCTGTGAAAGCTCACGCCGAATATTTGCAGACAACAGAGAACGGACAGTTCGTTTATGACAGCGGTTACAAGCTACTCATGGGCGATGAGACCGCAGGAAACAAGGATTTGACCCTTGGTCTGACCGCAATGGCAATGGTGATACTTTGCCTGACTTACGTTTACACCGTGGAGTATCAGACGGGTGCGAACGTGCTGCTGAAAACCTCGGCCCGTGGCAGGGAGGACACCTTTCTTTGCAAGTTCGGCATTGGCGTTATCATCGTGACGATCATTTTCGCGCTGACCTATGCACCGTACTTTTACAACGTCCTCAGCGCATACGGTACGAGGGGGATAAACGCCCCCGCCTGCTCTATCGAAGCACTTTCAAATTTTGATATTTCTATCAAGGGCTATCTCATTCTCATAAGCCTTGGGCGGTATCTCTCTTTGCTCTGCGCAATGCTCATCATCTATTTTCTGTCGGCAAAGCTCAAGAGTGTTATCTCGACATTTCTTGCGGCGACGGCGGTGCTTATTTTGCCGATATTGCTGGCTCTGCTGGGGATAGACGTGTTTGAGTATGTCTTGCTGGATCCTATTTTGTTGGGGAATTTGTAAAGGGTAATATCTTGATAAAAATATTTATTAATTTAAAACCACGCATCCAATACAAGCTTTATCTAAAATGACAATACTTGTATAATTCAAAGTGATAAAGACCTGCAAATAAAAGTCAAGCCCCAATCAAGTGAATTTACAAACAATTCACAAAGATAAAAAAAGTGTATGACTAAAAGACCGCATCAAAATCTTTTTTTGAAGCAGTCTGATTAAAAAATATTTGTTTAGAAATCAGTTCAGAGCCTGCATGACCCGGGCATAGTAAATGCGCAGGAACTTGTGCACAGCGTTTCAAGAGTGGAATTAAGCATCACAGCCGCTTCTGTAATAATCTTAATGACGGAATCCGTCATAGGTAATACGCTTATCTGTGTTTTGCAATAAGAGTGGATATCAGCAGCTTTTTTATCACTATAGTTGTAATTGTTCTTTCTGCACCAGCTTTGATACTTTACCTTAAAAGCTGATAAGGAAAGCTTTGAAATAGAATGAATATGAGGAAACTTCAGCACGAAATCGACCCATTTTTCGTGTCCGTCAGACTCTCAGCGAGGTGAAGTGAATAATGTGTTGGCATTTGAAAAGCAGGAATCAAGCAGGCTGATAAGATTGTTTTTCTGCATAACAAGAATTTTATTATATTGAACATACTGCCTGTTAAGGATCTTAAGCGTTTTGCGAATATCATTGGCAGGTATGTACTCACGAAGGTCAAGCCATTTATCGATAGCAAACGAGGCTATTTTTAGAGAATCTTTCTTATCGGTCTTGACATTTCTAACACGATTTGTGCCATAGTCATCGATCAACAAAGGATTGACTACGGATACAAATATACCCTGGTTGTGGAGTGCATTGGTGATCGGTTCATAATATGCACCTGTGTATTCCATAACAACCTTTGTTTCACCTGAAAGTGATTTGATGAGCTACACAAGCTTATTGAGATCACTTTCTGTGTGAGACACATCAAATGGTTCAGCTATGACAACTCCAAATCCATTATATATCGTAATATTATTACAACGTTTTAATCATATTTTTAAACTATTGACGACTATTAAATGGAATTGTTTCATCTGTAAAAAAACAGACTCCTATTTAAAACAGGGGTCTGATAAATTTAGCATTTTTCTTTCTTTTTGAACTTTGTCAGATTGATTATCAAAGCAAAAAGTGCCATAAAAAGAACTGCCACTATGAGAGTAACTGTCGATAATTTAATAAGGCTGTCAGTTAAGCCATACATGGATCTTGTGAGTGCATTATACACAGTGTCATTATGTATCGCAAGCCCGTCATAATATTTTGTACCCTTTAGGATAGCACACGGAACAAGAATGAGCATTGAGGAACAGAAAAGTGAAGTGCCTACCCAATAAAGCAAACCGCCTACATGCTTTCTGTTTACTGCTGCCATAACGCCTATAAGTATAACAGCCGTTGCAATAAGGACTATCCTTATTTTTCTCGCAAGCACAAGCAGATCTTTAAGCTTTGTGGAAATGCCGTTAGGTTTATTTATATGGCTCAAAAGCATAACGTCAAGGTCGGATTCAATTGCCTGTTCCACATTTTTTATTGTCTTCTGCTTTATGTCTTCAAGTTCATGAGTATATTTAACGCCTTCTTTTTCAGCCCATTTTGTATAATCGTCTGAGATATTCTTTTCAAGAAGCGTAAAGTCTGCCTTAAACTCAGGGAGTTCACTCTTTTTGCCAAGAATATAACTGAAAGTATCTTCAACATAGCTATAAATAGCGTTTGATACATCAGTTTTGTTAATCGACTTTTTCAGGGTATCAGCTTCAACACCAGTGTAGGCATATTGTTGTTCACAATATGTCTGTATCTCCTGAAAAGCCGTGTCCTCGATTTTTATCTTGTGCATACTGTTCGTATAGGTTGTCGGTTCAAAGAAAATATTGTCTGCCGCAAACAGAAGTGACAGCGCAAGGAATATAAACGCCAAAAACAGCGAGATTATTAGATTAGGCAGGTAGTTGTATAGTTTTTTGTTTTTCACAGATCTTACCCTCCTAATTCTTATATTCTTTGCTTACGACTTTGCAGATAACATAAAGCCTCTGATCTGAAAGACCCATATATCCATTGTTCCAGCAAGTGTAGAGTATCAGATCATCTACAGGTGGATCTGCGGTCACGTCATAATACAAAAGGGAAGTATCTGTATCTGGAAGTACCTTAGTTTCTGTGACCTCATAAGTAAATTTGCCATAATCTGTTTTTAATATCACCTGATCACCCACTAGAATATTAGGTAAATATCTGAAATAAGTGTGGTTATGTGCCGCAAGGACAACTCTGCCTGTAGCACCTATATATGCAGAATAGTTAGATTGCACAACCCCTTTTGCTAAGAGATCATCAGAGTCTCCCCAGTAAACAGGCTCTTTGTCAATGCCTGCCTTATCATTCTTTACGGTCAGCTCGGCATATTTGTCGCCGTAATACGGATAGATTATCTCATGCTGTTCCGTCTTTTTATCAGAATCTGGCACTGTGACTTTTGTTAATCCCTTCATAGGCAGTGCGTCTGCATTTCTGTATTTATTATCCTCTGATGGGTTTTTCAAATGAGCATTCTCATTGAACGCTATTGCTGCATATCCTTGCAGCTCTATGAATTTTTTATAACTTACCAGCGTCATGATAGACAAACAAAGAGCCAAAACTAAAAGAGGCGTCAAGACCATTACAGCCACTGACGTCCTCTTATTTTTTTTCAGTTTGTTTGCGTCAGACGAGGAAGCTTTAACCTCTTTTCTGACCATATCTTAGCACTCTTTGTTCTTCTTAACAGCTACTGTAATACCAAATGCACTAAGAGCAAGTGTAAGAACCGCAGCAACCTGAACAGCTGTCATGCTGTTTGCACCAGTATTAAGTGAACCGATACCGGTGTTTGTTCCAATGTTTGTATTGCCATCTGAATCAACGACCTGAACGTTCCAATCCTTGCTTGTAAGCTCATCTACCTTGATAGTAACACCAAAGTGTTTACCTGTAGCTACGCAAGCATCAGCAATAGCCTTTCTGCTATCCTCGCCCATTTCCTTAAACACCTGTCTAAGCTGATCGTTTGTTAGTGAAGCAAGATCTGTTCCTGCACCAAAAAGCTTGTCAGCAACAGGCTGAACATATGTAGCACCACAATCAGAGAGAGCCTTTACCATGTAATCATAGTCAGCAGAGCTGAACTTTGAAGCGTGGGAATCAAGGTAGTTCTTAAGCTCTGATACATGGTTAGAAGGAACACCTGCTGATTTAGCTGCAGAAACAACATCGGCAGAAGAAGCTGCTGATGCGCTTACAACCATTGTTGAAGCAATGATGAACGCAGTAACAGAAGCCGAAATTGACTTAAATATCTTTTTCATAACACCTATCACCTTTCGTAATATTTTCTTATAACAATATTATACACTATTAAAATTCGATTGTCAATATTTTTATTGGTATTTTTTTCAGAAAAAAGCAAATATTTTTACGATAATTTGAAATAGTTATGTGTAAGTGCGTATATGCGCTATTTAATGTAATTGTATATTGCTGGGAAATGCAAAAGTTCCTCGGCATTCTCAAATAAAAGACTTATAACATTACAGTATTGGTGCTTTTATGATTTTTGTCAAAGCTGATCTCAAAGCATTTAGATATAATTTCTACATTAGTTATTATAATTATAAGCCTTGACACGATATCATGCCATGGTGTATAATTTCTGTGTATAATATAATTGATGTAATGTGCAAGGAGGACATATGAAAAATTATCTCAATGAAAGCCTTTCAGTTCAGGAAAGAGCTGAAGCACTTGTAAATGAAATGACCGTAGAGGAGGCGGCTTCACAGCTTAGATATGACGCTCCTGCTGTTGAGCGGCTTGGCATTCCTGCCTATAACTGGTGGAATGAGGGTATCCATGGGCTTGCACGAAGCGGTGTTGCCACCATGTTTCCACAGGCAATAGGTCTTGCGGCTATGTTTGACACCGACCTTGTGTTCCAAGTGGCAGATATAACCTCTACAGAAGCTCGTGCCAAGTATAATGAGTATTCAAAGCGTGATGACAGGGATATATACAAAGGTCTTACCCTTTGGGCACCTAATATAAATATTTTCAGAGATCCACGCTGGGGCAGAGGTCATGAGACTTACGGTGAAGACCCTTATCTTACCGCAGAGTGCGGTAAGGCATATGTAAAAGGCTTGCAGGGCAGTGGCAAGGTACTGAAAACTGCCGCTTGTGCAAAGCATTTTGCAGTACATAGCGGACCTGAGGCTGTTCGCCATGAATTTAATGCAGAGGTTAATTGGAAAGACCTTGAAGAGACCTATCTTTACGCCTTTGAGGAGCTTGTGAAAAAAGCAAAGGTCGAGGGTGTAATGGGTGCGTATAATCGTGTGAATGGCGAGCCGTCATGTGCTAGTGAGTTTCTAATGGGCAAGCTTGACAAATGGGGTTTTGATGGCTATTTTGTTTCTGATTGCTGGGCAATAAGGGATTTCCACGAACACCATATGGTGACGTCTTCTCCTGTAGAGTCGGCTGCAATGGCACTTAAAGCAGGCTGTAATGTAAACTGCGGTTGTACGTATGTACACCTGCTTTCTGCTCTTGACAAGGGGCTTGTGACAGAAGATGAAATCCGAGCTTCCTGTGTTGCTCTTATGAGAACTCGCATAAGACTTGGTATGTTTGACAAGTCAACGGAATATGACAACATACCATACAGCGTTGTTTCTTGCCCTGAGCATAAAGCTGTATCCTACCAGTGTGCAGTGAAGTCCATGGTGCTGCTCAAAAACAAGGGTATTCTTCCGCTTGACAAAAAATCAATATCAACTATCGCTGTAATAGGTCCAAATGCCGACAGCAGAGCGGCTCTCGAGGGCAATTATAACGGCACAGCCGACAGGTATGTTACTTTCCTTGAGGGTATCGAGGACGCATTTGATGGCAGGGTGCTTTATGCTGAAGGCTGTCACTTGTATAAGGACAGAGTATCGGGTCTTGCACAGGCAGGGGATAGATACGCCGAAGCTGAGGCGGCAGCGGCAAATTCTGATGTTGTGATACTTTGCGTTGGTCTTGACGCCACTATTGAGGGCGAAGAGGGCGACACAGGTAATGAGTTTTCATCAGGTGACAAGAACGATCTAAGACTTCCTGAAAGTCAGCGTGAGCTTATAAAGCGTGTCGCAAAGATCGGCAAGCCTATGATAGTGGTATGTGCGGCAGGAAGCTCAATAAATATCGAGCATGATTGTGACGCTCTTATTCACGCATGGTATCCGGGTTCAGAGGGTGGCAAGGCTATTGCGGATATTATTTTTGGTAAAGTGTCGCCATCAGGAAAACTGCCTGTTACATTCTATAATAGCGCTGACAAGCTACCTTGCTTTACTGATTATGCTATGTCTGATAGAACATATAGGTACACGAGAGATAACATTCTTTATCCATTCGGCTATGGTCTTACTTATGGAGATGTTGTTGTTACATCGCTTAGTTATGACGATGGCAAAGTCAATGTAGAGGTAGAAAATAACGGTGCCGATACATGTGATGTTATCGAACTTTACATTAAATCACATTGTGATAATGCTCCGGCTTATCCTGTGCTGTGCGGCTTCAAGAGAATTTTTGCCAAAAAAGGTGAAAAGCTTGATGTTGAAATCGAAGTACCTGACAAAGCTTTCACAACAGTGTCAGATATCGGCGAGAGAAAACAGTTTGCAAAAGAATTCACCCTCTATGTTGGTACGCATCAGCCTGATGAACTTAGTTGTCAGCTTAGTGGTACAAACTGTATGAGTATCGAGATAGAACGATAGTGAAAAGAGATCTTACAAACGGCAGTATCACAAGCTTGCTTCTTGCTTTTTTAAGCCCGATGATACTGTGAAATCTGCTCCAACAGGTGTATAACATTGCCGACACATTTATTGTTGGCAGATTTCTTGGCTAAAACGCCCTTGCGGCTGTGGGCGGCACATACACCTCATTACTTTTCTTTATTCGATCATAATAGGTCTGTGCATGGGCTGTGGCTCGCTTGTTTCTTATTGTTTCGGTGAAAGAAATGAACGCCGCCTGAAAGGCTGTCTGAACATATCATTTCTGATCATAGGCTCTGTTACTTTGGTGACAGAGCCTATCACATTGTGCTTTTCCAATGAGATTTTGAAACTTTTGCATACTCCAATGAAAATAATGTTGTTGACATCTGATTATGTTATAATTATCCTGTCAGGTGTGGGACTTTGATTTTACACTCTTGCCAAAGAACCTCTTTTGCGACTATACTTCAAGAAAAAATCTTGGAAGGATTGCAGTTTTGGTGAAGTGGTGCGAATGTCGACCGCTGCCTCAGTTCAGCAATCTGTCATGAATTTCGGCATACTTATGATACAGGGACTGGTAAATAGTTTTGGAACGACTGTAATGGCGGCTTTTACAGTAGCCATTCATAATTGTTAAATTAAGCTGTCAGCTTATATGATTTTCCAACAAATACTTGGCTGATTTTGTTTATCTTATTGTATGTTATAACAAAAAACCATTTTTTTGTTGAAATACAAAAAAACGTATCGTTTAAAGTTGACTTTTTGAATAGAATGTGATAAAATTATTATTGTACGGTTTATTTTTTGGAAAAATAACGAAAATATCAACAATAGGGTGAATAATACAAATGAAAAAAAATTACACTATCAAGGATCTTCTGGTACTACTTCTCGGAAAGGTTTGGTATATCGTTGCCGCTTCAATAGTGTGTGCGATACTGGCCCTTTTCGTATCAAAATTTGTTATGAGTAAGCAGTATCAGTCACACGTTTCAATGTATGTTAAAAGTGCTGATAATCAGTCAACGGGTCAAGATAAGACTAATGTTGACTTACAGGATATTAACGCTTCAAAGTCATTGGTACAGACCTATATTGTTATACTTACTGATGACCCGGTAATGAACGAGGTAAGCGATAAGCTTCTTGAAATGTATACTCCTGAACAGCTTGCTCCTTATTTTACTGTAACAAGCGGCAGGGTTTCAAATGACGGCCTGAGAAATGCTTATAGCATGACCGCTGTAAATCAGACAGAGGTACTTCAGATAACTGCCACAACAACCAATGCAAAGCTTTCTTCTGACCTTTGTAACATCATGGCTGACGTCGCTCCGAGCTTTCTTATAAGAGTTATCGGTGCAGGCTCAGTTGAAAAGATAGGTGATGCTGAAGTTTACAATACACCTGTTTCTCCTAACACCACTAAAAATGTTGCCCTTGGCTTTGTTGGTGGCTTGATGGTGGCTGTTCTAGTGATACTTGTTATTGACTTCTTTGACAACACTGTAAAGAATTCTGATGAGCTTGGCGACATTTATCAGAAGCCTATCGTTGGTGAGATAATGAATATTGGCGGAAAGACTTCTAAAAAGGATGAAGGTTCTTCTGCTGACAGAAAAAAACAGCTTCTGTTCAATAATAAGGATATACCGTTTAATATTGTAGAGAACTACAAAACAATGCGTACAAACCTTATGTTTACACTTTCTACAACACGAAATAAGATAGTTGTCGTTTCTAGCCCTAATCCAAGTGAGGGTAAGTCTGTAACAGTTGCAAACCTTGCAGCTTCAATGGCTGAAACAGAAAATAAGGTTCTTCTTATTGACGCTGATATGAGAAGACCTGTTCAGCACAGAAACTTCAAGTTAAAAAATAATGTTGGACTTTCAACAATACTGAGTGGTGAAAGCACATTTGATAAGTGTGTGCATGAAACCAAGAATGGCAATTTTGCTGTTCTTACATCAGGCGTTTTGCCTCCAAACCCGTCAGAGCTTCTTGCTTCTGAGAAAATGCGTGAATTGCTTGAATATGTTCAGCATAAGTATGATTATGTTATTGTCGACGGAACCCCGCTGCTTCCTGTAACTGACGTAATGAGCCTTGCAGACGAGGTCGCAGGCGTTCTTCTTGTGGCGAGATATGGAAGAACTACATATCAGGAGATAGAGGAGTCTATGAAGAAGCTTGAGATAGGCGATTGCAATCTGCTTGGTTTCGTTCTTAATGATATTTCCGCAAAGAACGGTTCTCATTACGGATACAAGTATAGCTACAAGTATAAATATGACTACAGCTATAAATACGGTGGGAAGGATGCTTCTGCCGAAAGTTAAATGACATGGAGATGTTAGATTGACTACCGATTATCACAGCCACATACTGCCGAATATTGATGACGGCTCTGACAGCATCAAAACATCACTTAAAATGATAAAAATGATGAAACAGCAGGGCATAGGTATAATTGTGGCAACACCGCATTTTTATATGCACAGGGAAGTTTCTTTAGACAGTTATCTTGTCAAACGGCAAAATGCTTATGAGAAACTCATGGCGGCTGACCCTGCCGTGAAGGATATACATATTGGTGCTGAGGTGACTATAGAAAAGGGCATCAGCGTATTAGGAGAACTTGAAAAGCTGTGTATCAGCGGAACAAGACTTATTCTTCTTGAACCACCATTCACTCAGTATAACAGTTGGATCGTCGAGGAGATAGACGAGATAGCAAATTCTCGAAGGCTTATTCCGATAATCGCCCATGTACATAGATATATGGGCGTTTATTCAAAGTCAGATCTGAAAAGTCTGATGTCTGTGGATGCAGTTTTTCAGATAAATGCAGAAGCTTTTGAGCATTTTTCCACAAGACGTTTTGTTAATAAGCTTATTTCAAGTGGCAGAGATTTTGTCTTTGGAAGCGATGCTCATAATCTTGATGATAGAAAACCTAATTTTGATCTTATAGCTAAAAGATCTGGAAGTGAAAATATAAGACGTTCTGATAAAGTACTCATGTCTGCTATGGCTGACGAAGAAAGAATGTTTGCTTTTTAAGTATAGAAAAAATATTGATGATATTATAAATAGCCTGCACTGTGCCATTGAGGGGTGGCCATGGTGTGATCTTATTCATTGCTTTAATTGAGCGGAGGTATGTTTTATTTATGGAGAAAACAAGTGAAAACACAGTTCAGGTGTGGAAAAACAAAAAGATAAAGCATTGGATGCTTATTGCATTCTTTCTGTGTTTCTATGATATTGTTGCCGTAAATCTATCCTACATTTTCGGACTTTTCATCAGATTTGACCTTACTTTTTCTGCAATACCAAAGGAGTATATGCTTGCCTATGTAAAGTTTGCTCCAATATATACAGCTTTCTGTGTTGTGGTGTTTTTTGTGTTCAAGCTTTATAATAGTTTGTGGAGATTTGCTAGCATTGGCGAACTGTCAAGGATATTTTTGGCCTCGATAGTTACTACCATATTCCAGGCTGTGGGTATAACATTACTCTTTATGAGAATGCCTGTGGCTTACTATATAGTAGGAGCGGGAACTCAGTTCGTGCTTATAACGGCAGTGCGTTTTGCCTATAGATATGTTACCCTTTTAAGAGCAAAACAGGTAACAAATCAGGTGGCAGTGCATAATGCAATGGTCATTGGTGCAGGTGCTTCGGGTCAGATGATACTTAAAGAGCTTACGATGTCAGAACGTGCAAATGCAAGACCACTCTGCATAATCGATGATAACCCAAATAAGTGGGGAAGAAATATCGGAGGGGTTCCTATCGTCGGTGGCCGTGATTGCATTATGGAAAGCGTCAAAAAGTATAATATTGATCAGATCCTTTTTGCAATTCCAACTGCATCACCTGAGAACAAAAGGGATATCCTTAATATTTGTAAGGAAACGGGCTGTGAGATGAAACAGCTTCCGGGCGTTTATCAGATAACAAATGGTGAGGTGCTTCTCAGCAAGATGAAGCCTGTTGCAGTCGAGGATCTGCTTGGAAGAGAGCCTATCAGAGTAAACATGGACGAGATATTCCAGCACCTTAAGGGTAAGACCATTTTGGTAACAGGTGGCGGTGGATCTATCGGAAGCGAGCTTTGCCGACAGATAGCAGGTCATGAGCCTAAACAGCTTATCATATTTGACATTTACGAAAACAATGCTTATGAAATAGAGCAGGAGCTTAAACGTAAATATGGCAGTAAACTCAATCTTGTGACGCTTATCGGCTCTGTTCGTGACAGCAGACGTATCAATGACGTTTTTGAAAAATACAAGCCTGATATCGTTTATCACGCTGCAGCACATAAGCACGTTCCGCTTATGGAAACAAGCCCTAATGAGGCTATCAAAAACAATGTTGTTGGTACATACAAGACAGCCTATGCCGCTTTGAAGCATGGCACAAAGAGGTTTGTGCTTATAAGCACTGATAAGGCTGTAAACCCTACTAATATTATGGGTGCAAGTAAAAGACTCTGCGAAATGGTCATCCAGAGCATGGACGCTATCAGCAAGGCAGGCAGAACAGATCTTCTACCTATGCTCCATGCACACGTTGATGAAATGACAGACGGTATGCTTGAGAACGATCCGATAGACGAGATAGCTGTTGATAATATAGAGAGCAGTGAAGCGGTTAAAATCGAAAGCGTTGGCAATAAGGATAGAAATGGCACACAGTTTGTTGCAGTTCGTTTTGGAAACGTTCTTGGAAGCAACGGCTCTGTGATCCCACTGTTCAAAAAGCAGATAGAAGCAGGCGGTCCTGTTACTGTTACTCATCCTGATATCATAAGATATTTCATGACTATACCTGAGGCTGTGAGCCTTGTTCTTCAGGCAGGCACATACGCATGGGGCGGCGAGATATTTGTCCTTGATATGGGTGCGCCTGTGAAGATAGACACACTTGCGAGAAATCTTATCAGACTTTCAGGATATAAGCCTGATGTAGATATTAAAATAGTTTACTCAGGTCTGCGTCCTGGCGAGAAGCTTTTTGAGGAGAAGCTTATGGCAGAGGAGGGCATGATGAAAACGGATAATGAGCTTATCCATATCGGAAAGCCTATACCGTTTGACACAGAAACGTTCCTTGGTCAGCTTGGAGAACTTGCTCGTGCAAGCTATAACAATGACGAAAATATCGTTGAAATGGTCGAAAAGATCGTTCCAACATTCAGTCCTGTAGGTGATAAACCAACAGGTAATGAAAAATATGGCAGAAACGATGTTGCAGTTTCTGCGGCAAAATAATAAAAGATCCATATTTCAGCACTGCGGGGATTTCTGCGGTGCTGTTTTTATGCCTAATATTTCACACTTTTTCTTGATGCTACTTGAAAAAAGGCAGTTTATGTGGTATAATGAATGATGAATGTAAATTTGCGTAAAGGACTATTTCTATATGAAAAAATGGAGAATAAACAGACCTGACCCTGTGAAAACTGCAGAGTTTATGAACAAGTGTGACTTGAAAAGCCTTACCCTAGACGTTATGACTTCAAGGGGTTTCACTGACTTTGACAGCCTTGCTGATTTTTTTAAAGGCGAAGAACTTAGTGATCCTTTTCTTATAAAGGATATGGCTATAGCCGCCGAGGTGATAAACAAGGCGGTTGATCAGTATGACCTTATTTGTATTTACGGTGACTATGACTGCGATGGAGTTACGTCCACCACTATACTTTACAACTATCTTGAAAGCATGGGCGCAAACATTATGTACTATATCCCTGAGCGTGAGGCTGGATATGGCATGAACATGGAAGCTATTGAAATGCTTGCAGAAAAGGGTGTTAAGCTTATCGTCACTGTGGATAACGGCATTTCCGCGATTGAGGAAGCTGAGCGTATTGCTGAGCTTGATATGGAACTTGTTATCACAGATCATCACCAGCCACCTGAGAAGCTTCCGAGGGCAAGGGCTATCGTTAATCCGCATCGTGCAGATTGTCCTTCGTCATACAAAGACCTTGCAGGCGTTGGTGTAGCTTTCAAGCTTTGTGCTGCACTTGACGGCGGTAATTACGACACTGTTATGGAACAGTATGCCGACATTTGTGCTATCGGTACAGTTGCGGACGTTGTGCCGCTCACAGGGGAAAACAGAACTATTGTCAAGCGTGGTCTTGAATATCTTGCAAACACCGAAATATTGGGACTAAACTATCTTATAGATAAAGCAAAGCTTGATAGAAATGCTCTTGACTCAACAGGCATTGCTTTTAGGATTGCCCCTGTTATAAACGCTTCGGGCAGATTTGGCTCACCACTTACAGCGGTAAAAACACTTCTCAGCGAAGACGCGGAGGACGCTGAAAATTATGTTGACACTCTTTTAAATCTTAACGCCCAGCGCAAGCAGACGGAAACAGAGATAATGACAGAAATAGTAAACCATATAAACGCTCACCCTGAAACTCTTGACCATAGAGTGCTTGTGCTTTCAGGCAAGGGCTGGCACCACGGAGTTATTGGCATTGTTTCTTCACGCATTTTGGAATTTTACGGAAAACCGAATGTTATAATCTCAATTGATGATGATGGAAACGCACGAGGCTCTGCGAGAAGCGTAAAGGGCTTCAATATATTCAAGTGTTTTCAGCATTGCGGAGAGCTGCTTGTTAAATTTGGTGGACATGAGTGTGCAGGAGGTCTGTCGCTGAAGGCTGACAACATCGAAAAATTTACTCAAATGGTGTATGAATACAGCGATCCTATGGAGAAATTCCCTAGCGTTGAGCTTATAGCGGATAAGCTTCTTATGCCGCAGGATATCAACCTTGATAATGTAAAGGGTCTTGCCGCAATGGAGCCTTTTGGTGCAGAGAATCCAGCTCCCGTTTTTGCAATGCTTGGAGTAAGAGTAGATAAGATAATACCGCTGTCACAGGGCAAGCATACAAAGATCGAGTTTTCATACGGAAGCTATAGAGGACAAGCTCTTATTTTCTCCCTTGCACCTGAAAAAGCTTGTTTCGCAGTTGGCGATAAGCTTGATATGCTCGTGGAGCTTGGAATAAATGTGTTCAATAACCGTGAGTCCATATCCATAAGAGTTATCGACCATAGATTGAGTGGAGTAAAACAGGAAAGATATTTTGCGGCAAAGGATTGTTATGAAAAGCTCATGCGCGGGGAACAGCTTCCTGCAAGTTTTATAAGAAAAATAATCCCGACAAGGCAGGAGCTTATCGGCGTATATAAATACATAAGTGCAGTTAAGAATATTACGTTGGATAATCTTTTCATGAAAATATCAGGCGACAGCATGAATTATTGCAAACTGCATATTTGCGTTGATATTTTCCGTGATAAGGGTCTTATCGAGTTCAGACCCGCAACTATGAAAATAAGCTACGTTGTGCCGAAACAAAAGGTAAATCTTGAGGACTCTGAAACTCTTGTTAAGCTGAATGAAATGCTTGGAAAGGCAGGTAACTAAAATGTCAGATAAAGAGAATATTTTGCTTGATCCTGCTGAAATGGATAAGATAGAAAATATGCTTGAGATAAAAACTGTCAGTGAAGAAGATCTTCCTGACGAATCCGAGGTTAAAGAGCAGTTTGAAGAAAAGCCTGCTCCTACGGCTTCTCCTGACTATACCGACGCTGTGCCTGAAGCTTCAAAGCCTGAGCATATAGGTGAGAGGTCGGTGTGTTCCATTGATGCACTTATTCAGAAAATACTTGATGGCGAGAGGCAGTACGATCTGTCAAAAATCGTTTCCGCCTATGAACTTGCTGAAAAGTATCATCACAATCAGAAAAGAGAGTCTGGCGAGCCGTATATAACCCACCCGCTGTCTGTTGCATATATTCTTTTGGAACTTGGCATGGATACTGATACTATTTGTGCAGCACTTCTTCATGACGTTGTAGAGGACACTCCATGCACTCTTGAAGAATTACAGAAGAATTTTGGCTCAGACGTTGCAATGCTTGTAAATGGCGTTACAAAGCTGAAAAAGGTAGAAACTTTCACCAAAGACGAGCAGAAAGCCGAGAATATCAGAAAAATTCTCCTTGCAATGAGCGAGGATATCCGTGTTATTATCATAAAGCTTGCAGATAGACTTCACAATATGCGTACTCTTAATTATTGCAAAGATTCAAAACGCAGAACTATCGCCCATGAAACAATGAACATCTATGCACCGATAGCTCACCGCCTTGGAATACGCTCAATTAAAGATGAATTTGAAGATCTTGCTTTTTACTATCTTGATCCTTATGCTTATGCCGAGATAGACGAGCAAATGCAGCTCAGAAAGGGCAGCCGTGAACAGCTTGTTGAAAACATCAAGCACAAGATACATGACAGGCTTGAAAAGGATTTTGACCCTGTTCCTCTTATCGAGGGTCGAGTTAAAAGCAATTATGGTATCTATAAAAAGGTATATCGAGACGGCAAGGAGATAGACCAGATATATGATCGCTATGCCGTAAGAATTATCGTCAATACAGTTACCGAGTGCTATAACGTACTTGGCATAATCCACGATATGTTCAGACCTATCCCAAACAGATTTAAGGATTATATTTCCACGCCTAAGGCTAATATGTATCAATCTCTTCACACAACTGTTATCGGCAGAGAGGGAATACCTTTCGAGGTTCAGATAAGAACATGGGAAATGCACAGAACGGCTGAATATGGTATCGCCGCCCATTGGAAATATAAAGAGGGCGTAAGGGGTAGCTCAAAGGACGATCAGCGCCTTGCATGGATAAGACAGATAATCGAGTCACAGCAGGAGTCAAACGACGTTGAGGAGATAGTAAGGGCTATCAAAAATGACCTTGCTCCTGAGGACGTTTTTGCTTTCACTCCAAAGGGCGATATGATAACACTGCCTGTCGGATCAACTGTTATCGACTTTGCTTACGCTATCCACACACAGGTGGGTCATAAGATGTGCGGCGCAAAGGTAGACAAGAAAATGGTGTCTTATGATTATCAGATAAAAACAGGCGAGATAATCGAGATACTTACTACCAATGTTGAAGGTCATGGTCCAAGCCGTTCATGGCTTAATATCTGCAAGACCAATGAAGCCAAATCCAAGATACGTTCATGGTTCAAAAAGGAAAGACGAGAGGAAAACATCTTTGAGGGAAGAAATGCTCTTGAAAGAGAGTTCCGCAGAAATAATATAAGAGTGCCTGAGGAAGAACTCGAGGACTTTCTCAAAATGGATATGCACAGACACAGTTGTGATACTCTTGATGATTTCTTTGCAGCCATAGGTTACGGTGGTGTTCAGCTTTCAAAGGTGATGCAAAGGCTGAAATCTGAGTATAATAAGAAATATGGTGAAAAGGCTCAGCCTGATACTTCTGACCTTGAAAATAAGATAAAGACTTCCAAAAATTCCACCGGTGTTATCGTTGACGGCATCGACAACTGCGCTATCAAGTTTGCACAGTGCTGCAATCCGCTTCCAGGTGACGAAATAGTCGGCTTTATCACGAGAGGTCATGGCATATCCGTGCATAAAAAGGATTGCGTGAACTATCTTTCGCAGAAAGATGATCCTGAAAATGCCGCTCGTTGGATAAATGTTAAGTGGGAAAGTTCTGAAAAGCATACGGGCTATTTCAAGTGTACTTTGGATATCGTTGCGGTTGACAGAATAGGTCTGCTGGCAGACGTTTCGTCAGCGCTTGCAATGATTAATATTTTTATCTATGAGTCAACCTCAAGGGAACTGAAAAACGGCAATGCAATGCTTTCCGTAACTGTCAGCATTGCAGGAATGGAACAGCTCAACAATGTTATAAACAAGCTTCAGAAAATAAAGAACGTTATTTCTGTTGAAAGAAGCGGTAAATAAGAAAGGACAGATAATGAAAATATATAGACTCAAACCATTGAGTGTTTGTGAAACGAACAGTTATATTGTTGCAAGCGAAGAAAATAACTGCGTTCTTGTCGATGCACCTGCCGACCCTGATTATATTCTCGGTGAGATAGAGAGTCACGGTCTTACGCTTAAAAAGATCTTTCTTACCCACGGTCATTTTGACCATATCGGTGCTGTGGCTGACCTTGTAGACAGGACAGGCTGCGAGGTGTATATCCACATTATGGATAAGCCTAAGCTTACAGATGACGCAGGAATGCTTGCTAATCTTTTCAGAATAAGAGGACACAGAAATTACACAGGCAAGGTCAATGTGTTTACAGAGGACGATATACTAAAGCTTGACGAGCTTGAATTTGACGTGTTGGAAACGCCGGGACATACAAGCGGTTCTGTTTGTTTCATATGCGGCATGAATATGTTTTCGGGAGATACCCTATTTTCAAGAAGTGTTGGCAGAACTGATATGCCTGATGGAAGCAGCACAGCCCTTATGAAGTCGCTTATGAAAATAGCTGACCTTGGTGGAAATCTCACTGTTTACCCAGGTCACATGAATGTCACGACACTTGACGCTGAGAGAAAGTATAACCCATATCTCAGGCAGGCTGCGGAGGCTTTGAAATGACTCTGATATTCAGCGGCAACGATTATAAATATGAGCTTGAGGGAGTAATGAAGCTTTTTATCCCTGCAACGCTCTTTACCCACGTTTTTTCTGACAGCATAGATACAGAGGACGATTATGTGTTCGCTCAGAAAAAGGATAACGCTGACAATGTTTGTTTGAGCGTTAAGGTGAGATATGACGGCAAGACTTGCGAAAAAGAGGAGTTTGTGCATTTTGAAAGCGACATGGAACTTTCACTGTCAAGACTTCTTTTTAAGGCAATGAGCGAGATAACAGGCATTGTGCCGAAATGGGGCGTTATAACGGGAATAAGACCTGTGAAGCGTGTGAATGATATGCTCAGTGAGGGCATGAACAAGGCGGAGATATTTAAAGCCATGGAGAGCAGATATCTTTGCAGCGAAGAAAAGTGCGATATTGCATACAAAACTGCTATAACCCAGAAGCCTGTCCTCGATGAGCTTGAAAAGGACAGCTTTAGTCTTTATTTGTCAGTGCCGTTTTGTCCCACAAGATGCTCCTACTGTTCTTTCGTTTCGCAATCTATCGAGGGCTGTATGAAGCTTATCCCTGAATATGTGAACAAGCTGTGTGAAGAGATAGTTTATACTGCGAAGATAACGAAAAAGCTTGGTTTGAAGCTTGACACCGTATATTTTGGCGGCGGCACACCTACCACGCTCACTGCTGCTCAGCTTGACAGAGTTATGAAAGTCATTGAAAACAGCTTTGATATGTCAACTGTCCGTGAATACACTGTTGAAGCGGGAAGACCTGACACCATAACTGAAGAAAAGCTGAAGGTGCTTAAAGCAAACGGCTGTGGCAGAGTATCTATAAATCCACAGACTTTGAATGACAGCGTTCTTGAGGCTATTGGCAGAAAGCACACAACTGCACAGTTTTTTGACAGCTTTGACTTTGCAAGAAAAGTTGGTTTTGACTCTATAAATACCGATATAATCGCAGGTCTGCCAACAGACACAGTGGAGAGCTTTGAGAATACCATTGATAAGCTTATCGAGCTTGCTCCTGAGAATATCACTGTACACACACTTTCCATAAAGCGTGCGGCTAGGCTAAATCACAGCGGTGACAGGGAAGTGCTGAAAAATCCAGCCGATAAAATGGTAGAGTATGCCACAAAAAGACTTCTTGAAAGCGGCTATCTGCCTTATTATCTCTACAGACAGAAGAATATGCTTGAAAATCTTGAAAATATAGGCTGGACAAAGCAGGGTCACGAGAGTTTGTATAATATCTATATAATGGAAGAGGTTCAAACCATTCTTGCAATGGGTGCAGGTGGCTCGACAAAGCTTGTTGACAAAGAGGGCGGACGTTTGGAGCGTGTGTTCAATTACAAATTTCCGCTTGAATACAATAAGCATTTTGAGCTTATGCTTAAGCGAAAAAATGAGATAGAGGAATTTTATGCTAAAGAAAAATGAGATTATCAGGCTTGAAATAAGCGGTATGACAAATGAGGGCAACGGAGTAGGAAAGCACGAGGGCATTGCTGTTTTCGTGCCTTTTACTGTTATTGGCGACGTTATCGAATGCAGGATAGTCAAGGTCTGCAAAACGTATTGCTATGGCATTATCGAAAATATTGTAAGTGGTTCGGTTGAAAGAACGAAGAACGATTGCCCTGTTTATTCAAGGTGTGGTGGTTGTTGTTTTCGTCACATGAGCTATGAGGAAGAATGCCGTGTAAAAGAGCAGTTCATAAAGGATTCATTTGAGCGTATTGGTAAGCTTTATCCTGAATATGACAGCTTTGAGGGTTGTAAACAGCTTGTTGGCTATCGCAACAAGGCGCAGTACCCTGTAGCAGAGCAGGACGGCAGGGCAGTTTGCGGATTCTATTCAAGACGTTCTCACCGTGTATGCGATCACACTGATTGTGCGTTACAGCCTGCCGTATTCAAGGCAATAGCCGATGAAATAATGGCATATGTGAACGAACGTAAGATAAAGGCATACAACGAGGAAACGGGAAGCGGTTTGCTCAGGCATATTTATCTCAGGCGTGGCGAACACTCAGGTGAGATAATGGTCTGTCTTGTTATAACTGACCTTAAAAAGCGTGGAATATTTGATGTGCTTGTGGGTGAGCTTTGCAAAAAATATGCTGATATAAAGAGTATAGTTTTCAATGAGAATAGCCGAAAGACCAACTGTATACTCGGACAGAAGCTTGTTACTGCGTATGGAAGCGACACGATACACGATACCATGTGTGGAAATGATATAGAGATATCACCGCTGTCATTTTATCAGGTAAATACAATTCAGGCGGAGCGGCTTTATGAAATTGCCGCAGATTATGCTCAGCTGACAGGAAAGGAAACTCTTCTTGATCTTTACTGCGGTGCAGGAACGATTGGTTTGTCAATGAGCCAAAAGGTGAAAAAGCTCATAGGTGTTGAGATAATAGAGTCTGCAATAGACAATGCAAAACGAAATGCCGCAGCAAACAATGTCACAAATGCGGAATTTATATGTGGTGACGCAGGAAAGATAGCAGAGATACTTTACAGCCGTGGCGAGCGACCAGATGTGATAATAGCGGACCCTGCAAGAAAGGGCTGCACTAGGGACGCACTGGAGTACATGGCAAAAATGTCCCCTGACAGGATAGTTATGATATCCTGCAATCACGCTACTGCTGCTAGGGACTGTGCTGTGCTGGAAGAGTTGGGGTATAAGACGGTCAAGGTCAAGGGCGTGGATCTGTTTGGGAGGACGGGGCATATGGAGATGGTAGTGTTGATGTCAAGGAAAGATAAATAAAAGCCAGAAAGTGGCGTATTTCCAGGCCTTTTCGGAGGTTTGGATTTGAAGCCAGACTTCTGAAAAAGGGTGACAACCAATCCGGCAACTCGACCATTTTGGGTGTTTGCAGGCAGTGGATTAGATGTTAAGAGAGGTTATACAAATCGGAAGTTTTAAAGGAGACTTGCTATGGATATGAATCTTTCATTTTCTGTACTTACAGCAGATATTATTAGTATACTGCTAATTGGAACGTTGTATCTCGCTAACAGACAAAAAGCGGAGTACGACAGAGATATGCGACTTCTACAGCAAATGATGGTAACTATAGTGATTGCCAATATTTCTGACTGTTGCGTTTATTATCTTGCTGGCAGTTCTAATATAGTTATCAAAGTTTTGGTCTTTCTGAGCGGATCAGGACTCTTTTTAGAAAATGTAATGATTGGATATTTGTGGGCTAAATTCATAATGGTACATATGAATATCCCATTTTCTGATATACGCAGAAATATTTACCGAACAATTGGACTTATTTCTATTGTACTGTTAGTAATCAATATTTTTTATCCATTGGTATTTTCGGTGAGTGATGGTAGGTATCAGAGAGAATTCGCATATATTATTTTTCTGATTTTTGCTGCTTTTTACATTTTGGACAGCTTGTATTTGTATGTTAAGCGTGTTAAAAAAATGGCAGTTTAAAATTATTTCCAGTACATATATTTCTAATTCCTGTTATATTAGGGGTAGTTATTCAGGCATTTTTCGTTGAAATTGCAATCACCTGGACATCTATTGCAATATCGGTCGCAGGAATAATGACAGCACTAAAAAACGAGATTATTTTTACAGATTGCCTTACAGGATTATATAATCGCGTGTATCTGGAATTTTTACATAAGCGAGCCTTTAATAAAAAGGACTGCTGGGTATCCGGTATTATGATTGATCTGAACGGATTTAAACAGATTAACGATAACTACGGACACGCAGAAGGAGATCTGGCATTGTGTATTGTTGCTGATTTACTTCGGAAATCGTTCTCTGAATATGGTGTAGTAACAAGATATGCTGGTGATGAATTTGTTATAATGCTAAATACAACAGATGATCAGCTCATACAAAAAATAATCAAATCTGCTAAAAAGAATTTTGTGACAGAGAATGAAAAGAACGATAAACCGTATCAGTTATCTGCATCTATGGGATACGCAATAACTAATCTAAGTAACGAAACAATAGATGATTTTATGAATAGAATCGATGAACAGATGTATCAAGATAAAATGAAATACTATGAGCATAATGATCGTAGAAATAGCAAATAAATAATTTCGGTCATTTTACTTGTAAAATTCCAGTTTGGAGAATAAAAAATACCCTCCCGGCCATCATGGTCGAGAGGGTTTCGTGCGTCTAGGGGATTATCCTTCAATATCAATTTTCAGTCCGGATTTTAGCTCCACGGTGAAGTGGTCATCCCAGATAGTGATCTGCTTGATCCAGTGTCGCACCAGGGATTCGTCAAATTCGGTGAGGTGGGTAGTCTGCTGTGCGATATAATCCTACAGGTCAGTGGTACCACGGTCAGGAGAAATCTCTATCTCATGAGTGCCACCAGCCTTTCCAGTTGCCGGGAGCGATATATTCTGTTGTGTTGTCACTTCAGCACTGGAAAGCTGTCAGCGCAAACTGCTGAAGTGATTAATATAGGAAATGAATGAGTGAAATTATGTTGCTGTATCGCTGAACAGAAATTTGCGATGACAAACACAAATTTGACAAACGAAAAGCTCTGTGATATACTTATTAAAATGTGTATCTAGATTCAGATGCGTTTTTCACTTCCTATGACTCCGGTGGCCAAAATACAGTAGCAAACCTGTTTTATAACATGGGCTGTAAGACTGTGGGCTTGGTTGGATTATGGGATTGCGTAGCTTTTGATGAAGTTGCAGGCATTTGTTTCAAGGATAAAGATGGCGTGCAGATTATGAAAGATTACATGGCATCTGGTTCCTTTGCACGAGGCAAGTAAGAAAAGGCAGCATCCGCTTCCGTGGTATTTGTTGGTAACATCAATCAGAGCGTAGATGTACTTCTGAAGACTTCGAGTCTATTTGACCCGTTCCCTCCAGAGATGGGAATAGATACTGCATTTCTTGACCGTATGCGGTTGCTATCTGCCGGGATGGGAAATTCCGAAGTTTCGTCCGGAGCATTTTACAAATGATTACGGATTCATTAGCGACTATCTTGCAGAGTTCATTCGTGAGCTGCGTAAAGAGCAGTACGGTGATGCTATCGACCATTATTTCCGTCTCGGCAAGGATCTCAACCAGAGAGATACTATTGCTGTGCGTAGAATAGCAGATGGATATCTGAAGCTTCTCTATCCGGATGGAAGCTTTACAAAAGAAGAAGTAGAAGAAGTTCTCCAGATTTCATTGGAGATGCGTCGCCGTGTTAAGGAGCAGCTGAAGAAGCTGGGAGGCATGGAGTTCTACGATGTAAACTTCTTCTACATAGATAATGAGACCTTTGAAGAACATTATGTTTCTGTTCCTGAGCAAGGTGGTGGTAAGCTCATCCCAGAAGGAATGTGCAATCCGGGACAGATTTATACTGTTTCTCAGGGCAAGAGTGGCATGCTTGGTGTATTTCGCTTAGAGAGTCAGATGCTTCCGGGTAATGGGAAGTTTGAGAGAACAGGTATTGGTAGTGACCGTGATGCAAAAGAATCCACAAATACAGCTTTCAACTTCTTGAAAGCAAATAGAAACCGTATCAGTGGTTCTATAAGTACTACAACGAAAGACTATTTTATTAATTATCAGGATTTGCAGGGCATTGGCATGACAGGAAAGCTAGCCCTTCCTACATTGATTGTGATGTGATCCATTGCACTTGGTAAACCAACACTCAGTAGCCTTGCTGTACTTGGTGAAATTAGTATCAGCGGAACCATGATGAAAGTAGATGAGCTGGCAAATTCATTGCAGGTATGTTTGGACAGTGGTGCCAAGAGAGTACTGCTGCCAATTACATCGGCAGCAGAGCTTGGAACTGTACCAGCAGATCTGATTGGAAGTTTTAATTTGATTTTCTATAGCAGTGCGGAGGACGCAGTTTTTAAAGCACTGGGTGTAGAGTAAGGAGGTGCAGAAATATGCATAGCGAAGAAAAAAGAATATGGGGTATCCATACAAAAGACGACAATTTATTTCTGCATCAGGATGTTATAGCTATTGGCTGGAAGGACATGGGTGATCTGAGTTTGATTCAGGCTGACCGTGATGCCTTCAAGGGAAAATATACAGAAGTATATCCAGATGCCAAGAAGGGTAGCATCGCAAACGGTGCCGGTATGTTATATCGATTTACACATGAGGTCGAGATTGGTGATTACGTTGTATTTCCATCAAAGATTGACCGTCAGATAAATATCGGTGTGGTTGAAGGTGGATACGAATATCATCCGGAAGCAGCAGAATATGTACAGCAACATAAAGTAAAATGGTTAAAACATCTGCCAAGAACCTCATTTTCACAGGGTGCACTGTATGAAATTGGTTCAGCAATGTCATTCTTCGCAGTAAAGAATTATGCAGATGAGTATCTTGCGGCACTGGATAAGGGATTTAAGAAAAATGCCATGACTTCCGGACTAGACGAGGACGAGAGCGTTGGTGCTACAGCTGATGAGATTGTAGAGGCAACGAGAGACTTCATCCTGAAGGAACTGAGCAAGAATCTCAAAGGATATGACTTGGAGGAGTTCGTAGCTGATTTGTTAAGAGCTATGGGTTATCGTACCACAGTTTCTTCACATGGCGGAGACAGCGGTATCGATATTACAGCATATAAGGATGAGCTGCCACCTCGTATTCTGGTACAGGTAAAGAGACAGGATGGTGATATTAAGGAAGCAACCATCCAGTCTCTGAAAGGTGCAATGCGAGAGGGCGACTATGGATTATTCGTGACGCTGTCAAATTATACGAAGAACGCTCAGAAGTATCTTGACAGCACACCTATCATCAGAGGAATTAACGGAACAGAACTTGTAGATTTGATTTTGAAGTACTATCACGATTTAAACGATAAGTATAAAAAGATGATTCCTTTGAAGATGGTGTACATTCCGGTAGCTAAGGATGAGCAAGCGTAATTAGTCTGGATCGGTTTACGAAAACTGACATCAATCAGGTCGTATCGAGCCATGTTGAGAGCGTAGTATTGCTGTCAAGAAAAGATAAATAAGGGCCAAAAAGTGGCGTATTTCCGGCTTTTTCGGTAGTTAGGAGGTAATGCCTGACCTCTGAAAAAGCTCGGTTTTCTTATATGGAAACATATCCACTGTAAAATATGTGTCAGCTTGTAACCTCGGATTAGATGTCACAATTTGAGACAGTGGATTAGATGTCGGGCATTTTGGGATGATTTTTGGAAAATGAAAAAGGGTGACAACCAATCCCGCAGGACTGATTCCTATTGAAATCGGTCAGGGAGTAACCTATAAAGAGGCAAAACTAACATTTTCTTGCAAAAAGTTGTATCAGCATCAATTTTCCAAAGGGAAAATTACAATTGAAGTTCAGGAGTATTATGCTTTCATGGCAAAAGTATATCCCGATTTCAATGGAGGCTGGCAACCACATATTGTTTTTGTAGGTGAAATTATAGAGGTTAGGGATGAGCGATAAATTGGGATTTAGAGGATGTGAATGAACAGCATGAAGAAAATAAAAGAAGAAATTAATTTAAAAAAACTCCTTAGGCTGAAGAATACAGGCAGTATCTTTGTGATTGCGGGGCTTTTGATGATTTTGGTAATAGCGTCGTACACATATATTCTGCAAAGTTCTTACACTAAGACCGCCCTTGAAACAGAAATCACACGTGACACAGCGAGTGCAGATGCAGTACACAAACTTGTGGATGGAAGAATCGGCAAAGAAGATTTTGATCAAATCAAAGATCAATCTGATGAAAAGAATCAATTATATAAGGATATTTCTTCATATTTCAATGAAATCAGAACACTGAATTCTACTCGATATATTTACACCGCTACAAAAAATGAAGAAGGAAAACTCGTTTATGTGGTAGACGGTTTGGATTCGGATGCGGATGATGTAAGACACCCTGGAGATTATATTGAGGAAGAAATGGTTCCGTATATTGATAGGGCTATTTCTGGGGAGAATGTGTACTCTCAGGATATCATTGATACAACATGGGGTCCGATTTTTACGGCTTGCTATCCTGTAAGCGCAAATCATGATGGGACAGGAGAAATCATTGGCGCATTTTGCATTGAAATGGATATGCAATCAGCTTATGGAATGGTTGAAAAGACGAATCATATTTCCATCATCTGCGGTTTAGTCGCAGGAGCTGTATTGCTTTTAATTTGTCTATATACCTATTATGTTTACCAGAAAAGCAAGGCAGAAGAGCAAAAACAAAAACAATTATTAATGACCGCCGCTGAGGAAGCAGATGCTGCCAACAAAGCAAAATCTGCGTTTTTGCTTAGTATTAGCCATGACATCAGAACGCCGATGAATGCCATTATTGGATTTACAAACATTGCGCTTCACCAGAACACGGTTTCAGATATTCATGATAGCTTGGAGAAAGTTCAAAAAAGTTCGAATCATCTTCTCTCTTTGTTGAATGACGTTCTGGATTTTACTCGCATTGAAAGTGGAAAAGTTACTATTTCGCCCGAGCCAGTGGACATTACTCAATTGACAGATAACGTCCAGGCGATTATGAATGGACTTCTTTATAATCGAGATCTTAAGTTTGAAGTACATCGAGAAATCCCAAAGAACCCATATGTCCTTGCGGATGTTGCGCGTATTCGGGAAGTTTTGGTGAATCTTCTTGGCAATGCTGTGAAATTCACAAAGGACGGCGGAAAGATTACTTTGGATATCAGCAGTTACCCAGGAGCGGATGAGAAACATATCATAACTCGTTATGTTGTTCGAGATAACGGTATTGGCATGAGCGAAGAGTTCCAGAAAAAATTATTCGATCCGTTTTCACAAGAAGATGATGCTAATGCCAGAACTCAATATAAGGGAACCGGTCTTGGTATGGCCATCACAAAAAAATATGTGGATATGATGGGCGGTTCGATCGCTGTTGAGAGCAAAAAAGGTGTAGGTTCTACATTCACAGTGGAGATCCCACTGGAGTTGCCAGAACAGGTTATTCAATCAGAACAAAAACAACATCTGCATAGAGATTTGACGGGTATTCATGTTCTTATGGCTGAGGATAATGATCTAAATGCTGAACTTGCTACGATGATACTGGAAGATGCTGGCACGACCGTAACACGCGCATCAGACGGAAAAGAAGTTGTGGATTTGTTTAAAAATCATCCACGAGGCACATACGATCTTATTTTGATGGATATTATGATGCCAAACATGGATGGACACCAAGCAGCAAAAGCCATTCGAGCCTTGGGTATAGAGCGGTCCGATGCAGTTACGATTCCAATTATAGCTTTGTCTGCAAATGCTTTTATAGATGATATTCAGGAATCCCTGGATTCAGGCATGAATGACCATATTTCCAAGCCGATTAACATGGAGGAATTAATCGATACTATCACTAAATACATTAAACACGATTAGGAAAACAAAGAAGTTAATTCTGATTTTCCTGTACCTTTTCAAAATCTTCTCTGCTGATTATGGAAGATCTGGAACAAAATGCGTGCTACTGATCCTGAATATGCACTTGCGATGAAAAATGCTGATACGGCTAAGGTTTGGCAGCTTGAGAATCTCTTTGAGTTGCAGGCTGAGGAGATTGCAATTCAGACATGTTTGGTAATGTAGCCATTCCTTATTTCTTATCAAAAATCAACAAAACTCGTTTGGTTTAGTTTTAGCCAAACGAGTTTTGTTTTTTACTCCCTGAGATTTTCTTTGAGTTTTACTTTTCGATATTCTTTTGGTGACATACCAATGTATTTATGAAACAGTCTGCTGAAATAAAGCGAATTGGTGTATCCAACCGTATTTGCAATTTCAGTAATGGTGTAGTCGGTATTTTCTAACAAACTTTGTGCGTTGGAGATTCGCAGCTTTAAGATATATTGCAGCGGACTGGAACCTGTGATTTCTTTAAAGCACTGAATAAACCAACAGTTGCTAAGCCCTCTGGATTCGGAGTACTCCTCAATGCTGATTTCTGTGTTGTAATTCTTACGAAAATAGTGCATCGCAAAAGCAACTTCTTTTTCACTGGTGCTGCTGAATTTCTTTGCACTCATGATTGCACGGCTTATCAAAACAAAAATATTTCGCAGCTGCAAAGAGATCAATTCATCATACCGTGGTCTGCAAAGCTGCAATTCCTGAATCATCTGACCAAATAACCACTGATAATCGGGAGATGTTCCAATATAGAGAATATTATTTTTCAGGTTGATATTGTAATACTTTAAAATTTCTTCTACTTCATTTCCGGTAAAATGCACCCAATAAACATCGGTTTGATCTGCACGATAATAAACATATTCCTGTGGTTGATCCGGCAAATATATAATAATATTTCCGGCTGAAACCGTTTTTTCTTCTCCATGAATGAAAAAATGTCCTTTTCCGGAGGCAATATATAAAAGCTGATAATCTTTTCTTCCCTTCGGACGATGTGTTACTACTTCAGAACGATTTTTCACACGATAATTTCCACAGCTTGTTACAATCAAAGGTTTCGTATTATCCACTACAGTAGATGTAGAGTTGTTTAAATAGGCAACATTCATAAACATGAAAAGCACCTCCTTGCTTCTATAACTATAGTATATCACACCTGAGCACTGGTTGCAAGAAAAATCCTAAACTTTGTGCATATATTTTATAACTTTGTGTATTTTTTGAGCCGTTTTGTGTGATATAATAGAGTTAAGAAATGAGAGGAAAGAATTAAAAAAAGACGTCTTTCATTGTAATTCCATGTTGAATTCAGTAAAAATTCTTTATGCTCAAAAAAATAATCATCTATTCTGACGATGGCATTATTTCGTTTTTGCAAGATGAAAAGCAGTTCGTATCATTCATTATGGGAAAATTCTGTCCATGTGGGCATACAAACAATGAAAGGAGCTCTATTATGAGCAAAGAAAAAACATACTTAAAGTGGTATAACAAAGTCGGTTATGGTTCCGGTGATGTTGCAGGAAACGTTGTCTATGCATTGCTGACATCATTCGTAATGATCTATCTTACCGACACGATTGGATTAAACGCAGGTGTTATTGGCGTTCTCATTGCTGTCTCGAAGTTTTTGATGGAATAACAGACATCATTTTTGGTACGTTGATTGATAAGACACATACGAAAATGGGCAAGGCAAAACCGTGGATGCTTTATGGTTTTATCGGCTGTGCAATTACCTTGATTGGTGTATTTGCAATCCCGATGAACATGGATGATTTTGCTCAGTACGCATGGTTCTTTATCTGCTACACACTTCTTAACAGTGTATTTTATACGGCAAACAACATCGCATATTCTGCTCTGACCGCTCTTGTTACAAAGAACAGCAAGGAAAGAGTTCAGATGGGTTCTTATCGCTTTATCTTCGCATTTGGAACAAGCCTTCTGATTCAGGCTGTTACATTCCAATTTGTTGAAGCAATGGGCGGTGGTGCAAATGGCTGGAGAACAGTCGCAATTATTTATGCGGTTATCGGTCTTATTGTAAATACAATTTCCGCTCTTTCTGTAAAAGAACTTTCTGATGAGGAACTTTCAGACAGTGAAACAAAAACAGAAGAAACCAAATACAGTTTTGGAGAAGCATTCAAAATTCTCGTACACAACAAATATTATGTGATGATCACAGTAACCTATATTTTGCAGCAGTTCTATGGTGCGATGATCGGTGTTGGAACATACTATGCAAAATATGTTCTCGCAGATGAGAATATGTTCGGCACATTTGCGTGGTTTATCAATATTCCTTTGATTATCGCCTTGATCTTCACTCCTACCATCGTACAAAAATGGAACGGTATGTATAAGCTGAACAAATACAGCTATATGGTAGCAACAGTTGGCAGACTTCTGGTAGCAATTGCCGGATACATGGGAAACATTCCGCTGATGCTTGCATTTACAGCACTTGCAGCACTCGGTCAAGGTCCATGGCAAGGTGATATGAATGCAGTCATCGCATCATGCTCTGAATATAGCTGGCTTACCAAACACAAGCACGTTGATGGAATCATGTACTCCTGCACATCACTTGGTGTAAAAATTGGTGGTGGACTTGGAACAGCAATTGTCGGTCTTTTGCTCGACTTTAGCGGATTCAAGGGCACTTTGACAGTACAGCCTGATTCTGCTATCAATATGCTTCACATTATGTATCTGATCGTTCCGTTTGCACTGGATCTGATCATCACATTTATTCTTTCTAAGATGAATGTTGAAAAGGCAAATGCGGAAATCAAAGAAAAACTTGGAATATCCGAAAATGAAGTTGTGATGGAATCACAGAACTAAAATGGAGGGAATAATATGAAATATACACTCGACTGGCTTGTTGATCCGGAAGTGTTTGCAGTCAACAGAATCGCGGCACATTCCGACCACAGAATCTATGCAAACCATTTGGAAGCCGATGCAGATAATTCCTCTCTGATTCAGAATCTGAACGGCACCTGGAAATTTGCGTGGGCAAAGAATCCGTCTGAATGGAAGCAAAAGTTCTATGAAGAAAGCGACAGCACTGACAATTTTGACAACATTCAGGTTCCGGGACACATGGAATTGCAGGGATACGGCAAACCGCAGTACGTCAATACCATTTATCCTTGGGAGGGACAGGAGCATCTCCGTCCGCCGTTTATCTCTGAAAAGGACAACCCTGTCGGCAGCTACGTCAGATATTTTGACTTGAACGATGCTCTGAAAAATAAGCGTGTATTTATTTCTTTTCAGGGTGTGGAAACTGCTATGTATGTTTGGCTGAACGGCGAATTTATCGGCTACAGCGAGGATTCTTTTACACCGTCTGAATTTGAACTGACACCATATATCCATGAAAAGGACAACAAACTTGCTGTCGCAGTGTTCAAAAGAAGTTCTGCAAGCTGGCTGGAAGATCAGGATTTCTGGAGATTCTCCGGCATTTTCCGTGATGTATTCCTTTATGCGGCACCGTCTGCCCATGTTCGTGATATGAGAGTGATTGCAGATTATGACGGTACAAACGGTATCTTCTCTGCAACGCTGGATATTGCGGGCAAGTGTTCTGTGAAATCGATCTTGACAGATGAAAATGGAACGGTCATTGCACAATCCAATGAAAAGGAATCCGTAAACTGGACAATTGAAAATAGCAAGCCTTGGAGTGCCGAAATACCGAATCTCTACACGTTTACAGTGATTCTGACAGACGAAGACGGAAATGAAATCGAGGTCAGCAGAACCAAAGTCGGATTCCGCCGATTTGAACTGAAAAACGGAATCATGTGCCTGAATGGAAAACGTATCATTTTCAAGGGCATCAATCGACACGAATTTGATGCTAAAACAGGCAGAGCAATCACAAAGGAAGATATGCTGTTTGACATTCAGTTCATGAAGAAAAACAATATCAATGCAGTTCGTACCTGTCATTATCCGAACAATTCTCTTTGGTATCAGCTTTGTGATGCATATGGCATTTATCTGATTGATGAAACCAATCTGGAAACACACGGTACATGGCAGAAGCTTGGTTCAACAGATCCGTCTTGGAATGTGCCGGGTTCACTTCCGGAATGGAAAGAAGCTGTACTGGACAGAGCAAAATCGATGTATGAACGTGACAAGAATCACGCAAGTGTTCTCATCTGGTCTTGCGGAAACGAATCCTACTGCGGAGAAGATATTGCTGCAATGTCGGAATATTTCAGAAGCGTAGACCCGACAAGACTGGTGCACTATGAGGGCGTTACAAGAGTTCCGAATCATCAGTATGATTCTATCACGGATATGGAAAGCCGTATGTACGCAAAACCGCAGGAAGTGGAAGAATACCTGAAACAGAATAACGGCAGACCGTATATTAGTTGTGAGTATATGCACGCTATGGGCAATTCCCTTGGCGGTTTGAGCCTTTACACTGACCTTGAGGACAAATATGAGGCTTATCAGGGTGGTTTCATCTGGGACTACATCGATCAGGCAATCGAAACGCAAAACGACGACGGGAAAACGGTTCTGGCTTATGGCGGAGATTTTGAGGACAGACCAAGCGATTATGGATTCTGCACCAATGGTGTGATCTATGCTGACAGAACCTACTCTCCAAAGGTTCAGGAAATGAAGGCTCTTTACTCCAACATCAGAATGTCCATTCAAAACGGAATGCTTACCGTAGAAAATCGAAATCTCTTTGCAGATACAAACAACTTGTCCTTTGTTGTACGATTGGAAAAGAACGGCGTTGTTCTGAAATCCGATACATTTTCTCTGAATGTTCTTTCCGGAGAAAGCAAGACACTGAAACTGACACTTCACAAAATAGACAGTGCAGGAGAATATGTTTATCATGTTTCCGCCGTTACCGCAGATCAGACACTATGGGCAGATGCAGGGCACGAAATTGCCTTTGCACAGGAAGTGTTTGAAGTGAAAGATAATCAGATTCCGGAAACCACATTGCAAAAGCCAACGATTGTATACGGCGATGTTATCATTGGTGTTCACGGAGAAAACTTCTCCATGATGTTCGACAAAAAAGAGGGCGGCATCAGTTCTCTGAAATACAATGATTTTGAATATATCACACGCACACCAAAGGTCAGCTTCTGGAGAGCAATGACGGACAATGACACCGGTGCTTCCGAGCCGTACAATCTTGCACAGTGGTATGCCGCAGGCAAATTTGCAAAGTATAAAACCGTTTCATGGCTGGAACAGGAAGATGCTCTGAAAATCACATTCACATATCAGGCTGCCTGCATTCCGACCTTTGAGTTTACTGTAACCTATACCGCACACTTTGACGGAAAGCTGGGCGTAAGTGTAAATTATGCAGGAGTAAGCGGTATGTCCGATATGCCGGTTCTTGCATTGGACTTCAAGATGAAAAAACAGCTTTGCAATTTCCAGTATTACGGGCTCGGCCCTGATGAAAATTACAGCGACCGATGCAAAGGAGCAAGACTGGGATCGTGGAAATCTACGGCAAAAGAAAATCTTTCCGGCTATCTCAATCCGCAGGAATGCGGCAATCGTACCGGTGTAAGAACGCTCTCTGTCCATGATGATATGCAGCATGGTCTGACGTTCCAAAAGGCATATGCTCCGTTTGAAATGAGCGTACTGCCATACAGTGCCTATGAACTCGAAAATGCAATGCATCTGGATGAACTTCCAAGTGTTCGCTACACATGGGTCAGAATCGCTGCAAAACAAATGGGTGTCGGCGGCGATGATTCCTGGGGTGCACCGGTGCATGAGGAGTACAGGATCCATGCAGATCAGCCGATGAAATTGGAATTTGTAATTATGCCCTTAAGATCGTAAGAAGAAAGGAAAGCAATGAAAATACAAGATTTTCAAGACAATGTTACTTGTGGTGGATTTGATAATATCTTCGCAAATATTTATAAGCCACAGGATATAGAAAGTCAGAAATCACGATATATGAGTGCTGTGGAGAAATTCACAGCACTGTATCCGAATAGAAATGATATACACGTTTATTCTGCTCCGGGTAGAACAGAAATCGGCGGTAATCATACCGATCATCAACATGGCTGTGTCATTGCAGGAGCAGTTGACTTAGATGTTATCGGTGTTGCAGCATTTCATGATGAAAACATCATCAGAATTAAATCAGAGGGATACGATGAATTTGCAGTTTCACTTGACGATTTGGATGTTCATATTGGTGAAAAAGGTTCTTCTGAAATTGTCAGAGGGATTGCAGCTCGCTTTAAGGATTTAGGTGTAGAAATTTCCGGATTTGATATGTATACAACTTCAACCGAACAGATAGATGCAGTGATTCACTTTGCAGCATATTCTGGTTTTGTCAATATCACTTGACATTACTATAAACCGTTCCAAGCCAGAGAAAGATCCTCGTGATATTGCTGCTGCTAAATTGCAAAAAAAATCAGCCTATCCTCAATGTCAGCTTTGTGTTGAAAATATGGGATTCGCAGGTCACCAAACACACCCTGCAAGACAAAATCTTCGTCCGGTAAAGTTGAATATCAACAGCCAAGATTGGTTCATGCAGTATTCTCCTTATGGATATTATAATGAACACTGCATCGTCTTTAATAAACAGCATATTCCTATGACAATCAATGCACAGGTATTCAATAAACTGTTTGACTTTGTTGAGCAATTTCCACACTATTTTATCGGTTCAAATGCAGACCTTCCTATTGTAGGCGGCTCCATTCTAACGCATGAACACTTTCAAGGCGGCAATTATAATTTTGCAATGGCAAAAGCACCGATTGAAAGAACATTTCTTTTGAAAAATTATATGAATGTTAGTGCCGGCATTGTAAAATGGCCGATGTCTGTGATACGTCTTTCTTCAAAAAACAGGACGGCTTTGGCAGCTGCATGTGCTGATATTTTATCAAAATGGAGAACTTATACGGATGAAGTGGTTGGAATTTTTGCAGAAACAGACGGAATTCTGCATAATACAATTACTCCAATTGCAAGAGCAACTTCTTCTGGATTTGAATGCGACTTGGTATTGAGAAACAATATTACAACGAAAGAAAGACCGTTAGGTGTGTTCCATCCGAATCCTACCTTACATCATATCAAAAAAGAAAACATCGGATTGATTGAAGTGATGGGACTTGCTGTTCTTCCGGCGCGTTTAGCAGATGAACTGACACTTTTAAAAGATGCAATGCTGTCTGGCAAAGAGATTGCTACAGATGATAAAAATGCATCTCATGCAATTTGGGCAAGTGAAATTCTAAAAAAATATTCTGATTTTAACGCTGATAATGCAATGGAGATTATTCGTTATGAAGTCGGCAGAGTTTTTGAACAGGTACTTGAAGATGCCGGAGTATTTAAGAGAGATAAACAAGGAAAAGAAGCATTTGCAAGATTTGTAGAACAATTAGGTTGATTTGGAATATACGAAAATGAGCTATTGCATTATGTGCAGTAGCTCATTTCTAATTTTATTCATAGCTGAGAATTTATTTAAGCACATCATCCAGTGGAATCCAATTATCTCCTGACATATCTTTAGTGTAGATTGTATTATTTATGTACAATTCCTCATCAAAGTAAGGAACACTTATGGACACTATAAATTGTTGGAATAAACCGCCCTCACTCACGCAAGGGCGTTATGCTTGTCAACAAGCTCCTTATCGAGGAACTTGTAATAGATATGTATTTTTCGGGGATTAGTGCGGCCCATTTTCTCGTCAACGGTCACATAACCGATCAAATCAAGGCACATTTCTCTTGTAAGCTCCGTAGCTTCTGCATACTTACGCAGACGGCTCATGAACTCGTCCACATCGGCTTCGTCCTGCTTGTCAGTCTTTTCACGCTCCAAGATCACTTCGTACTCCGCAGAGAGCGATTTCTTTTCGGTGCTATACTTTTCAAGCAGATTGATACAAACATCTTCGGGAACACGACCGAGGACTTTATCCTCATAGATACCCTGAATCAGCTTGTCAAGCTCATCAAGTCTTTTCTTAACCTCAGATTCACGCTTCTTTTTCTCAGCGGAACGGCTTTCGTGCTGTCTGGACTTGTATGCCATAAACCTTGCTTTTGCATCTGCTTCACGCAGTACCATACGGTTTTTTGCCTGAATATCAGCAAGCACCGTGGCTTCAATAAGATACTGCTTGATGAAGTGCGTAGAACACACATCACCGCCACAGCGACTATGCAGACCACGGGTGTAGGCAGGCTTACAGCCCTTGCCCCCGTTGTGCTGTCGCATCTTTGAACCGCAGGAATCGCAGTAAAGGAAACCTGAAAGCGGATCGGTAACACCCTTACGGTCACGCTTGCCCTGGCTCACCAATCTGTCGATCTCACGGCACTTGTCCCACAACTCCTGCGTGATGATAGGTTCGTGGTTGTTTTCGACCACTGCCCAATCCTCCGGGCGTTTCTGAACGATCTTGTGGTTCTTGTAGCTCACCGAGGTGGTACGCAGTTGAGCGAGCTTGCCGAGGTAGATCGGATTTTTCAGAATACGCTGAACATTGATATTGCCCCACAGGTGCGAGGTGTTATGGGGATTTGGCTTGCCAAGTGGCTGATACTGATAATTAGACGGCGTGGGAATATGCTCTGCATTGAGAATATCGGCTATCCTTTTGGGGTTGAAGCCCTTTGCCCTCATCTCAAAGATACGGCGGACAATAGCGGCGGCATACGGATCAATAATCGGAGTATTAAAGCTGTCATCGCTCTTGAAATAGCCGTATGCACAATAGGTGCATTATACTTGCCCGACCTTGCATTGCTCTCAAACACGGCACGGAGCTTCTTTGAAGTGTTGGCAGCGTACCACTCGTTAAAAACATTCATAATCGGGAGCATATCCATTGAAGCACTGTCGCTGTTAAGCGTATCAATGTTGTCAGTCAGTGCAATGAAGCGGATATTGTACATCGGAAACAGGTAATCCACATACTGTCCGACCTGGATATAGTTTCTTCCGAAACGGCTCATATTCTTGCAGATGATAAGATTGATCCTGCCTGCCTTTGCATCATCGAGCATTCTCTGGACCCCCGGACGGTCAAAGGACACGCCCGAAATTCCGTCATCGACATACTCGTCATAGATAGACCAGCCCTGTTCGTTCACATAGTTTGTGAGGACTCGTCTCTGGTTTTCGATTGAGAGGGATTCTCCCTGTCGCTCATCGTCCTTAGACAAGCGGAGGTAGATACTCACCTTGTAATTATCCTGCTTTGGTAACATAAACACTCCTTTCCTCCAAAGCAGCTTTTATCGGTAATACACCCATTATAGCGCGCCTTACCGATAAAAGCAAGTGGTTTCTGAAATTTTCAGACACTTTCACAGCTTCGGATAGGTTTGTTCAGTACCTCATTAAGCGCCCTGTCGAACGCAAGTCGGTAAAGCTCATCGTCAAGGTCTTTATCCCCGATGAAGTGGCTCACCACGATCATCTTCTGTCCGCAGACAGTGTATTCATTTTCACGCTGAGGGCAGTCCTTGTACTGCTCATTAAGCTCCTGCATAGTTTTCTGTTTCATAGCGAATTTATCTCCTTAGCTTCTCTATATCTACGCTTATAGGTCTGAGGGCATCGCTTTATATCTCTCACCCTCATGATTGTTGGTTGTGATTGTAGCCTTGAGAAACGGCATTGTTGCCGCCCCTTACAGCTATCGTTTCGTTGTCGGAAATATGTTAATCCTTGTAGGAATTATCTCCGAAGAAAGAAGTCTGTCCGACAAATTCATCATCGTCCGACTTGCTGTCTGCACCGTCAGAGCTATCGTCAGCGAGCTCAGCGATCTGGTCATAAGTCATACCGCTTGCGGTCAGCTTACCGATCAGCGTATGCTCCGCAGTCACAGCATCGAGAAGTGCCTGCCCCTCAGCACCGCCGTAAAGCTCAGAGAGCATATCGTAAGCAATCTGCTTGCTCTCCATGATGACCTTGCGTTTACGTTCGAGAGCTGCCTTGATAGACTTCTCGTAGCTGTCGAACTTAGCCTGGTTGTCTTTCAGATTACCACGCATTCACTTCACCTCGCAATGATTTGGATTTAGGGATAATACCCTATGCTATTATTATAGCGCAAAACGCAGTTCAGTGTCTATTGATATTGCGCTCAAACTTTCTGTTTTAATTGCATTATCCAGTTCGACACATTGTTACGGGGAAAAGAAAAAGCTGCGGAGCGGAGTTCGCTCACACAGCTTGTAAGTTATAGAGGTTCATCATCATTTTTGTTATTGGTAGTAATCTGTTACACCTAATCCAATTGTTTCCCAACGATCTTCATAGTTTTCACGATATATTCCTACACTAATTTTTCGATATGCTCTGGAGTCCTCCTCACTATCATCAACATCTGCACCATTATGTCCACATAAAACTTGTTCCAGTTCATTAGCATCGACCTGAAATGCTTTGATACCGTATATTTCAGGCTGTATTTCTCCATCTGGACCGCCAAGTAACTCTATAAATTCAACTGTATTATCATTTGAGGAATAGTCAATAGCAAGTTCATCATGGTAATAGTAACGTGAATTATCATATGTTTCACCCTGTCCAAGTACAGTTTCAACATCATTCTTTGTCATTCCGAGCTTAATCTCTTTATCATCTAATACTACTTTATCTAATGGAAATAGAATAGCCCTCATATATGCTCTCTCCTTATAGTTTATAGAATATCAAACTGTTGACCTGTCTTATTATACCATACCGCCTACGGAAAAGTCAATGGACATTTTCACGAGATTGCCGCCCAGACTGCGCAATAAATGCGCCGTACCAGTTTAGAATATTGACACCGATGATGATTGAGAGCATTACGCAGGAGCGTGAGCGAGTATGACCGCCGACCGAAGCAGCGGAGATTGAAGTCGCATAGCTCCAAATTTGCTGACGGAGCATCGAAAGCCTGCGTGATATGCAAATCCCACAGGCGAGAAATATGCGCGACAGCGCAACAAAAATAACAAGCATTGTATTTTGCGCCGCACAGCGAGCGAAAATACCAAATGCTTGTTGGGGACACCCCAAGCCCCGAAATGACCGCACAGCGGTCAAAAAAAATATCGGCTTACGCCGAAATAAATACAAAGGAGACACCACTATGAAAACCGAGAAAAAGAAGCGTGGAAGACCGCCCAAGCGCAAGGCTATGGAGTTCGAGGGCATGACCTACGAGGGAGCAGTCAACAATGCTCTGGATAAAGAGGTAGCTGCCGAGCTTGACGATACCCTTGCACACAAGTCTGAGGACGAGCTTACCGATGACGAACGAAAGTACCTGAAACGCAAGAGGGAGAAGAAGTCTTACACGCTGAATGTACGCTTTACGGAATCGGAAATGCAGGACATCTTAGCGAAGTGTGAGCAGTATGGTTACAAGAACAAGACCGAGTATATCCGTGACTGCGTTCGGGCGAGGGTTGATCTCACTCCCGACCGTAACGCTTATGCGGAAGTCAACAGGGCTATGAAACGCATCGGGAGCAATGTGAATCAGATACTACTTCTTATGCGTAGGACAGGGCATATTTACGACCAAGATATTCATCAGATCAAAGAGGGGGTAAACGAGATTTGGCATACACTTCTATCCATACGATCAGAGCAACAGTCAGCGCAGCGATCGCTTACATCACAAGAGATGATAAGACCGTCAACGGTGTATATGTCAACTCTTATGCTTGCAGAGCCGACAGCGCAGGAGCAAGCGAGGACTTCCGCACCGTCCGAGGAACAGGCACAGGGCGCACCCAGATCCTTGCCTATCACATGATACAGAGCTTTGCCCCCGGTGAAGTTACACCCGAACAGGCTATGCAGATCGGAGATGAGCTTTGTGACCGTTATTTGAAAGGCAATTATCAGTATGTTATCGCCGTCCACCATGATAAGTCGCACCTGCACTGCCACATCATTTTCAACAACACAAATTTGTATAACGGCCTGAGCTTCACCATCGAGCATAATCAGGGCAGGAAGTCGGTAAGAGCGTGGGCAGAGCTGCGTGAGATTTCGGACGAGATATGTGCCGAACACGGCATATCTGTTATTGAGCCGATTGGTAAGGGCGTATCTCATTACGAGAACGAAATGAAGAAAGAGGGTAAGTCATGGAAGGACAAGCTCCGCAATATGCTCAGGGAGATCATTTCTTACAGCAGGAGCTTTGAGGATTTCCTCAAAAACTGCACAGACAGCGGTATCGAGTATGTGTATACTCCGCAGAACAAAGTCAAACTGAAATTCAAGCTATCAGACGAGGTGCAACAGCGTTTTACAAGAGCTGATACGCTGGGTGATGAATTTGAGCCGAGTGCTATCACCGAAACCATTGAAACCGCACAGAAGAAGGCTGCCGCCGAAGAAGCAATGGAAAAATTCCTTGCTGCCCGTCGTGCAAGACAGCAGACAGAGCTTGCCCTGCTCAATCGAACTTCTGCCAAGCCAGCCGAGCCGACACCAACTCCTACCACACCGACCATTGCACAGCCTACCGCACCCAAGCCAATCGAGAGCAAAGCCCCTGAAAAGGAAGAAAATCCGTGGAAAGCTATCAGAGGTATGGGTAGAGCAAGCGAAATCATCGCAGACCTTGAATCGGGTGGCGTTATGTCATTCAGTGAGCTGTCAGGATTTTTCTTCAATACACCTCACTCCGATGACCACACAACTGAGCTTGCCAATCTGAGAAAGAAGTTTACGGCTATCGACACTCTCATTGAAAAGATGAAGCACCGTGACGAGCTGGAGCCTGTTTACAAGGAGTATCAGGGCAAATCAGGCTGGTCGCAGAGCCGTTTCAAGAAGAAAAATGCCGCCACAATCGAGGACTACGGGCAGACGGTCAAGTACATCAAGGAGCATATCAAGAGGTATGCTGTTGACGGCAAACCGCCGACCATGCTTGACCTTTTGGAGAAGTCCAACAAGCTGAAATCGAAGTGGAACAGGCTTAATGTCGAGCATACCGCATTCCTCACCAAGCGTGAAACGGCGAAGAAGTACACCCGACAGGTCAGAAACTATATCAACGAAGAACATAACAGGTGTGAGCGTGAGAAATACAGACAGAAGAAGCTCACTCAGCAGAGAAAGAAAGATACACTTGAATAAAGAAAGGAAACAACAACTATGAGCAAAATAGGATATATCCGTGTTTCCACGGAGCATCAGGAAACAGCGAGACAGCAGGAGATCATGTGCGACTATCAGGTTGACCGCATCTTCTCCGAGAAGCTGTCAGGAGCAAACGCAGACCGCCCTCAGCTTAAAGCTATGCTGAACTATGTGCGTGAGGGTGATACGCTCTACATCGAAAGTATCAGCCGTCTGGGACGCTCCACAAAGGACTTGCTGAACATCATCGACACACTCACCGACAAAGGGGTAACGCTCATCAGCCACAAGGAGAAGATCGACACGAACACACCTACTGGCAAATTTATGCTCACCGTGTTCGCAACTCTCTCGCAGTTGGAGCGTGAGCAGCTCAAACAGCGACAGCGTGAGGGCATCGAGATCGCTAAGGCTCAGGGCAAGTACACGGGACGGAAACCTCTCCCCACCGACTGGACTAGGTTCGGGCAGTTCTATGGGGAATGGAGAGCCAAGAACATCACAGGGCGTGACTTTATGCGTAAAATGGATATGTCGGCTAATACCTTTTACCGCCGTGTGCGTGAGTATGAAATCCGTCACAGTATCACCGAGCAGACCTCTGCTTGACCAGTCTGGCGAAGGTCAAAGCCCCACAGAGCCGTCCGAGCCTGCGGAGCGGAAAACTAACCGCTAAAAAGAAAAAGCCCTCAGAAACGCTTACAGAGCGTTTCCGAGAGCTTGCGGTTAAGTATTCTGTTCCATTTGGGTATCTGCTTATTATGGTATGCTCCACAATGCTGATTATGGTATTATATAAGACTGCAAATCTCCTGTTGGAGTTGCACTTAACTTATTGAAAAGAACAAGATTCTTTCCATAAGTACATACCGTACTTGAATAAATTATACCACCATAACCCAATTGCTCAAAGTATTTTGCTATTGTCTGGAACGGAGAGTATTCATATTTTTTTACTTTTTGATTGTCAGTATAAATGGGGGTGAATATTTCTGTTGATAGCATTTTAGAATATATCAGAAGATACCAAAGCTTTATGATGTCATGATCAAGTCCGAATTTATCCTGATTGATTTTATATAAGAATAATCCGTGCTTTTTAGCGAATTTCAAACCTGATTTATAGGCTTTTTCGGCTTTATCATTAAGAACATCTTCAATTTCACTATATGACATTGAATCAGCTATAGTTAAATCGACTATTTTAGTATCTTCATGTTCGGGAACGAGCGAATATAGTGAAAATCCGTAATTTTTGCCTGTTTCAGCTCTGCATTCTTTTTGCGTACATTCCTTAACAGCATCAACATCCTTACCTAATGCAAGATACAGCCATTCAATTTTCGGTGGGCTAAATCTGTTTTCTCCTATATATTTAGCTTGTGGATTAAGTCGCTCAGCTATAAAAACTTCATCATCTTTGAGATTAGCACCCCTACCGACAGTAAAACCAGAAAAGACAGAACCAAGTGAACATGTTAAATGATCCTTATCATATTTTTGAAATGAATCATCAAAAACTTTAAGGAATGTCTCTCTCGAGGCAATTTCTGTTTCGTCATATTGGAACTTTCCGTTAGCAAGTGCGTCTTTGAACTCTTGCCATGTTCTTTTCATAGTTTCAATAGCTTTTTTTCGATCTTCCTCTGTAAAGCCAGGAAAATTATGACTTGCTTTAATATGTGCTTTCATCAGAACTCAAACACCTCATCAATTTCTTCCATAAGCTCATTTGTACGCTTTAGTGCGGCAATTATCCTCTTGTAATGTTCAATATCATCGGCAGAGAGCGTAAGACCTTTTCTATCCTTGAGCCATTTTTGTAACGGTTGGTTGCCACCTATAGTATAAATCCAAACATCTGATAGTGTACTATCTGTAGTGAAATATTGAGTATTATTGATATAAATGCGTTCATTTTTCAAAGTGTATTTTGTAACAGTAGTATCTCCATTTCCGTCAAACGAAATATTGTCAGCTGCAAGCGTGATGTCCATTGTGTGGAGATTTTTTAATTCTTTGCCTTTGTTAACTAACTTCCCAAAATACTCACTGCTTGAAGGGTAAGGAATTTTAGGATAGTCGATTTTTAATTCATCAGAGAACAGTTCACGATACTTATGAGAATACAGGATTGCATAGATATAATCAATAATGTCAATAGGAGAAAACTCTGTTGGTTCACTTGTTTTTTCATTACTAAAGGTCAAACCAAGACTTTTAGCGAATTTTTTGACAAATGCACCTTTCAAATTAGGAGTACGCTTTGCATTATCCATAGTATTTCCATACAAGTATAATGGTGCTGCAGTTACTCCTCCACGTCTAAAAATGTTTGCATCCATTGCATAATGAGAAATTGTTGCCAAACACCATTCTATATCACCAACAGCTAATCCTTGCCTTCCAACACCCAAAGCATAGTTTTCTTTATTAGTCACATGATAAAATACATTAAGCCGTGGTCGATCCATAAGAATTCCGTCTAAAAAGCAATATCTTATATCAAACAGACGATATTGACATTTTGTTATTTTATCAGCTATATAATCAGATTTAAGCTGCAAAAGTTGTGATTTTGCACGACTTATAGTCTATTCGCTGGTATCTTTGATTGCAAATCGTGTTTTAATAGATTCAAGGTTAGAGTTTGTAAGTATGTCATGGATTTTTTCTTCCATCGACTTTTGTGTAAATGAGATAGCTAGATTATCTCTGTGTGTTTGAAATCCCATGGTGGAATTAACAAAGATTTCGCTTACATTAAAGCGCTCTTTTGAGTCAGTTATTTCCTTTGCTGGCTTAAATAGAAAAAAAGGCTCAGAAGAATTAACTTTCGTCCATTTAATACTGTCGAGTGCAGATGCGTTTAGAAGATTATACTTATTATCTCTTGTACCAAATAAATCTGCGTGATATATCTCAGCAAAATTGCTTGCACCTGTAGAGCAGTAGATCATAAACATTATACAAACGCCTTGCTGAATATCAAATACATTTTCGTCCTTTGTTCCATCTGGTGTGGTTTCTCGTTTTTTGGCATTCCCATGTAAATCAAGGATATATATTTTTTTATAGGTTTTTGCCAAATTCCAACGCATTCCTCTAAATGTCGGATTGTCTATGAATCCATGAGGACAAATGAAGGAGAGGACACCTTTCTCGGTTCTATTGAGGAACAGTTGAGAAAGTCGTATAAATTTAACATAGTCATCGTTAATCCACTTTGAATTTTGTTCTTGTAACTTTTCTCTTCCGCCAGGTTCCTTTTTGTAATCTTCCATTAAATCCATTATCCATTCGCCTTTATTGGCACTTTCACCTGAATAAGGTGGATTGCCGATAATAACATTGATTGCAGGATTATTTTTCGTCTTGTCTGCTTCAAAGGCTTCGGCTGCAAGAGGATCTTCAAACAGACTCATTTGCTGACCTTCCTCTGTAAAATCCGCATCAGATGAAGCTGGCTCAAGAGTATTTGTCAGCATAACATTCAAACGCTGTTTTGATCCAAATTCATATCCCGTATCTTTCAGCGCCATTGCAAGTTTCATATGTGCTACCGCATACGGAGCCATCATCAGCTCAAAGCCGTTCAGACGGAGCAGGAGGTGCTTCGGGACATACTCATTCCACAACTTTTTGATCTCATCATCGGACTTGCCCTTGTTCTTTTCCTTGAAAGTTTCATAAACGCTGAGGATCACTTCACGCAGGAAAGTTCCCGTACCTGTTGCCGGATCGAGTATCTGAATAGCAGGAACATCAATGGAAACACGCTTTTTCTTGCCCTCAACGCTTTTCAGTATTGTTTTTGTGGCAGTATCGGCAAGTCCGTCTGCAAAGCCGAATTTCGTTTTCAGAATATCATTTACCGCACAAACGATGAATTTTACAACAGGCCACGGCGTATAATAAACGCTCCTGCGTTTTTTCGTTTCTTGTTCATAAGCGGACAGAAAATCCTCATAGAAATAGATGACTGTATCCTCTCTGCCACCGCCTGTATGACGGTTAAAATGCTCCAGAATATTGCCAATATTCGTATTATCAAGGAGATTGATGATCTCGGCAAGCTCCAGTTCATCGAAGAAAGCCTTACCGCTGTCGTGTTCAAAACAGCTCTTGATAAGCGATTTGAGGAACGGGTTTGTGTTCGGTATCCTGTCAACTGCGTCATTCCAATCAAACTGCTCGCTATCGTCAATACACTTTGCCGAGAACAAGCCATAGGCAATGGTCTGAGCGTACATATCCGCAAACTGCTCAACGCTGAGATCGTGGACAAGGTTGCTCTTGAATTTTTCATACAGCAGATCTCAACATTATAGGTGCTGATGATAGTATCCCTTGTATGTTGAGCCAATCCTGCCAGCTTTTCCGCAAGGTTTTTGGAATCGGTGATCTGCGAACGATACACGGCAGTAAATGCACTTCTCCACTGATCACGCCACTTATCCTTATCGTCAATATCATCAGGCAGACGGAGCTTTTTAAGTTTTGCTTCAAAGTCTTCTACTATCTTAAAATCCTCAATCTGAGGTTGTATGTATTCGATCTTGAGCTGCGGCAGGCTTTTATTGTTATCATCGTAGCAGGCAACACCGATATAACGGTCTTTTGCATCGCCCCAAAAGCACAGGAATATCAAGTCGTGCATATCTCACTGCTTCATATACTCGTTGTTTCTGTTGCGTGTGATGAGCTTTGAGAGTATCTTCTTCAAGGCAGCAGTTTCGAGCTTTCTTCTTTCAAAATTCACGCAGAAGATACCGAAAGGCATATCGTCAACAAGGGGCATAAGCTGAGCCATAGAGTCAATCTTTGCGAATTCTTCTTTTTATTCCAAGTTACTCTGAAAATACCTCATATGTATAATCATCAACATCGTATTCATCATCAAGTTAAATGCCCCAATCCAATTTATCACTAAAATATTGGAGCATTGATTTAAGATCAGTAATAGCTCTTATATTCATAGTATTCCTTCCTTATGCAAGCTGCATCCAAGTGAGCATCTTTGCTTTTACGCCCTTTGGAGCTTGTATGCGAGATAAATAATTACGCTTGATATAAGTTTCAATACGCTTTTTTTATATCGGTAAAATCATCGGGAGTAACAGCGACCAGCCTTATTTCATCGAGCAGTGTCTTGATAATCTGCCAGATTTCATAAGTGTTATCGCTGATCTCCTTAGTGGCAATATCATAGAATTACCACTTTACACGACCATCACCATCAGACCAAGTGCCGTCAATACGCTTATCGGGCAGCTCATAGCAGAAGAAAAAGCCTTTTTTGCCGAACTGCTTTCCGCTGAACATTCTCTTAGGCAGTTTCTTTACGTATTCGATATAATCGGGATTTTCACTCATAAGGCGCTGATAGTCAAGGATAATTTCTTCCTCCTGCGATTCTGTACCTTCATAGGCAGTATTGAATTCTTTAAGAGCATCGTAATCATCGTCAGGGTAAGCAACTGCTTGCCCTCAATACCGAATGTTTTGGAAATACGCAAGGCTTTTTGAGATACTGTCTCAAACAGCGATAAAAGCTGTTCCAATTCAGTAGGCGGCAGGAAATTCCAATAATATATCCTATCTCTGCCAGCTCTTATTTCAGGGTGATCGGCAAGCAGATTATCCTCGATCTGCTGATTTCTTCGCCTGTCAACACGACCTATCCTTTGCATAAGACGAACAGGATTCCAATGCAATTCATAGTTGATAAGGCAAGATGCGTCCTGCAAGTTTAAGCCCTCAGCAAGTACATCTGTTTCAATCAGGACTTGTATCTCATCGTCGATAGTGTAAGAGGTCTTATCGTTATAATACGGAGCAAAACGCTCTATTATATTTTTTCTGTCACCGCTGTATTGTCCATCAAGCTCAAACATATTTTTCACACCACATTCAGAAAGCTGACGATAAATGTATTGTGCTGTTGAGCGGTATTCTGTAAATATGCTTACTTTCTTTCCTTTTATCTTATCATCGTGCAGGATAAGATTTTTCAGCTTATTGATCTTATTGTCTTTTTCGGGATCAATGCCCATCATATCATCAATAAAATCCGAAAGTACTTCCATATCACCGAGGGTATCTTCTATCATAGCAGCAATATCAAAATCGGTTACATCAAAATTTTCCTCAACATTCCAGACATATTCAGGCAGGTCGTCCTCTAAATCATCTAAGGTTTATGGTGTGTTATTGGAGATATATTTCTCAATATATTCTGTTATCCTTTCTCTACGCTGAAAGAATCTTGTAATAGCCCTTTCATTGCCATATTCCCTATAATCATCAACAAACTTCCTAAGTCTGACAAATATTCGGATACAAGTTTCCTCAAATGCAGCAATGGAGCTTTCAAATCGTTTTAATAAAAGCTGTCTGACAAGGTTTACGACCTGAGTCTGTCTGCCTTTTTTCATTTCATCTATCTTGCTCTTATCGCCAATATAATATTCTTCCTCATATGGGGAATAAACAGGCAATGCAAGAATAGGCACAGAGCGGCCTGTTTCTTTATCTTTTCTGTCAAATGAGTCTACAAAGTCATCAATCAGCTTGTCGTAGCTTACTCTCATTGAGTAATCCGCTACAACAGGCGGAAGCCTGTCAGGGAAAAGTATATTATCCTTTTCAGATACGGTAAGGCTCTTTTTTACATATGCACGGCTACGCTGAACAACAAGAGCGTTGACAAGAGGATCTCTGCGCATAATGGAACTGCTTTCCTCTGAGTGGTCTGACACATCGGTCGAATCCGCTGATTTTTCAAGGGATTTTTCCATTTTCCTGAAGTGACCTTTTACGCTTTGTATTCCGAGGGGAGCGTCCTTGAAGTAATCTTCCTGTCTCTGCGTGAACAATTCAATAAGGTGTTGTAAATCAAGAAAGCTATTATTGATTGGTGTGGCAGTAAGCATAAATATCTGCTTTTTCGTGCCATTGCCCATTATTTCATATAGCTTTCTATATCTGTTTGAAGAACGGTTTCTAAAGTGGTGAGCTTCATCAATTATAATAACTTCTGCTTCATTGGTGATAGATTCAAGCTGATCTACTTTTCTATCAGGCAAAACATCAGTATGATTGATTTTCATAAACTTTGAAAATCCACTCATTACACTCGGAATGTACTTCTTTATTGTGGTTTCCCATACGGGGATTCTTGCAGCCGCAGGAACAATCAAAACAACATTCTTACGCTCTTTCACCACATAACGCTCGATCAGCATCAGTCCCTCAAATGTTTTACCAAGACCAACGCCGTCACAAAGAATTGCACCACCATATTTATCAGCGATTTCAATAAGACTATTATATCCGTCCTTTTGATACTGAGACAATAATGGATAAATTACAGAAGAATTCTCCTCCCATTCAGATAACGTCTGCTCGCGATTATGATACATCTCATACATCGAGCGAATATATATGTCAAAAGGTGAATAATCTCTGCAATGTTTTTCTATCACTTGCAGGATAGCATCAGTAAGGTCAATAGCTTCATTCCAGCGAGCATCAAACCATTCCTGCAAAGCATCTACATCTGCTGTGACCTGAACATTTAGCTCAATGTTCTTAGTAAGCCCTGCCTTTGTAAAGTTACTTGATCCTACAAGTGCATAACCTGACGGAATATTCATAGAAGGAATAAACTGGCTATGATAATCGTCCTTAAAATAGGTGATATATGCTTTTGCGTGAAATTTGTCCTTATCAAACACACGGCACTCGATCTTGCGTGACCGAAGGGCTTCCATAATCGCAGGAACATCTATAAGGAATGTGTTTTTATGCTTTTCGTGTTCTATGCTCTCGTCAAAAATATCAATGATCTTGTCAGATATTGTTTTTAGAATTTCTGAAGTACGCTTTGTAACCTCTGATCCCATTATAATGCGAATCTTATCTAAACCTTGCCACTTTTCAGCCAGCTCTAACAGTCCACCAACTTCAAAGTAACCTGTTGCAACATCAATCTGCTTAGAAATATCGCACCATTCTGTCAGATAGTGCTTGACAGTGCGGTTTTCAGCGAGATTGTCAACTATATACAAATCGTTAGCCACAATCGTTCCACCTAAAGTCTACTATCTATTCTATTATAGCATAATCTGCATAATAAGTCAATTACTGAGCAAAGATTTTTCAGCATATCGAACTGAATTTTAGAGAAAATTTTGCTAAAAAGAAAAAAGATATGCTGACACCATATTTTAGGTGTAGCATATCCCCAAATGTTACTCTGTTGTGTAATCAAATAATAAATACCGAATTGGCTCTGCGGTTTCTTTAGTATCCATTTGTGTCGTGCAAAGTTAATGATAATTTACTATTTTTTCATATTTTGCAATAGAGTTAGCAGATGTAAATATTAATATACCGATACAAAGCTGATTTGGAATAATGTCCTTAATAATTCTTTACAAATGTCGCGCACAAAGTCCCAATGAAGGTTGTACTTCTTGGCGTATTCCTTAAATGCATTAAACTTATTTTCGACATGACGGTCAATGTTTTTGGTGTGACCAGCCTGCATACCACCCTTAGTTTCGATAATCCAAATATTTCCGTCAGTAGCCTTAATGATGTAATCAGGATAAAAGAGCCACTGCTTTCTGATACAATTCACATAGACGATAGAAAGATACTGTTGACCAGAGTCACCATTTTCTGTAAACCTATTCTACACTATCAAAGGATATGTGCGTTATCTGAATTTTGTTGACTTTTTATATTTGTATGCTATAATATAATTACTGCCTAAAATAAAATTCACTGATGAGTAGTGTCATTATCTTAAATTTGAGGTTTGAGAGTAATGTAATTTTATATGGTAGTATAACTTTCAGGACAGGATATTGTTCTTACACCAAAAACTGAAAATAGATTATTTTTTTGTGGATGA
>ERZ827181.497-NODE-497-length-53687-cov-11.898102_pt1 | contig 53687 bp, 39 predicted proteins | sample MGYA00519778_ERZ827181 | MGnify/ENA primary metagenome ERZ827181 (study PRJEB31778, sample SAMEA3449273) | human gut metagenome | biome: human gut; feature: human-associated habitat; material: faeces | place: United Kingdom | collected 2010/2012 ...
CGATGGAGAAATACGGTTCGGACAAACCCGACCTGCGCTTCGGCATGGAGTTCGCGGACATTACCGACCTTGCCAAAGGGCACGGTTTCAGCGTATTCGACGACGCCGAGTACATCACCGGATTCGCCGCCACGGGCTGCGCCGCGTACACCCGCAAGCAGATCGACTCGCTGACGGAGTTCGTCAAGCGGCAGCAGATCGGCGCCAAGGGCCTCGTCTGGATTCGCGTCGCGGAGGACGGCGTGAAGTCGTCGATCGACAAGTTCTACTCCCCCAAGGAGGTGCGCGCCATGGCCGAGCGCTGCGGTGCTGTGGACGGGGATATGGTCTTCATCCTCTGCGGCAAGAAGTTCAAGACGCTGACGCAGCTGTGCGCCCTGCGCCTCGAAGTGGCCCAGCAGCTGGGGCTGCGCGACCCGCAGAAGTTCGCCCCGCTGTGGGTGGTGGACTTCCCGCTGTTCGAGTGGGACGACGAGACGCAGCGTTACTACGCCGTGCACCACCCCTTCACCTCGCCCAAGCTCGAGGATGTGCAATACCTCAACAGCGACCCGGGCCGCGTGCGCGCCAACGCCTACGACTTCGTCTGCAACGGCACGGAGATCGGCGGCGGTTCGATCCGTATCCACGACTCGAAGTTGCAGGAGAAGATGTTCGAACTGCTGGGCTTCACACCCGAGGAGGCGCAGAAGCGCTTCGGCTTCCTGATGAACGCCTTCAAGTACGGCGCGCCCCCTCACGGCGGCCTTGCGTTCGGTTTCGACCGTCTGTGCTCTTTGTTCGGCGGCTCGGAGTCGATCCGCGACTACATCGCCTTCCCGAAGAACAACGCCGGCCGCGACGTGATGCTCGACGCCCCGGGCTACATCGACCAGACGCAGCTCGACGAGCTGTATCTGTCGCTCGTAAAACCCGAATAGGCCCCGTTTTTGCCGGGTAATCCAGAAAACGAAAGACCGATGCCAGCACCTTTAGCCGAACGACTGCGCCCCCGCACGATAGACGAATATATCGGGCAGGAGCACCTCGTGGGCAAAAACGGGGTGTTCCGCAAGTTCTTCGAGACGGGCAACGTCCCGTCGTTCATCCTCTGGGGACCTCCGGGCGTGGGCAAGACCACGCTGGCGAAGATCGTCGCCACGCAGTTGGAACGCCCGTTCTTCACCCTCTCGGCCGTCACGTCGGGCGTGAAGGACGTGCGCGAGGTGATCGAGTCGGCGCGCAAGCAGCGGTTCTTCGACCAGAAGGCCCCGCTGCTGTTCATCGACGAAATCCACCGCTTCAACAAGTCGCAGCAGGATTCGCTGTTAGGGGCCGTCGAACAGGGCGTCTTCACGCTCATCGGCGCGACGACCGAAAACCCCTCGTTCGAGGTGATCTCGCCGCTCTTGAGCCGCTGTCAGGTCTACATCCTCAAGTCGCTCGAAGACAAGGACCTGCAAACGTTGCTCGACCGCGCCCTGACGACCGACACAGAACTCAAGGAACGCCGGATCGAAGTCGTGGAGACCGGCGCGCTGTTCCGCTTCTCGGGCGGCGACGCGCGCAAGCTGCTCAACATCCTCGAAATCGTCGTCGGGGCCACCGACGGCAAGGTGACGATCACCGACCGGTACGTCACCGACTGCCTCCAGCAGAACATCGCCCTCTACGACAAGAACGGCGAACAGCACTACGATGTCATTTCGGCCTTCATCAAATCGGTCCGCGGCAGCGACCCCAACGCCGCGATCTACTACCTGGCGCGGATGCTGGCCGGGGGCGAGGAGCCGCGGTTCCTGGCCCGGCGTCTGGTGATCCTGGCCTCGGAGGACATCGGGCTGGCGAATCCCAACGCCCTGCTGCTGGCCAACGCCTGCTTCGACACGGTGCACAAGATCGGCATGCCCGAGGCGCGCATCACGCTGGCCGAGACGACGATCTACCTGGCCACCAGCCCCAAGAGCAATTCGGCCTACATGGCCATCAACAAGGCGATGTCGCTGGTCGAGCGCGACACCACGAACCGTCCCGTGCCGCTGCACCTGCGCAACGCCCCGACCCGCCTGATGGACAAGGCGGGCTACGGCAAGGGCTATAAATACGCCCACGACTATGCCGGACACTTCGCCGAGCAGGAGTTCCTGCCCGAGAGCCTTTCGGGCACGAAGTTCTACGAACCCGACACGCAGAACGCCGCCGAGGCCAAAATCGCCGAACGGATGGCGCAGCTGTGGAAAGAGAAGTACCAATGAAACGCATCGGCATTATATCCGACACCCACGGAACCTTCGACGACACGCTCCGCGAATTTCTGAAAGACGTGGACGAAATCTGGCATGCGGGCGACATCGGCTCGATCGAGCTGGCCGACCGGATCGCCGCATTCAAGCCGCTCCGCGCCGTGAGCGGCAACATCGACGGCGGCATGACCCGCCGCGTCTACCCCGCGTTCCAGGCCTTCGAGTGCGAGCGGGTGCAGGTGCTGATGACCCACATCGGAGGTTATCCCCGCCATTACGACCCGCGCGCCGTGCAGAAAATCCAGTCCGTGCACCCGAAACTCTTCATCGCCGGGCATTCCCACATCCTCAAAGTCATCTACGATCCCGTCTACGACCTGCTCCACGTCAACCCCGGAGCCGCCGGGGAGTTCGGCTTCCACAAGGTCCGCACGGCCGTACGCCTTACGATCGACGGCGCGGAGATGCGCGACATGGAGGTCGGCGAGTGGCCCCGCAACTGAAAACCCGGCGGCCGGAGAGCTAAAACCGACTGTCCGGGAGAGCCTTTTCCGTCACGAAATCACCCGAAATAAAATTTTATACCCCAAAAGGCCGAAAATGCATTCCGGTCGGATTTCGGTGATCGTCAGCGAAATATCCGGAACATTCCGGCAAGTCGCGCCACAAAAAAGCCGATTCTATACAATTCCGTCCGGAAACACTCCGATAAAGCCCGCAAGATATTGGAAGTCAGCCGGTAAACCCGATGCCTTGGGGCTGCTCCGAAAATGCCCGTCCGACGGAAAGGCCTCTGCATCAGCCACCAAAGTTCAACCACTAAACAAAAACGGCCGCATAATAATCACATACGCGCTCTCGTTAGTATGGCGAATTCATAACGACGACGCAACATGCAACCAAAAATTTCGAAAACGTTGGAGGGCATCATCGCCCGTTCGGCATTCAACACGACGAAGGCGGGAATGACGCATTCGCTCAAGGACTTCCTCACGCTGGAACTGCTCCGCGAAGAGGGGTCGCTCGCCTACCAGCTTTTATCCTCCCGGCTCAAGGACTGGGAGCTTTATCAGGTGCGCCTGCGCATCGAACGCGAGGTAATCAGCGCCAAACAGCAGGAGACCCGGTCGCCCGAGGAGTATTACCGCGACTTCACCGAGGAACTGCTCGTAATGCCGGGCGTCGCCCGGAGCGTGTCGACGGCCCACGCGCTGCTGGCCATCATCAGCGACCGTTCGACGGCGACCGCGCGCGTACTGGAGATGTACGGCGTGACGGCCGACAGCGTGTCCGGAGACCTGCAAAAATTCGCCGTGGGCGACGACTTCCGCACCGAAGTGCAGGTTCACATGCTCGACTTCGGCGAGGAGAACAGGAACGAGGAGAAAGGCCCGGCCCACCTGCTGGACAAGTTCGGCGTGAACCTCACGCGGCTGGCCCGCGAGGGGAAGATCGACCCGGTCATAGGCCGCGAGCAGGAGATCGAACGCGTGGTGCAGATCCTCTCGCGCCGCAAGAAGAACAACCCGATCCTGATCGGCGAGGCCGGCGTGGGCAAGAGCGCCATCGTCGAAGGGCTGGCGCTGCGCATCGCGCGCGGCGAAGTGCCCTACACCATCGCCGACAAGACGCTCTTCTCGCTCGACGTCTCGTCGCTCGTGGCGGGCACGAAGTTCCGCGGCGAGTTCGAGGAGCGCATGCAGCAGCTGCTGGACGAACTGCGCAAAGCCAAGGACACGATCATCTTCATTGACGAGATACACACCATCGTGGGCGCCGGCTCCACGCAGGGCAGCCTCGACACGGCCAACATCCTCAAACCGGCCCTTGCGCGCGGCGAACTGCAAACCATCGGCGCCACAACGCTCGACGAGTACCGCGAGAACATCGAGACTGACTCGGCCCTCGAACGCCGCTTCCAGAAGGTGGTGATCGAGCCGACGACACCCGAGCAGACGCTCCAGATCCTGCGCAACATCGCGCCCCACTACGAGCGCCACCACAAGGTGCACTACACCGAGGAGGCGTTGCAGGCCTGCGTGACGCTCACCGGGCGTTACGTCACCGACCGCTATTTCCCCGACAAGGCCATCGACGTGCTGGACGAGGCCGGCTCGCGGGCGCACCTGCAATCGGCACGCGAACCGGAGGAGCTGCGGGCCATGAAGACGGCGCTCAGCGACGCCAAACGCGAACGCCGCGAAGCGGTCGAAGCGCTGGTCTACGAGAAGGCCGCTTCGGCGCGCATGCGGGAAATCGCGCTGCGCTCGAAGCTGGGCGAGAGCCGCGCCGAATGGAAGCGCTCGCTCGAAAGCAATCCCGTGGAGATCACCGCAAGGCATATCCAGGAGGTGATTACCGCCATGACGGGCATCCCTGCGGAGCGCGTCTCGGACGGCGAGATGATCCGTCTGCAAACCCTGCGCGAACACCTCGCCAAGCGCGTCGTGGGACAGCAGGAGGCCGTGGAGAAGATTTCGCGCACCATCCGCCGTTCGCGCGCCGGACTGAAGGACGAAAACCGCCCCATCGGCGTCTTCCTCTTCGTCGGGCCCACGGGCGTCGGCAAGACGCTGCTGGCCAAGGAGGTGTCGAAATGGCTGTTCGACGAGCACCGCGGGCTGATCCGGATCGACATGAGCGAATACGGCGAAAAACACAACGTGGCGCGCCTGATCGGCTCGCCCCCGGGATACGTCGGTTACGGCGAAGGAGGCCAGTTAACGGAGGCCGTGCGTCGTCAGCCCTACGCCGTGGTGCTCTTCGACGAGATCGAGAAGGCCCATCCCGAGGTCTTCAACGCCATGTTGCAGATCTTCGACGAAGGGCACCTCACCGACGGCTCGGGACGCAAGGTCGACTTCCGGAACACGATCATCATTATGACCTCGAACGTGGGTTCGCGGGCCGTGGTCCGGAAATCGGTGCAGGTGGGTTACAGCACCACCTCGAAGAGCGCCGTGGCCGACCGGACGCCCCAGAGCGAGTACCGCAAGGCTCTGGAGCACACCTTCGCCCCGGAGTTCCTCAACCGCATCGACGACATCGTGCTGTTCCGCACGCTGGAGATCGCCGACGTGGAACGGATCGTCGACCTGGAATTGCAGGGGCTGATGGCCCGCACGGGCAGGCTGGGCTACAAGGTGAAGATCACCGAAGGGGCCAAACGCCGGCTGGCGGCCATGGGCTACGAGTCGCGCTACGGCGTGCGTTCGCTCAAGCGGACGCTGATGGACAACGTCGAGGAACCGCTCTCGACGCTGATCATCGACGGCAAGCTCCACGAGGGCGACACCGTGATCGTGGAGTCGGACAAGGGCCGCGGCGTGAAACTGCGCGTGGCATAACCGACCGCTCGCAGAGAGGGACCGGGATCGTTTCCCGGCCCCTTTTCGCATTTTTCCGGCAGGAAAGGATGCGATATTTTCCATTTTTCCTAAATTTGTGCGAATATTTCATACCTCTTCACTGAAACCGAATGCGTCCGATTTCTCTGAAAACCCTCTCCGGGGCCTTGTTTATAACCCTCTGCGCCGCGACGACGGCGTTCGCCGCAACCGCTGAAGCCGACAGCCTGTCCGCAGCGCTGTCCCGGGCGCGCACGCCCGCCGAACGGGAGCAGACCTATGTCCGGCTGGCCGACCTCTGCGCCGACAGCACGGCGCTCGCCGCCCTCTACTGGGAAGCCGCACTCACCGAAGCCGCCGGAGCCGGAGACGACTACGGATGCCGGGAGGCGCTGGACCGGCTCGTGCAGGGATTCTCGGCGAAGCAGCCCGAACGGGCTTTGGAGTACGTCCGCCTTGCGGACAGCCTCCTGCCCGACCGCCGCTTCGCGCTGTTCCGTGCATCGCTCAACGCCTTCTGGCTCTGGAAGCAGATGTCGGTGGCCAACTCGTTCGAGGCGATCGACCGCGCGCTGGCGGGATTCCGCGAGCGGCAACCGGGCAGCCTCACCCCCGAGGAGGAGATCGAATGGGAATTCCTCACGGGACTCTCCATCGACTATTCGTCGATCGCCACCGAAGCCTACGGCAACATTCCCCAGGCCATCCCCTATGTGGAGCAGGCTCTCGCCAAGCTCGAAAAATACCCGCTGGAGGAACGCGTCCACTTCGAAAAACTCTGCCGCGAGGAACTTGCAGACATCTATCTCTAGGCCGACGATCCGCGCGCCGCCGGTCAGATCGGCCGGTGCATCGACCTGCACCGCGCGTGGGTGGCTGCCGACAAACGTTTCGAACGCCCCCGCCGCGACTCGGCGGAATACCTGATGCGGTCCTACGGCAAGATGGTCTTCCTGGGCGGCCTCCTCACCCGGGAGGAGGTGGACGGCTACTACGACAAATGCATGGAGCTGGCGCGCGGGCGCGGCGACCGCGAGGAGATATACAACACCAGCGCCCGTTATTACCGGGACAGGGGCGACTACGAGCGGAGCACGGCCTACATGGATTCGCTGCTGACCCACTACGCCGAGACCGGCAAAAAGGCGGATCTCGGCTCCATCTACATAGCGCAGTCGCACCTGTATGAAAAGGCGGGCGATTACGCAAAAGCCCTCGAAGCCATGCGGAAAGGCAACGACTTCCGTTACCACAGCCGCAGGGACCAGGCGCAGAGCAAGCTGGCCGAGATGCAGGCGCTCTACGACGTCAACCGCCTCGAACTCGAAAAGTCCCGGCTGGCCGACCGCAACAAACTCTTCCTGCTTGTCGCCGGCGGCATCGTGCTGCTGCTGCTCGCCGGCTGGGCCGCCTACCAGCAGGCGATGGTCCGGCGGCTGAAGCTGGCGCGCACGCAGTTCATGGCGGCCAGCGAAGAGGCGCAGCGCCAAAGCCGCCGCGCCCAGGAGAGCGAAAAAATGAAGACCGCCTTCATCAACTCGATGTGCCACGAGATACGCACGCCGCTGAACGCCATCAACGGCTTCTCCGAACTGCTGCTCACGGAACAGGAGCCTGCGGCCCGGCAGGCTTTTCAGGCCGAGATCTGGAAGAGCACCACGGCCCTGACCGCCCTGCTGGAGAACATGCTCGAACTCTCGCAGCTCGTCAGTTCCGAAAGCCCGCTCCCGGTCGCCCAGACCGACATCCGCCTGCTCTGCGCCGAACGGCTGGAGCTGCAAAAGCAGCTCGGCAACAATCCGGCGGTCGAATACGTCAACGAAGCGGAAACGGAGATCGAGATACCCACCAATGCCTTCTACCTGACGCGCGTCGTCGACAACCTGCTGCATAACGCCGCCAAGTTCACCGCCGCAGGACGCATCACGCTCCGTTGCCGCAACGACGAGTCCCGGCGCACGTTGCAAATCAGCGTCAGCGACACGGGCATCGGCATCCCGCCCGAAAAGCAGGAGTGGGTGTTCGAACGCTTCACCAAGGTCGACCCCTTCAAACCCGGTTCGGGCATCGGGCTTTACCTCTGCCGCCTGATCGTCACCCGCCTCGGGGGCGACATCCGCGTCTGCCCCGAATACAGCGGGGGCTGCTGCATCCGCATCGAACTGCCCTACTGATCCGCACCGCAGGCACTTTCGCAGCCCCTTCCGGCGCTTTTTCCGCCCCGGGAGGGGTTTGTGAATTGCAATCCCGGCGGAAATGGCTATCTTTGCACCTCAATACCCGAATCGAATGTACAGTTTCGCAACATACAAAGAGCAATACAAAGCCAACCTGCGGCTGGCGCTGCCCGTGGTGCTGACACAGCTGGGGCAGATCCTCACGCAGGTCGCCGACAACCTGATGGTCGGCCGCTACGGAGGCAGCGACCCCACGCCGCTGGCCGCCGTGTCGTTCGGCGGCGCCGTCTTCTTCATCCTCTTCATCGCCGCCATCGGCATCGCACTGGGCATGACGCCTCTCGTGGGCGAACTCTACGCGCAGGGCGACCGCGAGAAATCGTCGGGACTGCTCCAGAACGGCATTCTCTTCTACGGACTGCTGGGCGTGGCGATGGCCGCCGTGCAGTACGCCGTCATTCCGCTGATGTACCACCTCGGCCAGCCCGCCGAAGTGGTCGACATGGCCATCCCCTATTACAGGATGCTGGTGTGGAGCATGCCGTTCATCATGCTGTTCTTCACCTTCAAGCAGTTCCTCGAAGGCGTGGGCAACACGAAGGTCGAGATGTTCGTCACGATCGCGGCCAACCTCGCGAACATCGGCTTCAACTGGGTGTTCATCTACGGCCGCTACGGATTTCCCGAGATGGGCGCCGAGGGCGCGGGCCTGGGCACGCTGATGTCGCGCATCATCGCCCCGATGCTGATGATCGGCTACTTTTACAGCCGCAGCAAATACCGCGTCTATCTCGAAGGCTTTTCGCCGCGCAACTACTCGTGGGCGTCGGTCAGACAACTGCTGCACATGGGCCTGCCGATCTCGATGCAGATGTTCCTCGAAGCCTCGGCCTTCGTCGGCACGGGAATTATGATGGGGTGGTTCAACAAGGAGACGATGAGCGCCAACCAGATCGCCACGACCATCGGCAACTGCGCCTTTATGATCGTCATGTCGATCGGCGCGGCCACCACCATCCGCGTGTCGCACTGCTACGGCGCGCGCGACATCGGCCAGCTGTCGCTCGCGGCCAAGGCGTCGTACCACCTCGTGCTGGCGTGGAACGCCCTCGCAGCGCTGGTTTTCATCACGATGCGCAACGTGATCCCGACCTTCTTCACCACCAACGCCGAGGTGATCGCCATCGCCTCGAACCTGATGGTCTTCGCTGCGCTCTACCAACTGTCGGACGGCATCCAGAACGTCTCGGTGGGTATCCTGCGGGGCATTCAGGACGTGAAGATCATCATGCCGATCGCCTTCGTCTCCTACTGGCTGCTGAACCTCCCGGCGGGCTACCTGTTCGGTTTCACGATGGGCATGGGTCCTTCGGGGCTTTTCCTGGGCTTCTCGTTCGGACTGTCGGCCGCAGCCGTGATGATGATCGTGCGCATCCGCCGCAGCATCAGCCGTTTGCATGCAAACGGGAATTCACAATCCACAATTCGCAATTCATAAATTCAGTTTGCAGGCATAGTTCCCGAATAAGCCAAAATTGTGAATTCTGAATTCTGAATTGTGAATTATTTTGTATCTTTACGCAAATTATACCCAATCATGGATACCGAAAAACGACATACGGGCGCCTGCAAACCCGAAGTGGGCCGCGGGTGCGCCTTTTGCAACTGCGGCTCGGAGCCGGAAGCCAAACTCTGCGACGGGTGCTTCAAGCTCCACGAAACGGCCTGGCTCGACGAGTACCCGGTCAACATGCCGAGCGACATCGTCGAGGTGCGTTTCAAGAACACCCGCCGTTCGTTCTACCAGAACGTCAACAACCTCGACCTCAAACGGGGCGACATCGTGGCCGTCGAAGCGTCGCCGGGCCACGACATCGGCGTCGTGTCGCTCACGGGCGACCTGGTGGCGCGCCAGATGCGCCGCACGGGATTCAACCCCTACAACGGCGAATACAAGAAGATCTACCGCAAGGCCAAACCCTACGACATCGAAAAGTGGCAGGAGGCCATCGCGCTGGAGCACGAGACGATGATCGCCTCGCGGCAGATCGCCGCCGACATGGGCCTGAACATGAAAATCGGCGACGTGGAGTATCAGGGCGACAAGATCAAGGCTATCTTCTACTACATCGCCGACGAGCGCGTGGACTTCCGCGAACTGATCAAGGTCTTCGCCGAACGGTTCCACATCCGCATCGAGATGAAGCAGATCGGCGCCCGCCAGGAGGCCGGACGCATCGGCGGACTGGGCGCCTGCGGCCGCGAACTGTGCTGCGCATCGTGGATGTCGAGCTTTTCGAGCGTCACGACCGGAGCCGCGCGCGTGCAGGACATTTCGCTCAACCCCCAGAAGCTGGCCGGGCAGTGCTCGAAGCTCAAGTGCTGCATGATGTACGAATACGACACCTATGTCGACGCCCGCAAGGAGTTCCCGCGCCTGCGCGAACCGCTCCAGGCCGCCGAAGGCGAATGGTTCTGCGTCAAGAGCGACGTGCTGGCCGGAACGATGACCTTCTCTTCGTCGAAGGACGCGATGGCCAACGTCACCACGCTGCCCGTTTCGCGCGTGCGGGAGATCATGGCGCTGAACCGCCAGGGCAAGAAGGTCGAACGGTTGCAGGACGCCGACGACATCCGCCCGGAGATCGAGGAGCCGACCTACCGTTCGGAGGAGGACAGCATCACCCGCTTCGACCAGGCCAAACGCCGCAAGCGCGGCGGCCGCAACAACAAGGGCCGCGGCGAGCAGGGACGCCCCGCAGGGCAGAACGGACAGACGCCGCAGGAGTCCGGCGGAGAGACCCGCCAGCCGCGTGAAGGACAGCCCGGCCGTCCCGACAGGCAGCCGCGCCGCAACGACCGTCCGCGCAACGGAGGCAACGCAGGGGAGCGTCAGAACGGCGGCAACGGCGAGCGTCCGCACAACGGCCGCGGCGACAATAACCGAGGCGAAAACAACAGCCGCGAGAACAACGGCCGCGAACCCCGTGAAAACAACGGAGGCGGCCGCGAGGGCGGAAACCGCAGCCGCAACAACCGCAACCGCCGCCGCGGAAACGGAAACGGAAACGGAAACAACGGCGGAAACGCCCCGGCCGGCAATAACGGCAACGGAGGCGGCAGCGAAGGCGGCAATAACGGCGGAACGCATCAAAACCAATAGCGAGGTGAAACGCTCGGCAGGGCATATCGCGGCCGTGGCGGCCGCGCTTTTGGCCGGAAGCTGCGTCTCGCCCCACCAGTCGGCGGTCACCGACGTCAACCCCGCCCGATGGGACTCGCGGGCCGAAATCCGCCTGCCGAACGCAGACACCGTGTCGCTGCGCGACGCCGTGATCTTCCTGCGCTGCAACGACCGCTTCGCGGAGGACACGCTGACGGTCCGCATCGCCACCGTAACCCCCGATTCGCTCCGCTTCGGGGAGTGGTTCCTGCTCGTCATCCCGCACCCGAAAGGTCCCGCGGCCCTGATGCGCGAGGCAGCGATCCCCTACCGTCGCCGAATCCGCCTCACGCAGCACGGCGACTACCGCTGCTCGGTCACGCCGGTCCGCCCCGTCCGCGGGGTCGAAGCCGTCGGCGTCGACCTGCAGCAAAGCAGATAACCGAAAACACATTACCGTCCTGCCGGCCCCGCAGTCCGGCGGAACAACAGACCACTATGGGCAAAGACAAGCTCCGCAGGTTCCGCGAGAACCTGACTTTCGAATGTTTCGTGCAACCCGAATTCGACGAGGTGTTCCACCGCGACCACCCGCTGAAAGGGAACTGGAACCGTGATTTCTTCCGCAACAACAATCCCATCGTACTGGAACTGGGCTGCGGCAAGGGCGAATACACCGTCGCGCTGGCTCAGCGCGACCCGCAGCGCAACTACATCGGCATCGACATCAAGGGCGCACGCATGTGGCGCGGCGCGAAGACCGCCACGGACCGCAGGATGCACAACGTAGGCTTCCTGCGCACACGCATCGAGTTCATCGACGCGCTGTTCGCCGAAAACGAAGTGTCCGAAATCTGGATCACCTTCCCCGATCCGCAGCTCAAGACCCGGCGGGCCAAGAAACGCCTCACCTCGCCGCTCTACCTGGCTTGTTACGCCCGCCTGCTCCGGCCCGACGGGTGGATCAACCTCAAGACCGACTCCAAGCACCTCTACGCCTACACGGGCGAGGTCATCCGCCATTACGGGCTGACTTGCGAGGTCTCCGAACCCGACATCTACGGTTCGGGGTTCGCCGACGAGGTGCTTTCGGTCAAGACGGCTTATGAAACCCGCTTTCTCGAAATGGGACTTCCGATCACCTACACGCGCTTCGCGCTGGACGGCCGGCACGAATTCCCGTGGTTCGACTGGGAGGAGGACGACAAGGAGGAGAAAGACAACGAGGCCGAACGGCAGCTACGATAGCCTCGCTCCCAGTTCCGACCACTCCGACCAGGCCTCTCCACTTCTCCTATAAATATAGGTATCAATTATTTCGGGCTTATCTACTAAATTTTTAGATCGAAAATTTGTTTTACTAAAAATTTAGTAGTAATATTGTAGTCGTAAACCCGAAACAACACGACCTATGAATACCAAGATTACGGAACTGACTCGCGGCGAGGAGGAGATCATGCAGATTCTCTGGCGTCTGGGCGACGCGGTGGTCAACGACATCATCGCCCGGACCGACGAACCCCACCCCAAGTACACCACCGTCGCCACGTTTCTCAAGATTCTGGAGAACAAGGGCTTCGTCAGCCATACGGCCGAGGGCAAGAGTCACCGCTATTTTCCGCTGATCGGCCGCGAGGAGTATGCCCGCGGCGTCATGTCGTCGATGCTTTCCAGCTATTTCGACGGCTCGCTGGCCCAGCTGGTGTCGTTCTTCTCGCGCCATGAAAACATCTCCGCCCGGGAGATGGATGAAATTCTCGAAATCATGCGCAACGCCAAAAAATAACCGCCGTGAAAACCCTCGCCATCTACGCCCTCGAAGTGCTGGCCTGCAGCGGCGTGCTGCTGGCGGCCTACGCCATCCTGCTCGAACGGCACGTGCGGTTCGGCTGGTGCAGGGCCTACCTGCTCGCATCGACCCTCCTGGCGGCGGTCATTCCGCTGCTGCGCATCCCCGTCTGGCCGGGCGGAGCGGTCGAGGTCATCCCGACGGTCGCCCTGCCCGAGGCCGAATGGACCGCCGAGGTGGTTGAAGAGGCGGCTCCGGCCGTCACGCCCGAGGCGGTATGCTTGGCGGTATACCTGATCGGGGTCGGGCTGGTCGCGGGCGTCATGCTGTGGCAGGTCGTGCGCATCCGCAGGCTGCGGCGCGGCGCGGCGATCACCCGCATGGAGCGTTTCACGCTCGTGCGCACCCCGCAGCGGATCGCGTCGTTCTCGTTCTTCCGCTCGATCTACCTCTGGGACCAGATCCCGGCCGGAGAGTTGCAGGCCATCGTAGCCCATGAGGCGAGCCACGTCGCCCACCGCCACTCCGCCGAACGCGTGGCGATGGAATGCATGAAGGCCGCGCTGTGGTGGAACCCTTTCGTATGGCTCGCCGCACGGCGGCTTACCGAAGCCGAGGAGTTCGAAGCCGACAGCGACGTGCTGGCCGAAGGGTACGACATCGAACATTACATGAAAACCATATTCAGGCAGCTATTCGGTTATAGTCCGGAAATAGCCAACGGGCTGCGGGATTCCTTAACCAAAAAACGCTTTAAAATGATGACAACGAAAACTTCCGGCAGGCACTCCCTGCTGCGGCTGGCGGGAACGCTTCCCGCCGTGATAGGACTCCTGTGCGCTTTCTCGCTGACCACGCGCGCCGCCGAGGTCCGGATTGCAGAGACCGAAAAGGCCCCGGCCGACGAAACGGCGTCCCAGGACGCAACGAAGAAAAAAGTCTCCGTAACCGTCTTCCAGAACGGTCAGCCGCTTCCGGGCGCAATCGTACTGATCAGCGGATCGAACGTCGGAACCGTGACCGGCAAGGAGGGCACGGCGCAGATTTCAGCGGCTCCCGGCAATGAACTTGTCATCTCCTACGTCGGCTGCCAGACCCGGAAAATCCGCGTCTCCGACAAATCCGGCGCAGAGAGTTTTGAAATCACCTTGGAGACCGAGAGCAACAAACTCGACCCCGTCAGCGTAACCCCCGGCGACCAAAAAACGCCCGCGCCCCAAAGCGCCGCAGGAGCCGAAAAGGAGCGGAAAGCCAAACCGCTCTATATCGTCGACGGCGTCGAGCGGACGAGCATCGACGAGATCGCCCCCAATACGATCGAACGGATCAGCGTCCTCAAAAATCAGTCCTCCACCGCAGTGTACGGTTCGCGGGGTAAAAACGGCGTGATCGTGGTCACCACCAAAGGCGCAGCCAAACCGGCGACCGACGAAGCCGCTTTCAACGAGAAACCCGGATCGGTCGAAATCGCCTCCGCGTCCACGGAAGACATGCCGTTTCTGATCGTCGAAAAGATGCCTTCGTTCCGCGGCGGCGACCTCAACGACTTCCGCGCGTGGGTGCAGGAGCACCTCCAATACCCCGCCGAGGCCGTGGAACGGAACATTCAGGGCCGCGTGGTCGTGACGTTCACCATCGAAAAGGAGGGTTCGGTAAGCAACATTCTGGTATTGCAATCGCCCGACAAACTGCTTGCCGACGAGGCCCGCCGCGTGATCACCTCCTCGCCCGCCGAAGCATGGACGCCCGGCGAACAGCGCGGCGAGAAAGTGCGCGTGAAATATACGCTGCCCGTCGATTTCCGCCTGCCCCAGACCGAAAGCGCAACCGTGCAGGGCGCTCCCGACGGTAACGAACCATTCCTGATCACCGAGAAGATGCCTTCGTTCCGGAGCGGCGAGATCAAAGACTTCCGCAACTGGATACAGATGCACATCCAATACCCGGCCGAAGCGATGAAAAACAATATCCAGGGACGTGTCATCGTCTCGTTCATCGTCGAAAAGAACGGTTCGGTAAGCAATATCCTGGTATTGCAATCGCCCGACAAACTGCTTGCCGACGAAGCTCTCCGCGTGATCGCCTCCTCGCCCGCCGGAGCATGGACGCCCGGCGAACAGCGCGGTGAGAAGGTGCGCGTGAAATATACGCTGCCCGTCGATTTTTACCTCCAAGGCAGCGGGGACAAGTTCTCCGAACGGCCTGAAAAGCCCCAAGGCAATCGCGACGGAATCCTCGTCGTGGGCTACGGCACAGCCCAAAAATAACCCCTTTCTTACCATCAGCGACGGGCGGCGTCCACCCCAAGTTCAGCGGATGCCGCCCGTTTTTTGCCCTGCCCGCCGAAATCCGCCGCAAAAACACGGCATTCCGGGAACTTTTTACTACATTTACACGACTTTAACCGCTCGTAACATGGATGTAAAGATAGCCCCCGACTGGAAGGAACTCCTCGCCCCGGAGTTCGAAAAACCCTATTTCGCGCAGCTCACGGAGTTCGTACGGCAGGAATACGCCTCGCGGCGCATTTTCCCGCGCGGCAGCAACATCTTCCGCGCCTTCGACAAATGCCCGTTCGACCGCCTGAAGGTGGTCGTCATCGGCCAGGACCCCTATCACGGTCCCGGACAGGCCAACGGGCTTTGTTTCTCGGTCGCGGACGGAGTTCCCTTCCCGCCCTCGCTGCAAAACATCTTCAAGGAGGTCTCCGACGACACCGGCACGCCCATACCGTCTACGGGCAACCTCGACCGCTGGGCCGAACAGGGAGTGCTGCTGCTCAACGCCGTGCTCACGGTCCGCGCCCACGAAGCCGCGTCGCACGCCGGCCGCGGCTGGGAGACCTTCACCGACGCCGTGGTGCGCGCCATCGCCCAGCGCAAAGAGGGCATCGTCTACATGCTCTGGGGCAGCTACGCCCAGAAGAAAGGCGCCATCGCCGACCCGCAGCGCAACCTGATCCTCAAAGCCGTGCACCCTTCGCCGCTGTCGGTCTACCGGGGATTCTTCGGCTGCCGCCACTTCTCGCGCGCCAACGAATACCTCCGCTCCGTGGGCAAGGAGCCGATCGTGTGGTAATCCGCCCCGCCCGAAAGACGAAAAATCCCGGCCCTGCAAGAAGCAAGGCCGGGATTTTTACGAACTGCACGGGATTCCCTATCCCAGATAGGATTTCAGGAGTTTCGACCGCGACGAATGCCGGAGGCGGCGAATCGCCTTCTCCTTGATCTGACGCACGCGCTCGCGCGTCAGGTCGAACTTCTCGCCGATCTCCTCGAGAGTCATCTCCGAGGTTCCGATGCCGAAGAAGTACTTGATGATGTCGCGCTCACGCTCCGTGAGGGTCTCCAGCGCACGGTCCACCTCGGTCGACAGCGACTCGTTGATCAGCCCGCGGTCGGCGTTGGGCGAATCGGGATTCACCAGCACATCCAGCAGCGAGTTGTCCTCGCCGTCGGCGAACGGAGCGTCGACCGATACGTGGCGGCCGGCGACACGCAGCGTGTCGGTGACCTTCTCCTTCGGGAGTTCCAGTTCCGTAGCCAGCTCTTCGGGCGACGGCGTGCGCTCGTGCTCCTGCTCGAAGCGTGCGAACGCCTTGTTGATCTTGTTCAGCGAACCCACCTGGTTGAGCGGCAGACGCACGATGCGCGACTGCTCGGCCAAAGCCTGGAGAATCGACTGACGAATCCACCACACGGCATAGGAGATGAACTTGAAACCGCGGGTCTCGTCGAACTTCTCGGCGGCCTTGATCAGCCCGAGGTTGCCCTCGTTGATCAGGTCCGGGAGGCTCAATCCCTGATTCTGGTATTGTTTGGCGACGGACACCACGAAACGCAGGTTGGCTTTGGTGAGCTTCTCAAGCGCTTCCTGGTCTCCTTTTTTAATTCGCTGGGCGAGTTCCACCTCCTCCTCGACCGTGATAAGCTCCTCCTTGCCGATTTCCTGCAAGTACTTGTCCAGCGAGGCGCTTTCGCGGTTGGTGATGGACTTTGTAATCTTTAATTGACGCATATTTTTTTCTAACTATCCTAATAATACTGCAATCCATAAACCCGCCCGGGCTGCGATTTACTCCACCAGCGTGTAGCTTGCCGAACGGCCGTTGGGATAAACGCCGTCGATCGAACGGACCTTCTCCGTCATCCGCTGCATGTCGCCGAGCGAATAGACCGGGCGGTCGTTGATGTGAGTGATCACAAATCCCTGTTTAACACGGGCGCGGGCCAGAATTCCGTCGGCCTTGATGCCGACCACCTGCACGCCGCCCTTGATGTCAAGTTCGCGGCACAGTTTGGCGCCCGCATCGGCGAACTTACCTCCGAGCGCATCGACAACGTCGACGTCCTCCTTGGTAACCAATTCCGTTTTACCTGCTTTATTACGCAAAGTAACGTCAAATTGTTTCACCTTTCCGTCTCTTTTTACGGATAATTTAACCGTATCGTTGGGTCGGCGTTTGGCGATCTGCTCCTGAAGCGTCGAAGGCTCAACAATTTTCACGCCATCAATGTCCAGAATCACGTCTCCCTTGCGGATTCCGGCCTCCGAAGCGGCTCCGCCCTCGACAACTGCGGCCACGTAGGCGCCGCCCAGATCCTTGATGCCCAACTCTTTACCCTCCGTATCGAGGAAATCCTGATCCACGACGCGGAACTGTACGCCCAGCAGGGCGCGCTGCACGACGCCGAACTCCTTCAGATCGACCACCACCTTGCGGACGATCGACTCGGGAATGGCGAACGAATAGCCCACGTAGCTTCCCGTCTGCGACTTGATCAGCGTGTTGATGCCCACCAGCTCGCCGTGGGTGTTGACCAGCGCGCCGCCCGAGTTGCCGGGGTTCACCGCCGCGTCGGTCTGGATGAACGACTCGATCCTGAAATCGTTGGGAATGGCTCCCAGCTGCCGCGCCTTGGCGCTCACGATGCCGGCCGTGATGGTCGACTGCAAGTCGAACGGCGAACCGATCGCCAGCACCCATTCGCCCAGACGCAGCGCATCGGACGATCCGAAAGCCAGCGTAGGCAGCCCCTTGGCCTCGACCTTCAGCAGCGCGAGGTCCGTCGCCGAATCCTTGCCGATGAGTTTGGCGTCGAACGAACGCCCGTCGTTGAGCTTCACCTTGAGTTTCGAAGCCCCGTCCACGACGTGGTTGTTCGTCACGATATAGCCGTCCTCCGAAATAATCACGCCCGAACCGCCGGCCCGCTGCTCGCGGTACTGCGGACCTCCGTCGCCGCGGCCGTAATCCTGCGGGATCCCGAAGAACTCCAGAAACGGATCGTAGCCCCGGCGCTGGGGCATCTCGACCTGCTGGATGGCCTCGATGTTCACGACGGCCTTCACCGCATTCTCGGCGGCGTAGGTGAGGTCGGGATACTGCTCGGCCTGGTAAGACGTAAACTGGGTTCCCAGCGCGGGCGTACGTTCCACCTCGCGCTCGATGTATGCGACGGAACCTCCGCGGTCCGCGGAAACCGTCCAAGCCGTAAGTCCGCCGGCTGCGGCTGACACGGCTACGAGTCCTAAAATCAAAAATGCCTTTTTCATAATGAATTAAATGTTTTGGTTCTATTAATCAGAGGCAACTTCATTACATAAGCGATACGTTTAAATTTCAATTTCGAAGGACAAACGCACAATAACGTCCGGTTAGTATGTCTATTCCGTACAAAAATCGGGGCGTCCATCGAAGGCGCCCCGATTTTTCAGCGTAGCCGGACGCTAAAGGCCGAACTCCCGCTTGATCTGCTCCACGGCATCGAGTTTCTCCCAGCCGAAGAACTCGATTTCGCGCTCGGTCTCGACGCCGTTCTCCCAGACCTTCTCCACCTTCGTATAAGGACGATTGCCGAAATGCCCGTAGGAAGCCGTCGCCTCGAAGATCGGGTTTTTCAGGCCGAAACGCTTCACGATGGCCGCGGGACGCAGGTCGAAGAGCTTCCCGATGCGGCGGGCGATCTCGCCGTCGGTCATGCCGGCCAGCGCCGCGGGACGGGGTGAATTGTAGGTATCGACGTAGATCGACAGCGGCTGCGCGATGCCGATGGCGTAGCTCAACTCGACCAGAATCTGGTCGGCGACGCCCGCCGCCACGAGGTTCTTGGCGATGTGGCGCGCGGCATAGGCCGCCGAGCGGTCCACTTTGGACGAGTCCTTGCCCGAAAAGGCGCCGCCGCCGTGCGCGCCGCGGCCGCCGTAGGTGTCGACGATGATCTTGCGGCCCGTAAGTCCCGTATCTCCGTGAGGCCCTCCGATCACGAACTTGCCCGTGGGGTTCACGTGCAGGATGTAGTCGTCGCCGATCAGTGCGGCCAGCTGGTCGCCGGCGCGCTCCAGACGCGCCTTGACCCGCGGAATGAGAATCGTGCGCACGTCCTCGCGGATTTTGTCCTGCATCTGTTTTTCCGCCTCCTTCTCGCTGCGGCCCTCGCCCGGGAGGATGAACTCGTCGTGCTGCGTCGAGACGACGATCGTATGCACGCGCAGCGGCTTGTTCGTCGTCTCGTCGTACTCGATCGTGACCTGCGACTTCGAGTCGGGACGCAGATAGGTCATCACCTCGCCTTCGCGGCGGATGACGGCCAGCTCCTTGAGGATCACGTGCGACAGAATCAGCGTCGCGGGCATCATCTCGCGGGTCTCGTTGCAGGCGTAGCCGAACATGATGCCCTGGTCGCCGGCGCCCTGCTCCTCCTCGGCTTCGCGCACGACGCCCTGGTTGATGTCCGACGACTGTTCGTGAATGGCCGACAGAATGCCGCACGAGTTGCCGTCGAACTGATAGTCGCTCCGGGTGTAGCCGATGCGGTTGATCACGCGGCGCGCCACGCCCTGCACGTCGACATACGCCTCCGAGCGCACTTCACCCGCCACGACCACGAGTCCCGTGGTGCAAAGGGTTTCGCAGGCGACTTTCGAGTTGGCGTCGCGGCGCAGGAATTCGTCGAGGATTGCGTCGGAAATCTGATCCGAAACCTTGTCGGGATGTCCTTCGGACACCGATTCCGATGTAAATAAAAAGCCCATTTTCATACATTTTTAATGGTTAAACGTATAAAATGGGAAAAATTGGCTGTTGAAAATAAAAAATGTGCTGTTTTAGCGATTTTTTATTGTGGTTTGCAATCAGTCAAATCTTTCCACATTTCCCCGCTTGACAGACGGGACTGCAAAGATAGGCATAATTTCGGAATCTGCAAAACAAAAGCCACCGCGTCGGGCGGTGGCTCCTGCACATTTTATATATAGGTACTATTTCCCGAGCATCTTTTTCACTTCGGCGGCGACTCGAAAATCGTTGCCGCCGAACCCGGACGGTCTCCGCTATTTCCCGAGCATCTTCTTCACTTCGGCGGCGACGGTTGCCCCGTTGTAGCCGAACTTCTCGTCGAGCACCTTGTAGGGGGCCGACCAGCCGAAATGGTCGAGACCGTGGATCACGCCGTTCTCGCCCACCAGTCCCCGGAGATTGACCGGAAGACCCGAAGTCATGCCGTAGCGCGCAACGCCCGAAGGCAGCACGCTCTCCTGGTACGAACGGGGCTGGTCACGGAACAGCCCCTCGCTCGGGACGTTCACCACGCGGACCGGAATGCCCTCGGCGGCCAGCAGCTCGGCGCCTTCGACCAGCGTTGCGACCTCCGAACCCGTGGCGATCAGCACCGCGGCGGGTTTAGCGGCATCCATCACCACATAACCGCCCTTGGCGACCTGCGCGGCCTCCTCGCGGCGGATGGCGCCCAGCGTCGGCAGGGTCTTGATGTTCTGGCGCGACAGCACGAGCGCCACAGGGCGGTGCTCCTCGACGGCCAGTTTCCACGCCATGACGGTCTCATCGCCGTCGGCCGGACGCAGCACGAGCATCGAACGCTCGTCGTGGTGGTTGCGCAGATGCTCCATCAGGCGAATCTGCGCCTCGTGCTCCACGGGCTGGTGCGTCGGGCCGTCCTCGCCCACGCGGAACGAGTCGTGCGTCCAGACGTAGACCACATGCAGGCGCATCAGCGCCGAGAGGCGCACGGCGGGCTTCATATAATCGGAGAAGACGAAGAACGTGCCGCAGACGGGGATCACGCCGCCGTGCAGCGCCATGCCGTTCGCAACACAGGCCATCGTCAACTCCGAGACGCCCGCCTGGAAGAATTTCCCGCTGAAATCGCCCTTCGTGAACGCCTTGGTCTTCTTCAGGTAACCGTCGGTCTTGTCCGAATTCGACAGGTCGGCCGAAGCCACGATCATGTTGTCGATCTTCTCGGCGAAAACGCCCAGCACCGTCGCCGATGCGGCGCGCGTAGCCACGTCGGCCTTCATCTCGATGGACTTGTAGTCGATTTCGGGAAGTTTGCCCGAAAGGAAATCGTCGAGTTTGCGCGCCAGCTCCTTATGCTCCGCGCGCCACGACTTCTCGACGGCGGCCTGCTTCGCGGCCCACTCCTTCAACGCCTCGCGACGTTCGGCGAAGACCTCGCGGCTCTCCGCGAAGACGGCGAACGGATTCTCCGCATCGCCGCCCAGGTTCTTCACCGTAGCGGCGAAATCGGCCCCGGCGGCCGTCAGCGGCTGGCCGTGGGTCGAGACTTTGTTTTCGAAACTCTCTCCGGCGGGGCCTTTGGCGCCCTTGCCCATGACGGTATGGCCGATGATGAGCGTCGGACGCTCGGTCTCGCTCTCGGCGGCGACCAGCGCCTCGCGGATCTCATTGATGTTGTGCCCGTCGATCGACAACACGTTCCAGCCCCACGCCTCGTACTTCATGGCCACGTTCTCGGTCATCACCTCGTCGACCTTCGTCGAGAGCTGAATGTTGTTCGAATCGTAGTACATCACGAAGTTCGACAGGCCCAGATGGCCGGCGATGCGGCCCACGCCCTGCGAAATCTCCTCCTCGACGGCGCCGTCCGAAATATAGGCATAGGTCTTGTGCGCCATCCACTCGCCGAAACGGGCGGCCATGAAACGTTCCGCAATGGCGGCTCCCAGCGCCATGGCGTGGCCCTGTCCCAACGGTCCCGACGTATTCTCCACGCCGCGCATCACGTCCACCTCCGGGTGCCCCGGCGTCACGCTGCCCCACTGGCGCAGCGATTGCAGATCTTCGGTCGAATAGTGCCCGGCCAGCGCGAGCGTCGAATAGAGCATCGGCGACATGTGGCCCGGATCGAGGAAAAAACGGTCGCGGTAGGGATACGCCATATTATCGGGGTCGTAACGCAGGAACTCGGTGAAGAGCACCGTGATGAAATCCGCGCCGCCCATAGCGCCGCCGGGATGCCCCGACTTGGCCTTCTCGACCATCGCGGCCGAAAGGATGCGGATATTATCGGCAACGCGCGTAAGTTTTGAATTCGTTGTAGACATGGAGTTAGTATTTTATGCGTTTTAGCTGTTTATTTCCGACAAAGATAGCCAAAAAGAAATTAGCCGACTTGTTTAAGTTCCAAAATATTTGCCTTTTCTATCTTTTTCTTTGCATAAGGCAAAGTGACGGTGAACTTTCGGGCATCGGTCGAGGGGATGTCGAACATCGTGTCCATCATAATCGCCTCGCAGATCGAGCGCAGGCCGCGCGCGCCGAGCTTGAACTCGACGGCCTTGTCGACGATGTAGTCCAGCGCGTCGTCGTCGAAGGCGAGTTTCACGCCGTCGAGTTCGAACAGACGCTTGTACTGCTTGACGATGGCGTTCTTCGGCTCGGTGAGGATCGAACGCAGGGCCGCGCGCTCCAGCGGCTGCATGTAGGTCAGCACCGGGAGACGTCCCACCAGTTCGGGAATCAGTCCGAACGACTTGAGGTCCTGCGGCGTGACGTACTGCATCAGGTTCGAGCGGTCGATGGGATCTGCGTTCAGCCGCCCGTAACCCATCGCGCGGGTGTTCAGCCGCTGGGCGATCTTCTTCTCGATGCCGTCGAACGCACCGCCGCAGATGAAGAGGATGTTGCGCGTGTCGACCTGAATGAATTTCTGCTCGGGGTGCTTGCGGCCGCCCTGGGGAGGCACGTTGACCACCGTTCCTTCGAGGATTTTCAGCAGGGCCTGCTGCACGCCCTCGCCCGAAACGTCGCGCGTGATGGAGGGGTTGTCGCCCTTGCGCGCGATCTTGTCGATCTCGTCGATGAAGACGATGCCGCGCTCGGCCTGCTCGACGTTGTAGTCGGCGACCTGCAACAGCCGCGAGAGAATGCTCTCGACATCCTCGCCCACATATCCCGCCTCGGTCAGAACGGTCGCATCGACGATCGTGAACGGCACTTTCAGCAGCTTGGCGATCGTGCGGGCCATCAGCGTCTTGCCCGTGCCCGTCGGACCGACCAGCACGATGTTCGACTTGTCGATCTCGACCTCGTCCTCCTTCGGGGCGTACAGCAGCCGCTTGTAGTGGTTGTAGACCGCCACGGACATATACCGCTTGGCGGCATCCTGCCCGATGACATACTGGTCGAGGAACTCCTTGATCTGCGCCGGCTTGAGCAGTTCCTCCATCTTGAGCGGAGCCGCCGCCGGACGCCGTCCCCGTTCGGAGGCGATGTCGTTGTCGACGATGATCTTATAGCCGTTCTCGATACATTTGTTACAGATATTCGCGCCGTCCGAACCCTGGAACATGATCTCCACGTCCGTGCGCTTGGCGCCGCAGAACGAGCAGCAGTCGCCGCCGTTCTTGTTGTTGTTCTTATTCTGTGCCATGCGGTTTACTTGTCTCGTTTGGAAAGCACCTCGTCGATCAGTCCGTAATCCTTCGCCTCGCGGGCCGACAGCCAGTAGTCGCGGTCGGCGTCCTTCTCGATCTTCTTGACCGGGACGCCCGAGTGGACCGAGAGGATTTCGTACAGCTCGCGCTTGGTTTTCAGAATCTCGCGCGCCGTGATCTCGATGTCCGAGGCCTGGCCCTGCGCGCCGCCCAGCGGCTGGTGGATCATCACCCGCGAATGCGGGAGCGCCGAACGCTTGCCCTTGGCGCCCGCCGTGAGCAGCACGGCGCCCATCGAGGCGGCAAGCCCCGTGCAGATGGTCGCCACGTCGGAGTTCACCAGCTGCATGGTGTCGTAAATGCCCAGTCCGGCCGAAACCGACCCGCCGGGCGAGTTGATGTAGATCTGAATGTCCTTCTCGGGATCGACCGATTCGAGGAACAGCAGCTGGGCCTGGATGATATTGGCCGCGTCGTCGTAGATCGGCGCGCCGAGGAAGATGATGCGGTCCATCATCAGGCGCGAGAAAACGTCCATCGTGGCGATGTTCAGCTGACGCTCCTCAATGATCGTAGGCGACACGTAGGCCGCGCTTACCGACTGGAAATCGTGCAGTTTCAGCGAACTGATCCCGCAGTGGTTCCGTGCGTATTTTTCAAATTCTGACATAGTCGTATTTATTTACTCTTCATATTCTGCCTTCTGCCGGTCAGGAGCGCACAAGCCGCCGGAAGCATTCCGAATTCCCCATCGCCCCCGAAACCCGCTTCTTAAAGCGGGCGCGAAAACCGCCGCAAGCGATCCGGCCCCCGTCGCTCCCGAAAGCCGCCTCCCAGGCGGGCGGACGGGAGCGCAGAACCGGATGGGAAGCGTGAAAACCCACAGCCGCCCCTAAAAGCGCGTTCTTAAAGCACAAAGGACTTTGCAAACATCACGCCTGCAAAGTCCAAAGATAGATAAAATTCCGCGAAACTTAAAGTTCCTTCGCCAATTTAGCGAAATCGTCCGCAGATACGGCTTTTTCAGTTACCTTGACCTTCGATTTGACATCCTCGACGACCTTCACTTCATAGAGCTTCTCGTAAATCTTCTGGCCCTGATCCTTGTCGGCGAGAATCTTCTCGGCGTAACCCTCCAGCATGTCGTCCGGCGCCGAGGGCATGCCGTACTGTGCGAACTGCGAGGCGGCCAGCGCCTTGGCTTCGGAGAGCGCCTCCTCCTTCGAAACGGAGATGCCGTCGGTCTTGATGAAGTGCTTCTGGAGGTAGTTCCAGGTGAACATCTTCAGGAACTGGTCGAAATCCTTCTCGATGTCCTCCATCGAGAACTTGCCCTCGTTGATCGTGTAGAGCCAGCGCTTGAGGAACGCCGCGGGCATCTTCAGGTCGGCCTTCTTCACGAGATAGTCGCGCACCTGCAACGTGAAGAGGTAGTCGCTCTCGCGGCGCAGTTCGGCCTCGATCTGCGCGTCGATGAACTTGTCCAGCCCGGCTTCGTCCGTGACGCCGCCCTGCGGGAAAGCCATCTTGAAGAACTCCTCGTTCAGCTCCGGCTCGGCGAACTTGCGGATTTTAGTGATCTCCAGTTCGAATTCGGGGTTGACGCCCTCCAGTTCGTTCTCCTTGACCTGCAGGCAGGCGGCGCGCTGGGCGGGATTTTTATAGAGTTCGTTGATATTCACCTTCATCTTGTCGCCGACCTTCTTGCCGATGAAAGGCTTGCGATCAGCCTCGTCCATCGAGATCAGACCCACGTAAGCGTCCGCAACGTTCATCTCGCCGTTGTCGAGCGTCACCGACAGCGCCTCGTCCGAAGTCACCTTCTCGGCGTCCACCAGGCGGCCGAAGCGGCGCAGGTAGTTCGAACGGTAGTCGTCGTGCATCTTCTTGTCGACCTTGATCTTGTTGTAGGTCAGCTTATCCTTGTCGGAAAGCTCCAGCTTGATCTCGGGAGCCTCGCCGATCTCGAACACGAATTCGAACTCGGTGGCGTTGTCGAAATCGAAGTCGCCCTGCTCCTCCGCGGGAATCACGTCGCCCAGATAGTCGATGCCCTCCTTCTGGAGATATTCGAAAACGGCGTTCGAAGCCTGACGGTAGGACTGCTCGGCCAGGACGCCCTTGCCGTACATCTTCTTGACGATGCCCATGGGGACCATGCCCGGACGGAATCCGGGGATGTTGGCCTTGCGCTTGTACTCGCGCAGGGACTTTTCGACCTCCTGCCCGTAATCCGCCTCGCCGACAGTCACGCGGATCAGCGAGTTATTCTCGCCGCGTTGTTCTCTTACAATGTTCATAATGAATGAATTATATTTGTTATTCTTCGTATTTCCGTTCAGAATCGGGAGGCAAAGATACGAAATTATTCCATTTCCGGCAAGACATTACCTGTAATAATACGGTCAAATTATGATATACGGTTTGTTTTTCGTACCTTTGGGGCCGCAACGCCCCCGCTTGCCGGGGAAGGTTCTACCGAGCCGTGCGCAATTCCGTTTTGATCCCATCCGGCTTTTCCGCAGCCTTTGGAGTCGCAACGCCCCTTTTGCCAGCCGAAAGGTTTTACCGAACCGCACGCAATTCCGTTTTGATCCCATCCGACTTTTTCGTATCTTTGTGAGCTATTTTGTTCCGAAACAATGAAAACGACCCCGATATTCCTGTTTTCCATCCTGCTGCTGGGCGCATGCAGCGGTCCGGCGGCGCGCGCCAAACGCCCCGGCGCAAAGGCGCAGGCCGCGGCGGCCGTGCAGGCCGAGCCGAAAACATACACCTACCGCATCGCGGCGACCTACCCCCACTCGACCGGCGCCTACACCCAGGGGCTGCAATACGTCGACGGGACGATGTGGGAAGGCACGGGCCAGCACGGCGAATCGGTCGTTCGGAAGACCGACCTCGCGACGGGGAAAACCGAGGTCATGGCGCGCCTGCCCCGTTCGGAGTTCGGCGAAGGAATCACCCTGCTCGGCGGGAAGCTCTACCAGCTGACCTGGCAGTCCAACACCGCGCACGTATATTCGCTGGAGAACGGTAAACTGCAAAAGATCCGCGACTTCCGCTATCCGGGCGAAGGCTGGGGCCTCACGACCGACGGCGAGAAGCTCTACATGTCGGACGGCACGGCCACGATCCACACGGTCGATCCCGCGACGTTCCGCCGCGAAAAGCGCGTGACGGTGACCTACAAGGGCGCGCCGGTCGAATACCTCAACGAACTGGAGTGGATCGGCGGCAAAATATGGGCCAACGTCTACACCACCGACCAGATCGTCGTCATCGACCCCGCGACGGGCGTCGTCGAGGGCGTCGTCGACCTCGCGGGGCTGCTGCCCGAAACGGAAATGACCGCGACGACCGACGTGCTGAACGGCATCGCCTATGACGCCGAGGGGGACCGCATCTTCGTGACGGGCAAAAACTGGCCGAAACTCTACGAAATAGAAATTACCGAAAAATAAATGACGACAACGCTATACGACCAACTGGAGCGCCGCATCCTGCTGCTCGACGGAGGCTTCGGCACGATGGTGCAGGGCTACGGACTGCAGGAGGAGGACTACCGCGGCCGGCGGTTCGCCGGCTGGCCGGTGCAGCTCAAGGGCTGCAACGACCTGCTCGCGCTGACCCGCCCGGACGTGGTGCGCGAGATTCACGAAAAATACCTGCGGGCGGGAGCCGACATCATCGAAACCGACTCGTTCAACGCCAACGCCGTGTCGCTGGCCGACTACCGGCTCGAAGAGTGCGCTTACGAGATTTCGAAGGCCGCAGCCGGAATCGCACGCAGCGCGGCCGACGAGTTCACGGCCCGCAACCCGCAGAAGCCGCGTTTCGTGGCGGGATCGGTGGGTCCCACGAACCGCACGGCCTCGATGTCGGCCGACGTACAGAATCCCGCGGCCCGCGAGGTGACCTTCGCACAACTGGTCGCAGCGTATACGGATCAGGTGCGGGGACTGGTGGACGGCGGGGCGGACATCCTGCTGGTGGAGACCGTTTTCGACACGCTCAACGCCAAGGCGGCCCTCTGGGCCATCGACACGCTCTGCGAGCGGCTGGGCCGCGCGATCCCCGTAATGGTCTCCGGAACGCTCGCCGACGCCGGCGGCCGCACCCTCTCGGGGCAGACCGTCGAGGCCTTCGCCGTCTCGGTGTCGCATGCGAACCTGTTGTCGGTCGGGCTGAATTGCGCCTACGGGGCCAAGCAGCTGCTGCCCTACCTCGAACGGCTGGCGGCAGTGGCCGGAACGCGCATCTCGGCGCACCCGAACGCAGGGCTTCCCAACGTGATGGGCGGTTACGACGAGACGCCCGAAATGTTCGCCGGGGATGTCGGCGAGTATATGCGTCGCGGACTGGTGAACATCGTGGGCGGCTGCTGCGGCACGACGCCCGCCCACATATTCGAATTGTCGAAAATATCCGGAGACTACGCCCCGCGGCCCGTTCCCGCGCCGAAACACATCACGACCTTGAGCGGTCTGGAGCCGCTGCGGATCGTCCCCGAAGCCAACTTCATCAACGTCGGCGAACGCACGAACGTCGCCGGATCGGCCCGTTTCGCAAGGCTGATCCGCGAAGCGAACTACGAAGAGGCGCTCTCGGTGGCCCGCGCACAGGTCGACGCCGGGGCGCAGATCGTCGACGTCTGCATGGACGACGGGCTGATCGACGGTCCGGCGGCGATGCGCACGTTCCTCAACCTGATGGCCTCGGAGCCGGAGATCGCCCGCGTGCCGGTGATGATCGACTCGTCGAAATGGGAGGTACTTCAAGCGGGACTTGAAGTGACGCAGGGTAAGTCGGTGGTCAACTCCATCTCGCTCAAGGAGGGCGAAGCGGAATTCCTGCGCCGGGCCGCGGAGATCCACCGCTTCGGCGCTTCGGCCGTGGTGATGCTCTTCGACGAGCGGGGCCAGGCCGACACCTTCGAACGTAAAGCAGAGGTTGCGGAGAGGGCATACAAGCTATTGACGGACAACGGATTTCCACCCGAAGACATCATTTTCGACCCCAACGTGCTGGCCGTCGCAACGGGCATTGCGGAGCACGACGGCTACGCCAAGGCGTTCATCGACGCGACGCGCTGGATCAAGGAGCACCTTCCCCATGCGAAGGTCTCGGGCGGCGTGTCGAACCTTTCGTTCGCCTTCCGCGGCAACAACACGGTGCGCGAGGCGATGCACTCGGCGTTCCTCTACCACGCCATCCGGGCCGGAATGGACATGGGCATCGTCAACCCGCAGATGCTCAAAGTGTACAGCCAGATCGAACCCGAACTGCTCTACCGCGTCGAGGACGTGATCCTCTGCCGCCGGGCCGACGCCGCGGAGCGGCTCGCGGAGTATGCCCACGGGGTGCAGCAGACGGCCCAAGCGCAGCCGCAGGCCCCCGACGCATGGCGTGCGGGGACGCTCGAAGAGCGTATCGCCCATGCGATGCTCAAGGGCGTGGCCGACTACGTGGAGCGGGATGCGCTGGAGGGTTACGAGGCGCTGGGAAGCCCGATGGTCGTGATCGACACGCTGCTGATGCCTGCCATGGAGCAGGTCGGCACGCTGTTCGGCGAGGGCAAGATGTTCCTGCCGCAAGTGGTGAAGACCGCCCGCGTGATGAAACGCGCGGTGGCGGCGCTGACGCCCTATATCGAACAGGGGTCGGCCGCGAATGCGCATAATTCGGGGAAAGTGCTGATCGCCACCGTGAAAGGCGACGTGCACGACATCGGCAAGAACATCGTGGCGGTCGTGATGGCCTGCAACGGTTACGAAATCCGGGACCTGGGCGTGATGGTCGAGCCGGAACGCATCGTCGAGGAGGCGGTGGCGTGGGGCGCGCAGTGCATCTGCCTGAGCGGGCTGATCACCCCGTCGCTCGACGAAATGGCCCGTGTCTGCGAGGAGCTGGAACGGCGAGGGCTGCGCATTCCGGTCATCATCGGCGGCGCGACGACCTCGGACCTCCACACGGCGGTGAAGATCGCCCCGGTTTATTCGGGCGTGGCGGTCCACTCCGCGAACGCCAGCCGCAACAGCCAGATACTGGCGCAGCTGCTCGGCCCCGACGGCGACCTTTACGCCGACAAGGTGAAAGCCGACCAGCAGGCCCTGCGCGAGGAGTACGCCCGCCGGCTGCGGGAGCGCGACCTCATTCCGATCGCCGAAGCGCGCGCGGCGCGGCGCGGCGCGGCGCAGCACGAACCCGTCGTGCCGCTCCATACGGGGCGCATGGTCTTCCCCGACTTCGACGTGGCCGACGCCGAACCGTACATCGACTGGAGTTTCTTCTTCGCGGCGTGGGGACTCAAGGGGCGTTACCCCGAGATTCTCGACCATCCCGAAAAGGGCGCCGAGGCGCGCAAGGTCTTCGCCGACGCCCAGGCCCTGCTGGCCCGCATCCGCGACGAGCGGCTGCTGACGCTGCAAGGGGTCGCAGGCATCTTCCCGGCACGCTCCGAGGGCGACGACATTCTGGTGACGGACGCGAAAGGGCGCGAAAAACGCCTCCCGATGCTGCGCAACCAGACGCGCGGCGAGGAGAACCTGTCGCTGGCGGACTTCATCGCACCGGACGGCGACTGGATCGGCTGCTTCGCCCTGACGGCCGGCATCGGGCTGAAGGAGCTGGCGGAAAAGTTCCGCGCCGGGGGCGACGACTATTCGGCCATCATGGCCAAACTGCTGGCCGACCGCCTCACGGAAGCCTTCGCCGAGGCCGTGCACGCCTTCATGCGGCGCGAGATGTGGGGCTACGAAACGGGCACGCCGCCCACCCCCGAGCAGGCAGTCCGCGGCCAGTACCGCGGCCGCCGCATGGCCTTCGGCTACCCGGCCTCGCCCGACCATTCGCTCAAACGCGAGGTCTTCGACCTGCTCGCAGTCGAGGTGACGACCGGAATGCGGCTGACCGAAAACTGGATGATCGACCCCGGGGAGGCGCTGTGCGGACTGATGTTCTCCGACGCCGACTACTTTTCGGTCGGGACCATCGGCGCCGAACAGCTGCTCGACTACGCACGCCGCCGCGGAATGGAGGCCGAAACCGTAAAAAAGATTATACCGAACAACGTATGAACGTCGTAGAGATCATCAACGAAGCGATCGCCTCCGGGCGCACCCGCTTCGCGTTCGAACTGCTCCCGCCGCTCAAGGGCGACGGCATGCAGAAGATATTCGCCGCCGTGGAGCCGCTGATGGCCCTCGACCCGGCTTACGTCAACATCACCTTCCACCGCGAGGGAATCAAGGAGACCGAGCGCGAGGACGGCAGCGTCGAATGGCACGTCGTGCGCCGCCGCCCCGGGACGGTGGGCATCTCGGCGGCCATCCAGAACCGCTACGGCGTGGAGGTGGTCCCGCACCTGATCTGCGGCGGACTGTCGAAATACGACATCGAGGACACGCTGATCGACATGGACTTCCTGGGCCTGCACAACGTGCTGGCGCTGCGCGGAGACAAGTCGCAGAACGAAAAGCGTTTCATGCCCCATCCGCAGGGCCACGCCCACGCCGTGGACCTCGTGCGGCAGATCGCCGACATGAACCGCGGAAAATTCATCGACGGCGAGGTCGAGGAGTGCCACCACTCGAAATTCTCGATCGGCGTGGCGGGTTATCCCGAGGTGCACGCCGAGGCGCGCGACATCACCTCGGACATCGCCCGCCTGCGCGACAAGGTCGACGCCGGGGCGGAATATGTCATCACGCAGATGTTCTTCGACAATGCCAAATACTTCGACTTCGTGCGCCGCTGCCGCGAAGCGGGGATCACCGTGCCGATCATCCCCGGCATCAAGCCCCTCTCGACGCTGCGCCACCTGGAAATACTGCCCGAAACGTTCGGCGTGAAGCTGCCCGAGGAACTCGTACGCGAAGTCAAGGCGCATCCCGACGGCGTGCGCGAAGTGGGAACCGAGTGGGCCATCGCCCAAAGCCGCGAACTGATGGCCGCAGGCGTGCCCGTGCTGCACTACTACACGATGAGCCGCACGACGAACATACAGAAAATCGTCAAGGCGGTTTTCTGACCCAAACCGATAAAACAGAGAATCAATGGAACCTGTCGAATTCCGCCGCCGCCTGCATGCGCACCCCGAACTGTCGTTCAAGGAACACGACACGGCGGCGTTCATCGAACAGCAGCTCGACGAACTGGGCATCGAACACCGCCGGATCGCATCGACGGGCGTCGTGGCCCGCATCAAGGGCCGCAAGACCCCCGAAGGCGACCGGCGCGCCGCGGTGCTGCGCGCCGACATCGACGCCCTGCCCGTCACGGAGCGGAACGACTGCGAGTGGAGATCGCAGAACGAGGGCGTGATGCACGCCTGCGGCCACGACATGCACGCCGCAGTGCTGTTCGGCGTGCTGAAAACCTTCGCCGAGGCGCCCGATTTCCGGGGCACGCTCTTCGGGCTGTTCCAGCCGGGCGAGGAGTGCAACCCGGGCGGAGCCTCGCTGGTGCTGGCCGAAAAGCCGTTCGAGGGCTACGACGTGCGGGCCGTCGTCGGCGAGCACGTCGAACCGCAGCTGGAGGTCGGGACCCTCGGATTCCGGGCCGGAAAGTACATGGCGGCAAGCGACGAACTGCGCTTCCGCGTCCGCGGCACGGGCGGGCACGGCGCCATGCGCAAGCAGCTCAAGGACCCCGTGGCGGCCGGCGCCGAACTGCTGACGCGCCTCATCGCGCTCAACGGCGAGGAGTGCGTGCTCTCGATCGGCCGCGTGGAGGCAGGGGGCGCGACGAACATCGTGCCCGACGAGATCTACATGGAGGGAACGCTGCGCACGTTCGACGAACGCGAGCGCGGCATCATCCACCGCCGCATCGAGATCATCGCCGCGGACATCGACGCCCGGCACGGCGTGAAGACCGAAGTGACGATCGGCCGCGGCTATCCGTGCGTCGTCAACGACGAGATCCTCGTGAAGCAGGCCACGGCCCTGGCCAAAGCCGAGAAGCTGAAGGTCGAGATGCTGCCCCTGCGCACCACGGCCGAGGATTTCGGGTTCTACTGCAAGCAATACCCGTCGCTGTTCTACCGGCTGGGCGTGGGAGCCGCGGCCGGACGCCCGCACACGGCGACATTCTTCCCCGACGAAGCGGCTATCGGCGTAGGCATCGCCTACATGCGGAAACTGGCCCTGCAACTCCTGGAAAAATAACGCCCGGTTCCGCAAAACGCACACAGGCCGGCCGCGACAGCGGCAAAACGGGCACAACGGAAATCCGACGGAGGACCGAAGCCCCGCAAATTTTTGAGAAATGATGAAAAAACAGAAACAACGCTCCGAAAACGGAGCACGGAAGACGGACCGCACCTCGATCATATTGAGCATGTTCCGGGAATTCCCCAACAATAAGTTCTCGCTGAAGCACCTGGCTTCGGCTTCCGGAGGCGCCACGAAAGAGGGCCGCCGCGAAACGTTAGAAATCCTCGGACGCCTCTTCGAAGAGGGAGTCGTCGAGGAGTGCGCGCGCGAAAAATACCGCCTGATGCAGACCCACCTGCCCCACTACGAGGGCGTGGCCGACATGGCCCCCTCGGGTTCGGTCTACGTGAAGGTCGAAGGGCAGGAGAGCGACATCTTCGTCAACCAGCGCAACGCCGCGAACGCCCTGAACGGCGACCGCGTCGAGGTCGTGGTGATGCACCGCGGCCGCAACGGACAGCTGGAGGGCGAGATCACGCGGATCATCGAACGCAACCGCAAGCCCTACGTGGGCGTGGCCGAAGTCGGGGCGCACCAGATTTTCGTACGGGCCGACTCGCGCCGCATGCCGATGGACATTTATCTCTCGAAGCGCACCTATCCCGACGTGCGCGACGGCGAGAAGGTCGTGGTGCGCATCGCCGACTGGCTCCCGGGCAGCAAAAGCCCCGTGGGCGAACTGGTCGAGCGGCTGGGCATGGCGGGCAACAACGACACGGAGATGCACTCGATCCTGGCGGAATACGAGCTTCCTTACCGCTTCGAACCCGAAATCGAGGAGGCCGCCCAGGCCATCGACGCCCGCGTCACGGCCAAAGAGATCGCCCAGCGGCGCGATTTCCGGCATGTCACGACCTTCACGGTCGACCCCGCGGACGCCAAGGACTTCGACGACGCGCTGTCGGTGCGCAAAATAAAGGACGGCGTCTGGGAAGTGGGCGTGCATATCGCCGACGTGACCCATTACGTGCGGCCCCACTCGGTGATCGACGACGAGGCCGTGGAGCGCGGCACGTCGGTCTATCTGGTGGACCGCACCGTGCCGATGCTTCCCGAACGGCTTTCGAACGAGCTGTGTTCGCTGCGACCCCACGAGACAAGCCTCTGCTTCTCGGCGGTGTTCACGCTCAACGAAAACCTCGACATCCTCGAAGAGTGGTTCGGACGCACGGTGATCCACTCCGACCGCCGTTTCACCTACGCCGAGGCACAGGAGATCATCGAAACGGGACGCGGCGACTACGCCGAGGAGGTGCTGACGCTCAACCGGCTGGCACAGGCGCTGCGCAAGGAGCGCTTCAAGAACGGCGCGATCTCGTTCGACCGCGAGGAGGTGAAATTCCGCCTCGACGAGAACGGCAAACCGTTAGGCGTTTACTTCAAGGAGCAGAAGGAGTCGAACCAGATGATCGAGGAGTTCATGCTGCTGGCCAACCGCCGCGTGGCGGAGTTCTGCGGCAAACGCAGGACCGAGAGCGGCCGCTCGGCGGAGCGCACGATGGTCTACCGCGTGCACGACACCCCGAGCGAGGAGAAACTCGACCGCTTCCGGCAGTTCATCCTCCGCTTCGGGCACATCTTCAAGGCTACGAAGGGCCGCGCCGTGGCCAAGGAACTGAACAAGCTCTTCAAACAGATAAAGGGAACCACGGAGGAAAACGCCGTGGCGACGATGGCCGTGCGCTCGATGGCCAAAGCCTATTACACGACCGACAACATCGGACACTACGGTCTGGCGTTCCCCTACTACACGCACTTCACGTCGCCGATCCGCCGCTACCCCGACATGATGGTCCACCGTCTGCTGGCGCGTTACCTCGCGGGCGGCAAGCCGGCCGACAAAACGGAACTGGAAGACCTCTGCGCACGCGCTTCGGACCGCGAGGTCGTGGCCGCCGAGGCGGAACGCGCGTCGATCAAATACAAGATGGTCGAATTTATGAAAGAGCACATCGGCGAGGTGTTCGAGGGACACATCTCGGGACTCACCGAATGGGGCGTCTACGTCGAGCTGGACGAAACCCACATCGAGGGCATGTCGTTCCTGCGCGACATCGAGGGCGACTTCTTCACCTTCGACGAGCAGCTTTACGAAATCATCGGCCGCTCGACGGGCATCCGCATGACGCTGGGCAGCCCGGTACGCATCCGCGTGAAGCGCGCCGACCTGCAGAAACGCCAGTTAGACTTCGAATTGCTGCTGCCCGGGGCCGCGGCGCGCCGTACGGAAGAGCCCCGCGGCAAAGGCCCGAAGGTGCGCACCTCGTCGCGCCGCAAAGGACGGTAGTCACGGAACGAGCGCCGGTTCGGCCGTAATACCCATATCCCCCGAAGGAACGGTTGTCGTGGTGTCCCACGACAACCGTTCCTTTGTATTCGGAGAGCGCCCCGACCGCAGGACGGCAACGAAAAAGGGAGGCCCCGCAGGGTCTCCCTTTCCGGTGACGGGCGTTCCGCCCCGTCAGAAGAGATTCACGCCGTCGAGCGTTGCGATCAGGTAGGTGGCGGCCACCGTCAGGATGGCGTACAGCTCGGGGAAAGCCGCGAGGATCAGCGTCTTACCCATCACGTCGTGACCGTTGCCGATAGCGGCGATACCGTTGGCGCAGACCTTTGCCTGATAGATCGAAGCGGCGATGTTCACCAGACCGACCAGCAGACCGGCGCCGAAGATAGCCGCGCCCTGCACCATCGTCGGGTCCGTCAGACCCTTCTGCACCAGGAAGAAGCAGACGAAACCGTAGAGACCCTGCGAACCGGGAAGCGCCGAAAGAATCATGTAGCTGCCGAAAGCGCCGCCGTTCTTCTTCATGGCCCCTACTGCGGCCTGACCCGTAATTGCGGTACCGATCGACGAAGCGACACCTGCCAGACCCACCATCAGCGCTACGCCGACGTAAGCCAATACCAATGCTGTTGTTTCCATAATGTTTTGAGTTTTTTTAATTGTTATTATTCGTTAGTATCGTTCATTTTACGAATCGGGTCGAAATTGCGCGGGGCCATTTCGAAACCGGCGTTCTTGAAAAACTCGACGAACGTCAGACGCAGCGGGTGCACGAACGACGAGATGGTCGACATGAAAAGGTTGATGCCGTGACCGATCAGCAGAATCGGAATCATAATCAGCAGCCGGACCACGATGTTCGCGCCTTCGGGCACGAATCCCGACGCCAGCGTGTTGAACACCAGCGCCAGCACACCGCCCGAAAGCCCGATGGCGAACAGACGGATATAGGACAGCACGTCGCTCAACAGTCCCGTGAGGTTGTTGTAAAGGTCCCACAAACCCGCGCCGAGGTTGATGAGCGGATTGCGCTTCGGATTGTTCAGAAGCAGCATCAGCACGCCGCCGACGCCCAGCGCCGCATAGAAGGCCACCGATCCGGCCGTAAAACCCGGAATGGCGAGACCCGCCATCGGAAGGCCCATGGCCAGACAGCACGAGACGAGGATGATGAACCACCCCAGCAGTCCCAGCGCACGGCCGAAACCGAAACAGCGAACGGTCATCCAGATGTTGAGCAGCATGCCGAAAAGAATCTGCACCACGCCGATAACCAGCGCGATGGAGAAGAACTGTCCCTGGAAATCGAGGAATTTCACCGAGGGAAACCACGTGTTCATGTTGATGCCGAAGAACGAGCCGCACAGCAGTCCGAACGCGACGGTCGACACGCCGCACAACGTGGCGAACCACGCCGCCTGACGCATCATGCCGGGCTTTCGGTTCCTGGCGAGCATCCACCACCCCATCAGGGTCAGGATCAGTCCGTAGCCGGCGTCGTTGAGACAGATGCCGAAAAAGAGCATGTAGAACGGAGCGAAGAAGGGCGTGAGGTCCATCGTCCCGTATTTCGGGCGGGCGTACATGTCGCCCACCAGTTCGAAGACATGCGCGAACCAACGGTTCTTGAGCTTCACGGGCGTCTCGTCCTCGGGCGTGGGGTCCGATTTGAGGAAGACCACGTTGGGGTACTCCTCCAAAAGGGCGTCGACCCGACCGGAAGTCTCCTTCTCGGCCCAGCCCTCCATGACGACCAGCGTACCGTCGGCGGCCTCCTGTGCCGTAGCCTTCACCCGCACGCCCTGCAAACGCTCCTTCAGCGAGCAGGCGTGCTGTGCGAGCAGGGCCTCCGAAGCGGCCGCGCGCGAAAATTCGGCGTCGAGGGTCCGGAGTTTCCCTTCGGCTTCGGCGATGCGGCGCTCCGCCTCGCGAATGTCCATCGTCGGGGTCTTCATCTCCTGCGCGTCGAGCGTAACCTCCTCGCCGGGCTTGGCCACGACGACGAACCACACCGTGGCATCGGTGCGGCTGACCTCCGAAACCGTATAGCGCTCCGACCACTCGGCCAACTGCTTGTCGAAGGTGTTGCGCTGGGTGAAGAAATAGCGCAGGACAATGCCCCGGGCGGCGAGTTTCCGCGTCGCCTCCACGTCGAACGCCCCCCAGGGACGCAGCTCCTCGGCCGCTTTTTCCAGCCGCCCGATCTCGGCGTTGAGCGTCGCGGCCTCGCGGTGCGCGGCGGCGTAATGCGCATAGGCCTCCTCGCCCGAAGCGAACGGCGCGGCGGCAGCGTCGCAGCGCTCCCCGGCGCGGAAGTTCTTCAGGAACTCCGCGGCCTTCGCAAGGCTCTCGATGTCCAGCAGCAGCTGGCGGTCCTCCTCGGAGGGTTCCCAACCCGCGGTGGTGATGTCCACCAGCCCGAGGCCGCGCAGCTTCTCGACGAAATCCTCACTCTGCGCCGCAAAGAGCACAAAGTTGTATTTTGACATTCTGGCTATCATAACATCGCGCCCTCCCCGGCGGCCTGCTGCTTGGTTTTCACGATCTTCTGGGCCGACTTGGAGAGGTTCTCCTCGTCCTCCATGAAGCGTTTGATCTTACGTATGGCGTCCTCGTACCCGGGTATCTGAACCTTTTCGTACAAGTTCACCTTTTGAGTGGTTTTGCGGCGCGCATGGTCCAGCAGTTCCATCTTCCGGTTGTAGACCTCGAACTCGATCCCCAGCTGCGCCATGCGCTTGAGGATGCCGACTCCGTCGGCGAACCACACCGGCGAGGAGAACAGATCGTAGGGTTTCTCCTCGAATTTCACTTCCTGCAGGACGGGCGTGCGCACACCCGCGATTTTCTGGACCGACAAATCGACGTCGGCAATGCGCAGGAGGTCACAATCAAACTCTCCCCAGAGCGACACCATGTAGTCGTACTCGGCCTTCAGAGCGTCGAGCCGACGACGGTAGTCGCTTGCGGAGTCCTTCGCCTTCTTCACTTCGGAGCGCAGGGCCGACTCCTTACTTTTGATCGTAGGGAGGGCCTTCTGGCGCATTTTCAGCTGTTTGCCGAGTTCGCCCAGCGAGGTCTTGTTATATTGGAATTTGATTGCCATTGCGCGTTACGCCTCCTTCCAGTATTTTTGGATAAGTTCCTCCTTGATGGCGACCTCCTCCCGGGTGAAGTACTTGGCGAAAAGCCCCCATGCGGTGTCGAGCATCTGGTTGATCTCGATATTGATATCAATGGCCAGCAGTTTCTCCGAGTAGTCGAAGGCGAACTTCAGGGTGCGCTCGTCGTAGTCCGAGAGGTCGAAGCCGTTCTCCAGCTTGGTCTTGGCGTTGGCCGCGTCGGCGTAGAGGCGCACGCAGGCGTTCATCACCTGCGGATGGTCCTCGCGGGTCTTCTTGCCGATGACGAGCTGTTTCAGACGCGACAGCGAACGGAACGGGTCGACGATCACCTTGCCCGTGTCGGAGTCGTTGCGCAGGAACAGCTGGCCCTCGGTGATGTAACCCGTATTGTCGGGGATGGCGTGCGTGATGTCGCCGCCCGAAAGCGTCGTCACGGCGATGATCGTGATCGAACCGCCGTTGGGCAGCTGCACGGCCTTTTCGTAGATCTTCGCAAGGTCCGAATACAGCGAACCGGGCATCGAGTCCTTCGACGGAATCTGGTCCATGCGGTTCGACACGATGGCCAGGGCATCGGCGTACAAGGTCATGTCCGTGAGCAGCACCAGCACCTTCTCGCCCTTGTCGACGGCGAAGTACTCGGCGGCGGTAAGCGCCATGTCGGGAACGAGCAGACGCTCCACGGGCGGATTCTCGGTCGTGTTGACGAACGACACGATGCGGTCGAGCGCGCCGGCGTTCTCGAAGACCGACTTGAAGTACAGAAAGTCGTCGTTCGTAAGACCCATGCCGCCCAGGATGATCTTGTCGGCCTTGGCGCGCAGGGCCACGTTGGCCATCACGGCGTTGTAGGGCTGGTCGGGGTCAGCGAAGAAGGGGATCTTCTGCCCCGTCACGATCGTATTGTTCAGGTCGATGCCGGCGATGCCCGTGGCGATCAGCTCCGAAGGCTGGATGCGCCGGAAGGGATTCACCGTCGGACCGCCGATTTCGCGGGCCTCGCCCTCGATGATCTCGCCGCCCTCGAGCGGTTCGCCGTAGGCATTGAAGAAACGCCCCGCGAGGTTGTCCGAAACGCGCAGCTTGGGAGGCTCGCCGTGGAAGACGACCTCGGAGTCGGTGGACAGGCCCTCGGTTCCGGCGAAAATCTGCAACGTGACGTTCTCGCCCATAATCTTCACCACCTGCGCCAGCTTGCCGCCGACGGTGGCCAGTTCGTCGTTGCCGACGCCCGTGGCGCGAAGCGTCACGGTAGCCTTGGTGATGTTGTCAATCTTGGTATATATCTTCTGAAATGCTCGTGTTGTCATAATTTCTCCCGCTTATTTGGATTGTTCACTCACATACTGCTCGATCTGCTTCCGGTAGCCCTCGAACTTCTCCGACTTCCACTCTGAATAGTTCATCTGGCGGAAGAGGTTGATCAGCCCCTTGAAGAACTGCGAGCAGGCCTCGAAGTCGGCGAACGCAAATTCCTGGTTGCAAATGCCCAACACCATCTTGTACATCATCTGCTGGCGTTCCATCGGGCAGTTGGCGTCGATGTCATCGAAAGCGTCCTGCTGGAGGATGACGAAGTCGATCAGCTCCGATTTCCAGAACCGTTCGTGGTACTCCACGGGAACGCCGTCGTCGCCCAGAATGTTGATCTGGTCGTTGGCCTCCTTGCCGCGCTGCACGATGGTCTTGCCCGCGTAGACCAGGTCCACCCAGTCCTTCTCGATGTGCTCGTCAAGGTATTCGCGGATTTCGGGGTATTCGAGGTATTTCGAGTAGGACTCCAGCGGGTCGATGGCCGGATAGCGCTTCGAGTCGGCGCGGCCCTGCGAAAGGGCGTAGAAACAACGCGCGGCCTTCTTCGTCGATTCGGTCACCGGCTCCTTGAGGTTACCGCCCGCAGGCGACACCGTACCCAGGAAGGTCACCGAACCCGTCTTACCGTTGTTGAGTTTCACCAGGCCGGCCCGCGCATAGAAGTTCGAAATAATCGCCGAAAGATCGACCGGGAAGGCGTCCTGACCCGGAAGCTCCTCCAGACGGTTGGACATCTCGCGCAGCGCCTGCGCCCAGCGCGAAGTCGAGTCGGCCATAACGAGCACCTTGAGGCCCATCGAACGGTAGTACTCGCCGATGGTCATACCCGTATAAACGGACGCCTCACGCGCCGCGACGGGCATGTTCGAAGTATTGCAGATGATGATGGTACGTTCCATGAGCTTGTGGCCCGTGCGGGGATCGACCAGCTCGGGGAACTCTTTGAAAATCTCGACCACCTCGTTGGCACGCTCGCCGCAGGCCACGATGATAATTACGTCGGCATCGGCCTGCTTCGAAATCGCATGCTGGAGCACCGTCTTGCCCGCACCGAAAGGTCCGGGGATGAAGCCCGTACCGCCCTCGGCCAGCGGGTTGAAAGTGTCGATGGCCCGCACGCCCGTCTCCATGACGCGCGAGGGGCGCGGCTTCTCCCGGTAACAGCGCACGGCCTGCTTCACAGGCCACCGCTGAACCATCGTAATATCGTGACCCCGGCCATCGGCATCGGTGATGACGGCAATCGTATCCGTAACCTTGTACTCTCCGGCGGGCACGACGCTCTTGACCGTATAGGTTCCCTCCATCGTGAAGGGTACCATGATCTTGTGCTCGACCCACTCCTCCTTGACCTGCCCCAGCCACGACGCGGCCGAAACCTTGTCGCCGGGCTTGGCCAGCGGCTTGAACTCCCACTTCTTCTCGAAGTCGATAGGGTCGGTGATCGAACCGCGCGCGATGAACAGACCGTCCATCTTCTCCAGGTCGTTCTGCAGACCGTCGTAGTTGCGCGAAAGAAGACCGGGAGCGAGCGTCGCTTCCAGCATGTGACCCTCGAATTCGACCTTTTCGCCGATCTTCAGTCCGCGGGTCGAGTCGAAAACCTGCACGTAGGCATTGTCGCCCACGACCTTGATGACCTCGGCCATCATCTTGGTATCCCCGCAGTAAACGTGACAGATTTCGTTCTGGCCGACAGGGCCGTCCGCCTTCACGATCACGATGTTCGAGATGATACCGTTTACTCGTCCTGTTGTTTTCATTATCTGTTTTATTGTTTATTGATCAAATCCTTGCCGTCCAGACTGGTCATCAGGCGGTGCAGCATTTCGCGCCCCTGCTTGTCGTCCAAACGGGTCCAGCGCGCCACGATGTTCACCTTCACCAGGTAAGCCAGCAGCGCGTTGATGTCGAAATAATCGAAAGTGGAAAGCTCCTCGGCCTGGTTCCAGCGGATCGCGTCGATCTTGCGCTCCTTCTCCACCAGGTTGGTTTCGTCGTTCACGGCAGCGATCACCGCCTCCAGATAGGGGACATCGCCCCGCAAGCCGAAATCGGCGGCCGACGAGCGTTTGAGCTGCTGCGAAGTTTCATCCCCGCCCACGACAGACTGCTCGGCCGAACGTCCCGTAACGCGGGCTACGACGGCGGCAGAGATGTTGCGCAGGTTGCGGTCGAAATCGGCCCACTGGCGCAGGAAACGGCTCTTGGAGTGGGCGCACTCGTCGTAGTAGGCCGAGAAAAGAGCGTTCTCGAACGATCGGTCGGTGTCGATCCCGTCCTCGTTGTCGGCATCTTCATCGACGATGGCCGAATAGGAACGGACCACGGTCGCCATACGCGCCGGAAGCCGGTCGGGGTTCTTGGTCTGCTCCTCGATCTCTTCCCGCGAGAGGTTGCCCAGCGGGTTGTGCGCCGCGCGTCCCTTGCGGAAATTAACCAGGTTCTCGCAGTCGTAGTAACCGTAAAGCAGGCGCACGCAACGTGCGTCGCGGGCGGAAACCCCTTCGAGAATCTCCTCGATGATCGCCCGGGCGTTGAAGCCCTTGGTATCGGCATCGAGCGAATACTCCCGCAATCCGGCTACCAAACAGTAGTAATTCTTGTCGAACATGGCGCCCGGCTTAAGCGTTATACAGCATTTTATAGACCTTGTCGCGCAGGTACTCCTTCAACAGAGCGTCGAAATCCTGGTCCGAAAACGAAATGTAGTAGCCGCCGTCTTTGGCACCCACCTTGAATCCCGTCCTGACCTCCTTCGAATAACCCACCTCGACGCCTGCGGCCAGCAGCTCCTTCGCAGCGGCTTCGAACGTCGCTTCGAACGCCTTCTGTTCCGCCTCCGGCAGCAGGGCCTTCAACTGGTTCTTCGACGAATCGGCGCCGCTCCAGTTCTTGGCGACGGTAAGCAGCATCTGCTTTACGAATTCGGGATCGAGCGTCGCGGCTTTCACGGCGGGAGCGGTGCTCTTGGCGATAATCATGGAGCTGATCTCGGCTTTGATCTTCGAGAGGGCCTGCTTGCCCGCGAGCGAAATTTCGGTCATCGCGTTCTTCTCCACGTCCTGTGCTTTGGTATTGGCTTCGGCGAGGATCTTCGCAGCCTGCGCCTCGGCCTCCTTCACGATCTTGGCCGCATTGGTCTTCGCTTCGGCCACCAGACGTTCCGCCTCGGCACGGCCTTTCTCCAGTCCCTCGTCGTAGAGCTTCTGGGTTAACTGTTGAAGTTTGTTTTCCATAAGAATTTATGTTTATTATATTTGAATTTCTTATTCGTCACTCCATGACCTCGCGTCACGGATTCCGGGATGCAGCCCGGCCTCACACCGACCCTGCCGACCGAAACGCACGGCATACAGCACCGCTTTCCCCGCCGGCAAATCCGACCGCAGGCATTCGATCCGGGATCACCGGAATCTTTCTCTTCCTCACCTCCATCCGAGACTCGATCGCAAGCGATCTCTCCCCGACTCCGACCGGAAACATCGGAACTGTTCCCGAAATCACACTCCTCCGAATTAGTTCCTACAAATATATAAAATCCATTTTAACCCACGCATATTCGGCGCATTTTTTTTCGGATCGAACCATAAAATATTGTCTTTGAGTTTCGATTTCAACAATCGATCAATCACATTAGTTTTTATCTAATTAGAAAAATCAATAGCATATGGTTCTCCTGATATTTTTTTAAGCACTTTATATATCCACGGATCTTTGTAGTCGCTTGTAAAAATTTCTATTTCTTTCGATGGCAATACAAGCTGTCCATTGTAATATACTTTTACATCGGGAAGGATTTTTAGCATATCAAAAGTGTAATCGTGTTTTGGAGGAAATAATTTTTCCCAACGATATAACGCACCAAACATGCCGATATTGGTAATACAAATAGTATTTGATCGACATGGTAGAATTTCAAGCTCATTTTTATTCCATCCACTCAACCACCCGACACGATTATTTAGATATGTAGCATAATTCGAAGAATCCGGGAGATTGATACGAACTGTGTCCGCACTATTATTACGAACATTTACTTCGTAATTAATCTCGATATCCGAATGTTCGAATTCGGCGTAAAATCGTTTATCGGCCAAGGATAGGGTTATGGACCGAATACTTACGGTATCGCTGTCCTTTGCAAAATCTTCGAAAGAATCGATTACTAAATGGGTTACATTTTGTGTTTGGTAACGATCATCTGAGCAAGCCGCTAATCCGAATAGCAGAAAAATAACACTGAAAATGTTATTCAATTTGTTTTTTATATTTTTCGATTGCATTTTTTCAATCGTTTGGGACAACCAACGTCTTCATCTCGAAAAAAGCTCCCTCCGAATGAAAATCCGAAGGGAGCAATGGCTTATTCAAAATTCATCGCCCTGATGTTCGGGACGCAGCAGATCGGTGACTACCTTTACGGGCGAAAAAGTCGTGATGGGGACTTCGACGAAGACCGTATTCCACCGGGCCATGGCACCGTTCCAAAGACCGGGCAGTTCCTGCGCGAGCAACTCGCGTCCGCCGTCCGACTTGCGGGAGATAAAACCCGTAGCGGGATCGACGAACTCCCGCAGATCGAAACGACCGCCTTTCGAGGTGCGGAAGCTGCAAACCAGATCCACCGGATTGAAATGAGTCGCCGAGCGCATCAACTCCCGCTTTTCGGGAGCGATCTGGTTCGATTCGGCGATCTGGAGCGTCTCCAACCCGTCGGCCCCGGCCACCCAGAAGGGGCCGCCGCCCGGTTCGCCTTCGTTGCGCACCATGCCGCACACCCGGATCGGGCGATTGAGCACCCGCCTCAAAAGAGGCGTACCGTAGTCCTTGGGCAGTTTCACGCAGAGTTCATTCTCGATGAACGCGGCGATGGGCTCCAACTCGGCACCCGGCACTTCGAGGGCCATGAGGTATTCAAAAATCCGCTCCTGCAATGCGAGCAACACTCCGGCCAGCGCTTTTTTATAAAGCACCGTATCGCCCCGCCGGGCATCGGTAGTAACATTGTCGATATTTTTAACGAAGACTATGTCGGCATCGATCTTTCCGAGGTTCCCGATCAGCGCCCCGTGTCCCGCAGGACGGAAGAGCAGCCGCCCGTCGGCACGTCGGAAAGGCGTACAGTCGGGATTCACGGCCAGCGTGTCGGTCGAAGGGTCCTGCACGGAGAAGGAGATGCGATACTTGACCCCGAAACGGGATTCGTAACCCGGTATCTTTTCGGCCAGCAACGCTTCGAAACGGGTCAGATGCTCGGGCGAGACGGTAAAGTGAATCTTCACCTCGCCCCCGGCGGCGGCGTACTGCGCCCCTTCGACCAGATGCTCTTCGACGGCTTTGCGCACCTCGTCCCCATAGCGGTGGAACGACACCAGTCCCTTCGGGGTTTCCCCGTAACGGAGCCCTTCGGCGACGATATTTTCGACCGTCCGCAGCTCGTCGGCATCGTCACCGACGATCGTCCGCAGCTCGGGCCAGAAGGCGAAGCGGCGGCGGTTGGCCAGCAACTCCCCGACTACAGCCGTACGGCGCCCCTCGCGGACGAACTCGAACAAATCCTTGAACATACGGGTCGCGGCGCCCGAAGCGGGCACGAATTTCACCACCCGCAAAGACTCCTTCGCACGGTCGTAACGGGCCGCCGCCTGCTCGATCCCGGCAGCATCCAGCACCCGAATACCGTCGCCGCACGAAGCGGCCCGCGTCACGGGAAGAAAGGGAAAACCTTCCCGAAAATTCTTCAACTGGGTTTCGAGAGCCGCCGGCGTCAGGCCGTGCTCCTCCATTTGCACAAAATCCTCTTTCGTAAACATATCGGAAACCGTTTATCAGTCACATTCATTCTCTTTCAGCAAGATCGGCGCCACATCGACCGACGCCCGACGAAGCGGGCGATAAAAAACAGCGACTCCGCCCGTTTTTCTCTTCACGCACACGGCGCCCTGCCCGCCTGTTACAAAAAGCTCCCTTCTCACTCGCATAGATCGAAACCGTTGAACGATCGTTCTCCTTGCCCGACACAACGCCCCACATCACTCGACCGAAAACGGCGAATTGCGAGCCCCTTTCTCTCCGCCGGGCAAAAAAGCCGTCCTCTCCTGCCTCACTCATCGGAAACATCGAACTACATTCTCTGTTTTCTACGCCCGGCAGAACGAGTGAAGTCGTTCTGCCCTCGCTTGTCGAAAACATTCAAATTAACGAAATAATTCCTAACTTTGCAAATATGATACGAGAATTTAACAATCCCGAACTCGCCCCGCGCAACAGTTTTCACGTGGCGCAACGAGCGGCACGCCTCATCGAGTTCGACCGGACGGAAGATTTGCAGGAACTCTTCGAGAAAGGGATGCCTGATCCGTGGTACGTCCTCGGCGGAGGCAACAACGTCCTCTTCACGCAGGACTATCCCGGCACACTGCTGACCCCTGTGGCACAAGGTATCCGCATCGTGGACGAACAGCCGGACTGCGTGACGATCGAAGCCGACGCGGGCGTCGAGTGGGACGACCTGGTCGAATGGGCCGTGCAGCACGAACTGTGGGGATTGGAGAATCTCGCGCTCATCCCCGGCAAAGTCGGGGCCGCACCCGTCCAGAACATCGGAGCCTACGGTTGCGAAGCCAAGGATGCGATCCGGAGCGTCGAGATGTTCTGCACGGAGAGCCTCAACACGCTCGTCCTGAACAGAGAACACTGCGCGTTCGGGTACCGGGACAGCGTCTTCAAACGCTCCCTGCGGGGACGTGTAATCATCACTTCGGTCCGCTTTGCGTTGAGCCGCACGCCCCGACCCCGCCTCGAATACGGGGACCTGGCCGCAGAGGTCGAAGCGCGGGGAGGCATCACGCTGCGCAACATCCGCGAGGCCGTCTGTGCGATCCGCCGGGCCAAGCTGCCCGACCCTGCGGTGACGGGCAACGCCGGGAGCTTCTTCAAGAATCCGGTCGTCGGCCGCGAGGAGGCCGAACGCTTGTCGGCACTTTATCCCGATATGCCGCACTATCCTGCGGCCGACCCTTCGCAAGTCAAGCTGGCCGCAGGCTGGCTGATCGACCGCGCCGGACTGAAAGGCCACAGCGAAGGACGCGTAGGCATCCACCCCCGGCAGGCGCTGGTGATTATCAACCTCGGAGGCGCTACGGGTACGGAGATCGTCGCTTTCGCCCGCAAGGTGCAGGAACAGGTAAAGAAACGCTTCGGCGTGGAGATCGAACCCGAAGTCAATATATTATAAAACCGACAAGGCACTGCCTATGAACCTACTGGACAATTTCCAACGCTACATCCGCCGCAACGAGCTGGCCGCTCCGGAGGATTTTATCCTGCTGACCGTTTCGGGCGGCGTGGACTCGATGGTCATGCTCTCGCTCTTCGTGCGAAGCGGCTATCGCGTCGGCGTGGCCCACTGCAATTTCCAGTTGCGGGGCGTGGAGAGCGAAGAGGACGAGGAACTCGTACGCCGCGAGGCGGAGAAGTACGGCGTGCCCTGGTACAACAAACGCTTCGACACCAAAGGCGAGATGGAGCGCACGGGCGAATCGATGGAAATGGCCGCACGGCGGCTGCGCTACGCCTGGTTCGACGAATTGAGCCGCGAGCACGGTTACACGGTGGTAGCCATCGCCCACCACATCGACGACTCGATCGAAACCTTCTTCATCAACCTGTTGCGCGGCACCGGCCTGCGGGGTCTGACGGGGATCACCACCCATGCCGGGAAGCTGATCCGCCCGCTGATGTTCGCTTCGCGCAAGGACATCCTCGAATACGCCGTAGCGCAGCACATCCCCTACCGGGAAGATTCGTCGAACCGCTCGACCAAATACCTGCGCAACAAGATCCGCCTGGGACTCGTACCCCGCATCAAGGAGATCAGCCCCAAGTTCACCGACCTGATGCGTCAGAACATCGGCCGTCTGACCGACGCGCAGCTCTTCATCAACCACGGCATCCAGCGCATCCGCGAAGAGGTCATCACCACCGAAAACGGGATCGACACGATCCACATCGACCGTATCGACCGGGCTTTCCCGCTGAATTTCGTAATCTTCGAACTGCTCAACTCGACCTATTCGTTCAAAGGCGACGTGTCGGACGCCTTGGTCAGGGCGCTGGAACAGAACTCCGGCACGGGCAAGCGGTTCTACTCCAAATCCCACGTGGCGTACATCGACCGGGGACGGATTATGGTAACCCCGATCCCGGCGGACGACCCCTGCCAGGTGCAGGTCGAGGCGGGCGCCCCGCGCTGCTACTGCGGCAATTCGGTGCTCTACTTCGAGCTGCGCGACATCGACGATATCCAGGGCTTCGGCGTACCCGAACACATCGCCCAGGTGGATGCCGACAAACTCAAATACCCGCTCACGGTGCGCCGCTGGCAGGAGGGGGACTGGTTCATTCCCTACGGCATGTCCGGCCGCAAGAAGGTCAGCGACTACCTGATCGACCATAAAGTCCCGCTGCCGGAGAAGGCACGGCAGTTCGTACTGCTTTCCGGGGACGAGATCGTCTGGCTCGTCGGGCGGCGCATCGACGACCGCTACCGGCTCACGGCCGAGACCGAAAACGTGCTGCGCATCACCAAAGAGATCATTTAAGCCATGGCGAAAAGCGGCGTAAAATTCAAAGATACGATGGCGGCCTACGACCGTCTCCGAGGCGAAATCGCGGGACGGAAGTTCGCGCCCGTCTATCTGCTCATGGGCGAAGAGGCCTTCTTCATCGACGCTCTCTGCGACCTGCTGGCCTCGACGATCCTCCAGGAGTCCGAACGGGCTTTCAACCAGCTGACCGTCTATGGGCGGGACTCCGACGCGGGACAGGTGGTGAACCTCTGCCGGCAGATGCCGATGATGGGTTCGTACCAGGTGGTGATTCTCAAGGAGGCGCAGCAACTGCGCGGTCTCGACAAACTCTCGCTATACACTTCGAAACCCTCGCCCACGACGATCCTGATCGTCTGCCACAAGGAGAAGAACGTGGACAAGCGTTCGCAGCTCTACAAAAGCATCGCCCAGCACGGTGCGGTGCTCGAATCGGTCCGGCCGCGCGATTACGAGATCGGCCCCTGGCTCGCGCAGTTCGTCGCCTCGAAAGGCTGCACGATCGACGCGAAAGCCCAGGCGATGCTGACCGACCACCTGGGTACCGACCTCGCCAAAATCTCCAACGAACTGGGCAAGCTGCTGCTCTCGCTACCGGAAGGAACGAAGAAAATCACCGACGCACACATCGAACAGAACATCGGCATCTCGAAGGATTTCAATAACTTCGAACTCTGCAAGGCCGTCACGGGACAGAACCTCGAACAGGCCCTGCGCATCGCCGACCATTTCGCCCGCAACCCCAAAGACAACCCCCTGCTGGTAACGATTCTGGCCCTTTTCAATCAGTTCCGCGAAATTTTCCGCATCAACTACCTGCGGTGGCTCAGCCGCCACAAGGGAGTTCCGTTTCCCTCGGACACGGAACTCATAGGCATCCTGCGAATGAACAACGCCTACGCTCTGGGCGAACTGAAGCAGACCTCGGCACGGTGGGACAACCGCCGGGTGTTCCGTATCCTGGGGCTGCTGCGCGAATACGACGCCAAATCGAAGGGCATGAACGCGGGCGGCGCCCCGGACGGGGAGCTGCTCCGCGAGCTGCTTCTCAAAATCTTCCTCCAATAATGGAACGCATCCTGCTGCGCAACGGTATCCCGGAGCCGATGCCCCGCATCGAAGGCACATACCTCTATCAGACGCTTCATGTCCGGGGACGCCGCCCCCTCTGGCTCGACCGCCACACGGAACTGCTGGCTCGCAACATACAAGAGCTTTTCGGGTTGCGCTGGGCCCCCGACCTTCGCCGGCTGGAGGCAGAGATCGCCGCCCTGCTCGACGCCAACCGTCACCCCGTCGCAGGCTCTTCGTTCGTACGCATGGCCTTCACACCGGCGGGCGACCTGCTGCTGATCCCCGGAGCGGTATCCTTCTACGACGGGTATGCCCTGCGGTCGCTGCGGCCCGCTGCGGCTGTCGTGAACTACGGCGTTCCCTACCCCGAATACCCCACCTCGGCACGCGAAGCAGCCTGCATGCTGGCTTTGCAGGCAGCGGTGACGGCGGACAACCGGGCGGCGGAAGCGGACATTGAACGGGCGGCAGTCCGGACAGGCGTACAAGCGGTGATCCGCTGCGACGGCGAGGGATTCGTGCACGTATGCGACGAAGCGCCCCTGTTCGCCGTGAAAGGGAAAAAAGTCTATACTCCGCCCGCCCCGCCGAGTGTCGAACGGGAATTGGCATGCCGGGCCGTCGAAGCCGCCCGCCTGCCTCTGCTGGAGCTGGAGATCGGCCGGGAGCAACTTGCCCGTTTCGACGAAATTTTCTATGTCGATCACCGGGGCCTCACCTCGCTATCGGCCTGCGAAGGGCAACTCTACGCCGCAATCATCACCGAACGTATCGCCCGCGTCCTGAACAAATTATACTAACACATCCTGCCCGATACAAACCGGACAGGTTTCCTTTGTCCCACCCTATTTACAATACCTTCACAAAAGATCGGAATACACTCGGCATAAAAAACAGTTCGCTCGTTTCATTCTGCACTCATTTTCATTACTTTTGCAGAAAGTCGGATACATTCGGCAACACCCCCGGATCCGTTTGTTGGATTCTGTATTCATTTTCATTACCTTTGCTCCCAATGTCACACACCATCGCCATTTTTCCGGGATCGTTCGATCCCTTTACCCGGGGCCATCAGGCACTCGTGGACGATGCCCTGCGAATCTTCGACAAGGTCGTCATCGGCATCGGCAACAATGTTTCCAAGGCAGGACTGCTGCGCATCGAAGCCCGCAAACAACTCATCGAAGACCTCTATGCGGACAACCCCCGGGTCGAAGTGAGAATCTATACCGGTCTGACGGGCGACTTCGCCCGCGACCAGCATGCCTCGGCCATCATCCGCGGCGTGCGCAACACCACCGATTTCGAATACGAACGGACGATGGAGGCGACCAACCACCGCCTGCATCCCGACATCATCACCGTGATGCTCTTCACCCCGGCTCCCGTAGCCGACATCGCCTCGAGCACCGTACGCGAAGTACTGGCTTTCGGCCGCACGGTCGATGAATTCATGCCCGAAGGAATAGACATAAAAAAATACCTCTGATTACTATATTGCTATGATGGAATTTACCGCAGAAATGATCGCCGGTTTTCTCGGCGGCCAAGTCGCAGGCGACAAAGAGGCCAAGGTGCACACCGTCTCCTCGATCGAAGAGGGCGAACCCGGCGCCCTGACCTACCTGACCAACCCCAAATACGAAAAACACCTTTACAAAACCCGTGCGTCGATCGTATTGGTGAACAAGGATTTCACCCCTTCGGAACCCGTGACCGCCACCTTGATTAAAGTCGAAGACACCGGCGCCGCAGTGCTCAAACTGCTGCAAATGTATCAGGCCGCAAAACCCCGCAAACAGGGCATCAGCGAGCGGGCTTCGATCTCGGAGCGGGCGACACTGGGCGAAGATTGTTACGTGGGCGATTTCGCCGTTATCGAGGCGGGAGCCCGCATCGGCGCCGACTGCCAAATCTATCCCCAGGTCTATATCGGTGACGGCGTGACCGTCGGCGACGGAACGATCCTCTACCCGGGTGTCAAGATTTACGAGGGGTGCGTGATCGGCAGCCGCTGCATCCTGCATGCGGGTGCGGTGATCGGCGCCGACGGCTTCGGCTTCATTCCCAATGCCGCAGGCGGCTTCGACAAGATTCCGCAACTGGGCAACGTCGTCGTCGAAGACGACGTGGAAATCGGCGCCAACACCTGCATCGACCGGGCCAAGACCGACTCGACGATCATCCGCCGGGGCGTGAAACTCGACAACCTGATCCAGATCGGCCACAACGTGCAAATCGGCGAGAATACCGTTTCCTCGGCCCAGACAGGCATCGCAGGCACTTCGAAGGTGGGGCACAACTGTTTCCTCGCGGGACAGGTCGGCATCGCGGACCACGTGACCATCGGCGACAGGGTCTGCATCGGCTCCAAAAGCGGTCTCGACAAAGACGTACCTGACGGAGAAGTACGTTTCGGCTATCCGGCGCTGCCCGGCATGCAATATCACCGCGCATCGGCCATCTTCAAGAACCTGCCCGACCTGGCACGCCGCGTGAGTCAGGCGGAAAAGGAGATCGCGGCCCTCAAGGAGAAGTAACGTCCCTGCACCGTGTCCGACCCGACGACATACCGCATCATGGGCATCGACCCCGGCACCAACTACATGGGGTACGGGGTGCTGGAGGTTTGCGGACGGGAGGTCCGATCGGTCGTGCTGGGCGACATCGACCTGCACAGGATGAACGATCCTTACGAAAAGCTGCGCTACATTTTCGAGCGGGTCGGTGCCCTCGTGGACGAATACCGCCCCCGCGAGGTGGCCCTCGAATCGCCCTTCTTCGGCGAGAACGTGCAGTCGATGCTCAAGCTGGGCCGGGCGCAAGGCGTGGCGATGGCTGCGGCGTTGAGCCGCGGACTGCAGGTATTCGAATACGCCCCCACACGCATCAAACAGTGTATCACGGGCCGAGGCTCGGCCCCCAAGGAGCAGGTCGCGGCTCTCGTCAGCAGCATGCTCACGATCGAACGTCCGCCCCGGCGACTGGACGCTACGGACGGTATGGCCGTCGCCCTGTGCCACCATTTCATGAGTTCGAACCCATTGAACGGCGCCCTCGGCGAAGATCGGTTCAAAGGACTCGGCGGAGGCCGCAAGGCTGCCTCGGCAAAGGGCAGTTCGAGCTGGGAACGGTTTTTGAAGGATAATCCCCAGCGCGAAATCCGGCAAACGCCGCGAACACCCCAAAAGACGAATCACAAACCGACCAAATAATCATTTTAATCCTTTCTCAGCACTATGAAAAAAGCGTTAATAGGTCTTCTTGCCGCAGGCACCCTCGTGGGATGCGGAGGCAATACCTACACCATCACCGGCAAACTGGACCCGGGAATCACGGACTCCGTATTCCTGATGCAAGGCAATCCCGAAAATCCGACCATCGCATCGGCAGCCGTCGCTGCGGACGGTACGTTCAAAATCAAAGGCACGATCGACCAGCCGGACCTGGCCATCCTTACCAACCGGCACCGCCAGGGCATCGGATTCATCTTCCTCGAACCGGGAAAAATCGACGTTAAAACTGCGGATCTGGGCCAATTCCAAGTCGGCGGCACCCGCTCGAACGAGATTTTCCAGCCGATAAACGACTCTTTGGGCATGCTTCAGGGACAATTCCTGGTGGCCATGCAAGAAAACGACATGGAGAAATTCGATTCGCTGAACCAGGTAGCCAACGGCATCATGCGCCGCGCTTTGGACAACAACTCCGACAACCTGGTCGGCGTTTACTTCTTCGGAAACCTCTATAACGAAATGGAACCGCAAGAAGCCCGCGAAATCCTGAATAAATTCCCCGAACAGATGCAGAAAACCCAGATCCTGACCGCCATCGCCAAATCGATCGCCGCCCAGGAAAATACCGAAATCGGCAAGCCCTATCTGGAAATCGCGCTGCCCGACTCCCTGGGCGAAACCGTTTCGGTGACACCCCTCATCGGCCCCGGCAAATGGGTGCTGATCGACTTCTGGGCAACCTGGTGCAGTCCCTGCCGCGGCGAATTGCCCTATCTGAAGGAGGCGTTCAAGGAGTTCGGCCCCAAAGGATTCAACATTTACGGCGTATCGCTCGACAACGATGCCGAGAGTTGGAAAGAATTCCTTGTAAAAGAGGAGATGACGTGGCCCAACGTAATCGCCGTCACCGACGGCAAGAGCGCCCCGATCGTCGAAGAGTACGGAATCCGCAGCATCCCGACCAACTTCCTGATCTCGCCCGAAGGCAAGATCGTCGCCAAAGACCTGCGAGGCGAAGGAATCAAGGAGAAGCTCGCCGAACTGGTCAAATAAGCGCATCCGGCAAAATCATCGAATTACCCCTGCGGATTTCAGCCCGCAGGGGTAATTTTTGTATGACAAATCTCCGGTCCCCATAGCCAGTCGGACACGACAAATGCCCTCTTTTCCCGGCAACGATATTTCCACCGACAAACTCCCGGAAAAGAATCCGAACAAAGCACAGATTACCTCAAATCAAACATTATCAATGTATTATATTCAAAATTACCCCTCTTACCAAGATATAAAATAAAAAGACTGGTAAATTTTACGACAAATTATTTGCATAAGAGCAATTTTCACACTACATTTGCATTCGCAATTCGGCGCCGTAGCTTAATTGAATAGAGCATCTGACTACGGATCAGAAGGTTACAGGTTTGA
>ERZ827181.499-NODE-499-length-53431-cov-4.127717_pt1 | contig 53431 bp, 48 predicted proteins | sample MGYA00519778_ERZ827181 | MGnify/ENA primary metagenome ERZ827181 (study PRJEB31778, sample SAMEA3449273) | human gut metagenome | biome: human gut; feature: human-associated habitat; material: faeces | place: United Kingdom | collected 2010/2012 ...
AAAAATAGAATGATAGATATCAGACTTTTAAATTATTTACTTGCTTGGATATGATGATACACTATCCGAGCAATCGTGTCAAGAGATTTTTCATATTTTTTTGTATAGTTATGAGTGTAGTGTCTAAGTAAATCAATTCTCTCTAAAACTATATAATATGCTCATGTCGTACAAAGCAATAACAAGGGAACCATTTTTACACAGTTCCCTTGTTTTCAACCAACATTTTATTTCTTTATTTTGACTTTTTTAACAACACTCCATTTCCCATACACTTTCTTTCCATCTACCAGTTTGTATGCCCTCACTCGAACAAAATAAGTCTTTTTCTTTTTCAACTTCTTTATCGTAACAGAGGTTGACTTGACCGTTTTGCTCTTGGCTTTTTTAAACTTTTTGTTTGGTGCATACTGAATCTGGTAACCGGAAACGTTTGTAAGTTTTTTCCAGGAGGCCTTTGCTTTACATTTTCCAGATACTTTTAGTTTACTAAACTTAACCCGCGGTACCTTTACACCTTCCATAACACTTGTATTTTCATTTGTTACATTTTGAGGAACGGAAGTTGCTATTTGTTTATTATCCGACAAGTATCCCGTATTTGATGGTATTTCTGTTGATGCTACTGTCGGTGTCACCGTTGGTGTTGTGGTTGGCTTTAAAGTTGGAGGCGTTGTCGGTTTAACTGTTGGCGTTTCCATTGGTTGTTTCGTTGGCACAACAGTTGGCGTTACGATCGGTGTTTGCGTTGGTAATACAGTCGGTGTTGGTGTGGCATCTGGTGCCACTTCCTTTTCCAGCACAATGCTATTATTCCAAAGCTCATATTCCGTTTCTTCCTGACTCACTTCCAAATACAATATCTTCGTTCCGGATATATCATTTCTTGTGGCTTTATTCCATATCTCCACAAGTGAAATATCTTTCAATTGTCCCGATGATAATGTTTCCAATGTTTCTGTATGTATTACATTACCGTTTTCCCCACCATCTTTAACAACAAAAGATACATTTTCTGCCTCGTTGCCACCATTATTGGTTACTGTTATTAAATCCTTATTTTTCGCTGTAACAGCAAGATCACTTGTCGTCGTTTCAATCGTTTGTTTCGCTGTCAACTGCTGTTCAAATGTTTCATCCGATGTGACAGAAACCGTGATATCCGAAGTAGTAAAGTCTGCCGGAACAGAAACCAGTATCTCCTGCTCACTCTGCATACCAGCAGCTAATTTATCTACAAACGGTCCCTCATACAACACATTACCGGATGCATCCTTTACTGTGATTTTCACATGGTTCAAATCGGTTGTACCGGTATTGGATACAGTAATCAAAATCGGATTTTCTTTATCCGTATCAAAACTCAAAACATCATAAGCAATGTTTGTAACCTCCGCTTGACTCCGTTTGGTCTCATTTTTATATTTTAATACCGTCACACCATATGGATTTTCTTTTGAAGTATCCACTTCCTGCTCCGTATAAACAACTCCCGGTTCTTCACTATTTTTTAAGAGCGCAAAGCCACTAACATAGCCCCCATCTTCGGTAAGAGCAGCAGCAACGGATTCCTCTCCTATCTTTTGTTTATAAATTTCACTATTAAAGTTATCCTGCCCAATCCAGTAAACGGCATCTTCATACACGTCGTAGGATGAACCACATGCGATTTGCAAATCTTGCGTCTCCCCACCGGCATAACACATAAGCGTTCCATCCTGAATAAAATAAATCTTTCCATCGATGCATTTTACTGCCTGCATTCCGGTATCCGCAGTTGCGATTGTTTCACCATTTACCAAAAGGGTCTCTCCCTGAACCATAGCCAATGAAAATTCGTCTCCAACATAACCATACGCAAAGTCACTGATTGTATCATCGGTACGGTATAATTCTTCCGGAGCAGACCAACTGTCCTCAGTCAATTTGCTTCGATAAATCTTTGTCTTACCTTCTTCCAACAATGCATCACCAGAAGAATTTTCGCCCCAAACGGCATACAAATCTGTTCCGTCTGACGCAAACTGGTATTTATAACTCCAATTTTTTCCTGCTTCACGCAATATAACAACCTTATCGAAAAATTGACTTTCTTCATCATATCTTGCAACTTTTAATGTCAAGTGCTGCAGGATTTCCTCCTCGGACATATCTTCTGTAATTGCCACATCGCTGTTTTCGTACATCACATAAGTAAATCCATTGTGAGAAAACATCTGTGCTGCCGTATCAAGCCGTCCCGTCTTGTCAACCGCTTTGCCATCACTCCATGCACCATTCTGATATAAACGGTACATCAATGTTGTCTGACCGCCGGCATTTTCCTCGGTATCATCCAAATATGTCATAATTGCCGTTCCATCCGCAAACGTCGTTATCGCCGGCTTTGCATTTTCATAAACAAGCGATTCCTGTGCCGAATCCAGCAAATTCTGACTCTTTTTAACCGATTGAATCTCTTTTTTTGTCACAGCCGCACTTCTCTTATACGTCATTTTGCTGATACTTTTTGTCGTCTTACCTAGGTTTGGATACAACTCCAATCGTGAAAACTTCCAGTCTTTATACCCTGACAATCCCGGCACTATCGTATCTGCCTGAATATAAAGTTTACCGGTCAGATAAGCCGACACGGAATTCGAAAAACTCCTCCATGGGAAAGAGGCTTTTCCACCAATTTCTCCCTCAATACCGCCTTTTATATCAATGACTACAGCGTCCGCGCCCAAGGCAATATGCGGCTTGATTGCAAGATTTAACTCTCCACTTGGTGTAATAACTTTTTGCGGATTCATCGTAATACAGATTTTGCCATCTACACTCCCGGACACACCAAATTCCGAATATACAACCCACCAAAGCGGCACTTTTACACTTCCACCGGCTTCTAGGGTCGCCGTCATGCCGCCTTCTTCAAAACCAATCACGTTGCCATTATCATCTAATTTTAACTTTACATAACCTACCGCATTACCATTCACATGAAACGCTGCACTTCCATTTACTTTCTTTAACTTTCCACGTAGTTTAGAAAACTGATTCCATAGTTTTGTTGTATTGACTTTTCCACCACAGGATTTAACCAGCGATTTTACGTCCTGGTAAGATTCACGCCAATAGGTGTCATTCGGATCTTTTTTCACAGCAGCACTATTATTAGACTTAATTCCTAATAATACCTCCGCTGTCTTATTCTTGGCATCAATATTCAGCATCATGTTAGCAGCATCAAAAAAGGATAAATCCATCGACATCTTTTGTTTAAAAATATTGAATGTATTGTTTCCAATACTGATTTCCGGTCCTTTTAATTCGGCTGAGCCAAGGTTTGAAAAATCCGGCAATGACTTTTCAATATTGGTAATGTATTTTTTGTCTTCAGTTCTGATAACAGGCGTTGGAGTAGGTTTTGATGTCGGCGTAGGCTTTGATGTCGCCTGTGATGAACTACTTTCCCCTTTCGAGGTAACTTTTCCTGCATAACTCCAAAGAGTAGAAGAGGAAAGATTTAAATGCAAAGCGGGGCGCACCGCATCGCCAAAGCCATTGACAATGTTGACATGCGACCCATGGTCACCGCCATGGCCATCGCTACTCACACCGGACGCATCACTACTATCGTCGCCCGGCGACCGCAGTCGCCAAGAGCCGTTCCCCTTGTACTCCGTACTCGTGGACGTACACGCTCCGCACTCTTTTGCATATACAGTATTCTTTGCCGCTCTTGTTTCACTGGCGGCACGAAACTCGCCATTAAATCCATAAACAGTATTACTTGCTTCTGTAATGGACAAAAGATACACTTTATCTGTGGTATTCGCTCCACCTTCTGTGCCAGTATATGGATTATCATCATTCACAACTGTTGTGTTTTTGATTGCAGCCTGTTCTGCCGATGTAAATGCCGTATTTAAAAATGTTCCATTCAACCAAGTGCGAAGGGTACACGTCGCCCATGTTACATCAGTATATTTCTCGTTATACGGTTTAGCATCCAAGTTTTTGTCTGCCAGCAAAAAGGCATCATTTCCATGCACGGACAGAACCCGCCATTTAATCGGTTCTTTTGTTGAACTGTTACTTTGATAATAGTTTCCAAAATAGATACAATCCCATGTTGTTACACCATTTCCATCGGTGGTTGGGTTTTGTAAACTAATTGCGGCCTTAGCCGGCGCAGATTGTCCCAGCGTAATCTCGCACAGGGATAGCACCATTACCAATGCCAGAAATTTTGCCAACAGGCGTTTTGTTTTTCTCTTCATAATGATTCCTCCTCAATTCAATGCTTCAACTTTCATTCTAAATCTCTAAAAGAAGCCCTTCTAATATGTGCCTTAAACGCATAGTTCCTGCTCTTACACTTTCTTTGGTTTCAAACTCAATTTTATTTCCAATATTAACTACATATTTTCTTCCATACTTCTTAATTGCAATTGGAACAACCGGTTTTTGAGAAACTTGTGAAACATATACAGCCCCTTTTTTTAATGGCAGTAATAATTGTTGTGTCCGATTTCTAGTTCCTTCAGGGAATATCACAACATCTTCCCCATGTACGAGATTATGTATTAACACCGAAATAGCTTCTTCACAAGATTTTTTATCCTCTCGCTGCACAAATATGGTTCCAATATTTCGTAGAATTCCACCCCACATACCAGACTCACATTCCTTTTTTATTAGGAAATGTGGCATCCTATTTTTTAATACGATATGCATAAGTGGAATATCAAATGCTCTTTTGTGATTGCATACAAATACAACATTTTGATTTATAGGAAATTTTTCATTTCCTCTTACATCGATCTTGATCCCCCACAAAATCGCCCTTCCTATAATGCGCACCAATATTTTATGAATTCGTTCACACCTTAACAGCTTAGTTTTATCAAAAGGTAATTTCACATAATAATCACGAAGTTGACTTATATATGCTTCCTTATCATAAATTGTCATCTTTTCTATTTCATGAATGGATTTTCTGTCATCCCCATGTTCTTGTATCATTTCAGTTCCTTCATCCTTTCATATAACTCCTTAAAACTATTTACCCTGCACACATCCAAATCATGACACTCCAAATTCCACGCAGCCGTATAACAAATCACTTGATTGTTTTTACGAATCTCATAAAGATTTTCCGGGCTGTCGTCTACCATAACATCAATGTTGTTTTCCTTACAGACGCGCAATTTATCCACTCCACTGCCTTTTTCCTCACAGAAAATAATGTCGTCGTAAGTCATATGGTTTTTCTTTAACCAATGCCTTAACATCCAGCGAAATAATTTGCCGGTAATTCCGGTTTCTGTTGTGTGGACTCTGCTCGTTATAATTACAACTCGGTGTCCTTCTTTTCTTAATAAATTAACAACTTCCGCAGCATCTTCTGTCATCGGTTCTTTCAGGCAATACTTCCAAATATACTTAATCCAGAATGACTCTCTCTGTTTTTTCGTACATTCAAATACATCCTGTACCTCAAACATGTCCGGATTTTTAATGAATATTCCATACTTTTTCTGAAAATATCTTTTTCCTTCTCTTAACTGAAACGTGCGAATATCCACTAAAACCCCATCAACATCTAACCCAATATTCATAGGTCTTCTCCTTTCAATTTTTTCTCTAACTGCTTAAACAATTCCTGTTCGTCACAATTTAATGGATTCAATGGCTCTTGTACCGTAATATTTAATGGATATCTTTTATGCTTCTTCCAATTAAACAATTTAGGAAACTTTTCATGCCTTGGATATATTTCAAATCCGCCCTCTATGTATATTGGCAATATAGAAATACCCGTATCCTTTGCAATTTTTATAACGCCTTTTTTTAACGGAAGCAGACCACCATCACGGGAGCGGGCACCTTCGGGAAATATAATTGCATTTGACCCATTTAATAAATGTTCTTTCACGCAGTCAATCTCCGGGTGTGTTCCTCGTTCTCTTTCAACAGGAATGCACCGTAACAAACGAAAAAAGCGCTTAGAATCCAATCTCCGCTCTGCCGCTGCCAATGTCACAAATTCTTTTTTTCCTAATGTCTTTCCAAGAGCAGACAAAATCCATACGGGATCCAAATAACTCGTATGGTTCGAGCAAATAATATAAGTTCTCCCATTCTCGATATAATTTAATCCCGATATATTAAAATGCCATAAGAATTTTGCTGCTTTCAACAAACTACTCAATAATAGCTTATCTTTCTTCTTTTCCTTAATTACCTCACTTTGTTTCTCGTCCTTATTTAATAACAGGTACTTATGATAAAAATCTTTTTTTTCGTCCCTCTCACTCAAAGTTGGATAAAACTGTATTTTTAAAGGATATCGTTCTCCTTTCCTAATCATATGCGGAAACTTTTGATTTTTGGGATATATCTCATATGCCCCTTCAATCCTGACAGGCAATATAGGAACATCTGCCTCCAGTGCAATCTTTTCAGCACCGGATTTAAATTCACCTATTTCCCCATCCGTTGTTCTTGTTCCCTCCGGGTGAATCAAAACCACCTTACCCTGTTGCAGACATTCAAGGACGCGTTTCAAAGCAGGACTTGTATTTGCTCCTCTGGCTACCGGGATTCCCCCCGTAAGCCTCAGACCTCTTCTGGATATACCGGAATCTAAATGCTCCTGTTTTGCCATACAGCAAAAATCTTCAAGTTTTATTTTCCCCTTCCCCGCTGCCATAATCCACATCCCATCTAGATGGCTTTGATGGTTTGCACAAATAATATAAGGTCCTTTTTCCGGTATATATTCCACTCCGCTCACTTCAAATTTGTAAATCAACTTAGTAAAACAACGAAAAACCGATAAAGTAAAACGGTCTCCTATATGCCGTTTCATCGGATATTTTTCCACATCATATGACACGGTATTTTGAGTATTTGCTCCCTGATGCTCAATCAGCTCACACAATTGCTTAACCGTTAATTGAGCGGAAATACAATTTGTTAAATTCACACCAAACTGTTTTTCGATTTCTACACATAATTCAAACAAATTCAAGGAATCAATTGCTAAATCATCCTCTAATACAGACTTCTCCCGAATCTCTTGCTGTACACCCAATGACCGCAGTATCTGTTCCAGCTGCTTATGCGTATCCAGTTCTTTCTCAAGATGTTCAACCCGGCTTTTATTTTCGTCCATCACTTGTTTATTACGCAGTTTATATCTTTGAACTTTACCTATGGATGACAATGGTATCTTATCAATAAACTGCACATCTGCAATCCGATAATCACCGCCAAGTTCTTTTGACCGATTCATGAACTGACTCGTTACCAAGGCTGTATCTTTTATCAAATCCTTTTCCAAGAAAAAAACAACTTCATCATAGCCGGCTTCCTCTACCGGAATACCTACGCATGCTGCCATAACATTTTCCGGAATGCAATCAGCATACAAATTTTCTAACTGCTCAGGCGTTACTTTCTCTCCATTTCGAAGGTGAATACTTTCCTTACTTCTTCCGGTAATATATACATATCCTTTTGAATCACAATATCCTAAATCTCCTGTTTTAAAATATCCATCCTCATAAGCTTCTTCTGTTGCCTTTTCATCCCGGAAATATCCTTTCATATGACATGGCGTTTTTACCTGAATCTCTCCAATTCCATTTGCGTCCGGATTTTGAATCCGCACCGAAATTTCAGGAAACGATGTTATTTTTCCAATAGAATCCGATGGAAATCTATCATAAACCGTTGTCGTAAGCATTGGCAGATTCATTTCCGTTGAGGCATATGTATTCATCCAGTAGTAACCCATCCTCTGAAAAAACAAACCTACTTCCCTGCTGCACTTTCCGCCACCAGTTCCTAAAAATTTCATCTTTCCACCAAATACCTGCTTATTAATTTTTCTAAAGAAGAAACTTCCGGCTTTGATATGTAATTTTTCATTTAACGAGCCACAAAAGGAAAGCATTTTCATTGCAAACTTTTTGTTATTTAGCTGACTTACTATCTTCGTATGAAATGTTTCATAAACTTTTGGTACCATTCCAAATGCATTTGGCTTATACTTTTGGAATCCATCCATTAATTTTATTGAGTTTGTATTTTCGAGCAGTCCAATCTGTCCACCGCCCAATAATAAAGCAAAAAACACTGAAAAACCAGAAACATGAAACATTGGAAACACTAATAGGTATCGAATATCATTTGTTCCAAATGCACGAAGAAGAAACTCCGCTGACTTCATCTGTGCCTCATATGTTATCATGACACCTTTTGGTTCACTTGTTGTTCCTGATGAATATAGAATAGCAAGCACATCATCGCTGTCTTTTGATGACTCAGAAAAGTATTCTCTATCAAGAAACAAATCACCCGTTTTTATATTAAAAACCGGATATTTTTGTGTCCATTTATAAGCATACTTTTGATAAATTTCTCCATCACATACAATGCCGCTAATATCTGATTTTTTCACCAAAGAATCCAATTCTTCCTCTGGCAGTTGTGGATTCAATACTACGCTTACTAGTTCAGAAATAGCAAGCGCGGTCACCGCAATACACCCAAATGGAGACATCGGTGTTAATACAAGTACACGGTCATTTCTGCGCAGCATACTCTTCTGAAATTTCTGCATTAATAATTCACATTTTAATCCAAAAGACCGATACGTTATATCTTCCTCTGTCCCATCTGATTTTATGTAAGTCAAAAAGACTTCTTCTGCTTTTTTTCCATCACATATATTGTATATTTTCTCAATAAACAGATTTCGCATCGCATTATCAGTTTTTTTATTTGACATCTTGTTTACCCTTCCGTCACGCTGTCATCATAATCCTGTGTTACGCCAAGTTCACCATCTACATAAATTCCATCTGTTCCAATGTCATCAAATACAATTTCCTTTTCCTTGGTTTCCTCTGTATCCCGGATCAGCATAAAAGATGCCGACAATTCCGTACTATATGGATCCTTTTTTTGAGAATACATGTAAGAACTTCCATAAACTTGTACATGCCCTCCAAAGCTGTATTTCCGATCATAGAAACGAGATGTAGAACCGTCATACTCAAACCCTTCATAACTTACATTATTCCCAGTTTCATCTGTAACAAGCCCTAGTGAGTATTTTTCTTCATCTTTGTACCAATAAGAGATTTCGCTCTCCTGCTCTTGATATGTATAGTATTCTTCAGCAGACATATTTCCTACATATACTAAAGATTGCTCAATTTGATTTTCCTTCATTTTCGCCAACTTTCCCAACTTAGAAGCACCTCGTCCTCCCACTTTAGAATCAGACGTTTTTGTACCCAAGGAATATTCTGAAACTGAACCATCTGAGCAAAAAAATCCTATTCTTGATATCTCCTGATCCTTACCTATCAAATCATCATCATCTTTCAAATATCCAAAATAAGCAATAACATCCTTTTCAAATAATTCTGAAAACTTCATTGTGTTATCTACCGCATTAATTCCGCCATCATTTACATCCGTCTCATTTCCCCCGCCACATCCGGTCATCATAAGCATCATACTGCACATGATAGCAAGTACTGAAAAGATTCTTTTTTTCATATTCCTCAACTCCTTTTTCTCACCGTTATAAACCTAGTTATAAAGTTTCGCATTGGTAATCAGCATATAACTGTCGTAAAATCCCTATGTAAAAATACGATTTAACGATTTACTTTGCTCATGCACAAAACCCGTTAATAATTCCGGGACACCGTCCTTATTTATATCAAGAACGATAAAAGAATTATCTCTACTGGTATCTGTGGATTGTAAATATTTGGCATATATTTGTTTTGCCTGTTGTGCTTTTGTTTTCGCATGAAGAGTTGTATTACACAAAACAATGCAAAAACCTGCAAGTATTACTAAAAATAGAATATGTTTTGTTTTTTTCATCATTTAAATTTCCTCCATCTTTCTTGTAACCAGGGGCGAAAACCGCCCCCGGTAAAGTTATTTATTAATTATAGACTTGGGCATCGGTAATCATCATCTTTCCATCCCACATATTATCCCTATCAGATTGTGCTACAATTTTTATATATTTTGCATGGGAAATTTGAACATCAAATGGAATTGCTTTTGTCTTGTAATCCATTTTCGGTGATTCATAAATCTTAACCCCATCTGCATAAATTTGAATCCACGCATTCTCTTCATCGTTTAAATCTCTTGATCGTATAACATTTCCAGCAACTTTTGTATACTCTCCTCCCAAATAATACTCAATATATCGTTCCCTATAATCCGCTGCAATTGTAATTGGATTTGTTATTGCATTGCCCCATCGGTCCTGCTTTGTTCCTTTATAATTTTCTCCCAAATCGCTATCAAACGGCTTTATATCCCACAAATTCTTCCACAGTTCCACATATTGATAGTGCAGTGTTGTATTTCCTACCCCGTCCTTTACACAAATTGTATAGTATCCCGGTTCTGCTGCCTGAAATGTGGGAGCCGCTATATCTAATGCTGTATATACGGCCGGATTCGTATTATTCAAATATCCTTTGGCAAAACCCATATACGAAATTCCATTTGCGTCTGAAGCACTCGCCGTAACCGTTGCCACTTTATTTGATACGGTATAACCTGACTGTACATCCGGCAGATGTCTATCAATACAGTTCACGCTGATATTACGGATGGTATACTTGTTCTTTTTGTTTTTAACCCGCACAGAATACCAGCCATTTGACGACGCGCTGAATTTTCTTGGCTTTGTTATGTTTTTCGCTTTTTTCCAATACTTATTCGCTGATTTTGTTACCTTCCCGGCACGCCATTTTATTTCTTTAATTTTGCTTCCCTTATTTAATTTAACGGCTACGCTGACATTTCGATTGGTAGGGGTAACGATAGACGGAGTTAAACTAAAACCGGTTCCTTTTGCCTTTTTGGCGGCGTTTACCGGCATCGTCATTGCCAACATACCCGCTACTGCTGTTACTCCAAATAAAATCACTTGTTTTTTCATGTTTCCATCCTCCATTTTTACTTATTTGCCCCATTTGGGTCAACTGCTGTTGCTTGGTTTTTATTTACTTCAATTGGAATCCATTTGCCTTTCCAATCGGTTCCATTGATAAATTTTTTATATTCAGGGGCTCCACCTGAATCACTAAATGCATCTGCACCTACCCACATATATACTTTCCCCACATCATTGTAAATGCGTCTTCCCTGCCGGTCTTTAAGTATATACAAAGGATAATTTAACCAAGGCATATCTTCCTGCAACTCATAAGTGTATGTTTTTGCACGCTTACTTTTATAAAGATAATATGTTGGCATTGCATCTTTCTTTTTCACTTTTTTTGCAAGCCAGGTTCGTCCAAAGAGGGTAAGTTTTCCCTTGCTCAACTGTTTTCTTTGTTTTGCTGTTTTCTGCGGATCAACAGGAACTCTGGCATCACCGACGACAAGCACTTTATCACCATCTTCTTGTATCCGGTCAATTTTCACTTCATATAAAGGATATTTTCCGGCTTCCTTAGTCACATCAGGATGTAATTTTGTCCGTACTGCCTTTAAAATATACCGTTTTTTCACTATCTGAAAGGTAAGCTCAACATCTCCCACATTTTTCCTGCTAAAAGAATATCTGCCGCAAATCATATTATAAAAAACCTGCACACGTACAGTGATCTCATTTTTCTTCCGTTTTAGATTAATAATGCGTGACTCAACTTCTGCATCTCCCCATTCTCCTTCAAAAGCTTTATAACTTTTTGCAATACTGCGTCCGAATAAACGTTTTGAAATTTTTCTGCCATTGTTCGTTCTCTCAAAATACATAACCGTTCCAATGATCTTTTCCTTTGTTGGCAAATCCAACTTTCGGTTATTCCACCCACTTTGATACCGCCAGTCCTCCAAAAATGAGATTGCCATCCAATCTGTAAGATCATTTACATTTCTTGTAATCTGCTGTCGATCGATCTTTGTCTTCTTCGCATTGCAGATTACTAACCCTGAATTTCCAAGAAAAATCCCCCACATACAGCTTAAGATCAAACCCCATAAAATAATTTTTCTTTTTCCCATCATTTTCCCATATCCTCCACTTTATATAATGCCAGCAGTCTCTCTTTCAAGACTGCCAGCATTGTCTTTTATAATTTGTTTGTCACTTTACTTTAATAGTAAGTGTTTTCTTAAAGGTCTTGCCACTTTGTTTTACGGTTACTACAATTTTTGCAGTTCCTTTTTTCTTCGCCCTTACTTTTCCTTTCTTAGAAACCGATACAATCTTCTTATATTTTTTAGCTATCTTATAAGAAACTTTTGCACCGGATACTTTATTAAGAACAATAATCTTTGTGGATTTCTTTTTCTTAATAACTTTCTTTGCAAGTTTTATAACCGGTTTCTTTTGAGCAGCTTTCGTCTGTTTCTCATTAACACCTGTATTATTTCCGGACTGAGCATTCGTGTCTGCCGGAGTTGGTGCAATAGGTTGTACTGCTGGCTGCTGTGTCTGTGGCGTCGTATTTGGTTTCAAATCCGCTTCACCTTTTACTGTTACCGTCACTTCCTTCTTAACTGATGGTTTTACCACAGAAGCAATAACAATCGTTGTGGTTCCCGGTGCAACTGCTGTAATAACACCATTATCTGTAACCGTAGCTATTGACGGATTCTTGGATTCATACATCAACTGCTTATTCGATGCATTATCAGGTTTTACTACCGGGACAAGTGTAAAGGAATCTTTTACACGTGTTAATTCCACGGTAGAAGCACACTCGATAGATTCAATTACATCTGCAAAGCCTTTCACAGTCAGGTTAAAAACAGTTGTTTTAGGGTCCGTATCACCCGATGTATACTTTGCTGTAATAACCGTGTTTCCTTCCGCATAAGTCGTTACATTTCCAGAAGCATCTATTGAGGCCACCTGCTTATCAGAAGATTCCCAAGTAATCTGACCATCTGCTTTTGTTGCATTGGAAGGAAGATATTCTTTAGCATATAACTGAAATGTCGAATAGGCTTTACAGGTTCCTGCATTTGCTCCGCCCATCATAACTACTGCATTATCTCCCTCTTTCACTTTTTCACCAATTGTAGAAATTCCCGTCGCCATCACATCCTTAATATGCAATTCCAACGTTGCCTTCAAAGTCGGATCTGCTTTACTCGTAGCTGTAATGGTTACCGTCTTATCTCCCGTTGATTTCAATGTAGTAAGAAGACCATCCTGTGTGATTGTCGCAAATTTTTCATCTTCTGAACTCCATTCCACCGGCGGTACCCCAACACTCGTTCCGGATGCACGTACTTTTAAAGGTATATTTTCATAATGTCCATTCACATTTCCTTTTGCATCCATCACTCCAAGAGATACCGCATCTGAGTTATCAATTTGAATTTCTTCTGGTTTTAGAAATTCATTATTGACATATAGCACATATGATGCTTTCTTCGTTTTATCTACTACACTTGTTGCTGTTACTTTTACTTTACCTTTCAAAAGCCCATTAATCTTCTGTGTTTGCGTTGTACTATCATATGTTGCCGAAGCCACATTTTTTCCATTTAACTCAGTAAAAGTAAATTTAATAAACGGATCATAAAACAAATCCAGTTTTTTCTCCACTCCTGAAACATAAATTGTGGGGATATCTGATTCTCCCTGCCGTACATGGATAACTGCGTTATTATAATATTCCGCATCCTTTTCTGAATCATACTGCGTATGACGAATTGTCATATTTTTTGCAGAACTTACAAATCTTAATATATAGGTGCTCATTAATTTGTTATTACCATTTCCTGTCTCCATTGTAAGGACCGTATAACCAGTTCCCAGTTTCAAGAACTTATTTGGTTCTGAAATTATTCCGCTTGCTTTTGTTTGCTGTACAATTTCGTCATCCATATACTTATCATTTAACGATAAATCATCATTTGACAAACTGTATGTTATCGGATAATACGAGCTATCGTCAAATGGCTTTCTAGTCGCATCCTTATTGCTTTGATCGCGTGATTCTTCAAACTTTCGTATTCCCTCTCGATCTGCGTGAGTAGCTTCCCACAAATTAATCGCATCACTTTCTGAATCTGAACTTTCAAAATAATATACCGGAACCTTTTTCCCATCAATTGTTTCTTCACAAATGGTAAAATCTTTATCCTTAATCAAACCTGCTTTTTCAAAATCTATCCTTACATCAGAGAATGAACTTTCTTCTTCTGAAAACGATAATGTGACGGTACTCAGTTCCAAATTTTGAGTTCCTTGTATTCCATTAGTGCTATACGGAATTGTTGCCACCAATGTAATTTGATTACTTCCTGTTTCTTTCTTGTTTATTTGGTCTTTATATTCTTCATAAGCATCTTCTCCTTTGATTGGAGTTTTTAATTGAACTTTTTTCCCATTATTAGAGAATTCAAATGTTCCCAATTCTGTTTCTACAAGTTCGCCACTATCCTGATTTTGGATAATTTTCTTACCATTACCATATGTCATCGTCCATTTTACATTTCCCGTAGTAATCTGTGGAAGCGCATTTTGTTCATTGTCTTTGATATAAAAATTCAGTTTTTCATTTGCAAGAACATTATAGCCATCTTTATCCGCTTCTTTCTCTTCACATTTAATAACTGCTTTATTATATGAAACAGTATTTACTATGGTTTCAAAGGATGTATCTGTCACTTCATTTCCCACCGTCGGTCTTATCGTCCCTTTTCCTTTTGCCAATGATGTTAACAGACTATACGTATCATCCTCAGCATCTTTTGATATCGTCACATAGTCATTACTTCTAAAATCCACATCATTTTCCAATAAATACGCTGGTTCTACTTTCGTATATAACTTCACATTCTTAACAGTACCATCAATTTGCAGACCTTTCCCCTCATCTGTCACCTTTACATATGGAGACTGTTCTTCTATTTTTTCCTTATCTAAAATAACACTTTGAGCTTTCGCTGCCTCTTCATCTCCTCGTACAGTCACACGGTACATAGCTTCTGTTATTTTATTGTTAACATACTTTGCTTGTGCTTTAATAACGTAGGTACCACGTGCTGCCTCTTTTCCGATTGTTACATGTCCCATTTTATCAACATCAACCAGTTTTACTCCTGGTTTTGATTTTATGGCTTCTTCCGGTTCAACACTCCAAGTACAGTCAACATTGCAGTCCAAATCAAACTGAACATTTGCTAATGTACTGATAAGAGGTGTATCCCCTTCTTCTGTAACCTGTATATTTTTGTCTCTTGGCACTAAGCTTGTATCAATTATTACCTTATTTGTCTCATACAAAACCTGTGCCTTTACTACATCCGGTGCTGCCGTCTGCACCGTTGTTACTATCATTGCTCCAACCAGAGCAATCGCTGCTGCTTTTCTGATAAATTTCATTGTGTCCCTCCATTATTTCTTTATTGCTTGGCTTACAGTTTCTTTTCCACTTTTTCCCATCCCTCTTTCCACTATAGCACAATTTGTTCTATAAATCAATAGTCCATTTTGTTCTGTGAGTATAAATTTTATTCCTACCTCTTTATAATAATTAAATATGCGGTGGAACATTATACAAATGGATTGGAGGCTTTGAGATGAAATTACAGCGTCTCCGTGATTTGCGGGAAGACCACGACCTTAAGCAGACGGATATCGCCGATTATTTACATATTAGTCAGCGAACTTATTCTCATTATGAAACAGACAGTAGAAGCATTCCTTTGGAACAATTGATCCGCCTTGCAGTATATTATGAGACAAGTTTGGATTATCTTGCCAATCTTACGGATAATAAAAAACCTTATCCACACGGCAAACACGCGCCTAAAAAATAACAAAAACAGCCTGGAGTAACTTTGAGGGGTCACCTCAATTGCTATTCCAAGCTGTTTTTTCACGCAAATTATCAACTACCCATCAACTAAAATCTATCCCTATTTCTTCTCCTTTGGCAGCACCAGATTTGCGATGATTGCTATCAAAAATACCGTTGCCACACAATTATCCGCGAAAACATTCTGCACGACATCCGGGAAAATGGAGAAGATTTCCGGCACCTGCGTAAAGCCGATTCCCACGCTGAGCGAAAGAGCTGCGATCGTGATGTTGCGCTGGCTGAAGCCACAATTGCTGATCATCTGAAGACCACTGATCACGATATTTCCAAACATAATGATCGTACAACCACCGAGGACAGCTTCCGGAAGTGTGTTAAGCAATGCACCGAAAATTGGGAATAATCCGGCGAGGATCATGATTCCTGCTCCGGTTGCAATCGTAAAACGGTTGATTACTTTTGTCATCGCGATCAATCCGACATTCTGGCTGAACGATGTGATCGGAAGACATCCAAACAGTGCGGAAAGAGAACTGATGTATCCGTCACAGGCGATCGAACCGGTGATCTCTTTATCCGTTACTTCACGGTTCAATGCCGATGCCGCAAGCGCAGATGTATCTCCGATCGTCTCCGTCGCAGAGACAAGGAAAATCAGGATGACCGTCACAATCGGTCCGACGTGAAATTCCGGGGCAAATGGCATAAAACGAGGGATTGCGATAACTCCGCATTCTTTCAATGCCGAAAAATCCACGATGCCCATGCATGCAGCTACGATATAACCAACGACCAGGCCAAATAAAACCGATAATTGTTTAAAATAGGATTTGGCAAAAATCTGAAAAAGCAGGCAGGCAAGCAATGTGATAAAGCCCAGCAACAGATTTTTCCAAGAACCAAAGTCCGGAGAACCGGAGCCTCCGCCAAACGATGTTGCGCCGACAGAAAGAAGGGAAAATCCAATTGAGGTAACGACACTTGCCGCCACGATCGGGGATACAATCTTTCTCCAGTATTTGGCAAAAAGTCCCAAGGTACCTTCGACAAGACCACCGACCAGTATCGCACCCACGACACTTCCGTAGCCGTATTCCGGTCCGATCACACAAAAGATACTCACGAAAGTAAAACTGATTCCCATTACGATGGGAAGACCGGATCCAATCTTCCAAAGAGGAAAGAGCTGGATCAGACTGCCGATACCGGCAATCATCATCGCACATTGGACAAGATTGGTCGTCTGCGCCGCAGACAGCCCACAGGCACCTGCAACGATCAGAATCGGAGCGATATTTGCCACAAACATCGCCAATATATGCTGCAATCCAAACGGAATGGCTTTGCCGACCGGCACCTTACCATCCAGTTTGTAAATATTATCAATGCTTTTATCGTTATTCATCGTATTCTACTCCAAAAAATCTATCGAAATGTAATCTCACCCGTCTTACTGTCCATCGCATCTACGATTGCGAGAGATTCCAGCTGAACCCCTTTTTCACGAATTCTCTTACCGCCCTCCTGGAACCCTTTTTCCACTGCGATACCGATTCCTTCAACCGTCGCCCCGGCACTCTGAACAAGATTGATCAACCCTTCCAAGGCACAGCCGTTGGCAAGGAAATCGTCGATCAAAAGGATATGATCATCCTTTCCGATATATTTTTTGGAAACAATAACATCGTAAACTTTCTTATGGGTAAATGATTCTATCTTTGTAGAATAAACATCTCCGTCAATGTTGATACTTTGCGATTTTTTGGCAAATACAACCGGTACATGAAAATGCTGTGCCACGATACAGGCGATGCCGATTCCGGATGCCTCGATCGTCAAAATCTTATTGATCGGCTTGTCCGCAAACAACCTTTTAAACTCTTTTCCCATCTCGTTAAACAGATCTGTGTCCATCTGATGATTTAAAAAACTGTCAACCTTTAATACATTGCCCTCTTTCACGATACCATCTTTTCGAATTCGTTCTTCTAATAATTTCATAATCTCTCTTCTCCATTCTGAAACTTTTCACTTTTGCAGGTCCCGGAGGCAAAAACAATGTCTTACAGACACGATTCTGTCTCGCCCCAAATATCATGAAACTATTATACAAAAATAACCGACATACGACAACCCTTTTATTCCTTTTTTTCCTGAATTATCGGTCTTAATTTCCGGATGCAGTAAGCATAAGCCGGAATCAGGAAAATATCCGCAAGAATCCAGGCAATCGGACTGGCGAGGCAGGCTGCCACAAAACCAAAGCGTGCTACAAATCCGAAACCGACGATACTTCGTCCAACCATCTCTGCCACACCCGCAAAGATGGCAAGTTTTCCAAAACCAAGTCCCTGAATGGCAAAACGAATAATATTGACAAGTGCCAGCGGGATAAAGAACAAACTATTGATGATCAAAAGTTTTGCCACATTTCTTATTATTTCTACTTCTGTAGAATCAACAAAAAGCAGGGCAAAACTCTTTCCAAATAAAATCATGACAATCGCTGCGACAATGCTGTAACCGGCTGCCACAAAACTGCATTGCACCATTCCTTTGGTGACACGATCCAGCTTTCCGGCACCGAGGTTTTGCCCGGCATACGTTGCCATCGTCGAACCAAACGCATCAAACGGACAGCAAAAAAACATACTCAATTTTCCACCGGCTGTCATGGATGCGACAACGACAGACCCCAGTCCATTGACCGCTGTCTGCAGGATAACGCTTCCGATCGCCGTGATCGAATACTGCAGCCCCATCGGGATTCCCATGCTGCAAAGTCTTGCCACAAAATGTCCACGCCATCTCCATTCCTCTCCATGTACACGGAGAATCGGGAACTTTTTGATCAGATAGATCAAGCAGCATACACCGGAGATTGCCTGCGCCAAAACAGTTGCTCCTGCCGCACCTGCCACACCAAGATGCATTCCGGCGATGGCGATAACATCAAAAGCAATATTCAAAACCGATGAAATCACCAGAAAGATAAGCGGACTCTTGCTGTCGCCGAGAGAACGCATAATACCGGAAAGCAGGTTATAAAGGTAGGTAACCGGGATTCCGATGAAAATGACGATAATATACGCATAGGATGCGTCAAATATATCTGCCGGTGTATCCATCCACACCAAAATATTGCGGCAGAGCAGGCTGACTGTGACTGTCATTACGACAGCAAAAATAATGGACAGCCAGACACTGTTTGCCACATAGTAACGTAACTGTTTCTCATCTTTTGCTCCGAATTTCTGGGCAACCGGGATGGCAAATCCATTGCAGACACCCATACAGAAACCGATGATCATAAAATTTATCGAGCCGGTGGCACCCACAGCCGCGAGAGCCGATGCGCCTAAGAATCGTCCAACGATAATCATATCAACCAAATTGTAAAACTGCTGAAACAACATTCCGAAAAAAAGTGGAATCGCAAAGCCTAAGATCAGGCGGATCGGGGATCCCTTTGTCATGTCTTTCATGTGTGTGCCTCCTTATTTTTCTAAATTGCTGTAACAGTATACAAAAAAAATTTTCGCTTGTAAAGAAAAATTCTCAATTTTATATTTATTTAATCTATCTAACCATTTCGTTATCAAATTCTTACCGCCAGCTTTTCGGAAAAACGTACCCTTCCCGGCTGGCTAACGTATCGAACCGATATCCTTTTTCCTTGATCAGTTCCAGGATTTCCGGCAACACAGCCGCCGTATTTTTCATGGTATTGGAATCATGAAGCAGAATAATGGGCGTATCATATTTTTCGAGATCTTTTTTCACATTTTGGTAGATGCTTGCCATCGGGACGCCCACAGCGACCGAATCCTCGCCCGATACATTCCAGTCAAAACTCGTAATTTTCTTTTTTTGCAGTTCTTCCATCAGATCATCCACGATTGGGCACACATAACCATTGTTACTCCCCCACGGAAAACGGTGCAGAGAAACCGGCTTTCCGATTACCTCCTCAATCCTCGCTTTACATTTTTCAAAGTCATTCCAAAAATATTCCTTATTGCAGTACATTTCATCCTTTTTATGACAATACGTATGTACTCCGACACTGTGTCCTTCCTTGATCTCGCGTTTCACGATTTCCTCCCGCTCCTCGGTAATTTCCTCGCCGATCAGGAAAAAAGTCGCCTTCGCATCGTATTTCTTTAACGTATCCAAAATCCCCGGCGTAATCTCACTGGGACCGTCATCAAATGTAACATAGGCAACTTTCTCCGCCGGCTGCGATTCCGTTACCGTCGTTTCTTCTACTTTTGTAGAATCATTATTCTTCCATTGCCACGCGATCAGCACCAAAAGGGCTGCTACACCAAATCCATACAATACTCGCTTCATATTTTTCGCCTCACATTTTGCAAAACTCTCCTATTATTAGTGTATGCGGAAACGAAAAAAACGTGAAAAGAGCCACTCTGCTTTAACGACTACAGAGCGGCTCCATTCACAACATATTTTGCTATATATTTACCAAAGAATTCGCAATTTAACCTTTTACAGATCCAAGTGCTACACCACGGATGATAAACTTCGATAAGCAGAGGTATACGATGATCAACGGAATGATTGCGATACCAAGTACCATATATACTTTACCTAAGTCAAAGTTACCATTTGCCTCGGCATTGAGGCCGGCGATAACAAGTGGAAGTGTTGCATTTTTGCTGTTAGTATCCATCAACAGCTGTGGAAGGAAGTAGTTGTTCCAGGATGCTACAAACTGGAAGATCAACTGTACTGCCATTGCCGGTTTCAAGATCGGCATTGCCACAAAGTTAAAAATGTAAAATTCGTGTCCACCATCGATTCGACCAGCTTCTACAATTTCCATCGGGAGGGAACTCTCCATATACTGCTTGATAAAGAAGAATACACCCGGTGCTGCCAAAGTAGGGAAAATCAATGGAAGCAGATGATTGTACAATCCTACGGATTTTACAAGGTCTACATATCCAAGTGCAGATACCTGGGTAGGTACCATCAAGACAAACATGATAGCGATAAACGCTGCCTTTTTCAAGCGGAAATCATACGCATACAAACCATATGCTGTAAGAGCTGCGATATATACACTTCCTACACAAGTAATGGCTGCTACGATAAAACTGTTTCCCATTGCCTGAATAACCGGCTTATTTGGGTCATTCAGCGCATTTTTCAAGTTTGTCAAAAAGTTTGAACCCGGAATCAGGTTAAACGTACTAGTCAATGTCGCATGGTCTTTTGTCAAGTTGATCAAAAGAGTAACAAACGGGAAAAGTGCTATGATACAAACTAATATCAGCACAACGTAAGCAACGATACGACGGAAAATCAAGATACGATGTCCGCGTTTTTCCTGTGCTGTCAATTCTGCACCTCCGGCAATATCATCATGAATTGCTGCCATATCGTCACGCTCCCTTCTTCGCATTTTTCAATGCTTTTTTCTGTGCTTTTTTATTTGCTCTCGCTTCTTTGTCGTCATCACTTTCCATCAGCTTAAACAAGAAGATACCGATGATACCTGCTACAAAGAACAATACAACGGACTCTGTCGCAGCAAATCCGACGTCTGCAGAACCGCTGATTCCATTACTGATGTCCATAACAACGGTCTTTGCGACCTCATTTGGTCCACCATTTTTTACCAAAAGGTTTGGAATATCGAACATCTGAAGACCACCGATCATAGATGTTACCATTACATATAACATAATCGGCTTCAACATAGGAAGCGTAATTTTCTTAAACTGTTGTCCTGCACTGGCTCCATCGATCGAAGAAGCTTCATACAGTGCCGGGTCAATTCCCATGATACCTGCCATCAAAAGAATTGTCGTATTTCCTGTCCACATGATAAAGTTGATAAATGCGATCAAGAGGCGGATACTCCACTCATCTTCCAGGAAATTGAATGCTGTACCAAATATCTGGTTTACCGGTCCGGTTACTGAAAACAAGGTTGCAAACAGTACGGCTACGGATGATGCCATCAACATATTTGGCAGATACAAAATAACTTTTACTGCTCCTGTTCCCTTTAATTTAAGTCTCAAATCTGTAAACCAGGAAGCAAATAATAAGGAAATCAAAATCTGTGGGACAAATCCGAGTAACCACAGTAAAAATGTATTACCGAAATACTTCAGAATCTGGCCTTCTGTAAACACTTTTACATAATTATCAAATCCTACAAATTGTACTACGGTGTCAAACAAATCCTCATACTTTGAGAAAAAGCTGTTATAAAACGTCATAATCAACGGATATAAATTGAAGATGCCATAAGCGATAAAGAATGGCAATATGAAAATGAGACCCCATTTTCCGTATTTCAATTTATGAGGGCGTTGGTATTTCATCTTAAAATCCCCCTTTCCACCTGCTTTTTTGTAAAGAAAAAGTGGGGCAGGCACTTTCCTGCCCCACTCATCATTTTATCAGTTACTTTAATATTACTCTGCTTTCAAAGCTGGGTACTGTTTTGTAACAAGTTTCTTCCAGTTTGCAATTGCTTCGTCTTTAGAGCATTTGCCATTGTAGTAGTCTTTCATAGCTGTCATCAAGTTCTCGATGCAACCCTGATCGTAAGGAGATACGTTGCTGCAGTCGATCTTATCAGCTGCTGCGGAAAGTGTCTCTACAAGTGACTGTCCACCAAGGAAGTCAGATGTTACGCCATCGCTCTGAAGTTTCTCGTTAGCTGCTTTGTTATTAACAAAGTCCTGAGTATCTTTGCTGATGTTGTACATGATGTCCTGATCACAGCAAAGTTTCTGCATAATGTCTTTTACAAGTGCTGCGTTGTCTGTGCCTGCAGCACCACAGATGAAGGAACCGCCCCAGTTGAAGGACTGTGGTCCTGTACATACTGCCCAGTCGCCATAGCTTCCGCCTGCTTCGAATGTTCCGTCATCGTTTTTCTTAGCTCCGGAACCTTCTGCCAAGGAGAAGTTAATGCCCCAAGCTGGCATGAAGTAACCAAATACATTACCATCTTTGCCCATTCCTGCGGTCCAGTCTTTTGCCCACAAGGATGTTTTCTTGTTGTATCCGTTATCTGTGTACTCTTTTGTCTTGTCAATCCAGTTTTCGATGCTGGAATCCAACTGAAGAGTCTTGTCATCGCTTACAAATTTCTGGCTTACGTTGTTAGAGAATACACGAAGTGCATCATCAAATCCGGAAAGCATTGTGATCTTGCCTTTGGATTTTTCTTTTACAGTAGCTGCTGCTGCATCGAATTTATCCCAGTCGCTCAACTGCTCCTGAATCTTTGCCGGATCATCTGTTCCGAAGATCTGTTTTGCATAAGAACGTCTGTAAACAAATCCACCTGGGCAGCCCTGCCATGATACTCCACGGAGAACTCCGTCATCTCCTGTAGCAGCCTGTTTTGTGTAGTCATACATCTGTGACATGTCATCATCTGTCAAACCAAGTGCTTTTACATCTACAGCTTTGTCTGTATTTGTGTACTTGTTAACATAGTCCATCTCACAAAGGAACATATCTACTTTGTCATCTGCGCTTGCAGAATCCTGAGCTTTCAATGCTGCATCCAGTTTGTCCTGATAGTTATTTCCTTCATTTGCATTCTGAATGAAGTTTACTTTTACATCTCCGATTGATTTTGTACTCTTGTCATAGTCCGGATAGTATTTTTCGAAACGTGAACTAAATTCATCGTTCCAAACATAAATGTTCAATACTTTTCCGCCGCCATCAGCGAGTGTTTCAACTTTTGCAGAATCATTACTGCTTCCGCTGTTTGTGTTAGATGTTGAAGAATCGGATCCACCACATCCTGTCAGACATCCTGCTACCATTGTTAATGAAAGAGCTAAAGCTAACCATTTTTTCCTCATAAAAATTATTCCTCCTAATCCTTAATTTTTGTTTGTGAATGGTTTCTGTATAATTACTAAAGCCTCTTCACAGATTTTCCTTGTATCAACTCGCCCTGCACGACCAGCCGTTCAGTCAATGAAGTTTTTGGTTCTTCAATGGCTTCCACTAACTTTCGTGCCGCTAACCTCCCGAGATCCTCTGTATTCTGCTTGTAGGTGGTTAATCTTGGTTCGATCACCTGCGAGATTCTCTGCCCGTCATATCCGACTACCGAAATGTCATCCGGTACGGATAATCCCTGGCTCTCGATTTCATTAAGTCCACCAACACAAGAAAAATCATCTGGATAAATGATACACGTCGGTCTGTTACTCAGCGTTAATAATTCATTTGTTATTCTGGCTGCACTCTCGGGATCATGATAGACACCTTCACGCACCCATTCGTCTCTTACCGGAACATGTAAATCTTTCATCGTCCGATAGAAACTTCGAAGTCGATGTTCTGTTACACCGGAATCGGCACCGTGTATGTAAGCGATGTCCCGATGTCCCATATCGACAACATACTGAACGATTTCTTCCATTCCTGTCACATTATCGGATAAGATACTGCTTTTATTATGGAACGAATAGTCAATCGTCACAACAGGTATTTCACCATTTACCAGTTCCAAAATCGCCTCATCCTCAAAATCCACACAGGCAATCACCACTCCGTCAACGCCTCGGTACTTGCTATGTTCGTAATACGATAATTTGTTTTTACCAGCGTGTTGACTTATAAATGTAATGTCATACCCTTCCTCTTCTGCCCCCCGCCGGAAACTGTCCAGCACGTGGGAGAAATAGGAATGTGTCAAGCCACAATTTGCTTTGTCTACGAAAAGCACTCCGATATTATAAGTACGATTCGTTTTCAATGCTCTTGCGGAGGAGTTAGGCAAATATCCAAGTTCTTTTGCCACTCGGCAAATCCTTTCCTTGGTCTCATCACTAATGTCGCCCCGATTGTTTAATGCCTTACTAACTGTTGCTATGGAAACATGACATTTGGATGAGATATCTTTCATCGATACCATTGCCATCCCTCACATCTTCCTTAATCGTTTTCGTAGTTTAAGATTATCACACATTTCACAAATAGTCAATACATTTTTTTATTTTTTTGTTCAAAAGTTACAAAAACAGTTCTTGCAATTCTTTCAAATATCCGATATAATGTACTTATCACGAAATCGTTTTCGTAGAATTTTTCATAAAGATTTTACAAAACTGAAGGAGGTTCCATATGAAATTTGGTTTTTTTGACGATCAAAACAAGGAATATGTTATTACAACACCCAGAACTCCACTTCCGTGGATCAACTATCTGGGAAGCAAAGACTTTTTCTCTTTGATATCCAACACATGTGGCGGCTACAGTTTCTATAAAGACGCAAAACTTCTCCGCCTGACAAGATATCGTTACAACAACATTCCAAATGATGAAGGCGGACGATATTTCTATATTAAAGAAGGGGATTGTGTGTGGAATCCGGGATGGCAGCCGGTAAAGACCGACTTGGATTCGTATGAATGCCGTCACGGTATGGGATATACAAAGATCACATCCGCGAAAAACGGTTTGAAAGCATCTCTTCTTGCTTTCGTTCCCGTTTCCGATCCATGCGAGATCAATCAGCTGGTTCTGACTAATGACAGCAAAGAAACGAAAACGTTTACCCTGTTCTCCTATCTGGAGTTTTGTCTCTGGAATGCGATGGATGATATGACAAACTTCCAGCGTAACTTAAATATCGGAGAAGTAGAAGTAATCGGTTCGACGATCTATCATAAAACAGAATACCGCGAGCGCCGTAATCATTACGCCGTTTATTCTGTCAACACAGACATCGATGGCTTTGATACAAGCCGCGATGATTTCCTCGGTGCTTACCGCGGTGTTACCAATCCGAAAGTTGTAGAAGACGGAAAAGCGACAAATTCGATCGCAAGCGGATGGTATCCGATCGGTTCCCATCAGATCAATATCACATTGGCTCCGGGCGAAAGCAGATCTTTGATCTTCGTTCTCGGATATTGTGAGAATCCGGTGGAAGAAAAATTTGAGGCACCAAATGTGATCAATAAAGCACCTGCGAAAGCACTGCTCAGCAAATATCAGACGGATGCCCAGGTGGCAGACGCATTGAAACATCTGAATGATACATGGGAAGATCTTCTTTCCAAATATACGGTACAGTCTCAGGATGAGAAACTGAACCGCATGGTTAATATCTGGAACCAGTATCAATGTATGGTTACGTTTAACATGTCCCGTTCCGCTTCTTATTATGAATCCGGTATCGGACGCGGTATGGGATTCCGTGATTCCTGCCAGGATCTTCTCGGTTTCGTACATCTGATCCCGGACCGTGCAAGAGAGCGTATCATCGATATCGCTTCGACACAGTTCCAGGACGGAAGTGCTTACCATCAGTATCAACCGCTGACAAAAAAAGGAAACAGTGATATCGGAAGTGGTTTCAATGACGACCCATTGTGGCTCATTGCCGGAACTTCCGCTTATATCCGCGAGACCGGCGACTACAGCATTTTGGATGAAATGGTTCCTTATGACAATGATATGTCCGTTGCTACGACATTATTCGAACATTTGACCCGTTCGTTTGATTATATTGTAAATCACAAAGGTCCACACAATCTTCCATTGATCGGACGTGCCGACTGGAATGACTGTCTGAACTTAAACTGCTTCTCCAAAGAACCCGGCGAATCGTTCCAGACCTTTGGTCCAAGCGATGGTCCGGTAGCCGAATCCGTATTTATCGCCGGTATGTTCGTAAAATACGGGAAAGAATATGCCGATCTCTGCGAGGCTCTTGGTAAAAATGACGAAGCAGACCGCGCAAAGAAAGAGATTGCCGATATGACCGCTGCCATCGAAAAAGACGGCTGGGATGGCGAATGGTTCATCCGCGCTTACGATGCTGCCGGAGAAAAAGTTGGTTCCAAAGAATGTGAAGAGGGCCAGATTTACATCGAGCCACAGGGATTCTGTGTTCTTGCCGGTGTCGGTGTGGAAAATGGCATGGCAGAAAAAGCGCTGGATTCCGTAAAAGAAAAACTGGATACCAAATACGGTATCGTCCTTTTACAGCCGGCTTATACCAAATATTATCTGAACCTTGGTGAGATTTCTTCTTATCCACCGGGATACAAAGAAAATGCCGGTATTTTCTGTCACAACAACCCTTGGATCTCTGCCGCAGAGACACAGATCGGACGAGGCACACGTGCTTTTGAGATCTATCAGAAAACATGTCCTGCTTACTTAGAGGACATCAGCGAGATCCATCGTACCGAACCTTATGTTTATTCCCAGATGATTGCCGGAAAAGATGCGAAATTCTTTGGTGAAGCAAAGAACAGCTGGCTGACCGGAACCGCTGCCTGGACATTTATGAATGTATCCCAGTATATTCTCGGTGTACAGCCTACCTTAAACGGTCTTTCGATCAACCCTTGTGTACCGGCAGACTTTGGTGGATTTAATATTACACGTAAATTCCGCGATGTTACCTACCAGATAAAAGTAGAAAATCCGAACAATGTAGAAAAAGGAGTAAAGGAACTGATCGTCGACGGTGTTTCCTATCCGAACACGACTGTTATCCCTTACGATGCAGCCAAAAAGGCTGTTGATGTCACTGTTATCATGGGGTAATTCCCTTATGATATAGAAGTTTTTTCATAATTTTTTTAATACCTTTCTAAGTCAGATACCCCGTTGCAAACAACGGGGTGTTTGACCCTCGCGGCAGTCACCAAATGCGGACAAGTCCGCGCTTGGCTCGTTGCTTCGCGGGAACAAAAATGGGATTGCTTTTACAGCAGTCCTGTTTTTAATCGTAATGTAATTTCTCCGGTTTGAAGCACTCTCTTGCCCGTCGATCCGTCGGCTTCCTTCATCTGCACGATCAAGCCGCCGTTATCATCGATGTCAAGCGCCGTCGCTTCTTTCCACTCTCCATTTTCCTGAAGCCGCACCTGCTGCCCGATCACCATCGATCTCTCCCGGTATTCTTTGATAAATTCCCGCGATTCCAACGTATCATAGATTTCCCAGAACGCATTCAAAATCGCCGCTACCAGCTGGTTTCTCGGAATATGTTCTCCATTTTTTTCCAACGATCCGGCGCGATCCCGGATTTCTTCCGGAAAATCCTCGGTACGATAATTGATGCCGATTCCGACAATCACCGAATCAATCTTTCCCATCTCAAAATTCGAAATCGCTTCGGTCAGAATCCCACAGATCTTTCTGCCATCGAGATAAATGTCATTGACCCATTTGATCTGGGTTTCCTTGTGAAGCACCTCTTTAATGCCACGACAAACCGCAACCGAAGCTGCCGTCGTAAGCAGCATGGCATCATTTCCATCAAACGACGGATGCACAAGGATGCTCATATAAATTCCGGTTTTTTTGGCGAGTAAAAATTCCGGCCAAGGCGGCCTTTCCCACCCGTCTGTTCTTCCGCAAGAATAGTCAGTCCATGTGGTGCTCCGTCGATCACACGCCGCTTACATTCTGTATTTGTAGAATCCAGTATCTTATACACTTCCAGCGGATAGCCGGATGCCCGTTCATTTAAGTATAAGGAAATCCCCTCTTCATTTAACAGGTCATTTGTCTGCGGAAGACAATATCCACGGTTATTCACCGCCTCAATCTCGTAGCCCTCCTCGCGGAGAGCCTTGATCGCCTTCCAGATGGAAGTCCTCGAAACCTGTAATCGGGATGCCAGTTCTTCCCCGGAAATGTGTTCTTCTCTATTTGCCTCAAGAATGGCAAGCACTTCCGCCTTCACACTCATCGCCGCTCACCTCTTTTTCCTTTCGGATAATGTCATATTCCTGCAATGTACATTCCGTCTGCAATGTGATCCGCTGTCCCGGATGCGGACAGCTGTCTACATTTTCGCCTTTTTCATCCTGCATCGAAAGCACTTTTGTCACAATATTTTCGCCGGTCGGCTTCATGATCTCCACTTCGTCACCGACACAGAATTTGTTTTTCTGCTCAAAGACACCTCTGCCGTCCTCCAGACTTTCATGGATCGTGCCCAGATACTCATAGCCTTTGACATACGTGTTATTGTCGTAAATCTGGCTGTCATGTGTCGTCGGTCCGAAGAAAAATCCGGTCGTAAACTGACGATACGTACATTTGGCAATCTCTTTTTTATAATACGGAATGTTGTCGATATATTTTTGCGGATCTTCAAAATAATCATCAATTGCCTGTCGGTACGTCCGTGAAACGACTGCCACATAAAGCGCCGTCTTCATACGTCCCTCAATCTTAAAACTGTCAATTCCCGCGTTTACCAGTTCCGGAATATGCTCGATCATGCAAAGATCTTTGGAATTGAAAATATAAGTTCCCCGCTCGTTTTCCTCTACCGGCAGAAATTCTCCCGGACGTTTTTCTTCCATAATATAATATTTCCAACGGCATGGGTGCGTGCAAGCCCCGAGGTTTGCATCTCTTCCGGTAAAATAATGGCTGAGAAGGCATCTTCCCGAATACGAGATGCACATTGCGCCATGCACAAACGTTTCAATTTCAAAATCATCCGGGATATTTTTCCGAATATCCCCAATTTCTTCCAATGACAATTCCCTGGCTGTCACGACACGCGTCGCTCCCTGCTCTTTCCAGAAACGGAATGTCATATAATTCACGTTATTGCTCTGTGTACTGATATGAATATCAATCTCCGGGCACACTTCCTTTGCGATCGTAAACACACCCGGATCGGAAATGATTAAGGCATCCGGACGAATCTCTTTTAATTCGTGAAAATAAGCACGTACCCCTTCCAGATCACGATTATGAGCGGTAATATTCGCAGTAACGTATACTTTTTTCCCGCGCTCGTGAGCATAGGCAATTCCTTTTTTCATATCTTCTGCAGAAAAGTTTTTTGCTTTCGCACGCAGACCGTACATTTCCCCGCCGATATAAACAGCATCAGCTCCGTATTCTACAGCTGTCTTAAGCACTTCCAGACTGTTTGCCGGTGCCAGAACTTCCGGTTTATTTCTCATTTTCATCGTCCTCCATTCTTGTACTGATCGTCATGCCATCGCCTTCGGACAGGCAGATGGTCTCTAATTTATCATGATGCATCAACGTATATAAATATTCCCGCATTCTCGCATGAATCGTGCGGTCACGGCGGGTGACAGCAAAGCGGGATTCCAATACATCCCGGTCATGCAGCACATTGTCCGAGATCAATACTCCTCCCGGCTCCAGCAATGTGATCACATTCGGAAGAAAATTCAGATACTGCCCCTTGGCGGCATCCATAAAGATAAAATCATACGTTTTTCCTTCTTCACATAACTGCTGCAGCACATCGACCGCATCGCCTTCTAACAATTCGATCTGACCGGTCTCGTCATATTTTCCCAGATTTTTCCTCGCCTCGACGAGACGCATTTCTACTTTTTCTATCGTTGTAATTTTTGATGTCTCCGGCAGACAATGCCGCATAAACAGAGCCGAGTACCCGATCGCCGTTCCCACTTCCAGCACTCTTGCCGGCTTTTTCGTCTTTAAAAGATACCGCAGAACATCGCGTGTGGCACGACGAATAATAGGCACCTCAGTACGAAGTGCCTCTTTTTCCAACGCATTCAAATACTCCAGATAATCCGGTCGAAGTGAATCAAAATACACTTCTACTCTCTGTTCATCCATCATTTTACTTCCTTTACGATCTCGTCTAAAATCTCATCATACGTCATACTCGTATTCAGTGTATACGTTTTTGCCTGAACGATACTCTTTTTTCCCATAGACAATTTCAGGCGTATATAGAAGGAATAGGCATTTGCCACAAGTCCTTCCGATTCCAGATTTTTGGACACCGTGAAAAGGTCGTCCGACTCTGCCACCACAAAACTCTTGTCATGACCGGGCGGCGCCTCTGCAATCACGTCTCCAAATACTTCATTGGCAAAAGAATAGGTGCCGCGGCAGGCATTGACTGCCACAAACAAAACGATACTGTACAAAACAAGATTCAGTACAAAGATCAGGATTCCACGGATCAAAAACAATGCCGTCGTTCCTCTGCGTTCCGATTTTTCCGTCATACTGCCGCGCCTCCTTTCTTTCGCTGTCTATCGCATTCCCAAGTGGGATATTTCCAATTTTTACCTCTTATTATACTTCCATAATGATCGGAAGAATCATCGGATTTCTCTTCGTCTTTTTCCAAAGGAAATCATTGAGGGAATCTTTGATCTCGGATTTGATCTTGCCCCAATCCGTAATTCCGCGGTCAAACAGACGCTCCAGCGCAATATTTACAATTTCCAGACATTCGTCCATCAGATTTTCTGCCTCACGCACATAGACGAATCCGCGCGAAACGATATCCGGTCCGGCAAGAACCTGTCCGGAACCATGCTCCATCGTCAATACCACAACAAGCAGTCCGTTTTCTGACAAATGCTGGCGGTCGCGAAGTACGATATTTCCGACGTCGCCGACACCAAGTCCGTCTACCATGATCCCCTGTGCCTGCACTTCGCCGACGATCTTCGCACTGTCTTCTTTTAATTCCAGAACATTTCCGGATTTCATGATAACGACATTTTCCTTCGGAATGCCCATCTCCTGCGCCAGTTCTCCGTGGCGTAACAGATGACGGTATTCTCCATGAACCGGAATCGCAAATTTCGGACGTACCAGCGAATAGATCAATTTCAATTCTTCCTGGCATGCATGTCCGGATACGTGCGCATCCTGAAAAATAACTTTTGCGCCCTTCATGGACAATTCATTGATTACCTTCGATACACTCTTTTCGTTACCCGGGATCGGATTCGAACTAAAGATAACCGTATCTCCCGGTTTGATCGTAACTTTGCGATGGATGGAAGCCGCGATACGGGACAATGCTGCCATCGCCTCTCCCTGACTTCCGGTCGTCACAAGTACGATCTGGTCATCGGAATAATTTTTCATCTCTTCAATGCTGATGATAATGTTGTCCGGTGCCTGTATATAGCCAAGTTCTACTGCCGTATTGATAATATTTACCATGCTTCGTCCTTCGACGATAACTTTACGGCCATGTTTTCTTGCAGAGTTGATGATCTGCTGTACACGGTCTACATTCGAAGCAAACGTAGCCACGATAATACGGCTCTTTTCATTTTCATCAAAAATCGTGTCAAACGTCTTTCCAACCGTTCTCTCGGACATCGTAAAGCCCGGTTTTAATACATTGGTGCTGTCTGCCATCAACGCAAGCACACCTTTTTTGCCAAGTTCACCAAAGCGGGCAAGGTCAATGCTGTCACCGTAAACCGGCGTATAATCCACTTTGAAATCTCCGGTGTGTACAATTACACCAGCCGGTGTGTAGATAGCAAGAGCGGCGGAATCCGCGATACTATGGTTTGTACGGATAAATTCAATACGGAAATCTCCGAGATTGATATACTGTCCATAGGATACTACTTTTCTTCTCGTCACACCCATAAGGTTGTGTTCTTTTAATTTATTTTCAATGATCGCCATCGTCAGGTTTGTTGCATAGATCGGAACATTTAACTCTTTCAAAACATATGGTAATGCACCGATGTGGTCTTCATGTCCATGTGTGATAACAAATCCTTTTACTTTATCTCTGTTGTCCTGCAGATATGTGATATCCGGAATTACCAGATCGACTCCTAACATATCGTCTTCCGGGAATGCCAGTCCGCAATCCACTACAATAATACTTTCTTCTGTCTCAAAAGCCGTAATATTCATACCAATCTGTTCCAAACCACCCAAAGGTACGATACGTACTCTCTCATTTCCTGTTTTTACTTTTTTACTCAAAATTACACCTCTCTGTTCTCTTTATGATAATTCAACATCTTCCAATAACTCTTCGAAATATTTTGATATAATGCGCAGTTCTTCCTCGTCTTCTACAATATCATACAGTACGCTGTCATTTTCTTCTTCTACTGCGCGCAAGATCAATGAAATCTCTTCGTCATCTGCTTCTTCGTTTTCTTCCTGTGCCGGATCCACATTGGATACGAGCAAATATTGTCTTCCGGCGATATCCGCTTTTTCCCACACAAAAAAAGCATCCTCACTGCCATCCTCAGCGGTGAGCATAATTGTACCATCGTTTGCCATGGTTTCCTCCTTTTTACTTTTGTAAAGAATCCAAATATCCTTGCAAAATAAACGTTGCGGCAATCTTATCTACGTATTGTTTGCGGTTTTCGCGGCGTACATTGCCCTCTTTCAGCACTTCCATCGCAGATACGGTTGACAACCTTTCATCCCAAAAGATCACTTCCAAACCGGTTCTCTTTTCCAGTTTTTCCTTGAATTCCTCTGTTTTCTGAACGCGCTCTCCTGACGTATTGTTCATATTTTTCGGCAGTCCAAGCACGATTTTTTCCACTTCATACTCTGCGATCAGCGCCTCAATTCTTGCCAGCGTCTGACGCAGTTTTGTCTCACTTTTTCTCTTTATCACTTCTACAGGCTGTGCCGTAAGCAGAAGTCCGTCACTGACAGCGACTCCTACCGTCACAGAACCATAGTCAAGTCCCATAATTCTCAATTCACTTATTTCCTTAAATTATTCTCGATATAATCTTCCAAAAACAGCTCGATGATCTCATCGCGCTCTGCACGCATAATCAGGCTGCGAGCTCCTTTATGACTGGTAATATAAGTCGGGTCTCCGCTCATCAGATACCCAACGATCTGATTTACCGGATTGTATCCTTTTTCTGTCAATGCTTCATATACGGAAGCGATGATCTCACGTACATCATAATCTTTTTCCAAGTCTACTTTAAATAATTGTGTGTTGCCATTCTCTTGCTGCATTCTCTCTTCTTACTCCTTTCAGACTCCCTTTGTTATCACCGTACTCATCAAAACATTACTTTTATTTTAATATATGTGTGGTAAAATCGCAACCCATTTTTTGAAATTTACAAAATATTTTCTTTCTCTGCCACAAATGTTACCATCTGATTTTCTTCATATTTTGTCGTTTCAGCCGGTACGCCAAACCGCACATAACGCTCATTATGCCCGGTAAGATAGGACGTTCCGTCAATTTTCTGGATTTCTTCAAAAAGCACGGTCACTTCTTTGCCGATGAAATACTGACGGTAATTTTGGTTCAACTGCTCGACATCCTGAATCAAGATTTCACTGCGGCGGTGCTTCTCCTGCGCATCCACCTGATCTTCCATCTTCGCCGCTCTCGTTCCGGTTCGCTCGCTGTAAGGAAAGACGTGGATATCCGCCAGTTCCGCTTCTTTTACGAAAGCTCTCGTCGTCTCAAAATCTTCGAGCGTCTCTCCCGGAAATCCCACAATGACATCGGTGGTGATCGCCGGGTGCTCGTAGAATCCGCGAATCTGCTCACATTTTTCCAAGTATTCTACAGCTGTATAATGCCGATTCATCCGTTTTAACGTAGTATCGCATCCACTCTGTAAGGATAAATGAAAATGTGGGCAAAATTTGGTTACTTTTTTCAATTCCTTCAAAAATTTGTCGCAGATAATACGTGGTTCCAGCGATCCTAAGCGGATTCGCTCGATTCCGTCAATCGTATCAATTTTTTTCATCAATTCAACCAATGGCTGTCCTTTTAGTTCCACAAACTGCTTGTAAGGGGAACGGTCTACCCCATAAGAGGACAAATGAATCCCAGTAAGCACCACTTCTTTAAATCCCTGCGCCGCATACTTTCTGACTTCTTCGATCACATCGTCTTCTTCACGGCTTTTCAACTGTCCGCCGCCACGCACATAAGGAATCAGACAATACGTACAGAACTGGTTGCAGCCATCCTGAATTTTGATGTATTTTCTCGTGCGCTCCTCGACCGGACTGCTCTCATGAACATTTTCCCGTGACCCCGCATCGTCATTTCCATTTTCTTCCACTTCCCATGACGGGCGGTGTTCTTTCACATAGTCTAAAACCTGCGAAGCGATCGAGGTTTTGTCACGATTGGCAAATACCACATCAATGGTGTCATCGTCTTCCAGCTGTGCTTTCCCGCTTTCCGCATAACACCCCGTCGCAACGACGATACTTTCCGGATTCAGACGTCTGGCACGGTGAAGCATCTGGCGAGATTTTCGGTCTGCAATATTGGTAACGGTGCAAGTGTTCACGATATAAACATCTGCCTTTTCTTTAAACGGAACAACCGTCACATGATTTGCTTCAAAATCCGCCTCCATCTTTTCCGTTTCATAAAAATTCACTTTACATCCCAGGGTCAAAAACGCCACTTTCATCGTCGTTGTTTTCCTCCATTCTACATTTTGCACAATTTTTTGATTAATTTTCTATACTTGTGGTTGATTTTTTCTATTGACATAATTTGCGCGACATAATACTATAATACATGAAGGAAGAAATTCCTTTCCAGAAAAAAAATTCAAAAAAGGAGGAACAAATTATGAAAACAGTAAAAATTTCTTTAAACTCCATTGACAAAGTAAAGGCATTTGTAAACGAAGTAACAAAGTTTGATGCTGAATTTGACTTGGTTTCCGGAAGATATGTGATCGACGCAAAATCCATCATGGGTATTTTCAGTCTTGACTTATCTAAGCCAATCGATTTGAACATCCATAGCGAAAATGACGTAGATGCGATCTTGGAGAAATTACAGCCATTTATCGTCTAATCAGACATCAAGTTACATCGTCTCGGTAATTTACCGAGACCGTCTATGGGGAACAAAAAGTACAATGTGGGGACTGTGCATCTTACGAGATACAGTCCTTTTTTCTTGCCCTTTTTTCCTCTTTTTTTAAATCTCCCACCCTATTTTTTATTCTTCCGAATCCGGTAAAACTTTAATAATCTCGCGTGTTTTCACCGCTGTCTCGAACATTTCATCAATTTTTTCCGAAAGATGTGTCTCGGATTTTTCGATGCGCTCCAGATCCGGTTTGGTAACCGGATGTTTCGCTACGAAAGTTGTGCAACAGTCTTCGTATGGCAGAATCGAAGTTTCAAATGTATTGATCTTTTCTGCAATATCGATGATATCCTGCTTATCAAAGGCAATGACCGGACGGAATACCGGCATCGTACAAACAGCATTTGTCGCTACCAGGCTCTGCATCGTCTGGCTTGCCACCTGACCTACACTTTCACCGGTGATCAATGACAGACATCCCGTCTCTTTTCCGATATATTCTGCAATTTTCATCATATAACGGCGCATAATGATCGTCAATTCATCATGCGGACATTTGTCATAAATATACATCTGAATATCCGTAAAGTTTACCACATGAAGCGTGATCTCTCCCGCATATTCGCTGACTAATTTTGCCAGATCAACTACTTTTTGTTTTGCACGCTCACTTGTGTATGGCGGTGCATGAAAATACACGGCTTCAATCTTGACACCACGTTTTGCCATCATATAGCCGGCTACCGGGCTGTCAATTCCTCCGGAAAGAAGGAGCATCGATTTGCCGCTGGTTCCTACCGGCATTCCGCCCGGCCCCTTAATACTGCTCACATACACATACGCGCGGTGGCGGATCTCTACGTTGACAGAGACTTCCGGATGATGCACATCCACCGACGCATTTGGCATGTGGTCAAGGATATATTCTCCCGCCGCACGGCAGATCTCCGGACTTGTCATTGCATAGCTTTTGTCACTTCTTTTTGCAAAAACTTTAAACGTAAACGGTTTGTCCCCGATCTCTTCTTTCATGTGTTCCAGAAGTTCTTTGCAGACTGTCTCAAACGTCTTATCTTCCACGAGAACAACCGGGCAGATATGAGCGATACCAAAACATTTCGTTAAATTTTCAATGACTTCGTCGAAATCAAACTCGCTTTTGGCCTCCACATAGATGCGTCCGTTTTCTTTTTCTACTAAAAACTCGCCTTCGCAGCGTGCCAGTTTTTCAATCACGCGGTCGCGCAGGGCATCCTCAAAAATGTAACGGTTTTTTCCTTTAATTCCAATCTCGGAATATTTGATCAAAAATGCTTTTACCATGATTACCTCTTTTCTTATCTTCTAACATAACGCCGTAAAACCGGCAATAATTCTTTTAACTGTTCCACTGTATAATCTAATTCTTCAATTGTAGTATAAACTGAAAAACTAAATCGTATCGTTGATTCCAATAACTTGTCCGGCACGCCAATCGCCTGCAGTGTCGAGCTGATCCCCGGATGATTGGAGGAGCAGGCGGAGCCGGAAGACACATAAACACCGCGGTCTTCGAGGGCATGAAGCAATACTTCACTTCCTACCCCTTCAAAGCTTGCACTGACGACATGCGGCGCACACTCACGCAATTCCGGTGTAACCGCGTGAACGGTAACTTTGTCAATCTCTTCCAGTTTTTGGATAAGATGCGCTTTGCATTCATACATCTGCGATACTTTCGCAAGATGATCTTCGTACATCTTCTTTGCCGCCAGTCCCAGTCCGGCGATTCCCGGCACATTCTGGGTTCCGGAACGCCGTCCGTTCTGCTGGCCGCCCCCGTGAATGATCGGATGCATTTTTACGCCATCTGCCACATATAAAAATCCGGTTCCTTTTGGTCCGTGGATCTTATGTCCGCTGACCGAAAGAAGATCAATCTTTAATTTTGCCGGTGCGATCTTCCTCTTGCCATATGCCTGAATCGCATCCACATGATAGAGAATAGCCGGATCATATTCTTTTATCGTCTTTCCGATTCCCTCGATATCGAGAACGGAACCGATCTCATTGTTTACCATCATCGTCGAAACCAGGATCGTATCGGGACGAAGTGCTGCCTTCAGATCCTCCAATGAGATATGTCCCATCGAATCTACCGGAAGATAGGTTACTTCAAATCCAAATTGCTGCTCCAGATACAGACACGGTTCATACACCGCCGCATGTTCAAAGCAGGTGGTAATAATATGCTTTCCGCGGCGTTTGTTGGCAAGTGCGGTTCCGATCAATGCCTGATTATTACTCTCCGTCCCGCCGGAAGTAAATATAATATTTTTTCGTTTACATTTTAACGTGGCTGCAATCGCGTCTGCCGCTTCGCGGATATACTTTTCCGCCTCTACACCTTTTCCATGCAGGGAGGACGGATTTCCGTAATCCTCGCACATCACTTTGGTCACTAACTCTGCCACTTCCGGAAATGCTTTCGTCGTAGCTGCATTGTCTAAATATGCTTCCATTTTTTATTTCCTCACTTATTTTCTTCCATGCGAAACATTATCACTGACAACAATGCCAGTCCTGCCGTCTCGGTACGTAAAATCCGTTTCCCAAGGGAAATCGGCTCAATCCCCTGCTGCATCGCACGCTCGACTTCTCCTCGTTCAAACCCGCCTTCCGGTCCGATAAAAATGCCAATCTCCGCAGCTTCCGTAATATTTTCCAAAACCTGTTTGGTCGCTTCCATGTCATCAAAAAGTTCGTATGGTATTACATTTTTTTCCAGTTCCCCTGCCATTTTCAAGGCTTTCCCAAAATCTACCACTTCATGAACTTCCGGGATAATCCCTCTTCCGCTCTGTTTCGCCGCCGCCTCAGCAATCGCCTGCCAGCGGCTCACTTTTTTTTCCGCTTTCTTTTCATCCAGTTTTACGACCGCGCGTTTTGTCCGCACCGGCACAATCTCATAAGCACCGAGTTCTACCGCTTTTTGTATGATCCATTCCATCTTATCGGCTTTGGGGAGTGCCTGAAACAAGATTAGTTTTGACGGCAGTTCCGTCTGCACCGGCCGTTCCTCTTCAATCACAAGCTCGACGCTCTCCGGCTGAAAGGAGTCGATGGCACAAAGATAATCCACGCCACGCCCCGCCGATATGACAAGTTTTTCGCCTTCTTTCATACGCAGTACATTGGCAATGTGATTCACATCATCCCCTGTAATCTGTGCATGTCCATCCCAAATCTGCTCAAGTGGCACAAAAAAATGATACACGTTATTTCCTCCATTTTTACCGCAAAGAGCACAAGCATTGTACATGCCTGTGCTCATAACTCTTCATGAAAATAATGGTTGTCTTTACAGAAAGAAACCTTATCCCAAAAGTCCGTATTTGTTATACAGTGACGTTCCGGAATTCAATGTCAGCTGATTGGATGCCAGCTGGTAAAATCCATTTGCTTTCGCCGATAACCGGGAAGCATATCCGGATGCTCCACTGAGAAAGTTCTTGATATCGCTTGTCGAAGCTTCTTTGAACTTCTTTTCATCAATGGTAAGGGTCTGATCGTCTTCCATCGTAATGCCGATCTTATTCCACTGTGCTTCGTGAGCTTTCGTATCATTTACCATCCATGTCCGGCTCTGTGAAATGCTCACAAGGTCACTCTTTCCGGTCTGTTTTGCCAGGGCATTGTAAGTATTTACCAAATCCTTCACTTTACTGTAAACGGCATCGCCGGATGTCTTATCATAATCTAGCGCCGTCACGGCATCTGCTGCTTTTTTCATCTGATTCGCTTCGCTTTTGATGCTTGACAATGCTTCATCGCTTGTCGAAGTCTTCAATTTACTGATCTTATCATTGATCGTATTCAAATAATCTTCGGATGAACTGTTCTTACCGGAACTGCTCGTCTTATCTGTCGAAGATGTCTGCTTTGCATAATACGATTTCAACATCTTTGTGTAGACGCCGCTCCGCATCAGACTAAGATCTCCAAAATTGGAAGCAGATAAAAAACTGCCCGCAGAAATACTTGACTTCGAACCAAATAATGTATTTGCTATCATCGAATTCATACTAATATTCATATTGATCGACTCCTTTCGATTGCATACATCGTTCCTTCTATACCTATTATCGTCTATTATAACAGATATGTAAAGTCTTTTCCATATATTTTTTTCATTCCGTGAACAATGGCTTCGCGTTCACTGTAATGATGTTTCACTCCGTTGATTTCCTGGTATTCCTCGTGGCCTTTTCCAAGGAGCACGATCATATCGCCTTTTTCGGCATGTTCCAGGGCATACGCCACGGCTTCTTCACGATCCGGGATCACGACATAATTGCCATCACTTTTTGCCATTCCGACTTTGATGTCCTCGATAATATCCATCACGTCTTCGCGGCGTGGATTGTCACTTGTGATAACAGCAAGCTCACACATTTTTCCGATGACTTCACCCATCTCGTAGCGGCCTACTTTGCTTCGGTTTCCACCGCATCCAAACACAGCGATAATACGGTTTGGTTTGTATTCTCTAAGTGTAGAAAGCACACTTTCCGAACTTACCCCATTGTGGGCAAAATCGATCAATACAGAAAATTCATCCGATACCGGCATCGCCTCTACACGACCGCGCACTTTGACATGCTCAAGGGCATGCAGGATCACTTCTTTTGGCATGTTCATTGCCACTCCCGTGCAGGCAGCACACAGCGCATTGTAAATGTTAAAGCGGCCCGGAAGTCCGACTATGACATCACCTTCCAGAAGTCCTGACGCATGGAATTTCATGGACAGATCCCCGCCCTGCGTCACGTGTTCAATATCATTTCCTTTGACATCCGCTTCTTTCTCGACACCAAAGGTAAGAAGTTTACATGTTGCATTTTTAATAATATCTTCATAATGCGGATCATCTTTATTGATAATTCCGACTTTGCAATGTTCAAACAATTTTGCCTTACAGGAGAGATATTCTGCGAAATCTTTGTGCTCGCCCGGTCCGATGTGGTCGGGAGAAATGTTGGTAAATACGCCGTAATCAAATTCAATACCGGCGACACGGTCCATCTTGATTCCCTGCGATGAAACCTCCATTACCATGTATTCACAGCCATTCTCTACCATCATGGCAAACAACTTCTGGAGTTCATAGGATTCCGGTGTCGTGTTCTCCGTCACAATTGCTTTTCCCTTCATAAAAGCACCAATTGTTCCGATAATTCCGACCGTTTTTCCGGATTTTTCAATGATATCACGAACCATCGTTTCCGTCGTCGATTTTCCTTTGGTTCCGGTAATTCCGACCGTGATCATTTTCTTCGCCGGATAGCCGAAATACGCTGCCGACATCAAGCTCAATGCTTCTCTTCCATTTTTCACCAAAACGACCGTGACATCTTTATCTGCCACTTCCACACGCTTTTCTACAACGACAACGCCTGCTCCCTGCGCAACCGCGCTGTCGATAAATTTGTGTCCATCCACAACCGTACCTTCAATGGCAACAAACATCACATCTTTTTTCACTTTTCGTGAATCGTACGCGATATCTGCCACCTCTTTGTCAAGTGACCCTTGAAGCACTTCGTAATTTACCTCTGCAAGAACCTGTTCCAGTTTCATAATCTGCCTCCTGTCTGGCACGCCCGTGCCGCTCTGACTGCCTTATGCGAAAAACCGATTGTTCAATATACGGTCTTTTAAGAATTTATATGCCCGCTTTGACAATTTTCTCCGCATCTGGCGTTTCACTTTTGCCCGATTGATATGTTTCTTCGTCATTTTCGCCTGTGCTTTCGTACACGTAGCAGAAAATGTCATAATCCGTTCTGCGTGCTTATCGCGGCTCCACTTCTTCCAAAGCGGCTGCTGTACAAAATCCGCTTCGGTCGTGTTTGGATTGGCGGTATATAAAAAGCGTTTCATATACCCACGCATCACCTGTGACAGCTGTTCTCTTCCCGATTTGTTTTTCTTATTATAAATGGAATCGCTTGTGTCCTTTTCTCCGCGTTTGTAACGGTTCAGCAAAAAGTCCACATCCATTCCATGGATTGCTCCGACATATCTGGCATAATTTTCAGAAGTTACGCCAGCACTCTCGCCCCATTGGAAGCGGTATGTGTAAATGTCAGAATGATACGGATCGATGGCTATTTTGGATGCCAGTTTTTCCAAATAAAAGGAACTCTGCAGTTTGCTCCCATAAGTTTTGGCAATTTTTAACAATCTGTAAAACTGTTTTCGATTGCGAAATGTCTTCGGCCGCTTTGTCAATATGCGCTGCATACTTTTATATGACATGTTGGCAAATTCGGAACGGTTTGTCGCGATGATCATCGGAACACGATGATATCCGCCGTACTCCAGGCAATCAAATCCATCTTTTGGTATAACCGTTCCATCACGGAAACATTGTGGAAAATTCGTCAAACGAAGTCCGGAACTTCCTGCCATCTTCTTAATCTCTTTATCGCTGAGCGAATACAATAGTTTTTTCTTCTTTTTCGCAGACATCCGTTTTACATAGCGGAGTGCTCGTTTTTTCTTTGAAAATCGTCCACGGCGAACGAGAATTTTCGCCAATTTCTCATCGGTCCATTTTCTTCCTTCCTGCTTACTGCAGGTCGTCATTCCACCGCTGAAACTCACTACCTTATGAAATAATCCCGTCATGATCGGGGATATCATTGCATTCAAACTGTCTCGGGCACCTGCCGAAAATCCGGAAAGTGTCACATTTCCGGCGTCTCCGCCAAAGAAGCCGATGTTGTCACGCACCCATTCGAGCGCCAGTTTGATATCTAACATCGCGAAATTTCCGCTGTCTGTATATTTATTTCCGGTCTTCAAAGCCTTGGACTGAAGCCAGCCAAATGCACCCTGCCGAAACTCAACCGAAACAACGATCACGTCCGTTTCGTCTACAAATGTAGAAAAGTTCATATTCGGCGTTCCTCCGACGTTTCCACCGCCGTGCAGAAATACCATGACCGGAACTGCCTTTGAAAGATTTTTCGGACGATATACATTTAAAAACAGGGCATTGTCTCCCTTTGCCTTTCTGGCTTTTGTGCATTTTTTTATGCCCTGCCAGGACGAAACTGCCGTCGGTGCGCTCCAGCGTTTTGCCGCTCCATACGGGATTCCCATATAACGAAATGCTTTTTTTCCCTGCACTCCGACGATCTCTCCCGCATTTAATTTAACATATTTTGAACTTTCAAGGTTGACTACAGGCGTAGGCGCCGGTGTCAAACTGCTTCCGGTTACTGCGGACGGGCTTACCGCCGCACCGCTCACAGCTCCGCCGCTGACACCTGCCCCGCTGACTGCCTGTGCTTTCCTGTCAGAATTTTCTCCGGCTGCTTTCGGATGACCTGTCATTCCCCATACAAATATAGCCGCCAGTAACATCATCACCCCAGACCATGCAAAAATTCTTTTATTCATCGTATCTTTTCCTCATTCATTTTTTATCAAAACAATTTCCGTTTTTTAATCCAATAATCCAAGTTTTTCAATCGCATGTGCGATTCCATCTTTCATCACACCATCCGTCACCAATGTCACCTTATCAAATAAAATAGGATTTCCGCTTCCCATCGCAACGGACGTATTGACGCAGGCAAGCATCGAAACATCATTTGCGCTGTCGCCAAAACCAATCGTATCTTCCTTGTCGATCAAAAGCATTTCACACACTTTTTCAATGCCTGTCGCTTTGGAAATTCCTTTCGGAACCACCTCGTAAAACGTCGGGTCGCGTTCGATAAAATCAAACTGCGTCTCGTATTTTTTGCGAAAAGCTGCCATATCCGACGATTCATCAAACCACAATGCCATCTTATCAAAGGAAAATTCTTCATCCCAGTAACATTGCGTACGCGCAGTAAAACTTCCGTTTTCTGTAAATATGGAAACCACTTTCGGCATCCAGTAATCGCGGCGGAATGCCGAACAGTCCTTTCCTTCCAGCACGCCGTCAATATGATATTTTTCCAGATCTTTTATGATCTCTTTTTGCAGTTCCATCGGCAGTGTATGATGATACACTTCTTTGCCTTCCATCTCAATATAGGTTCCACAGCCCCCGATCAATCCATCAAATCCCAGTTCCACGACATTTTGTGGAATGATCGCCAGACAGCGCCCCGAGCAGATAAAAAACAGATGCCCCTTCTCTTTCGCCGCAGCCAGTGCCTTTTTCGCACTTTCCGGCACAACATCCGTTTCTTCGTCTATCAAGGTCCCATCAATGTCAAAAAATAAGATTTTCTGTTTCATCGTCTGTTAGTTCCTTTCTTCTATATCCTGATATTCTTTGTGCTTTCCGACAAATTTATACGCAGGACGAATGATCTTTCCATCGTTGACACGTTCTTCCAATCGATGCGCGCACCAGCCGGAAATACGTGAAATAGCAAAAATCGGTGTGAACAATTCTCTCGGAATTCCAAGCATAGTATATACAAATCCACTGTAAAAGTCAACATTGGCGCAGACCGGTTTGTAAAGATGACGTTTCTTCATCAAAAGTCTGGCTGCCACTTTTTCTACCGTCTCATATAATTTAAACTCATCACGAAGTCCTTTGACCTCGGAAAGTTTTTTCGCATATTTTTTAAGCACGACCTCTCGCGGATCGGATTCGGTGTATACCGCATGTCCCATTCCATAGATCAGTCCGCTGCCATCGAATGCTTTTTTATCAAGAATCTTTGCCAGATACTCGGTGATCGCTGCCTTATCTTTCCAGTCCGGACAATGCTCTTTGATATCATCGAACATCTGCAGCACTTTCAGATTGGCTCCTCCGTGACGAGGCCCCTTCAAAGAACCGATTGACGCAGATATCGCCGAATACGTATCGGTTCCGGAAGATGTCACGACATGATTCGTAAAGGTCGAGTTATTACCACCACCGTGCTCGGCATGAAGTACCAGTGCCACATCGAGAACTTTCGCCTCTAACGGTGTAAATTTTCCGTCCGGACGGATCATCTGCAGAATATTTTCTGCCGTCGACATCGACTTGTCCGGCGTACGGATGACAAGGGCATCATCAAATTTAAAATGCCGGTAGGAATGATACGCATATACGGAAATAATTGGCAATTTACTGATAAGCTGCAAGGACTGGCGCAGTACATTCGGCACGGAAATATCATCCGGGTTTTCATCATATGAATACAAAGTCAGCACACTTTTCTGCAAAGCATTCATCAGGTTTTCACTCGGTGCCTTCATAATGACATCGCGGACAAAATGAGCGGACAATTCCTGAAGACTTGATAATATATTTTTAAAGCTCTCAAACTGCTCCGGTGTCGGCAGTTCCCCAAAAAGGAGCAGATAGGTTGTCTCTTCAAATGCATATCGTTTATTCTGGTAACTTTTTATAAGATCTTCCACATCATATCCCTGATAGTAAAGTTTTCCCGGTCCCGGAACTTTATTGCCGTCCTCGTCGTACTGATACGAAACGACATCCGCGATCTCGGTCAGTCCGGTCAATACCCCTTTTCCATTGGAATCACGAAGTCCACGTTTGACATCGTAATCCTCATACAAATGCTGACTGATCTTACCGGATAACATACAATAATTTACCAGATCATCAAATTGTGTATTTAAGTCCCCATCTAACTGCATCATTGATTTATTGTCCATTTCTGCGCCTCCTTTTGGTATGTTACATTTCTTCGTCATCCTAAGACGTGTAAAAGCGTACAAGTCACTTAAAAATGCGACCGTACGCTTTTGGATTATAACATATTTATGAGGAAATTGCAAACTACATCTACTCATTTCCTTTTTCATGCTTTCCGCGGATCGAATATACTACCCAGTCGGCAATATTTGTTGCATGATCCCCGATCCTCTCAAGATATTTGGCGATCATCAGGATGTCTGTCGCCTTCTCACCCACTTCGGTATTTTTGTTAATGAGATTGATAATCTGCGTCTTTATGCTGTCGAAGCAGTCATCCACCTGATCGTCCATGTAAATAACTTTCGTTGCCAGTTCATCGTCTTTATTTACGAATGCACCGATGCTCTTTTCTACCATCTGCATCGTGATTGCTGACATTTCCTGAATCGGAGCAAGGTCAATTGTTCCACCCACTTCCGCCATAGATACTGTGATCTCGGCGATGTCTGCTGCCTGATCCCCAATTCTTTCCATATCCGTAATCATTTTAAGTGCGGAACTGATCAAACGAAGATCGCGCGCTACCGGCTGCTGCTGAAGCAGAAGCTTCATGCAGATACTTTCGATATCGCGTTCTTTGTGATCAATCTCAAGATCAAATGTGATCGTCTCTTTCGCCGTCTTCAGATCTTTGTTTAAAAGGGCATCTACCGCCATCTCAATTGCACGGCAGATCAGGCTTCCCATCTCGATCATTTCATCATTTAACGTCTCTAACTGTCGGTCAAATCGGTTTCTCATATCATCCAAACCTCCCTGTGATATAATCTTCTGTTCTTTGGTCTTTTGGCATGGAAAAGAGCTGCTCTGTCTTTCCGCTTTCTATGATCTCTCCTAAAAGGAAAAATACGGTGCGGTCTGAAATACGAGTCGCCTGCTGCATATTATGCGTTACCATGACGATCGTATATTTGTCTTTTAATTCAATCGCAAGATCCTCAATCTTTGACGTAGAAATCGGATCCAGCGCCGATGTCGGCTCATCCATCAAGATAACTTCCGGATCTACGGCAAGAGCTCTTGCGATGCAGAGACGCTGCTGCTGTCCACCAGAAAGTCCAAGCGCACTCTTTTTCAAGCGGTCTTTGAGTTCGTCCCAGATCGCCGCCTGACGAAGGGATGTCTCCACGATTTCATCCAGTTTCGTCTTGCTTCGGATTCCATGCGTACGCGGTCCATATGCGATATTATCATATACACTCATCGGGAATGGGTTCGGTTTCTGAAATACCATACCCACTCTTTTCCTCAGAACATTGATGTCCATATTTCCATATATATCTTCCTGATCCAGTCGCACACTTCCGGTGATCCGGCATCCCTCAACCAAGTCATTCATACGGTTTAAACATTTCAAAAATGTCGATTTTCCACATCCGCTCGGCCCGATAAATGCGGTAATTTCATGCTCTGGGATATCAAGTGCGATTTCTTTTAATGCATGAAAATCCTGATAATATAGATCAAGATGATCAATTTCAAATTTATTCATTGTCTTCTCTCCTAATACTTATTTATTTTCTTTGCCACAAATGTGGATCCTAAGTTAATCAACATTACGATAACAAGCAATACTACAGCTGTAGCATACGCCTGATCCATATACAATCCTTCACTGGAAAGTGAATACATGTGAACCGCCAGTGTTCGTGTCGATGAAAATATATTTTTCGGCATCTCTGCTACGGTTCCTGCAGTGTAGATTAACGCTGCAGTCTCTCCTACGATTCGTCCCATCGCCAGGATAATTCCGGAAGAAATTCCCGGTATCGCCGGTGGAAGAACGATGCGGAATACGGTTCTTAATTTTCCTGCCCCAAGTCCAAAACTTCCTTCTCGAAAAGAATCCGGCACTGCCAAAAGCGCCTCTTCAGTCGTTCGCATAATGACCGGCAGCACCATGATCGATAATGTCAAGGCTCCTGCTAACAACGACAATCCCATCTTACACGTTGTCACGAAAAACAACATACCAAACAATCCATAAACTATGGACGGGATTCCGGTCAATGTCTCTGCCGTAATACGAACCACTTCTACGATCTTATTGCCTTTTTTCGCGTATTCTACCATGTAAACAGCCGCGCCGATTCCAAATGGAATCGCAATCACAAGGGCAAGTATCGTCATCCATATCGTGTTGATCAGTGCCGGCAGCATCGACGCATTTTCGGTCGTATAATGCCAGACAAATAATTTTGGTGTCAGATTCGGAATTCCATTGATGAGGATATATCCAATCAAAAATCCCAGCGACACTACCGTAAATATTACGGAAATTGCGATCAGCACAAAGAATACGAAGGAAACCGGATGCTTTATGCTGCTTTTCAATTTTTGCGAGGCGGATTGAATATTGATATTTTCTCCTGCTTTCTGCATCATTTATTCCTCCGTTTCATCACTGAAAACAATAAGTTTATGATTAAAACAAAGACAAACAAAACCACGCCGGTAGCGATCAATGCTTCACGATGAAGATCCTGTGCATATCCCATCTCAATCGCGATATTTGTCGTCAATGTCCGGACTCCCTGCAAAATTCCCTTTGGCATACGTGGCTGGTTTCCTGCAATCATAATAACCGCCATCGTCTCACCGATCGCTCGTCCGATACCGAGGATCACACCTGCCATGATTCCGGATTTTGCTGCCGGTAATGTAGCAAAAAATACACTTCGTATCGGATCGGCTCCGAGTGCCAGAGAGCCTTCATAATAACTTTCCGGCACTGCCCGGATCGCGGATTCGGACACTCCGATGATCGTCGGAAGGATCATCAATCCTAAAAGAATCGATGCGGTCAAAATGCCGGTTCCATCTCCTACTGCATGAAGTGCGTCTGTCAACTCGCGAACCATCGGTACGATCACGACTAATCCAAAGAAACCATAAACAACAGAAGGAATGCCGGCAAGCAGATCAATCGCCTGCTTCAGATATGGATATATCTTCTTCGGGCAAAACTTTGCCATAAATACGGCGGTAAAGATTCCCACCGGCACTCCGATGATAATCGCTCCCACGGTAACGTAGATACTTCCTAATATCATCGGAAGAATTCCGTAAATATCATTGCCCGGTTTCCATTTCTCCCCGGCAAGGAATTTGAAAACTCCAATTTTTGCCATTCCCGGTATTCCGTTTGCAAAGAGAAATACACAAATCAGAATTACGGCTAAGATGGATACACATGCTGCCAGCAAAAATAAGATTTCCATTCCCTTTTCTTTCCACTGTTTCATACTAACTCTCCATTCCGGGGCAGATTATTTCACATCTGCCCAGCTTGTAATATCACCGGTATAAATACCTTTTACTGTATCTGTGCTGATGTCATCAACCGGGTTTGCTTTGTTTACTACAACTGCGATTCCGTCAAGCGCGATTGCCGTCGCTTTTACGCCCTGGGATGTCTCTGTGTCTTTCACTTCACGAGATGCCATACCGATATCGCAAATGCCGCTGATTGCCGATTCTACACCAGTAGTTGAGTCAGATGTCTGGATCTCAATTTCGGCATCCGGATTTACTGCCGTGTAAGCTTCTTTCAGTTTTTCCATAACCGGAGATACGGAAGAAGAACCTGCTACAACAACTTTTCCTTTTGGTTTGCTTCCTGCATAAGCACCGTTATCGGAGTTTTTGATGTAACCGTTTTTCTCGATAACGCTCTGACCGTCAGAACTCAGGATATAGTCGATAAAGTCTTGTGCCACATCGCTCAAACCGTCTTTTGTTACAATATTAAACGGACGGGAAATTTTGTATGTACCACTCTTGATATTGTCAACCGTTGCTTCATTTCCGTCGATTTTTACTGCTTTTACCGAATCATTCAAAGATCCGAGGGAAATATAACCGATGGCATATTCATTTCCTGCTACGGTGCTCATCATAACGGATGTGTTATTTGTTACACTGGCATCTTCGGTTGTGTTATCCACTTTATTGCCGTCCGCACCTTTTTCTTCGATACCGAACAACTCGATAAATGCGCCTCTTGTACCGGATCCATCTTCTCTGGATACAACGGTGATTGCTTTGCTACTATCAAATTCTGAACCTGCGTTATCTCCTGTACCTGTTCCTGCGGAATCTCCTGAACTGCTGCCACAGCCTGTCAGACATCCTGCGATCATTACTGCGCTCAAAACTGTCGCCAATACTTTCTTCATCTTCATAATTTGTTTTCCTCCATTTCTATCCCGGACTTCTCGCCGGCATATTCGTCTCTTTTTTCTGATCCGGTCTCTGCCGTGATCATGTTTCACATCTTACGTGTCATTTGTAAAATGTAAAATCACTTTTATGTAAAATCTTTGAAAAATGTAAGTAATCAATATTCCTCACTTTTTTTGACGAGCCACAGGTATCCGCCGACACCTCCGACGGCTACTGTGATCAGGCAGGATGCGGTAAGTGCCAGCTCTCTCGCCTGTGCTGCCTGGCTGCAAAAAAGGCTGCTTAAAGTAAACGCAATACTGCCGCCTACTAAAAAGCAACCTATCAATAACATTATCATAAATAATTCCGGGTTATTGAGATACCACGGTTTTCTTTGTTTTTCACTCATAATGAATTCCTCCATTCACATCGATAAATCTTTCTTTTCACTCTGATTTCATCATACGATGCAAATGTAAAATTCATAATCATTTTTGTGTAAAATCGAAGAGAAATTCGCGTAAATCTTTTACATTATCGACAACTTTCTCAGCATCAAAACTCTCCAAAAGTTCTTTATCGCGAAATCCCCAGCTTACGAGTACACACGGAAGTCCGCTGGCGCAAGCCGTCGCATAATCCACTTCGGAATCTCCGATGTAAACTGCCTCATCTTTGGTCGATCCCAGTTCTTCCAGTGCCGCATAAACCTCATCCGGTGCCGGTTTTCTCTGTCTTCCCTCGACTTCTCCAATCGCCGCACTGACACATCCGGAAAAGTAAATTTCATTTAACTCTTTCACTGCTGCATCGTTTTTATTGGAAACAATTGCCAATTTCGCACCATTTTCTTTCAATTCGTTCATCAGATCCACGACACCGTCATAGGCTCTCGTCTTAATCTGGCAATGATCCGTATAATATGCCCGAAAGGCTTCAAATGCCTCTTCAAACTGCGGATTTTCCCTGCCCTCCGGCGTCGCACGCTCCATCAGTTTTCCGATGCCATTGCCGACAAACCGGCGGATCTCTTCGAGACTGTGTGTCTTCCATCCAAAACGCTCCATGATGACATTGACACTGTCACACAGATCCTCCAATGTATTTAATAATGTTCCATCCAGATCAAACACGATCGTATTGTATCTCATTTTTCATTCCTCCTAACACTTTTCGGATAATCCCGATGGCGATCAATGCCGTCACTACATCCGCACAAGCCTGCGTCGCAAGAATTCCGGTATAGCCAAATACACTTTTTAACACGATGAGCAGTATCGCATAGATTACCCCCTGGCGGCTGATTGACAAAACAAACGCCCCTGCAGCACTTCCCACAGACTGGCATACACACGTGGATACAAGGGTAATCGCCATAAATACCATGCCAAGCTGCTGAAAACGCAGCATCATCGCTCCGTTCGTTATAATATCGGATTGATTCATAAATATCTTTATAATGAACGGTGCAAATATACTGATTAAAATAGTAAACACCAAAGCAAGCCCTGCCTCAAACAGATAGGCAAACCGCAAGATTTCTTTCAATCGCTTTTGATTTTTGGCTCCGTAATTATAGCCGACAAGCGGCTGCCCGCCAAAGGCAAAACCGACTAAAATAAATGCGGAGATCATATTTGCCTTTAATGCAATTCCCATCGCTGCCACTTTGTCCGTTCCATACGCGATCAGATAATGATTTGTTATCATGATCATAATACTCTGCATCAGATTAGTGATCGACGCCGGAATTCCGATAACAAGGATATCTCGTATCATTGTCCCCGGAATTTTTATTTCCTTTAGCGAAACGGAAAGACGTTTTGCCTTTTTACTCATTACATAAATATAATATACATCCGCGATCACATTTCCGATAACCGTCGCCATCGCAGCTCCTGCAGCTCCCTGTCCCAGTCCAAAGATAAAGACCGGATCCAGAATAATATTGACGATGGAACCAAGAATCGAACCGGCCATCGCCTGCGTGGCAAGCCCTTCCGTCCGCAGAATATTGCTCGGCACAAGCCCCAGTATAATAGAAGCTGCTCCGACTGCGATCCACGTATAATACTCGCCCGCATACTCAAATGTCGCCGCATCAGTACCCAGCAGTTTCAAAATCGGTGTGCGAAATATAAGCAGCACAATGGTAACAAAGATTCCAAATCCAATCGCCGCCCACAGACAGAATGCGCTCGCCCGCTTTGCCTCTTCCTCTCTTTTTTCGCCAAAAAGCCTGGATATCAAGGAGCTTCCACCGAGACCAAAGATGTCGCCAAAGGCAATCATCAACGTAAATATCGGGGCCGCCAATGACACACCTGCCACCAGTTCCTGTTTTCCTGTCAACGCGATAAAATACGTATCTACCATATTATATACAAGAGAAACCATCATGCTCAGCACGACCGGCAGCGCAAGTTTCATATAAGCTTTCGGCACAGAAGCCCTTTCGAATAATTCATTTTCCATTTTTTTACATTCTCCTTTCGTGCCAAATCTTTTCAATCAAAAACACCCACAATCGCTTTCACAAGAGGATTATGGATGTCCGAACCGTAGCACAGAAGCATCGCTTTATCTCGATGCAGTTTCTGCGCCCTATCGTATTCAATTTTAAGCAAAATTATTTTAACAAAATGTCGTGAGAACGTCAAGGGGGAATTTTTTTGATTTGACAAGTGTGTATTTAATGTGTGTAATATAGGCCGGATTTATTTTTGAGCGACATGGAAGCAATCATGAGATTTATGTCAGAGAAACTGAAAGGGAAGAAATTCCCAGTCATAAAGAAATAAACGAAAAGCTGGCAAAAGCAATTTTAAGAAGAAGAGGATTATTATAACATTATAGACTGGAGGTTGAATAGAATGAAAACTGTATACCCTGTATTTTTCACAAAAACGGATGATATAATCTTAGTATAGGTTCCTGATTTGGAAATATTAACTGAGGGAAATAATATGTCTGATGCAATCGAAATGGCACGGGACGCCATTGAACTAAAGTGTGTATCTTTAGAGGATGCTAATGCAACAATTCCTCAACCATCTTCTATTCAAAGATTAGATGTAAATCAATGCACTTTTGCAAGTGACGGGCAAACAGTTATTTCTCTTGTCGATGTAGATTCTGCAGAATATCGACGAAAGATTGATACCAAAACAGTACGACGAAATGTAACTTTGCCAAGTTGGATGAACTACGAAGCTGAGCACGCTGGAATCAATGTTCCCCGGCTTTTGCAGGAGGCATTAAAAACTGCACTTGGGGTTAATAAAACGCTTTGACTGTATGGCATTATAAGGTGTTTGATAACCTACTTGCACTTGACAAAATCAGGTAATTGCTCAAAGTTCTCCGGTAAAGCATTCTGAGTGCAGGCAAGCTTATACCCATCTTCCCCTAGTCAGCACTTATCCATCTGCTGAAATGCCTCCTCCGGTGTGGACATTCGGATTTTATCTCCTTTGACAAGGATCAAGAGTGGCGGGCCTATTTCGGTTTCTTTTTTGGAATCCATGATAGGTTCATAGCATTCGTAACCGTTCCAGTTATTTAACTTTTCGACTGTTTCGTATCCGTTTTTCTGTGCAAAGAAAATAACCTGTTTTAAATCCATTTATTACACTTCCTTTTATCCAAATTTTTGTTTATACATACATCATAAATAAACAATATGCTACCTTTCCAACTACACCCATAGAAGTAATTTTACCACTTATGTGCGAATGTCGCAACAAGTACTTTTCCATTATTTTCTGTCCCCCGCATATTTTTCCTCTCCCCGTCCATACTAATACCACCAAAACCTACGAAAGGACCTCTAAAATGAATCACACAAACAACAATACAAAAAACCTCTCCACATCAGACAGCAAGAAGTCCAACGACGCCCGCAAGCGCCGCATCCGTGAGAACTCTCATTACAATGAAAAGGATCAGCCGGCGCCGGACAATAATCTGTTCTGGGAAGATGCCTCCAATCCTCTGAGCAGCAAAGGAAATTAAAAGAAGCCCGAAGGTGGATCTGAGGTGACCCCTCAAAGTTAGACTTTTTACGAGACGACTTCGGTCGTCTCGTTT
>ERZ827181.501-NODE-501-length-53422-cov-4.961362_pt1 | contig 53422 bp, 28 predicted proteins | sample MGYA00519778_ERZ827181 | MGnify/ENA primary metagenome ERZ827181 (study PRJEB31778, sample SAMEA3449273) | human gut metagenome | biome: human gut; feature: human-associated habitat; material: faeces | place: United Kingdom | collected 2010/2012 ...
TCGTCCATCAGGTCGATAGCCTTATCCGGCAAGAAACGGTCGGTGATGTAACGGTTGCTCAGTTCCACGGCGGCAATGATGGCTTCGTCTTTGATACGCACTTGGTGGTGGTTTTCGTAACGCTCCTTCAAGCCACGCAGGATAGAGATAGAGCTTGCTGTGTCGGGTTCGTCCACCATGACGGTCTGGAACCTACGCTCCAAGGCTTTATCCTTTTCGAAATACTTCTGGTATTCGTCAAGGGTAGTGGCACCGATGCTCCGCAGTTCGCCACGTGCCAATGCCGGTTTCAGGATATTGGCTGCATCCATGGCACCTTCACCTTTTCCTGCACCTACCAGTGTGTGGATTTCATCGATGAACAGGATGATGTTTCCCTCTGATTTCTTCACCTCGTTGATAACCGATTTCAGCCGCTCTTCGAATTCGCCTTTGTATTTGGCACCGGCAATCAGCGCACCCATATCCAGTGAGTAGAGCTGTTTGTTCTTCAGGTTTTCGGGCACGTCACCACGCAGGATACGTTGGGCAAGCCCTTCTACAATAGCGGTCTTACCGGTACCCGGCTCACCAATCAGAATCGGGTTGTTCTTCGTACGCCGGCTTAATATCTGAAGCACACGGCGGATTTCCTCGTCACGTCCGATTACGGGGTCGAGTTTTCCGGTACGGGCTGCCTCAATCAGGTTGATGGCATACTTGTTCAGTGACTGGTAGGTATCTTCGCTCGATTGCGAAGTTACTTTCTGTCCTTGCCGCAGTTCGCTGATGGCTGCACGCAGTTCCTTGTCGGTCAGTCCGGCATCCTTCAGCATGGTGGAAACGGTGCTCTTCACATTCAGCAGGGCGAGCAGCAGCGCTTCCAGTGATACATACTCGTCACCTAATCCTTTCGAGTATTCGATGGCTTTCTGCAATACCTCGTTTGCATCACGGCTCAGGTAGGGTTCGCCTCCCGATACCTTCGGCAGAGAAGCAATCTGCCTGTCGAGTACCGTTTCGATTTGTTGGCCGTTGATGCCTAGTTTCTGGAAAATGAAGTTTGTCACATTTTCTCCTACTTTCAGCACCCCTGCCATCAAATGTTCTGGCTCGATGGCTTGCTGTCCGCGGCTTTGTACCAGATTGACCGCTTCTTGCACAGCTTCTTGCGATTTGATTGTAAAGTTGTTAAAGTTCATATTGTATTCTCCTTTTTGTTTCTTAGTAAATGAATTACGACTACTATTCATCAAATTCTTTGCCAAACGGCAAGAAGAGTGTATATATGTCTACATGTCAGATGTTTACGTCGGGTTTCTGCAATATTGTCCGTTCTTTGTACAAATTGTCAGTAAAGTTTTCGTATCTTTACTCCCAAAACCGTTAGATAGTTTGGATATATGGAAAAGAAGATACCTTTCGACCCGGTGGTGATGCTGATTGACGCGTCTTATCTTGACCGTGTGGGAAATGATTTGAAAGCGCATTTTGCCCCGATATTGAAGCGTGAGTTGCCAAAAGCTGATTTGGCTGTACTGTTGGAATGTCTTGCCTTAGATGCTGGTGTATCCTTAGGTGAAACGAAAGTGCAGGTAATCTTTGTTTATGATGCTGAGGGGAAGCGCTTCTCGTTTTGTGCTCCTGCTGATTTGGAAAAAGAAATTCATTCGATGGCATTTAAGAGTCAGTTGGGAGAATTCTCGCTTTATGCTTTCCAGCCGTCTGGATTGGCTACGCGCGAAGATTTGTTTGCCGAGTCGTTCCAGTTGATGGCAGAGTCGAAAGATGTGCGGCATATCATTGCCGTTCCGGATGAAGACGGATATGGTAGCCGTCTGAGCGACTATATAAATAAGGTGGAAAAGAAAGATCCGGTTACGGTGTTCGGCATGAATCCACCTGTTTATTCGGGAAACTTTACATTCGAAATGTTGGGATTTGCCATACTTCAGGCATTGGGCATCCGTGCCGATGAATTATGATGGGAAGAAGATATGTCTGATTTTCGTTTGAAAGTTTTTTATGCGGTGGCCAAGAACCTGAGTTTTACCAAGGCATCGCAGGAACTGTTTGTCAGCCAGCCTGCCATAACCAAGCATATTCACGAATTGGAGAGTCTTTATCAGGTGCGCTTGTTCAACCGGTTGGGCAACAAGATCTCCCTTACCGAGGCAGGGCGTGTGCTGTTGGAGTATAGTGAACGGATTCTTGCTGAATACCGCAGGTTGGATTATAGCATGCATTTGTTGCATAACGAGTATAGCGGACAGTTGCGTTTGGGAGCCAGCACCACCATTGCCCAATATGTTCTTCCGCCTATTCTTGCCGAATATACTCGTCAATATCCGAAAATCAAGCTGACATTGATTGAAACCAATTCGCGTAATGTAGAGCAGGCATTGCAAGAACATAGCATTGATTTGGGAATGGTAGAAGGGGTGTTTCGTCTGCCTAATTTGCGTTATGAAGCTTTTTTGTGTGATGAATTGGTCCCGGTTTCGTCTATTCAGGAAGGAGGAGAGCCGGAAGAGGAAATTTCGTTTGAAGAATTCAGGCAGATTCCTTTGATTCTCCGTGAGCGTGGTTCGGGCACGCTGGATGCCATCGAAGCCGTCTTGGCAGAAAAGGGAGTGAAACTTTCTTCGCTCAATGTACGGATGCACTTGGGAAGTACCGAAGGCATCAAGTCTTTCTTGAAGCACAGTCCTTGTCTGGGCATTGTTTCAATATTTGCTATTCGCCGGGAATTGGAAGAGAATGTGTTTCGAATTACCGACATTGCAGGCTTGCGTTTCCAGCGTCAGTTCTGTTTCGTGTCTCAGCAAGGGCAGGAAGATGGAACGGCACTTAATTTCATTCATTTTGTTTTCCGTTATTTGCAGGAACACCGGATTCCCGGACGCATAAAAGGCGGAACAAAATGACTCTGCCTTTCTTTGAAAGATATACAGAAGTACCCTGAAGGTCCAATTATAGGTTTGCTAAAGTCTTCAGTGTACTTCTGTGGCAATGATTAGTTGTGCATGGACTTGCCTGCTGATGTTTTCCATATAGCAAAGAGCAATCCCGATATGATGAAAGCGGCTATAGCCGAGATGTAGCCTACGATAGTTGGCAAGCCGAAACTATCCTTGGAAATGAGCAGGAACGAAAGGCAGACCGCCGTCATGAACATGGCAGGAAGAAGCGTAATCCAATAATTTTTCTTCTTCCGTACCAGGTAAACGGTTATTGTCCAAAGCGTGAATACCGCTAATGTTTGGTTAGCCCATCCGAAATAATTCCATATCACGTTGAATCCGTCTGCATCGGCAATGTTATACCATAATAGCGCTAAGGTGACTCCGAATACGGGGATGCAAATGTAGATGCGTTTGCGAATGGAGTGTTGTTCCAAGTGCAGGAATTCGGCAATGATAAGCCGGGCACTGCGCAGGGCTGTATCGCCGCTGGTGATAGGGGCGGCTACTACTCCCAATATTGCCAGGGCGCCGCCGAATACTCCCAGCCATCCTTGAGATACGGTGGTAACGACTTCGGGCGCTTGCAGGGTAGCCGGCACGCCTAACTCTCCGGCAGCACCTCCATAAAAGAAGTACATCGATACGGTGGCCCATATCAGAGCAACTACTCCTTCGGTTATCATGGCTCCATAGAACAAGGGGCGTCCTTGGCGTTCACTCTTGATGCACCGTGCCATAAGCGGGCTTTGGGTGGCATGGAAACCGCTGATGGCTCCGCAGGCAATAGTGATGAACAGGCAGGGGAATATGGTTCCTGAAGCCGGATTCATGTTCGTAAGCCCATCGGTCAGTTCGGGTAGGGAAGGCCATTTGATAAAGAGCACGCCCATTAAGGCGATTGCCATAAACAGCATGGCTATGGCAAAAATCGGATAGATGCGTCCGATAATCTTATCGATGGGCAGCATGGTGGCAAGGAAGTAATAAGCGAAAATGATGAGGCACCAGATGTACACCCACGTTAGCGAGTCGCTGCAAAGTTTTCCTAAAATGATAGCAGGGCTATAAACGAATACGGCACCTACCATTAATAAGAGGAATACGGAGAAAACCAGCATTACTTTCTTGGTGCGGTCGCCCAGATAAGCGCCTACCAGTTCGGGCAATCCGGCTCCGACATGGCGCATGGAGAGCATGCCGCTTAAATAATCGTGCACGGCTCCGGCAAAGATGCAGCCTAATACAATCCACAGGTAAGCGGAAGGACCGAACTTGGCTCCCATGATGGCACCGAAGATAGGGCCTGTTCCAGCAATGTTCAGGAATTGAATCATAAAAATCTTCCATCCGGGAAGTACCACGTAATCGACCCCGTCCGCCATGCTGACCGCAGGGGTAGGGCGGTCATCGGGAGCAAATATACGCTCTACGATACGCCCATAAATGAGATAGCCCGCTACGAGGGCTATCAGGCTCAATACAAATGTTATCATAGTTTTTCAGTAATTAAATTGTTTCATATTGTAACAAATCGCTGCAAAACTACGAATAATTCTTTAAATCTGATTGGTTTTGCTATTGAAAAAACGAAGAAACGCAGATTTGCATGGATTCTTTTTATTATTTATCCATGTAAATCTGCGCTAATCTGTGTTTAAATCGTTTCTTTGTGAGACATCACATCAACGCCGGAACCAGCCATTTCGTGAGCAGGTATCCGCCTCCCACCAGCCATACATATAATAATCCGGCAAGAAGGAACGGTTTGGCGCCCGCTTGCTTGAACTTCTCGATGCTGGTATCTGTGCCCAGTGCCGTCATCGCCATGGTCAGCATAAAGGTATCGATGTATTCGATGGCGCCGTTCAGCGGGATTTCCTTTACACTCTCTACACCTAATATATATTGTAGGAAAGAGTTGAGGCAGATGATGCCGATAAATCCGAAGGCAAACCAGGGGATGGTGATTTTGCTTTTACCCGAGGTGCTTCCGGTTTCAGCCGACTTGCGTTTGGCAAGTGCGAAACTCATGATAACCAATACCGGGGCAAGCATCATGACGCGAATCATCTTGGTGATGGTGGCTGTACCGGCTATGCCCAAGGCATCGGTCGGGTCCATGGCATTGCCGGCTCCGGCTACGTGTGCCACTTCGTGAAGTGTGCTTCCGGTATAGATAGCCGTACCGATGTTCCCTAATGCGTCCAATAGTCCGGCGCGGTACATAATCGGGTATAAGAACATGGAAATGGTACCGAAGATAACGACCGTAGATACTGCAATGGCGGTTTTATGCCCTTCACATTTCACCACCGGTTCGGCTCCCAGTACTGCTGCCGCACCGCAAATGGCACTTCCCGTAGCGGTCATGAGCGAAGTGTCCTTGTCCATTTTCAAGGCACGTCCCAGCCATACACCCAGTCCGATGGTGCCAGCCACGATGAGGGTATCAATGAGGATGGCGGGAAGCCCTACCGCTACTACTTGTGTAAGGGTCAGACGAAAACCGTAAAGCACGATGCCGGCACGCAGGATTTGCTTGGTGCAGAACTTGATGCCCGGTACCCATGTCTCTGGCAACCGGTTCCGTAAGCTGTTGGCATACAGCATGCCTAATATGATACCGACGATAAGCGGGCTGAATGAGAGATTTCTGACAAATGGGATTTCTGAGATGTAGAATGCTGCAAATGAGAAGAGGGCAATGAGCAGGATTCCGTGTAGAGTGTTTCCTCTGTTTCCTTTTTCGAACATATCGCAATAATGTTTTAAAGTGGTTATACTTTTTCTAATGCACCGCAAAGGTAAGACATTATTGTCGACAGACCTATTGAAAAATATTTATCTGCTATAACTTGTAGTAATAACGAGAAAAATGTTCGCTTGTTTGTTACAAGTAGAAGAAAGAGATTCTCTACTTGTAACATTCATGCGTTAAAGTCATCATCACAGATATCATCATCCGCTCAGAAGGGGGAGCAATCATAACTGTTTCCCTTCCTATTCTGTTTGCTATAATTATATGTAATCCTATTGAAAACAAGTAAAAATGTAAAGAGAATCTTGGTATTAGGAAAGGTCACAAGTTTCCTTTTCGGAATCATCCGAAAGTTCACAAATATAAGAAAAAAATGAATAGATGACAAATTTCATGTGGCGTTTTTACAGGGAAATTGTATATTTGTTCCCGATTTTAGATAATGAATAAAAATAGCAGATAGATTCAGATGAGAAAACATCTATTATTGACATTATTGATACTGGCTTGGGGGGCGATGTTGTCCTTGCAAGGACAGAATAGGATGCAGCCGGACTTCCGTTCGCCTTTCGACTTTCCGCTTTTATTGAGCGCGAACTTTGGTGAATTGCGTCCCAATCATTTCCATAACGGTTTGGACATCAAGACCGGAGGCGTGACAGGAAAACCTATTTACAGTGTAGCGGAAGGCTATGTGTCGCGCGTCATGGTGCTGCATGGCGGATATGGGCAAGCTTTGTTCGTGACCCATCCCAACGGATTCACTTCGGTATACGGACACGTGGTTTCGTTCGCTCCGAAGATTCAGGAATATGTCCGTAAGTATCAGTACGAACATGAGACGTTCGTATGCGACATCCGCATCGAGCCGGATGTGCTTCCCATAGAAAAGGGAGAAATGATTGCGTTGAGCGGAAACGAAGGCTCATCGGCAGGGCCGCACCTGCACCTGGAGTTGCGCCGGAACGATAACGGGGATTATGTCGACCCCATGCCTTACTTCCGGAAATACCTGAAGGATGACCGTCCGCCCGTGGCAAGCCTGATAGGGCTTTATCCCGTAAAGGGCAGGGGAGTGGTAGACGGAAGTTCCCGGCGCAAGCTGGTAGGGGCTGGAAACCTGAAGCAACGCTTTACGGCATGGGGAGAAATCTATACGGGCATTGCCGCTAAGGATTATATGAGCGGAACTTCCAATTTCTATGGCGTGCATTCGGTGACGCTTTATGTCGATTCGGTACAGGTTTTCCGGAGCGTCACCGATGAAGTTTCGGCAAATGAGAACCGGATGATAAACAGCTTTATCGATTATGGAGAGTACGCGAAAACCCGCCGGCTCGTCATGCGTTCGTATAAGGCTCCGGGCAATAGCTTGCGTTTATTGGAGACGGATGACGCAAGAGGCATCGTGACGATAGACGAGGAGCGTGATTATCATTTCCGGTATGTGCTGGAGGATAATTTCGGAAACAAGCGTTCATACCGTTTCACGGTGTCGGGAAGGCGGCAGGACATCCCTGCTTACGAGCCTCAGGCCAAGTGGATGTTGCGTTGGAACCAGACCAATGTCGTACAGGAACCGGGCATGAACCTGATTGTTCCGAAAGCCATGGTGTATGAAGATACCGAACTGGATACCCGTGTGGTGAGTGATAGTGGGAATATCTCGTTCGACTATGTACTTGATGCGGGACCTGCACCTTTGCATGGCTTTTGCCCGTTGGAAATAGGCGTGCGCCGTTTGCCCGTAGCAGATACCACGAAATATTACATCGAGCAACGGGTGGGCAAGTGGAAAGCATCGGTGGGAGGAACATACGCCAACGGTTGGGTAAAGGCAACCGTCCGCACGCTCGGTACATTTTCGGTACAGACAGATACGGTCGCTCCCCGCATAACTCCCTTGGGAAGAGGCACTTGGCGTACGAACCGCAACATACGTTTCCGGGTGAGCGATGCGCAGACTGGGATTGCTTCGTATAAGGTTTATGTCGACGGAGAGTTTGTATTGTTCGGGCTGAAGAAAGGCATCTTGGTCATTCAAGACCCTGAGCGGATAAAGAAAGGCGTGGCTCACCGGCTGGAAGTCATCGTGAAAGACGGATGCGGGAACGAAGCACGAGAGGAATATGAATTCTGAATATAGGTGCGCGAGCCGATGCATATACGTCCGTTGGCTGATGCATATAGGTGCATCGGGCGATGCATTTAAATCCGCGTCAATCTGCGGGTATCTGCGTTTCAGAACAATTATAAATTATCAAAATAAAAAACACGAATAACAATGAGAAAAAAACTTGGATGGATTGCCATGCTATTGGCAATGTGTGTGATGAACGGTTGGGCTTGTACCAACCTGATTGTCGGAAAGAAAGCCTCTGCCGACGGGTCTGTAATCGTTTCCTACTCGGCGGATTCGTACGGCATGTTCGGATTCTTGTGCCATTATCCGGCGATGACGCACGAATCGGGAGCCATGCGCCCTATCTACGAATGGGATACCGGTAAGTACCTGGGGCAGATAAAGGAGGCGAAGCAGACCTATAATGTCATTGGAAATATGAACGAATTTCAGGTGACGATAGGGGAGACCACCTTTGGCGGACGTCCCGAACTGGTAGATACAACCGGAATCATGGACTATGGAAGCTTGATTTATGTGGCGCTCCAGCGTTCTCGCACGGCAAAGGAAGCCATTAAGGTGATGACCGATCTGGTAAAGGAATACGGATATTACAGTAGCGGGGAGTCGTTCTCTATCGCCGACCCGAACGAGGTATGGATTATGGAGATGATAGGCAAAGGACCGGGCGTGAAAGGTGCCGTATGGGTAGCGGTACGCGTTCCCGATGATTGCATTGCGGCACATGCCAACCAAAGCCGCATCCATAAGTTCGACCTGAACGACAAGGATAATTGCCTGTATTCGCCCGATGTGATTTCCTTCGCCCGTGAGAAAGGCTATTTCAATGGGATGAACAAGGATTTCAGCTTTGCCGATGCTTATTGTCCGCTGGATTTCAGTGGATTGCGTGCGTGCGAAGCCCGCGTGTGGAGTTTCTATAATATGTTCAGCAAGACCACCGGCGATGCATACCTTCCTTACATCCAAGGCAAAAGCAAGGAACCGATGCCGCTTTACGTGAAGCCCGACCGCAAGGTGTCGGTGCGCGACATCCAGCAGGCGATGCGCGACCATTACGAAGGTACTCCCCTCGATATTACGAACGATATGGGTGCCGGAGCCTTTCAGATGCCTTACCGCTTGTCTCCGTTGACATTTAAGGTAGACGGGCAGGAATATTTCAACGAGCGTCCCATCTCGACTCAGCAAAGTGCCTTTACGTTTGTTTCCCAGATGCGTTCCACGATGCCCGATGCTATCGGCGGTGTTCTGTGGTTCGGATTGGACGATGCCAACATGACGGTTTTCACTCCGGTGTATTGCAATACCGATAAGGTGCCGGCTTCGTATGCCGAAGGAGAAGGCGATTGTGTCACGTTCTCATGGAATTCGGCGTTTTGGATTTACAATTGGGTGGCAGATATGATTCGTCCGCGTTATAGCTTGATGGTAGAGGATATGCGTACCGTTCAGAATGCATTGGAAGATATGTATGCCGATGCGCAATCCGGAATCGAAAGCACCGCCATGAAACTTTATGCCGAGAATCCGCAGAAGGCGAAAGAGTTCCTGACCAATTACACAGGCATGAGTGCCCAGGCGGCGGTAGATGCATGGAAGAAGTTGGGCGAGTTCCTCATTGTGCGCTATAACGACGGGGTAGTGAAACGGGTAAAGAATGGCAAGCTGGTACGTCCCGAAACGGGCAATACGGCTCCGCTTGACCGTCCCGGATATCCGCAAGAATTCCTGAACGAACTGGTGAAGTCTACCGGCGAGCGTTATAAGGTGATTGACCTGAAGAATTGATAGCTGTTTCCGGCTGTAAAGTATAAGAGGCTGTCTCAAATCTGTTTTGAGGCAGCCTCTATCTTTGAAAGCATTCTTTTTTCCTGATTATCCGCCAAAGGACATCTTTGTGCTTCAGTCCTTCTATGTATCGAGGTGGAATTGCATCATATCCATACTTGGCTCCCAGTAAACTGCCTGCAACTGCACCGTTTGTATCGGCATCGCCTCCTTCATTCACAACCGCCAGCAGTCCTTCTTCAAAACTTGGTGCATGATATACACACCATAGCCCAGCCGCCATGGTTTTTAACGTATATCCTATATTTATTTCATCGTCCAAATCCAAATCTTCTAATGCCTCTGCCTGTACAAGTTTCAGATAAGGCTCTATCCGTTCATCGTACTTCCTGCCTGTTTCTATCAATATTTCTAAAGGCAAAAGTTGTTCTTCATAGACTAAAGAATGGATAACCAACGAAATAATGACAGAAGCTCCCACGCACCGAGGGTCAGCATGCGTAAGCCGGCAAATGTCGGCGGCATGTTTCTCTACATCCTCTTTCAGCAGCCCGACTACAGAAGTGCGCATGACCGCACCGTTCGATGCGCTTTTCTTTCCCGACATGTTCCAGACCAATTCTGCCGCTTGTTGAGGCTTTTCTGTGTAATCTCCTAAACACAATACCTTGTATGTATGCCTGCCGATTCCCATGGGATTCTGCAAGAACCATTGCTTGAAATTCTGTGCAATGTCAGCCAGATTTACTTCTTTGTTTTTTACGATACTTTCGGCGATGCACAACATCATATCCGTATCGTCTGTCCAGCTTCCTTTTTCCCAACGCGAACGATGATAGTCTTGTATGATTTGGGAATAGTCATTTAATCCATGGGGATAATGTTTGCGCACTTCCGTTTGGGTCATAAACTCCGTTCCTAACCCTAAAGCATCTCCTATGGCTTGACCGAAGAAAACACCTTTCAGTTTGTCTTTATTTATTATTCTTATATTAGTAAACATTTATGGATATCCTGCACAGCACAGATTTTTTTAATTACTTCTTCGATTCACGTTCTTTCAAAAGCATAACAAGCAATAAAATGGCTATGGTTATGTCAACGATATTCCATACCATGCGCCCCAATGGAATCTTAATGAATGGCTGGAACAAGACTGCTAATGCTCCGAAAGTAATCATCAGATTTTCTTTCTTTTCCTGATAATACTGATATGTCATAAGTCCGAAAACAATCATAGCAAAATAACGGACTAGGATGTAATAGCCGTATGGCATTGGTGCTAAACATAACACCAATGCTATGATTAAGATTTGTTTGAGACGTCTCATCATTTCATTTGATAAGGTACGACATGAATATCCTTCGCAAAATTGAGGTTAGCTCCCGAATCATCACGACCTCCAGTTGTGATTCCAATAACTTCACCATATCGATTAATCAAGGCTCCACCGCTGCTTCCATGATCTATGGGGCAACTTATTTGGATGAAATCATCATCTCTTATTTGAGAGATTTCACCCGAAGCAAATGTATTTTCCAATCCTTTTGGGCTGCCTATTGTATAAACTCTTTCTCCTACTTCACATTGTCTCTGAGAAACAGGTATATAGTTAAACTGCCCTTTTATTCGGAATAAAATGTAATCATCCGATTCACTTTTAGCCAACACTTTATCTATCTTGTATTGTCGGCCATCAGATAACTTAATGACTTCATAACCGATACCTGTTCCTTTAAAAACATGGTAATTGCTTACTGCCATCCCATCCTTGCTAATAAAAAATCCCGAACCTTGATAAGCGTTATAACCATCTGTTGTAAAAACCATAAAAACAGCTGAGTTATAACGCTTGAATACTTCAGTGGCAGGAATAACTTTGTCTGTATTATGGTCAACCTTTGGATTGTTTTCTTGTTCAGGTCGTGAAATGATGCGGCTATCAATTTTAGGAGGTACAGATTTCTCTACATAAAGTTTTCTGACATCTTTTCTCCCTTCATTCCTTCCAGTCATCGTGCAAGAACTTACTAAGAAGAGCATTAAAAAGAGCAATCCTGCATTATTTATTTTATCCATGTCTTTTATTTATTTTATTACTCCTGGTTTAGGCAATATGTGAATTAGAAAGCGTTGGTTCTTTACATTGCCTGCTACATCAGGCTGTATGCGTAAAGTTCCGTCCTGTCCGCTTCCCGAAATAATAACTTCGCATTGTTCCGGATTGAAAAGCACTCCATTGTTCTTCCAATAATTTACCAATGCTAATGCACGTTCGTAGCTTAATTCATTATTTCGGATAAAATTATCTTTCGAAGCCTGTCCTTCTATAATCAATAAATATTGAGCATTATATTTTTGGCATGCATTTTTAATGAATTGATTGATAGCTTTTCCTGCATTCAACAATTGATGTCTTGTTTCAATACTAATATCTGTAATATCTGCACTGTTTGTCTGAAAGCCCACATCTATTTTCAATATATGTTTTTTATGTTCAGCATTATAAGCAAAATAAGTAGAATCAATATTGCTTATCGCATTCTGTATCTCCTTTATTTTATTGATTTCTGCTTGTGTCGCTTCTTTCACCCTCTCTATTTCCTTCATCTGTTTTTGAAGCATAACTACCGTCAACACAAACAATACAAGCATAATGAAAAACAGACTTGACATTAAGTCCGCATAGCTTGCCCAAAAGAAAGATCGCTTATTCATAATTTAAGATTCTTGAAACTACCATAAGAAACGATTATCTAAAACCATGCTATTGAAAATGCTCAATATTAAAAATAAGAGAGCCAAGAAAAAGACAATAGTCCCCAATCCGACAAATGCAATTAATAAATATTTAATCGGACGAGATATTCTCATAGGAGATGTTTGCTTAGCAGCGTGCGGCATAGTCACTTCCACAGACATATTTTGAACAGCAGCAATCAATTCATCCATTTTTTGCCTTTGACTAACGCCCATTTGTGCAATCTCAGTTTTTAAAGTATTTAAACTTTCCAATTCTGCATCTAGTTTTTCTCCCTGTATACCTATTGCCAAAACAACATTATCCAATTTCTTCAATTCATCCAACACGTTTCCATTCTCTTGAATTTTTCTTTTAAAAATTTCCTGTTGTTCATCCAAGGCTTTATTGAAAATGTTTTGTTTTCGAATAAGTGCTTCGTTCATTTCTTGCATACTTTTATCTGCATTCTCTTGCAAGGAATGTAATGTTTGTTGCAATCTGTCATCCACTGTTCCTACTGCTTGACTGATTGCCGCTTTACGTTGCTCTATATCTTTTACTTCCTGTTCAAAGAAAGTACCCATTTTTTCAATTAATTGGGTACGCTTTTCTTGTGAATCGAGATTTCTATTCAGCGCATTGAGTTGACTGATAAACTCATTTACATTATGCATATATTGACTAAACCGTTCTAACTGAGGAGTGCATGCCTGTAACTCACGTAATACAGAAACATTGGCGGTTGCCATTTTCTTAATATCCAATTGTTGAATGGTTTGTATCAATTCAATTTGGTTCTCATAAGATGTTTCTACCCGTTGCAATGCCTTGTCCAACTTTGTTGTATTCGTGGAGAATGAACGGTTGAACTTCAATAAATTTTCTTGAAGCCTCATTAGGCTATTCTCTGTCCCTCCTAACACTGGAAGAAGTTCTGTTTGAATCCAAGTATAAAACTGATTCTTGTCATTCTCTACTTCAGACGAGGCGTTTTTAGCAGACCAAGATCCGTACGTAGTCAACACAATACCAATGAAACTTGCTATCATGGCTATGGCAACTCCTCCCATTAAAGCACCTATCGAACCGCTTGGATTTTCAATAAAAGCCGAGAAACCACTCACTATGGCAATATAACCGATACCAATAATAATGCCCAGCATCGTTCCCATTAGTCCCATATATAAAGGTATAGGAAGTTGGGTTTCTATTTCTTCATGTTTTGTGTCGCAATACCGTTCAACAATATCTTTAATCAGCAAGAAATCACCTGTTGCTCCTTTATTCTTTAATAGATAAGCATTAATAGCTTTTACTATTAGATAAAGAAGAGGATGCGTAGTATCTTTTATGGGATTTAATTTATCATCTACAGCATTAATGTATGTAATTTCAACCTCGTCTTCCACATTTTCTGAGGGTTCTTGATATGTTATATCTGACAAGTTTTTTACACTATTGTTTGTTATATCTGACAAAGGGACATACGCTTTCGATGCATAAAAACGAACGCCACGAAAAACGCTAATATATTCTTCAATTAAAGATTTGCTGCGGTACCATACGTATAATTGAATAACAACAATTGCGATAACTACGATTATTATCAAAGAATCATGCTCTGCCATAATGATAACTATTTAATAAATTCAATTTCAGCTTTCTTAATCACTTTCCAAATATCGTTACCAAACAATTCAACCTCACCCTCATTTAAAACTCTAATGCTCTCAGCACCTATAGAACTTCCCTTTGCATCACAAAACAAGTCCAACATATTATCTTTATTTTTTATGGCTCTTTTCTTTTGATCTTCGTTTTCATACAAACTAAACTTACCGGTATTATCTTTTTCTATTGAAATAATATATATTGCTTCTGACGCTTCGGTGGTGGCTTTAAGATTACCATTTCCCAATGGTTTTGCGTAAATTGTTTTCGGTGCATTTTTGATGCTTTCATAAGAACTGTCTTTTACGTCTTTAACATTATTTTCTTGCTCAATAGGCTGTGCTACGGTTTGCTTGATTTCAAAAACAACCACTCTCTTTATCTTTTCAACATTTTTAGCCGTTTCAGTCACATTCTTCTCTATAGATATTAATCTGTGTTTAATAGATTGAGATTCTTCTTCTCGCTTACGTCTCATCTCTTGCAATTTTTTAAACACCTTGTTATACAGAAGTCCAACGATTGCTCCTAATATAAAAATAAGGATTCCTATAATAATTTCCCCTGTTGTAATAACTATCTTCTTAGTCATTACGGCCATTTTTTCTTTATTTTCTTGTTTCATCTTTTCAACAACTTTGTCTGCTATTGCATCTATATCGTTAATTGTCAAATAAGCATTATCTGTATTCAATATATTTTCTGTTTGCACAGAATCTATCCTTGCCGAATCATTTTTCAGTGAATCCTTTTCAGTAGGATTCGCCCAAAGACCGACACTACATATCAATAAAAAGCATATTATAATCTTTTTCATATCATTCTCCATTTATTCATAAACCTTTTGGGCAATCATATTCAGCACACCTACAAACGGATAGAAGAAAAATGTTTCTTCTATTTTGGGATCTGCTCCTGTTTTTTCTATCTCTTCTTTTTTGCTGGCGATGCCATTCTTTAAATAGGTTTTAATATCTCTTTGGCACCATTTCTGAACAATTTCCCATTTAGAACGTTCTGCATCAAACTTGTCTACGTAAGAAAATTTTTTGTTTAAATCAAAAAACAATTGGATTGCTTTGTTGACCTCTTCCACCACACTCTTTTCCAAAGTTTCATCTATCTCATTATATTGCAAGCCTGTTGAAGAAAAGGTATTAGCGGTGTCTCCTAATAATGTCTGTTTTAAATCCATGATATCCGAATAATCTTGTGACTTGGCATTTAGTAACCCTCCTTTACAAGTTGCCTCTTTCGGATTTTCTTTTTCACGAATAATGGTCAAACCATCTTCACTATACGGCTGGTCATATACTGCTTCAAATATCAGTTTCGTGAACTTTTCCAGAGTCGTATCATTTGGAGTAAGCACCATTAAGACTTTTGAACCTGTTCCACTAAACGTGATATGCCGCGGCATATTCATTTCTTTGGCTTTCATAATATGCGCAATGTGATAAACAATGGCGACATAAAACAAAATGAATACGTATTTGCTGCATCCGTCTTGTGACAACAAGGCATTAAAATCAATGGTTATTTTCTTGTTCAGTACACTCTTGTTTGCAGCCAGCGAGAAGAAGAAAGAAATAATATCTACCGACTTCTTTTGTTTATCCAAATTCTGCATCACTTCGCAAAGTTCATCCAAACTATTGTCTTGTAATTTATTAAATATTTCATCTTTAAAATGCTTGACAAAGCCGTTACTATCTGCATCAAAACCATATCCATCTCCCCAAATGCTATTGGCTGCAAAACGGAAAGATGTCAATAATTCCTCTTTTCCATTATTCACTATCAGTACATCAGTCGTGCCTCCACCTATATCTATGGAAACAACGTCTGTAGTCGCATTTCTCTTTTTCTTATAGAAATAATAAGGAGCTGCTGATTCCGACATTGGAATTACATTCGACAAATCATTTCCGAAATTTTTTCGATACAACTCTTGCCATATATTTGAAAAATTATTGAAGCGACCTTCTGTCATACTGGCTGGATAGAACCATACGATTTTTGTTTTGCCTAAGTCTCCTTCATTCAATAATACTTTGTTGCGCAATATCAAAAACAGAGCATCCAGATAATGTTTTACCTTTTCTTGAATATGAGTTTCATTCGACCACTTTAAGTTCGTTGTTATTGTATTGTAATCAGAAATGCGTTCTTTTTCATAAATAAACGGAACATTGGTATTTGCCATCGAAAAGACTGACTGATTCCAATTGGTCGTACTTCCCTCAGATAAAACAGTACGTATCGGAAATTGGAATGCGCCACCTATCATGTCTGGCAAATAGTCATGGCGCAATACTCTTGCAGAAGATACCGAAGCCATTAAATCATTAATTTTACGCAACTGCATATCTTTTTCTCCTATATCAAAAGAGATAGGAGTCGAATTGTCTTCTGAATATTCTACGTGTGTATTGGTAGTACCAAAATCTATTGCAAAAGTAAACTGCTTGTTCCCTCTTTTTTCTTGTCCCCATTTCGGTACAATACATCCTCTAAAGTTCCCATTAAATACCAACATCATGTAGTCAAAATTGGAATCTAAGATATATGTTTCATTGAATGCATAATTTGTATCCGTAACATTTCTTTCGGCCTTTCCTGACACTTCGATTGTTTTACTTTCTTGAAAAAACAATAAATCAGCTTTTTCTTTACCTCCATAATCTCGTACTAAAGCAATGCGATAACGAGGATTTTCATTTCCTATAAACTTTACTAAAGGAAACAAGGCAACACCAAAATTCCGTTTGATCACTCCTCCTTTATTATTTTGAGGCTCCGCCATTGCATCTGCAAAATACAAGCGCTCATAGGTGATATACTCGTTCTTTTGGATTGGAATTCTTAAAACAGCTTTTACACCTCCGGCATTGCGGACTAGTTCAAACATTTTTTTGCCATCAGGCATTGTACCTTGAAGTTCGTCAATCGTAAAATAGGAAAAGAAATCTTTTCGAAGAGGCAGTAAATAACAACCTTCTACATCTGTGCCACCATTAAAGAAATCTTCTTGATTGAATGTATTTTCATCCCATAAAATATAATCTTCCAGAAAATCGCCGATTGTCAGGTAAGGATATTTTGTCCCATCATCCGGCAATGAACGTTCTGAAAGAAGACGGCTATCATTATAAGGCACTTTGGTATCTTTATCCCAAAGGCCCACTGTATAACGCATCTGTTTAGTATACATATCTACGGGAAGAACCAAAGGCAACTTTGCATCCTTACAGATAGAAGAATTAATTTGAAAATCACTTTGCACATTTGTAATGCCCTTTCTTTTCTTAAGATGGAAGCCTAACACTTCTACGAGATTTGCAGCGGCTGTTACAGACAGGTCTTCATAATAAGCATCATACGCCGCTTTATTTAAAGCACTGATTTTTGCTTTTTGGGAATTGTCCAACTTTGCATAACTCAAATTTAAGTAGGTATTGATTTCCGGATACAAATCCGCAAAATCAGGCATACTCTTTTGCAGACAAAACCAATACATTTGATAGTCAAAGTCCCGTTTATACAAGGGTTGAAACTTTTCATCAAACGGTCTGTCTTCGCCGAAGTTCAAATGTTTCGATGCGTATGATAAATTATTGGCAGAAGTAAAGAAGAAAGTAGCCGGAGAGGTTGCACCGATAATATTCATTTGCTCCGGTTTGTCTGGTCCTGTATAATCTAACAAGTATATCCGTTTCAAGTCTTTAAAATTAAAAGCATCGACATCCTGCTCCAGATAAAGACGCAATGTTTCTCCGAACAAACGGTGTCTTTCATTGCCTGAATCAAGTAAGGTTTGCAAGTCATTTTTTTTGTCCCATACAATGATACGCACCTTGTCTCTAAATTTATCTATATTGAAAAATATTTCTCCCACATCGAAACAATCTGAAACCAATTTATGATGGATAGAATCGCCATCCAAATCCTTGCTTTCGGTAATAATTTTGAATGCTGTCTTAACCAAATCCATCCGTGCAAATGGAGAGGGAATAGATGTTATCTCTTTCTTACTCGTTGCCCCATTCGGATCCTTTATTTCTTTAATGGCCGTATTTCCATAGGCAGAAGATTCTCCCCAGCCCACTAAATTATCATCGCCTGTATGTAATCTGAAAACTTTTTCCATGACTATGCTAATTTTTTATCTGTTACTAATTTATTGACTGTCCGATAGAATAATTCTATAAAGCGTTCTTCTGTGTTCAAGTTATTAGAAACTTTAGGTTCTAAATCACAAAGGCAATAATCAAACAAATCATAATTGCTCCGATAGTTCATTACCCTGCCTGGTTTCACTCCTGCCACGAAACCAAAAACATCTTTTTTCATTTCCTCTAAATGGAAAGGAGCAAAGCCTCTATGATTGGAGGCCATCTCATCTAACCATTGCAAATAGCTTTCTTTTATTTTTACTAAATGGCTCTTAAAAAAATTCCCATTAAAGAAATTTCCATCAAAAGGACGCTTCCCTTTTGCCCACTTCAATGATTTAGATGAATTCAAATGTTCATTCAAAAATTTACAGAATAATGTAAATTCAGTCATCGGACGCTGGATAATATCACGTGTATCATCATAGAAACTGGAAAATATCATATCTTCATCACCCGAAGCCGCACCAAATTCTTTATAAATCGGATTCAACGCTTTTCCTTTTGAGGACTGAAGCGCATCATTATCCATGCTGCAAAAATCTACGATAGCCAATGCTGCTAATAACTCTATGATATGTGCTTTATTCTTTTGAGTCGTACCGCCTTCGCTATATTCATACATGTCGTAAATATCATCCGCCAAATAATAAAAAGCATTCAAAGAATTGTTTCCACTGATGTTTTTATTATAGTACTCTAAAGCCGCTTTCGCTTTAGAAATAAAAGTAGAACTGTCTATGTCATTTGTTCCATCCTGACTTTGAGCCAAATTGAAATAAGGTAAAACAGTAATGGCACCAATAGCTGCATCTTTAATATTCCCTGCATTTGGTAGAGACATATTTATACCTCGCAAATTTTTCAACAATAAGGGAAAACCACTGGCACCTGTGCCGCCAAAAATAGAACTGACTATAAAAATACGGTCACCCGGACGGAAACTATTGGTAAAATCATTAAAGGCATCCGATTGCGTAAACTGGTTTAATACCACACTACCGATATTGGGATTCCCTTTAAATCCGACTTCCATATCCGAATCTAAATTCTTTTCGGAAAACAGCATATAAGCCAACGCCTGATTGGCTATATCCAGCGAATCGAAGCCCATATACTTACGGAAGCGGTCGTTTCGCGTATTAGATAATTCCAAGCGATAATTCGGAATCATTTCACTTATTTTTGTCTTGAAGAAACGGTTTTTCATATCATCGGTGAAATGAAGCCGTTCATTCATATATTTATATTCCCGCAAAAAAGAAATGGTACGGGTCAAATCTGCCGCTGAGGCATCCGGATCGATAAATATCGGAACGATTTCATCTGTATTTATTTCTACTCCCGTAGTCAACAACATGGCAAGGGCTTTCATTACACGTGCCCCTGTACCTCCAATACAAAAGATATATGTTTTCATGCTTATTAGAATTTAATGAAAGGAGAATATTTTGCCACACGACTCCACCAGTGGAACAGAAATGACAATACGAAAAAGAAAATAAAAGCCATAATCATATTGCTTATCCCGAAACTCCAGCATTCGCTGGGAATGGAAATTAAGTTTTGAACCACTTCTCCGTTTTCATCCCTTAAATACAATAATTCATTGGGAATCTTTCCGGCATTGTAATCTGAAAGCACACAATAATAACCGATAAACAAAGCGATTACACTATTGATAGTTGCCATAATCAGCCAACTCCACCATTTACAGAATCGTGGGTGGTCTATTACATAATAATACAGTGTCATTATTATAAAAGAGACAATTAACGTATAAAGCCCTATCGTATTATATCTCAATTCCAAATCATACGCACCTGATGCAGGATTGTAGCCCCACAGGTATTGTGACAAGTAATCCGAATAGAACGACTTAAACCAGCAATACATATTGCCTAGAAGCAATTCAAAAAAAGTTCCCATAGCTATTTCATTTTATTGTTATTTTAAATTCAGCGTAATTCTCCTGACGGGTTTTAAAGGCTTCGTAAACCCCTTCGATCAAATATTTCAATCCGTATGTCTTATCGGTAGCATTGTCTTTCACCAAATTATCTCCTAATAGGTCTGTTCTCTCTTCCACCCATTGCGGAAATCGGTTTTTCAACGTAATAGAAATCTTTCCGCGAGAAGCAATTTTAGAAGACAAATTAAAGATGTAAGGATAGTGTCCTGTTTTCTGTTCTTTTACAGACAAAGTATAATCTTTATTGCTGATTTCATAATTCGCGATATCCGTCAAATAGCTTTTATCCAATGGCAACTGATTCAGATTTACCCCAACCGAAAACATAAACATCCCTTTCTGTTGCCCTTTGCTCTCTTTCCGGATATCACAGATGGTTGTCTTCGGAGCAGTTCTATCCAAGTCAAAACTCCCCAACCTCGGCGTAAGCAAAACTCTATAATCAAATCCCTTAGATGAAGAAACCAACGTACAAACGTTATCTAAATCTGCCCCGTTCCCTTTCAAAGATTCCAATGCTGCTTTGTCCAGCATTTGTTTAATATGTGAAGTGCTTCCGATTATCCAGATATAAAAAGGGCGGTTTCCCTTGTAATATTTTGGATAGTCAACTTTGTTATAGAATTTACCATCGAACGAAGATGTCAACTGGCAGATAACGACTGATAAGTTTCCTTTCGAACGTTCTAAAGATTGCACAAAAGACTTTTTTATCTTTGTACGTTGCTCTAATAAATAACTATTCAGATTTTGTGGCGAAGAAGCATATTTGCTTCCAGGAGAAATAATACAGTCGGATATAAATATGGAAATATCATGTTCATGGTGCCGTTTCAATATAGAATCAAGCACAATAGCTATATCTGACGTACCCAGGTTTCCTCCATGCTTTCTAAAATCAACAGGTTCAATATTATGTATAAATGTTTCCACATCATGTCCAAGAGGTATCACTTGGCTATTTATATAGTTCAGATTCAAGGTGTCTACCAACTTCCCGATTTGCAACTCTGTCAAGTAGGCATAAATAGATTGTTCAAAGCCCGTATTTCCTTTGACATAGCCATCCATACTACCGGAATTTTCAAGATATACGTTTATGTCTTGAATTGGTTGTACATGGACAGATTTGGTCTCTTGTTTAGGAGGAAGGACTGTTCTTCCTCCATTTCCATTGCAGGATGCAATTCCCCATATCAATAAAAGCGTCAATAAACTTTCTCCTATAGCAAAGTAGACTTTTTTCATTATAATAATTATAAACCAATTCCACGGCCGGAATATCTATCCGATAATTTTGCCCCAACGTATTTATATCCATACCCAATGTAAAATGCGAGAGCTCCAATGGATAATTCGCTATATCGAAAACATCGCCCAAGACATCGGGGAAAGCTATATCGCATATATTCTCTTTATTCGCTTCGGGAATCGGTAAATCGACTGCGACTGTCTTTTTCGACGGAAGTCTCAATGTGCAAGAAAACGTCTTAACCTTCGCTTCTCCTGGATTTATATAAATCCGTAATGTATCGGGCAGACTATACAGAGGAATATCCCCTGCCAAAGAAATCGTTTTCGCCGAAGTACTGTTATATAAAAACGATATTTGTAACCCCTCTTTCTCGGAATTAGTTACCGACGTATTTTTAAACCCGGCCGAGGTTGTGAAAGAAACTTTCAGCCAATCGGGAGTTCCGTCATTTATATTCAATACATGTTTCGAGGGCTCCTGCACTTTCACTTTCAGAGTATCCGACACCCCCGATATAGAGCCACATATCTCGGCCATTCCGTTTTGCAAGCCTTTCAAAACGCCATTCTCCACAAAAGCTACGTGCTCGTCCGAACTGCTCCACGAAAGCGCACTCGGATTAAGAGGCACTACCTCGCCGGTACTTTTCGTCATCGACACTTCCACCGGATACTCATAATGACAATCGCTCACAACCGAATCCAATCTGAAAACGATATTATCTATATCCTCTTTCACCACGACCTTCATTTCACAAGTATATCCGGCCGGTGTACGAGCATAAATTTTACCCAAACCTATACCGTCGGCAACAAAAGTCTTACCATCGGCTTTTACATATCCTATCCGTTCGTCACAAGTAATCGTATAATTAGACATTTCCGTATTTATCAACAGTCCATAGGCATTATACCCGTAAACAGTCGGACTATATTCCTCTCCTTTGGATATGACATGCGGAGGTGTCGCAAAATCTATTCCCCCGACAAACGAAGATGCAGGCGCTGTGGAAACCACGAATACACCATCGCCGACCTTACGCTGCACACCTTTGGAGCTGGGATAGTTCCTTACCCCCAACATACTGGTATACAATGTGCTCGAACCTCCTCCATCTAAATTCAGTGCCTCATCGGCTCCGGCATATCGCATCAAGTCTGCCAATTCCCGGGTGCGAACGCCTCGCGAAATTTCGGTACGACCATCGCAGACCAACATAATCAATTTCTTCTTATCCTTACTGTACCCAATTGAAGTACGGGGATGCCACTCTATGGCATCAGCTCGCTCCCCTTCCGTATTCAATACCTCCCCGTTTCCCAATATCTTGGGATTACCGGTAGTCAGATGCCCCACCATAACAGTCTCGCCATCAAACGACATCGGTAAATTCACCTCTACTTCGTCCCCGTCATTCAAACTTTGAATAAAAGGCCCTGCCAAGCCTTTTCCGCTAATTACGTACCCACCGTCGGGAATCGCCATATTGGTCCCTCTCGCCCATGCTCCTTTCACGGTCATCTTACAAGGCTTCCCGGGAACTAAGCGTTCTCCTGCTTTCGGCATCAATGCGACCTCATAATACATCGGGAAAGAACTACCTGTCACCTGCGTCACTTGCCCCGGCATTTTATCGGTATAGAGAATAATTTTATTGTTTCCGGCGTTAACATTTACTCCCGATATTGCATATGAATCGGTTGCCGTAGTAATCGTCCCGGTAAAATCGACCGAAGCATTGCTAAGGTACGGTACTTTATCGGACGTAATTCCAAAATGACGGCATATCGCCGATGTAGATGTCCTATAAATTTCACCTTCGGCGACCGACGCATGATGCGGCCTACCGACAATACTGGTTTTTCCGTCGTTCGCAGTCCCCGACATCGCAAAAAAGCCACCGTTGATTCCCGCAAAATAAAGACTTTCGCCCTCCACACTATGACTTTCCGCCATCTGTGTAACAGTTTGAGCACCGGCTAAATGATCCGTAGCGCACACTGTCCTTATATCCACATAAGGATCGGTAAGATCTACCGTCAAATAAAAAACCGTCAATGTCGTATCGGGTCCCGTCAATAACAATGATGTCTGCGTAGTCCCGGGACCTATTTTAGCATGAAACGTAGTATCTACCCGATAGTCCGTATTCCAAACTTTCCACGTAACGGAAGCATATGAATTGCATACCGTTAACCATAAAACCAGCCATAAACAAATTTTCAATTTCATAGTACGACATCAAACTTATTATTAAGAAAAAAGGTAATGAGAATGTGAAAATATGCTGCCGGAAAGAACTCCGGCAGCATACCAGATGAAAAAACTACTTAATTGAGATGTTATTTAATCACTTTGAATGTCTGTCCGCCCACGGTCATAATATAAACTCCCTTAGCAGCAGAGGACAAATCGATTACTTCATTGGCCGGTACAACTTTCACGACATTACCGCTCAAATTGTAAACCGTCACGTCGGTATCTGCCCCATTCACTTGGAATATACCATTACCCAGCGTGTTTACCGAAACCTTGCTAACATTCGTCAGATCTGTAATACCCGATGTAGCATCACCGTCATAAGCTCCCACACAAGTAGTGGCAGCGCGTTTGTAACCGCGTTGATCGACAGTCAAATCGATATTCTCCGGCAAGCTCCATTCGGTTTTTAAAGCGTTCAGTTCATCGAGAGTCAAACTCGACATACGGGTCGTCGGAACCAGCGTTTGTGTATTGCCTCCATTATCACCGAAAGTAGTCTCTCCGAATACATCGGCATAGGTATATGTTTCTGCATCGTTATCTTTCAAATACAAAAGTGACGTCTTTTGAATTTCGGGAGTTTGCGTACGATCTCTCGGGGTAGTCCAAGAGGTACAATACCATGCCGTACCCGAAATATTATAACCGCCACTGTTCCATGTACCCGGACGAGCAGGACTATTACGGCTCAACAATATAGCTGTATTCGAAGGAGCTGCTTCGCCCAAAACACCGTTTACAACGTAATTATTCGCCATATAATTGAAACCGCCATAACTCATCACACCCAAACCGCGACCGACATCCTTAGTGCCATTGTTATTACTACCAACCGTACGAGCTTCTTGTTCAGCGGTATAATCTTTATTAGCAATCGTATTGGAAATCATACACATCGTCGTTCCGGGGTAGCCCATTATGACACCGAATCCTTCGGTATAGTTATCGGCAACCAAACTGTTCACCAAATAGAGGCGGACACGCTCGTCACTGCTACCCAAAAAGATCGCCGATCCGCGAAGTTTATTGGTATAAGCCGGTTTGCCATCTTCACCGTATTTATCTTCCGGATAATACTCAGTCGTAAAATAATTATCGGTAAACTGACATCGTTGCACAACCGCTGTCGTTTTATATTCTTTCTCTGCATAGCCAGAAACCGTGAACATACCTAACGCTGCACCTTTTTCTCCCGAGAAATTTTCCGAAAATACACAATCTGACACATTAGCATGAGAAGCTATTACATCAAGACCGGAAGGCCCCACATAGGCAGCTCCATTCTGAATGAATTTACACCACTGCATATCCAAATCGGTGTCAAACACCATCACCGCCCCTTTATAACTGCTGGCACTATCGTAGTTACGGAAAGCGTGTTTGAATGTAAATCCTTTTACAGTAACGTCCAATCGAATCCTTACGGTATCCGTAGGAGTAAACGATGCATTCTGTATATACCACAAGTGAGTACGGTTACCGGGAACAGCTGCCACATCGCTCTCGATAGCCCCTGAAATGACAGTTTCATAAGGAGAAGGATACGTAATATCTGTATTCGTACCCGTACTGGCAGGGTCAAAACCTCCCAAAAGAGTCACACTTCGATTAATAGCTAAATATTTGTCGAAATCGGGAGAGGACAATTTATACACTCCACCGGCAAAACAAAAGACATCGCCATCGGCAAAATTTCCTTGTTCCATATTCTCGGCAAAATAGTCATAACTAATGGCTTGTTCCCAAGAAGAACCGTCTGTTCCATCGGAACCATCAACTTTTATAAAATACGTTTCGGCCAACACGCTGGGCGCTGTCGCCAACATAAACCCTGCAACAAGCAGGCAAGAAGTCAATTTTCTTTTCATAACTACTTTTTTTAGATTAGATTATTGGTAAATATTTAATTTTAGCGAGGAGAACAGAGATAGTCACCTCCATTCTCCCCAAAATAGTTTAATAAGACAAGCCGTCTTCCCAACCCGGGTTTTGAGTCAAGCTATGATTCAATGTACGTTCGTCGGTCGGTATCGGCCACAGATAATCACGTTCCTCATTCCAAATCCGTTTCACATCTTTGTGAGGCCACATATATCCCTCGGTGTCGTTGGTCAGGAAGAAATCCACACCCAATTTGTATTTGGTCAATCCCAAACCCGACGGAGCCTGATCCTTGTAAATAGCGGTTTCCTTCTTTCCGTCTCCGTTCAAGTCGTACTTACCTTCTCCGGGGAAATAGACACCATGATACTCGTTGGTAAGCTGTTTACCCTCTTTCCAACGAATCATATCGAACAAACGGAAACCTTCGAGACAAAGCTCTACCGTGCGTTCGCGACGTATTTCCAAAATCACACCGGTCATCGCACTTTTCGTCACATTGGGATAACCGGTCACATCGGCCATCAAATAGGGATCAGGATTGGCATTCGCCTCGTCCATATCGATATGAGCATCTTCCATTCCTGCCCGGTCACGTAACAGATTGACCGAAATATCCAAATCGTCCTGCGTCAACGTTCCCAATTCGGCCTTAGCTTCGGCATAATTCAGATAAACTTCCGCCAAACGGAACAACGGGAAATACATCGGCGATTTGTTGGATTGGTCGTATTGCGGCTCCATCACATATTTGATGTATTGATAACCGGTCAACGTATATTTAGACAAGGTATTGATCATCTCCTTCGTCGTGCCTTTCTGTACATAACCGGGAGTCAGAATCGTTTGAGACAAACGGGGGTCGCGACCGGTCACTTCGGCTACGAACTCATTCTTCTCATGCCCGGGTTTATCGGTGTAACGAGAACCGTCGGCCATCAAATAATGATCTACGAAACGTTTGGTGAACGATACCCGTTGATTACCTGTCATCGAATTGCACTGAGAATTATGCAAGATAGAAAGCTCTGTACTATAACGACGTCCCAAGATGATTTCCTCGGCAGGAGCATCGAGACGAGCGAACAAATCGCGATACGGGGTAGAACCTGTCTTATAAAGCGAGAATCCTCCTTTTTGAATCAATTCCAACGAAGCGGCAGCCGATTGTTTCAGCATTTCCTCCCAATCACCTAAATTGTGATATTTACGAAACGTTCCTTCGAACAATGCAGCGCGGGATTTCAATGCCAAAGCCGTCCATTTGTTCACTTCATACGGAGTCTTCGTCTCGGGCAACATAAATATCGCTTGGTCCAGATCTTCCATTACCTTTTGCATCACATATTTACGAGAATCACGGGGTTTATACAACAGCTCATTATCCTTCGACCCGATTACTTCGTCGTAATAAGGCACATCGCCGTAACGCTGCACTTTCGTAAAATAGAAGTAAGCGCGCATAAAATGGGAAAAGCCATCATAATGATTACGCGCGTTTACATCGTCACAATTTTTACACCATTGGAAATACGTATTTATGACACGTAAATCCTCCCAATCCCATGCTTTTTCGGTACCGGGAGTACGATTGCCTAAAATCTCGTTATCCAAGATATTTTTGATGACATCGTCAGCACAAATATCATTCAGGGCATCGGCTCCGGGAAGCATGCCATAATAAGCGTTCGTCCACAGACGCAGCTCCTCTTCGCTCGAAAAATAATTTTCGGGAGCCATCGTATCCTCGGGGATCAAGTCCAAATCGGTACAACCCATCAAAGCAGCCCCGGTCAACGTACAGAATATATATAAATACTTTTTCATCGTTGTTCTGTTTTTAATCGTTAAAATGTAATGTCCACACCCACCGAGAAATTTCTCGAATAGTTATAAGCCATACCCGTGTTACCGTTTCCTCCGGCAGCTTCCGGATCGATATACTTGGTATATTTTTTCATCGGTGACCAATACCAAAGGTTCTCACCGGTAAAATAAACACGCAGTTTGGTAAAGACCTTTTTCAAAACCGGCAACGTATAACCCACTGTGAGATTCTTTAACCGGATATACGATGCATTTTGCAAGTAGCGGTCATTATTCACTCCTAATTGACTGTCTTTGAACGTCTGGTAACCGCGAAAACGGGGGAAATACCCTCCGGGATTCTCTTCGGACCAGCATTGATCCATAAAGTTCTCGGGAATAAAACTCGTGAAAGCCCGGGAATAAGGTCCCCAGAAACCGGTGGAAAGATGATTGGGATACCAATCTCTTTTACCTACCCCCTGGAAGAAGATACCTAAATCGAAACCGTTCCAGTCGGCCCCTAAACGAAAACTATAATTATAACGAGGTGTCTCGTTACCGATAATCTCTCTATCACCCGGATCATATACTGTATCATCACCTTTATTGATCACATTATTATTGTCCAAATCACGGAATTTCAAATCGCCGGCACGATAATAAGGATCCACTTTATCCGACAAAATACGGGCGTTTACGAAATCTTGATTGATTTTCGAGGTATATTCAGTAGCCTCCTCGTCCGAGGTAAACAGCCCGTCTACCCGATAGCCCCAAATTTCACCCAAAACCATACCTTCATAATAGTCAGTAAGCAATTTTTCAGGATTGTTATACTTCGTAATCACCGTTTTGTTATCGCCCAAAGAGGCCGACACCGTATAATTAAACCGTTTCCCCATCAAAGCGAACGAATCGTTCCAGTTCAATGAAAGCTCCCAACCCTTAGTGCGCAAATCGGCACAATTTTCTTTGGGTTCCTTAGCACCGAAAACACTCGGCAACACATACGACTTAGCCAACATACCCTCGGTATCCCGGATAAAATAGTCGCCTGTAAAATTCAATCGGCTATTGAGGAACGACATATCCAAACCTATATTCCACGTAGCGATCGTCTCCCATGTAAGATAACTGGTCTTAGGATTGCTTGGATAAGCATATTGCAATTTGCTCGTCCCATCGAGCGTATAATTCAAGGTTCCACCTGTATTGATCTCCTCTAAATAAGCATACTCATCGACACCATGCTGATTGGCCAATTTACCATAAGAAAGACGTATTTTCGTATTATCCACTACGTCTCTGATAGGTTCCCAAAAATTCTCCTCGCTGATACGCCAACCGGCGGATGCAGAAGGCACGAACACCCAACGGTGATCGCTACGGAAACGGGAAGTGCCATCGTAACGGGCGCTCACTTCCAAGAGATAACGGCTCTTATAATCGTAGTTCACCCGACCGAAAAAGCCGCTGTTACGCCATTCGGAGATTGACTGACTACGGGTTATCTCACCCGTCGCATTGGCAAAACTCGATAAATTCTCACTCAACAGATTCAACTGCTCCAACTTCAGATGAGTATCTCGTGCACCTCGATATTGATAACCGGCCAATGCCGTAAAGTTATGCGCCTTGTTCCATGTGTGAGTATAAGTTCCATACACATTCAAGTTATGCTCGTTCGTCTCATAATGATTTTCCCGATAATAATCCTTGAAGTTACCGGTAATAATTGTTTTTTCCTCACCCTGTTTATTGGAATAGTGCAAATTATGGTTCCGAACTTTATTCAAACGGCCACGAAATTTGTAGCTATAATCTACCGTCAATACCAAATCCTTGAAAATATCGATATCGAAACGGTTTCCTATAATTATATACTTTTGATTGTTAGCATGGCGCGCGCGATTATCCACCAAATAGGGAGGAGTTCCATTAATGGTAGTATTGGCATGTGTCTCGGCATAAATAGCCTTACCTTCGGGAGTCTTGGCAGGCCATGATGCCATCAAAGTTTTATCCACTTCCATCAACGTATTGTCTATGGTCGACAAACCGCTGTATTTATACGAAGAAGAGAAAAAGTTCATATTAGTCGAATAGCGTAACCACGGCTTGATTTTCACATCGAGTTTCGCTCTTGTAGAATAAGTGTCATAAGTATCTGGGTTGATATTGAAAATACCCTCCTCGCGATTATAACGACCGCTCACATAATATTTCACCTTATCGTTACCGCCTCTCACCGAAAGGTTATATTCCTGCTGGGGACGAGTTTTACGGAACAGATAATTGTACCAGTCGAAGTTGGCATAATAGCGATATGAACCGTCGTCCTGCAAAACGATCCACGGACGATCGGGATGCTCAGTCTTGTCGTTGCGACGCTCATACAGCATTTGCATTTCCTCTTCGGTATAATTGGTAAAATTGGTCGCATATTGCGAATAATAGGCCTTATCGACCAAACTTACCTGATCGTAGCCCGTAGTCATATAATCGGTCGATGTCGTGTTTTGCGACCAACCGAAACGCCCGTTAAAACTTATACTGGCCTTTCCGGCAGCATCCGAGCCTGTCTTAGTGGTAATCAAAATCACACCTTTCGAAGCCGTCGCACCGTAAATAGAAGCTGCCGAAGCATCTTTCAAAATAGAAACTGACTCGATATCGTTGGGATTGACCATATTCAACTCGGTCACTACTCCATCGACCATAATCAGCGGTGTGTTTGATGTCGATATAGACGATTCACCACGAATATTCAAATCATATCCACTGCTGGAACGACCGGAAGACATCTTCAAATTCATCGAAGGATCGGCTCCCTGCAACGCCATGGCAACGTTACTTACCGGACGAGCATTGATTTCTTTGGCACTGATGGTTCCCACAGCTCCGGTCAAATTGACTTTTTTCTGCGTACCATACCCCACCACAACCACTTCATTCAGTAATTGATTGGCTTCTTTTAATTTAACCAGAACAAAGTTTTTTCCATTTACAGGAATACTTTGTTTTTCATAACCGACATACGAAACCTCCAACGTTGCATTAGCAGGTATGTCTTTCATAGTAAAAGCACCGTCGGCATCGGTCGAACGACCGATAGAGGTACCCGAAACTTTAACAACAGCCCCGATAATCGGTTGGTCATATTCATCTAAGACCCTACCAGTCAACTGATTGCTGGCTCCCACGGACTGTGCGAACATCTGGAAACCAGACATAAAGGCGATAATCAAGAGTAAACAAGACCATCTCCTGTGCAGTGTGTTCGTTAGTAAATTCATAATTTTTTTGATTTATGGTTCTTATTAAATTAGAAGTTTCTATATATTATTATAAGGAATGAAAAATCCATTCCTTTAACAAGCTATCTTTTAACTATTTACAAACGATTCTCCTTACAAAACAACATTAACACAACAGTTACGGCACAAGCGGATAGCAACAGAATAAAGCCTCCGTCCCAACCGAAATGCTCGAAAATATATCCCATACCGATATTGGCAAACACGGCCGATCCCAACAAATAGCCGAACAACCCCGTGAAACCGGCAGCCGTACCAGCCGCTTTTTTAGGAACCAAATCCAAAGCCGAGACTCCTATCAACATTACCGGACCGTAAATGAGAAATCCTATCGCAGCCATAGCTACGTTGGTTACCATCGCCGAAGCACTATTCCAATAAATATAAACCGCCAGCATAACCAGCAACATATAAATAATAGTCACTGGACCACGACGGCCTTTAAAAACTTTATCGGAAAGCCAACCACAAAGTATAGTTCCGAAAATACCGGCTATTTCGAACGCAAAATACGACCAACTGCTATTCGCCAAATCCATGTGCTTCACCTGTTCGAGATACATCGGCGCCCAATCTAACACACCATAACGTACAAAATAGATAAACGCATTGGCAAAAGCGATAATCCACAAAAGCTTATTATTGAAAACATGCCCGAACAGAATTTCTTTGGTAGAGAGTTCCTTTTCCTGTTCGGCGGAATATGCCTGAGTACACTCTTCCGGCTTATACAGTTCGATAGGCGGTAATCCACAGGATTGAGGCGTATCACGCACCAGTAAATAGGCAATTACAGCAATGACTACGGCAACCATAGCCGGGAAATAGAAAGCTCCGCCCCAGACTCCGAAAATGGTAATACCGAAAACCGCCAAAGGAGCCATAAGAGCTCCACCGACATTATGAGCGATATTCCATATAGACATCTTTACGCCTCGTTCCCGGACAGAAAACCAGTGAACCATCACCCGGCCACACGGAGGCCAACCCATACCTTGCACCCAACCATTTACAAATAAGATGCAGAACATAAGCATGATAGAAAGCGAACTGACCGTCCACGGGATAAGACCCATAACAGTCATAATCACTGCCGAAGCTATCAATCCCAAAGGTATGAACACACGAGCATTGCTATGGTCGGAAACTGTACCCATCACGAACTTACTGATACCATAAGCTATCGAAACGGCAGACAAAGCCCAACCTAAATCGGCCTTATCGAAACCCATCTGTTCGAGTGCAGGCATGGCAATCGAAAAATTTTTACGTACCAGATAATAACCTGCATACCCGATAAATATACCGAGAAAGACCTGTAATCTTAACTTCTTATACTCCTTGTCCACCCGTTCTTTGGGAAGCGGATCGATAACCGGAGCCGGTTGGAATAACTTCAACATACACTATCCTCTCTCTAAAAAATCAGGCTAAAATATAATTTTTTGCCAGATTGGTAAAATTTTTAACTTGTTCCGTTTCCCAATTTTTATCTTTTCCCATTTCACGAGCCATAATAGCCGCTACACGAGGAGCCATTTCCATAGCAGCCCGAGCATCCATAAAGAGCGCCCGAACACGTCGTGCCAATACATCTTCCACCGTTTGAGCCATCTCCTCCCGCACAGCCCAAATAACATGAGCTACCCGGAAAGTATATCCGATATGAAGCAACTCTCCCAACGAGGCATCGTTTTCTATCAATGCTGCGATTTGGTCGGCATCGCTACCGTACACGTAATCCCAAACCGAACGGTCCACTTCTTCCCGGTAACCATGTAATTGCATTTTACGAGTCACACAGGCTCTCGGTTCCAAACCGATCAAAGCAGCCACTTTATTCACTGCTTCTTCGGCCATCTGACGATAAGTGGTCCATTTCCCTCCGGTTATCGTAAGCATTCCCGAATCGGAAACATATATTTTATGATTCCGTGAAATTTCTTTGGTCTTTTTGGAATCGCTATGCGTAGGAGCAGCCAACGGCCGCAATCCGGCGAACACAGACAATACATCGCTGCGTTTCGGTTTACGAGTCAGATACTGCCCCGCCTGATCGAGAATAAAATCTATCTCCTCGTCCAGAGGCTTCGGTTCTAATGAATTTTCATTCAATGGCGTATCGGTAGTTCCCAATACGGCCTTTCCATGCCACGGTACACCGAACAATACTCGTCCGTCCCTTGTCTTCGGTATCATCAAAGCCGAATTTCCTCCCAAGAAAGCGGCATCGACTACAATATGCACTCCCTGACTGGGACGTACTTTCTTGCGACTCTCCGGCTTATCCATTTGCATGATATCGTCCACATAAACACCGGTAGCGTTCACTACCCCTTTTACATTTACTTCATACGTTCCGCCTTCGAGAGTATCTTCCAAAACCGCCCCGCAAATCTTCCCAGAATCATTCTTAATCAAAGACGTTACTTTCATATAATTGATGCATATCGCACCGTGGTCATGAGCACTCTGCATCAATGTAATCGCCATTCTCGAATCGTCGAATTGCCCGTCGTGGTAAACCACGCCTCCGCGCAAATGATCGTGCAGCAGTCCCGGCAGCTCCTTCAAGGTCTGTTTCTTGGACAAAGGCAAAGACCGTCCCAAGCCCAATCGCCCGGCCAACAAATCGTAACAACACAACCCGATGGTATAAAAAGGACGTTCCCACCAACGATAGTTGCCGATAATGAAACGCATATCCTTTACCAAATGGGGGGCATTGCGCCATAAGCGACCACGCTCATGCAACGCTTCCACAACCATAGATACATCGCCTTGTTGCAAATAGCGAACCCCTCCATGTACCAGCTTCGTGCTTCGACTCGAAGTCGCTTTTGCAAAATCGTGTTGTTCTACCAATAGGACACGGTATCCCCGACTCGAAGCATCCACCGCCACGCCCAAGCCCGTAGCACCGCCACCTATTATCAATAAATCCCATGGTCTCTTTTCTTCGGCCATCTGTTTTATCAAGCCTTCACGTTTCATTTTCTTATCTTTCGATTTTTGATTTCTTATTAAATCTTGCGATTACTTTCTTTTTATGTGACAAAGAAAATAAAAAAGCAAGTATAAACCAAGAAAAAATGTAAAAATTTTTCGTTTCGTTTTCTTTTCAATAATATTTCATTTCGTTTTCAAAATAAATTCTCAATATTATTTGTGCATTATTCAAATAAATTTTACATTTGTATGGAACAAATATTATAATATTATTATGCTTAGTATAGCCGAAAGACACAAACACATTCTTGACAAGCTCAATGCGCAAGGGTTCGTGAAAGTTTTAGATATCGCCCGCGAATTGGACGTGACACCTGTAACGATACGAAAAGACTTGAAATTACTGGAAGAAAAGAAATTGCTATTTCGTACACATGGAAGCGCCAGTCCGGTAAACCCTCACACGGCAGATATCAATATACATATTAAAGAGCGAATAAACAGCGATGCCAAACGGCGTATCGCCCATACAGCCATTCGTCTACTCGATCCGAACGACTCGATTATCGTCGCCTCGGGAAGCACAGTGTATGCATTCGCCGAAGAAATTACAGACGATCTAAACCTGACAGTCGTCACGGCTTCGCTCAACGTCTCTACTTTGCTCAACCGTTTCGAGCACATTCATGTGATCCAGCTCGGCGGAACATTGCGAAAAAGTTCTTTCTCGGTCATCGGCGATTTAGCCGCACAGGCATTCGACAATCTTACTTGTTCCAAACTATTTATGGGAGTAGACGGTATAGACCTCGATTTCGGGCTGACGACCTCGAACATAGACGAAGCCCGGCTCAATCAACGTATGATCGCAGCCTCGCTACGAACGATCGTCCTTGCCGACTCTTCCAAATTCGGGAAAAGAGGATTCGGGAAAATCTGCACACTCGACCAAGTCGATGTCATCATCACCGACTCGGGTATTTCGCCATCGGTAGCAAAAAGCATAGAGGAAGCAGGAATAGAACTAATCATTGCATAAACCTCAAATCGAAAGGAAACAAAAGGGGCGGGAATGTTATTCCCGCCCCTTTTGTTTATCTCCGAATCTTAAATTCCATATTAACAAAGAAAAGACCTGCTTCACACGACGCAAGCAGGCCCTTCACCAACGATAAGTGTCGCCAACTCAAAAACTATTTCACTACCACTTTCCCCTTAACTAAACTACTTCCTTCGATACGTATCATATAGACTCCCGATTCGAGTTCAAATTCCTCACTTTCCCCATAGGCTTTGCGACTCGCTCTCTGACGCCCGAGCGTATCGTAAATACCTATACTTTCGCCACCTTGCAAATTAACGATTCGCAATTGTCGTTTTCCCAGAGAATAGAATGTAGGCTGCTGCATTTCATCGGAAAGAGTTTTAAAGGATAGAGAGAAACGTCCCGTTTCCATCGCTCGATCATCTACCGTAAAACTATACGGCACATGTTTCAAGTCCACTTTCCGACCCGTCGATCTATCGGTAAGAACCACAGCATCATAACGATCATATTCCGAATCTTCGGTCAACGATATTTCATAAATTCCCGATTCGCCGGTATAGATACCCACCGGAGTTTCCCCTTCGATATCGGCCGTTTGAGTATGAGCAAATCGGACTCCCTTTTCATTGTAGACATAAATCTGCGGAATCCTCGGGTCGAAACTCATCATTTTCAACGCATCGTTTCCCATGTCGAAATTCATGGGTTCTCCGTACACATTATCGGCAATAACCGATACATAGTCGCAACCCGCCGATAAATTACTCCCCGAAATTTTCAACTGTACACCGTGAGGAGTCGGCAACGTATTCAACGGGATAACAGGCTTGGCAAACAGAAGTTCCTCCGATTCCTTCACCGTAGCAGTCTGCGTGAATACCGCCGAGAAAGGAGCAATCGTGTTTCCTTCCCACGAATTTATCGAAACAAAACGGCTGGCCTCCGGGTCATAAGTATAGAGTATATGGTCGATACTCATTCTTTCGGTAGTATAAGAGCACAAATAAGGCACACCGAAAAGATTCCAACCCATATTTTCTTTATACGTAAAATGAGGACGGCCACCGACCAAAGTCTTCAAATTATGCTGTTTCAACAAAATACTTTTCCCTTCTTCTGCCGATTCTTCATAAACAGGCAATGCCGATGAAGATTTCGAGAAACGCACAGTCACCGCATCCGAAGCAGAAGGAGTCGCCATGAGATAACCGACATTCGCGCCCATCTGGTTATTTTCAAACGCCCAATATTTACTATTCTGAGGAGCAACTACGCTATACAAATCTTCGGCTCGCTTAGCCCCGTCATACTCGTATAAATATAAACGGTTCTTGTCGTCCCCCGATTCATCTCCGGCCTGTATAGCCTCTACCGGCAAACCGTCTATCGTAATGCCGTTCAACATCGTACCGTTCCCGACTTCAAGAGAGAATGGCAGACTCACCATATCCCAAGAAGCTGTCGTATCATTAATAAGCGGTTTCAAATCACGCTCTATGGCCAGATTATAAAGCGATACGGCATGCTCTCCTGTCCACAAACCCGCAGCATGATGAAGCAACAAATAGGACGGTGCGAAATCTTTCGTAAGGGCATCGGTCAGCCGCACTTCACTTTCCTTGCCGACATAGACGACGCTTCCCGCATGAGGATAATAATTATCGCTCACGTTGACAACCTTCTGCGGAGTCGTATTCCAAGTTTCGAAACAACCGTAATCCGGGCGAATTACTTCACCTTCCCCATGAAACTTATCGGTAAACAGCCGCACATTACCCAGCACATCGCAATCGGTAGACAGATCGATAATATCGGTATATTCCTTACCATTCCTGATCTTAGGCACTGTATATCCACCGATAGTCGTCACCGGATTTCCTTCATGGTCTACACCTGTTTCCTGTAAAGCTCCTATTCCAAACAAGACTGCATCTTTCTGGTCGGATAGCTGATAACGCAAATGTGTATCATCGGTAATATAATCCCCGACATAAAGCGGACTATACGCATTCCCCGACACCGAGGTCACCTCTCCGTTTATCGTATTGATTATCTTTCCCGTGCCGCCGATTTGTGCTCCCTCGCCAGGGGCTGTCACATGAATGGCTGCCGCATGCTCGTCCAATACGACAGCGGAGCTGCCTTCTTTCACCGTATTGTCATGCACCAAAACATTGTAGAGCAGCCCGTCCGTTTCCACCACAGCACCGTCGGGGTTCACATTATTATATATGACACTATTGACGATGGCGAACGAATCGGCGACGATCACCGCCGAGCTGTTTTTGCTTCCCGTAATATGAAAGCCATTCAATTCCGCCCAATTCTCCACAATCGTCCCGGCGGCACGGTCATTGTCTGAACGCACGACAGGAACCCCTTCCGCCTCTACCGAAAGGATACTTTCCGGTGCATTCTTTTCCAACAAACCGGGACGTTGAGTCAGCTTCGTTTCGTTGGTTCCCCGGAATCCGCCATAAACTTTCACATTTGCCATCCACTGTAAAGTCGTAGGCAAAACGTAGTCTCCGCCGGCTACCCACACCGTACCATAAGTTCCGCTCTCTTCCGGGTCTCCCGAATAGTACGCCGAATAAATGGCTTCCTGTAAATCGCCCATAGCATCGTCCCAACTGGAACCCAATCCGAATCCGTTAAGCTTCACATATAAATTAGGATAGAACAACCGTTGGTACTCATAAGCACCTATATCTATGCTGTTACCGGCTATACGACGATTGCCTCCGGCATCCACGAACATAACTCTCGCCAGCGAATCGCCGGGAGCCACAGGCTCTTCCACCGAACCGAACGGATAATACGCAAATAAATCGGTGTACCATTTATCGTTTTCCGCTTTATTATATGAGTCGCCCGTCATGTATCGATACCCCGTATTGATCAGTTTACGCCCCGGACGTATGTTATACTTTTTATCCAACGGAGTCGCTTCATCGGGAGCTTCGAAACGGGGACCGTACGACATATCCTCATTGTCGGAACTTAATGTTTTATTGATATTGGCAGCCTTATCGCCCAATACGACACCTGCGGAACTATTCCAATAAACATACTCGGCATTCGGCTGCTCTGCCGTCGCATCGTCCACCTGAACCGCATTGCTGTACAGGGTCGCATTCTGCACATCTATCTGGTTGTTCAAATCTCCGACAGTAGGAACAGCCGAAGTATAATTCCTCCAAAATATATTGTTATAGATCTGCAAAGGTTCGGCGACAAGCGCTCCACGTGCGTACAATCCGCCTTTGGAGTTATCGGCTATCGTGTTGCTGACAATGTTGCCCGTCCCGTTCAAAGCAAGCCCCCAAGCCTTGTTGGAATGAAGCACGGTATTATATATATTGCCTTTATTCAGATACACAGCCGCACCTTTTTCTCCGGCAGCCGTATTATCGACAAACACGCTGTTCCGAATCGTCGTACTGCCATTGGCTGCATACACGGCCGCACCGGTCGAACCCTCGCCTGTCGCATCGGCCGCATTTCCACCGACAAAAGTAAAGCCCTCTATGTTTACAGGAGCCAACGCCCCGTTTTCCCCGGCCGTATCCATCGACTCGTCTATATAAACGAGGTGTTTCGAATCGTTTCGATTTCCTCTGATATAAGTCGGGTACAATATAGGATCACGCAAATTATCCATAGCGACATCGGTCCCCGTGATGTTGTTGGGATATCCGCCCCTCAATGTCAAACTCTTGGTCGAGTATTCCAGATTTCCCACATCGGGTTTCTCCAAAACGAACGAATAACCGCTTGTCCCGTCTTGCAGGAACGGCACATAGTCGCCCGAAGCAATCTTGATATATTTATCTTTTTTATTGGGGCTGAGCAACAGTACCTGAATAGCCTGATGAATGTTAGACGTAGCCCTTTCCCACGTTTCTCCGTTGTTTTCTTTATCCGAAACTGCTTCGGAACTCTTCACATACAGTATATTACCGCCGAAAGGAGTCAACGATACCGTTTCATATTCATAAGCCCCTATATCGATCGTCCCCTCTTTCCACTCTTTCACATCGATCATATCTACACCGTCTTTCTTAATAATGTGATATGTATCGGGCTCTTTGGTAATACGCCATTTACTGTTCAGCGTATCCGGCACATTCTCGCGTCCCGACACTTTCTGCACGGCATAATATCCCTTGCCGGAACCATCGAGTACGACAGGTTCCGTCGTAATTGTCGTACTCTTCACCGAGCCGTCGGGATTCATTTCGATAACCGTATTCAGTCGGCGTGTACCGCCATTCGTACCCCGGTTAACCAGCGTCGAGAGCGAAGGCAGAGAGAAATCGGCAGAAGCGAAATAATTTCCCGCTCCGGCATAATCGCTGGGAAATCCGAACCGAGGCCCCATAACCGCTTCATTAGCCCGATCCAGAAAGACCTCGAAATTTCCTGCATCTTCATCGACATCGGCTGCCGAAGTAATAATTTCCCAATGATCTGCATTGATACGTTCGGCATCGTCATTCCCCCAGATAACCGTATTGGTAAGATTATTACCGGCTGTCGAAGCCGAATAAACGGTACTACCCGATGTTACATCGCCCGACACATTCTCGGCATAGGCATTACGCACGATCGTATTGTTGATTAACTGCGATGTCGAACCGGATTCGGCATAATAGGCCGAGCCCGTCGATGCCGTATTGTTGTAAATCACCGTATTGACGATGAGCGACTTCCCACCTTCCCGCAGATAAACCGCACCTCCCGATTTACCGGAAGCCTCGTTCCCGCCCAATATAGAACCATAGATCTCTATATCGCTGGCATACACGGCTCCTCCCCCGAAATCGGCCGTATTGAGCAACAATTGGCAATTGCGCAAAGCAATCGGAGCCAAAGCACATAAAGCCCCGCCTCCATGATCGATACACGACGAGTTACCTTTTACCATCTTTATTCCATCAAGTACAACCCTGCGAGTAGCCTCCGAGTCTTCATAATAAGCCACATGCGAATTACCGGAACCGCCGCCTATATCGCCCGAAAGAATCGTTTCATTAGCGTACTCGAAATCTTCGAGCAAGCCGTTCCCGTTCCAATCTTGACGAGGTCGCTCGCTCAAAAATGCCTCCCCTTCGTAATACTGGTCCGATGAAGGCATAGCCTGAGTTTCTTCTTCCGTAACGATATTAATATCCAACTCCGAAACCGTATTCCCCGACTGATTCTTATTGTCTATCGTTATATCGCTAATTTCCACGGTATATGCAGCTTCTCCACCGAAATAAGGATGAACAGAGACGAGCGAAAGCATATCGCCATCGGACAATGTATTTTCCTCATCACTAATCTCTACGGAGGAAGCACCGTTATATACCAATCCGGTCTTTAAATCCACCGTCAGTTTGTACTCTCCATTACTAACTCCTCCATTTATAAGCAAAGACTTTCTTACACCGGCTGTCGAATATAACTGTATACGCAACCTGCCGTCCTCGTTCCCTTTACTCAAATCGGTAATATGTATCGTTGCATGCAAATACCGATTACTCGGGTTTGTTCTTTCGTATTTCACTGCCTGTGGAAAACGGAAATAAGCACCTAATGATGGATTAAAATAATTATACCACCATAAAACACGTTCCCTCTTGTTTGTTAATACGACACCGTCGTTCCCCGAAACTATAATAGATGCCCAATTAGAACTTGGACAATAATGCATACCGTATGCTCCTGCCGAATTTCCGGCAGCATAATAATCGGAGACATTGGAAGAATATGTATTCGATTTTTCCGCTTGCGAAAGATTATTCAAACTCACCGAGGCATCATAAGGAACACCCGTAGAAGTCTGATGAAGAATATCGGTATCGAGAATTTCCGTCGATACCGTTGTGGAATTCTTGCGATTATCGATCGTAGCGCTATACAACTTCACACCGGCCGGTAATCCCGAGACGCGAACAGCCTCGATGACCGGAGCTGTCGCCCAATCGGTATTTCCGATAGCCAGATAGCGCAAATCGTAAATATACTCGGTAGTGCTGTCGGTAGCGATGACCGGCAATTCCAGCTCATGAGGGAGTTGGAAGCCATTGACCGTCACAACAGGAGATGACGGTGACTTCTCATCGGTCGTGAAATGCAAGAACCACGAAGAGGGTTCGTCCTCCAATGCCTTTACCTCTGGATAAAAGGTAATCTCTCCATCGCCGCCCAATGTATAGGAATAGTCTTCTTTGTTCCATACACCGGTGGCATCGACACGCTTCGAGGGTTCCACTTTAAACGATTCTATCCAACTCTCGTAATAAGGCAAGTTACTACCCCGGAATCCTCCGTATATCGATGAATATCTGTTAAGAATAAAAGAAGTTCCCCAATTATCCTCTTTCACCGAAGTTTTCGGGTTATACGTTCCCTTCGAGACCCATATCTCGCACCGGCGAGTATCCTTATTCGGATCGTGTTCGAAATTGGCCTCATTCCCGAAATAATCGAGAGCTTGCTGTATATCGCCCAAAGCGTTTCGCCAACTGCGGCCGTTTGCCAACCCCTGTGCCGTTTGCGACACATACAACCGGTAGATTCCGTCTGCCCCCTTTTCGGCTTCGGTATCTCCCGCAGGGTCGATAACAAATATCCCGTCATAAGCAAAAGCTCCTATCTCGAAATAATCCCTCAAAGAAGAATCCTCTTTATAAAAACGATTCGTTCCGAGCAAATCGAGTCGAGAAACATGCAATGCCTCCATGAGCGGAGAGCCCGGCTGCTCGGCTCCGATACCGGCACGAATCAACGCCGATACACGTTTCAAAGTAAAATCGAGGTTATCGGGGTCGGTAAAACCGGGAGCATTCAAGCCCACTATGGTCGATGTATTCTCATTCGTACTCGTCAACGCCATGTTTCCGAAACCCACGACTTTGATACCTTCGACCGCACAATGATTAAAGATATAGTTTTGATACCGCACGCCCGTAAAGGTCGTATCGACCTGCTGGGACATGTTTCCGTATATATTTTTTCCGTTACCGGAATCGTTCATCCAAAATACAGAATTGATGATAATCGGCTTCACGCCTATCGATATACCACCACCGGAGCCATTGTTCACAGTCGTGTTATCGACCACCGTACAATTTACGACCATCGAAGAGTCGTCGGCATAAATACCTCCGCCATTGGCTCCCACGTTATTATAAACTATCGAACCGGTAATCCGGCCGCCCGGAGCTAAGTAAACTCCTCCGCCCTTATCGGAAGCGGCACAATTGAAAACGGCACAATTTTGCAACAATCCGTTCGACGTAACCTTAACGCCGCCACCCGACTGCCACTCTTCGTCAGACGGGTGATTGGCATTTCCATAAACGATATAAATACCGTTGAGCAAAGCTATTTCGGGGTTGGGATCGTCGTAATAAGCTGCACCCTCGGCAGGCATCGTGGCGTTGTCTTTATGCTGCTTCATGCCGAACGTTACGACACGATAGGCGCTTTCTTCTGTCGAACTGCCGATCATACCGTTGAAAAAAGTCCTGTTCAAACGCATATTACGTCCGTCCACGGTCTCGTCGTCAGAGATTCCCGCAAACCCTCCATACACCTCTATCCCTGCCGGAATAATAAACGAAGCGGTACGAGGCTGATCGGGAAGAACGACATCGGTAGGATAATAAGTGCCTTTCGCAACCCTCACTTGAATACGAGTAATATCTCTATATCGACCCGATACGTACGTCTCCTTATTGTGAATAATATAACCTGCCCAGTTGAGAGCTTTTTGCAATTTCGCTTCGCAAGCGGCATTCGCCCACGACGAACCGTCTACCGTACCGTTAGCCGCCTTCGTCACATAAATGACTCCCACCTGTTCTCCGTCGATAGTCTTGATAGCGGGCATAATCGGCTCGCTTCGGTCTATTTCGTATGCCCCTATATCGATAGAACAGTCTTTAAAACGGTCGGTATAGTCCATATCGGTCTCGGGTAATGTAATCCCTTCGGGACTATTATTCCCGGCATTGATACAGGGTGAAGTGCCCTGTAAACGATAGTCGTTATTTTCTTTATTTCCCGACGAACGATCCACGAATTGCGGAACTTGATTGATAATGTTGTCTTGCGTCAAGTTAGCGCCAGAGACTCCCGATATAGAACCCGAGGGATAACAACAATGCGAAGTTCTCAACACTACATTGCTATGAGCCTGTACCTGAGACGAGCCCGAATTATTATAAATAATGGTATTGTAAATATTGGCCGCACCATCGGCAAACCAATAACCGCAATAAATAGCTGCACCGCTACCGGAGTTGTCGGCAATCGTATTGTTATAAAAATCGGCTACTTCAATATAAACGGCCTGACCGTTGGAATTACCGCCAGATACGGAATTACCGGCAAATACGCAATTGTACAACGTACCGTAACGCATGTAAACACCCCCGCCGTATTGTTCTCCGTAATCGCTCCCCAATGCAGGCATATCGTTATTGAAAAACGAACAATTGGAAAATGTTCCGTCGTTACAAAATGCACCTCCGCCGCGACTACGGGATGCTACATTATAATTGTTTCGGATAATACAGTTTTCGAGCCGTCCATTTTTCCGCAAGGCTACCCCTGCACCGCCATCTTTTCCGTGACGTATTCGAGTTCGACCGTTTTGTATTATAAATCCGTCCCATATAGTCTCGATAACAAATGGATTCAACGCCACATTATTAGTCTCGGTCGAAGCCTGTCCCTGCGAACCCGCTTCCAAACGACCTCCGTCCTCATAATACGGGAAGGGTTGGGTAAGTACCCTACGAACTTTATTCGCATTGTCGTACCGACTGTTCAATTCATAGAACTGACTCGTCGATCCACCGGCATCCATATCGAAATAAGGAGCATACCCATCGAGCGAAGTAACAGCATTCGCCTCGGCGGTAGTCATCGTCTGTATAATCGTATTGTAGACGCGGGGATTGCGCTCGTCTTTCCCGGGTGTACCGGTCTTGGGAAATCCGCCGTACACTTGCACGGCATCCCGCATAAAGAATCCCCGACGACTGGTATATTCGCCCTCGGCTACCCACACTTCGACCAAAGCCGTCGTATCGACACCGACAGGTATTTGTACCGATGCACTACGACCGTTCGTTTGATTGTATGTATAATCTGTATAATTCAATGTCTCATAAGCGATCCGACCGCTTCCGTCTTTTTTCAACGATGCCTTGTAAGCCTCGTTGACAGCATACTGCAAACCGGTAATATAGTCGGTAGCATCGCGGCTATCGTATTCGATTTGATCATAAGGCAGACCGTCGTCGAATCCATACCACGCATTTCCATTGATAGCGTTCGCCCACGAAGAACCGTCTCCCGTACCGAAATAAGAGGTTTGAGGAGAAGAGGCCGTACCGGCAGGCCCGCTACGCACGTAAAGAACCGAACCGACAGGATTCAGACAAGTAGCCTCATAAGCTCCTATATCGGGGGCTCCACCCACAGCGAAATTATGCCCCGTAATATCGGCATCAAGAGCCAAATCCGGATCACCAACTATACTTTCGTCACCGGTAATCACCAACGGTGATTCGCAAGTCGGCTCGAATCGTGCGGGACCGCCCAACGGCGTATCGTATCCGGACGAAACTGCACCGACATTTCGGGTCGGATTGACAAAAGCCGGATATAACGGATCGCCCTGAACGACGCTTAACTGCATGTTCTCACTCCACAGATTCCATTCTTCCGGAGCATTCTGGATAGCATTGTTGCGAATATCGAGCGTAGTGGCCTCCCCTGTAATTTGTATGTCTTCGGGAGCGATAGTCCCGGTCGAAGTATTTCCCCACAAAACCGAGTTATAGAGCCTCAGCTGCCCATTCATCGCACAGATGCCCGGGGCATTGTTATGTATAATCGTGCAGTGATTGAGACGAGCATCGTTTTCGAGGGTTATCGCCGAATAAAAGGATTCGCTCGCCAATCCCGTATTGGTATTATTATTCACCACCGTATTGGTCATTACCAATTTCTTCGTCGTACCCAACATAACGATTCCGGCTCCGTTCGTTGCGACATTATTCTCGATCATGCAATTGCGGATATGCAATGTGCCATATTCGTGCAACACACCACCCCCGGTCTTGATAGCAGAAGAACCGGTCGATGCATCTCCGTTGACGATATGAAATCCGTCGAGAATGGCTTCTCCGTCGTCAGACATAGTCACCACATGATAAAGGTTCCCTCCGGCCAACGTACCGTCGAACACCGTACGGAAATCCACCGGATTACGTATCGGTTCGGCGACATCGCTCCCTGTCGGGACAAACGTCTGTCCGGGAACCGTAGAGCCTTCCGTACCTTCCAATTTGGAATTGAAACCGCCATACAAGGAAACGCCTCCTCGCAAAACGACCGACGAAGTGCGACGGTCACTACCGATGGCTTTCCATACCGGATTTATCGTCCCCTCCTTCACCCATATCTCACGAGGGCAACCGGGATATTCGGTATCCGGGAGTCCCGCCAAATATTCGATAGCCGAGTTCCCCGATATAATCGGAGACTCCCAAGACTCGCCCGAAAGGTCCGTATTGACCGACGGGTCGACAAAAATAACCAGTTTCTTTACACCGTTATCCTCTATGACACTATACTGCAAAGACGGACGATCGGAAGCGAAAGCACCTAAGACACGAGGCTCGACGAACGCTTTGCTAAGAATATCGGTCATCGCGACATAAAACTGTGTTTTCACCGGAGCATATCTGACATACGGAGCCTCGGATTGGCTGCCTCCTTTTCTTTGTAGGGCAGAAAATTCGGATGGAACCCAACGCTGTACGTCATAAATAGTTCGCAACGCATTGTCGAGCGTTTGAGTGCCCTCGACATCGGCAGCTGTCGTCTGGTACACGCCGGCCTCATTGTTGATAACGTCGACATTGCCGACTCTTACATTGGTAAAATCAGGGAACCTGAAATCATAAGCGATAGAAGAACGTCCTTTTGAATTTTGATCGGACAAGGCATACGTTTTTTGAGTTACAGTATTCACGCCCCAAATCGTATTGGAAAGATTTTGCAGCGCCGTATTATAAACCTGTATCGAAGCCGGCACATTCGATTCGGCCGTCTTTCCGTTTTTCCCGTAAAATTGCCGAGTATGTTCGAGGGTCGCATTTCCCCAAAGAACCGAATTATAGACTATGCCATATCCATCGACGATCATACCGCCCGAATTTCCTTCTTGGTCGGAAGCCACCGCCGAACAATAGTTCTTAACCACCGTAGAGGAAGAAAGCCCTCCCAACTTATCAAAATAGACCGCTCCCGCATCGGACGAAGAGGTATTGTTGGAAACGAGCGTGTTCACCAAGACGCCCCGGTACATATCGTCTAACGATTCTTCGTATGCAGGATTGTTATACTCCGCCTCATCGACATACACACCGCCGCCCACGCGAGCCGTATTGTTGGTTATTACCGTTCTGAAAACGGTTCCGTTCCCCAATATGTACACGCCGCCGCCCAATCCGTTGCGCACCTGCACTCCGGGCGAAGCATTGCGAAAGACCATGCTGTTCACCAACATTCCGCCGTTATTCATCATCACCCCGCCACCGCGAGTCAAGGCAAAGTTTTGATAAATGATACAATTCGACACGACTCCGTTCTCGGTCAAATAGATTCCACCGCCCATACGGGTCGATTCTCCGCGCTCGCCATAGTCGGCGCAACCGCCCGTAACCACAACACCGTCGAGAGTCGTCTCCACGGGAAGCGGCTTTGCCGTAACGGCTTCGTACTTCGTGGTTCTTTCGTTAAATCCCTCGGAAGCGAACCATACCACATGGTAGGAGTTTCGCCCGTAATATTGCACCCATTTCTTCTCTCCGGCATTCCAACGCCAACCTTTCTGCGAATCGTCGTTCCGGTCGACATCTCCGCTGAATATCGTACGATTGGCAAACGCCCATTGAACATCGAGATGGTCCGGGTCGCGGGGACGAGTCGTGCTGTTGTTTATCCCTTCGTCGCCGGTTTGTCCCCGGAATCCTCCGTAAACCGAGATACCGCTACGCATAATGAAAGAACGATGCCTTTCCGTACGACCCCTTATACCCGACTCATCGGTAAATGCCGCCGTAGGGTAATACGTTCCACCGGCAACCCACACCTCTCCCACTACATTCCGGGCATATAGTTGATCGATCGCCATCTGCACATCTTGCACGGCCAAACGCCATGTACTTCCGTCCCGGACTTCTCCGTCGGCAAGAGGCGGTTCGTCGGGCGAAAGCTGACGAACATACAATATATTTCTGCCCGAAACCGGCTGATATTGATAAGCGCCTATATCCAGCGTCTTACTGACGATCCTCGGCTTCCCGGCAATGTCGTAAGAAACATCGGTCCCGTAATACGTGTTCAACGTCGTCATCCAAGAGCTCTCGGCTTTCGACAACAGCACAGAATTTTGACGTAACAAAAACGAGACACCCAAATCGGCATACACCGGTTCCAATATAGCTCCTACCTGAGTCGTAGGACTTACAAAATTAGGTACAGATCCCGTATGGTCGTTATAGGGCAACAACGAAATATTATCGCTGCCTTTCGTTTCGTCCCAATCGACGATCGCACAATTCGAGACATGGTCGACAAGAGCCTCGAATCCCTTCAATCCAGCATGGTTCAACGGATCGATACTCCATATAACCGAGTTGGATACGCTGATCGAAGAACCCGCTACATCGGTATCGGCCGGACGACCTATACCATACAACTGGTTGTTGACAATCGTATTATTGACAATCGAGGTCTTATCGTATACACAAATACCGCCCCCGTTATTATTATAAACGACATTGTCGAAAACGACTCCTGCCTCGGAGTAGATGCCGCCTCCATATCCAAACCCGTCGCGACGGAATGCCGAATTGGATACCAACACCGAGTTATAGACAAAACACGGTTGGGAGTCCGAACTGCTATTCTTATGCATATAAACGGCTCCTCCTTTCGAGGCAAAATTAAAATAGAACAGGCATCGCTGTATGCCGCAACCGATACCGTCGAGCGATACACCTCCGCCGCGCCCCGAATTACCGTCTCCATCGGCAGACCCTCCGGCAATGGTTATTCCGTCGAGCATCACGTCCACACTCGACGGATCGAAAGTAACTACCGTATGGAGATTGTCTGTCCGGGTAGTATTCTGGGTCGGGTCGAGCGAAGAGAACATGTTATCCGTACCGACTACATCGTTTCTCAACCGGTCGCCCGATAAAATAGTCTGGTTCTTCAACGCCCACGGCTCCTGCCGGTCGCCCGAATAGACATTGCCGTATTCTCTCTCTTCGAGACTGTTCTCCCCCTCATAGACCAAAGCTCCTAAATCGTCGAACACTTGTCCGCGAAAACCGCCGTAAACAACGACCTGATTTCCTTTCAAGACGAACGAGGCACTCTGTTCATCGCCGGGAAGGAGCGGTTCGGTCGGGACATAAGTACCCGCCGCAACCCATATCTGCAATGTAGAGTTAATAGCATTCCATGTATCGGTAGAACGAAGAATCATTTGCAAATCGGAACCCTTAGCAGCATTCGCCCACGAAGAACCGTCGAACGTACCGGCTCCTTCGGGGGAAACATATATGCGTCGCAAATTGAAGGCCGGTTGAGCCGGCTGGATATTCGACTGAGCCTCTACCGGTAAGCTCGTCAGCGACAACAGAAACAATAGCAGCAATCCCGCCGAATATCCCATGCGTTTCGACACATCGGAAACACGGCCTGCATAATCAATAATTTCTCTATTTCTTCCGTTCAACATAACCTATAATTCCTTTTCTATATCGAAGCTGTCCATCGATAATTATATTCCGTTTGCGTAAATCCCACCACATCGAACCGCAGCAAATAATACGGCGCAACCGCCAAATCCTCGGGGGTATCGACGTGTATGTTATAAGTAGTCGTCTTTACATAAGCGTCTGCATATACGCTCTGCACGACCAGCTCTATATCGAGCGTACCGCTATCGTAGAGATAACAGTCGTATCGCCCGTTAATCCATGCCGATTGACCCGGTCCCGAACTACCGGTAAGGCTGACCACGTGATCGACAACGGGGTCATTCGACCTCACGGCAAAGAATTTTCCCTCTTTGGGTACATTTTTCAACTTCAATGAAACGACTTTCGCCGACGTGCAGTCCCCATGTTCTTTCTGCCCGGCAGGCTTGGCGTTGTAATTGGATATAGCCGTCCCTATATTGTACATAATATCGACCTTAGAAGCCACCAGCCCGGCATCGATAACTCCCGAATGCTTCATTTGAACCAATTCGAGGTCGAGCAAAGTACCGGCATATAAATTGCGCGAAGGCGTGGCGATCGTCGTCAATGCCCTCACCTCGTCTTCCGTCGACAAGGCATCCCATTCGTAGTGCCTGCCGGCATTGACGATAGCATAAAACGAGGCGGTGCACTTCGGTACGTCTATGGCTTGAAACTCATAATAGGCCGTGCTTTCGGGCAGTTCTATATAATAATGTTCCATGTAAGCGGCAGCGCCGTTTTTAGGCTCTACATACATGAACAGGTTGATATTTTCGATGGCATCCGGCATCTCCGGCGATGTCCCGGGATCTCCCGGAAGCCCCACCGCTCTCGAAATTTCCCGTCCGGTATATATACTCAATGTCACGCTCGCCGTCTCCTGCGGCTCCGACGGATTGCCGGGCTGCAACGAGTTCTCGCCTCCACAGCCGCCGAGCAACCACGTAGCGAACAAAAGTGCCATTATCGCATATCTCTGTTTCAACATCAAAGCTCCTATTCGATTAAACCTATATTCGACAATCTGCCCGCATTCGGGAATATTATATATCCACATCAATATCTCCTCCCGGTTTCCAGTCGATAGTCACCGCCACGGTCGCCTGCACATTGTGACCGATATCTATACTGCCGTCGTCCCTCACTACACCGTATATTTCTATACACTCTCCGGCGGGAAGCGGCTCGGTCAGATTGATCGTATTTCGTGTTATTTTATCTCCTATGGTAACGTAAACATCGGTATTCCAGATAGCATTTCCCTCCGATGGGTTACGATTCAAAGACTTCGCTCCTGCTCTCGCCTCATTCCTCGACGGGAACGAAACAGCTTCGAAAAGCGCCAGTCCGTTTTCATCTTTCCCCGCTTCATTCATCTGTACGACAACGGGGCGGTCGTACTCATAAATACTGTCGTTACACAAAAAACCGGTTGCGGTTTCATTGACATATCCCTCCACCCGTTTTACCGGGACGACGGGATCGGTTCCATAACTGAGGTGTAACCTCGTCTTGGAAATACAAGGCGTCAAAACGACCTCGATAAACTGATTTCTGTCCGCTATCGTAAATCGTTCCCTCCCGACATACAGTTCCGAAGCATGCGAAGATACCGTATCGGCCGCCGACTCATAAGACAATTTATAACAATCGGACGCGACACCGAGGTCGGAACTTTTCACACAACTCGCCTGCGAAATATTGGCAATGGCAAAATGGTGATAATCGTTTGCAGGCAGGGTAATAGCGTAGATATTGTTCGACGGCATTCGTTCCCGCTCTACATACTCATGATAAGCGAGCGATTTGTTGCCGTCATAAAAATGCATATTGAGATTCTCCATTCTACCCGAAAATGCCTGCGTATGGGTAGACAGTTCTATTCTATATCTGACGGTGAAATTGTTGCAATCGGACATGTTGTCGTCGATGCAACCGCTCGATAACGGCAGCAACGCGAAAAAGATTCCTCCGACAACCCATCTTTGCCAATCACCTGTTTTCATTTTCTCGATATTTATTTTTTGAGGAAATATCTCCGGCGAATCGAAACGCTCCCGATTCACCGGAGACAAATTTTACAGTTTAACTATTTTTTTCGAAATCAATCGCCGATAGGTACATCGATAACCAAACCGGCTTTCCAGTCTATATCGACAGCCAATGCCAATTCCAGACGCGGGTTAATCAGGTCGGGAACCGTATTGTAGGCTTTTGCCAACGAATTGATAGACAAGTTCGCCGTCGTATTGTAATCCTGCTGGAATACGCGAACGACTTCACTCTTACTGCTGTCCTTCTTATAAGTCAGCTTTCCTACCAAGTAGAACGTTCCGCCTTCGGGAACCAAATTGCCGTCTAAACCGTAGAATTGAGGACCGTCATTCAAGACTTCCAAAGCAATATTGGGGGTATGTCCCAAATCTTCTGCATTACCGGTAGAACAATTGGCCGTCTCGGGCAATAAGCTGTATATAAATGGAGTCATACCAGCAAAATCGGGAGTAGCGGCATTCGTCAATTCGTAATCATTGGTATTCATTCTGTTGTCATATACAATCTTGGAATAAGTATCGGAAGCAGAAGGATGCATTTCCCAATCCAGTTTATCGGGCAGACCGCCAATCAATATACCTTTTACAACAAAATTATGGTTGGCCAAAGTCACCTTAGTATTTTTACCGGCTGTAACTGTACCGTCGGCCGATTTGAATGCAGCTTTCACATCGAGACGTGCCACACCGTAATTGATCGTTTTGTTCAAAGCAATCTTCGTCGTCGCTACCGTAATCGGCGTACGAGCTCCGCCATAAACACCATTATTCCAATTGCTAAATATCGGAAGAGTCGAATAAGCTACCGGATAGGCATTGGTCCAATAATACAAAGAAGAAGGATAGCTGTATGCCTTCGAAGAACCGCTCGTAACAATACCCGAACCGCCGGGGCCGGTCTCATCGAACACGATGATACCGTTATTCAATTTATATGCTCCTTTCGGAAGATTGGCGGGGAAATCTTTGTAAGCATCTTTTGCCAACTCTGTCGCCATACCATCGACCGATATCTTTGCCGTATTGGCTGCTGGCGTAGAGTAATTCGTATATAATTCGTCCAACCCGTTCGAAAGATACTGTAAAGCCAATTTCAGATTTTCCAAAGAAGCGCTATTGAACGAAAAGTAACCATTCTGCAACTCTGTTGCCTTATTCTTCTCCTCACCCTCTGTCAAACTACCGACATAAGTAGCCAATGCATCCGTAACATTCGTTTTCCACGCCTCTATCAAAGCGGCTGCGGTAGAATAGGAACCACCGGTATAAGTACCTTCGGTAATATTCTTCAAAGTAAACGCTATGTCGGCAGGAGTCAAAGAGGTAACCGAAGCATCGGGTGTCATCTCCAAGACACCTTTGTAAGCTGCGTCATGCTTGGCTTTACCGTAAAAAAGGAAAGCGATGTCGCCGGAAGGAATAGTTACGTCGGTAAACGTTTTTACAAAATTCTCGGCCTCGCCATTCGTGATATCAGAACCTGTCAACTGGGTAGCACCGGCCAACACCGAATTGGCTCCTACATAATCGCCGCTCAAATTTGAAAAAGGCATTAATCTCAAACTTTCTATACCCAAGAAATTGTTGTTGCCTTGAACATCGTCGCTGGTAGCACGGGATACCGGCGAAGGAATAGCGAACGAAAAACTCGTCTTGACAGCATCTCTTTCCCCCACAGGAGTCTCTCCCCCCGGAATAACTTCTTCGTTAGAACAAGACGACAGAACTGCGGCTGCGGCAAGGAACATAGACCCGGCCTTTGCCCATTTTGTTTTCATTGTTTTCATTTTTGTAATTGTTTTTGTTAAAAGATTAATAATCGTTTTCTATATTTTCCAAGTTTTGAATAGCTACTTTATCTCCCATAGCGGCTGCCTGCTTGAACAAGTCCAATGCCGTCGCTTTATCGCCCAAACGATAATAGGCTGTCGCGAGAGTGTTCAAACAGCGTTTGTCTTCCCGTATGGGTCGAAGCAAAGAGACAGCCCCGTCGAAATCGCCCTCGGCAATCATACCTTGTGCCCGGTTGATCTTTATAGCGTTATAATCCGGTTCCGAAGTATAATAAACCCTCATGTATCCCGAATTACGTTGGTCGGAGAATACCGAGCGCAACAGGTCCTTGAAAGGCTCTCCACCGTCCAGCCGGCGTAACAACCACTCCCGACGGCCGAGATCGGCCGTATGGTCGATAATATCGAGCATCTTGTCCCGGCAATCGAATGTGCTTTCTTCCACCCGATCGCGCAATTCGCCCCATGCCTCGCCCCCGTTGGCTACCTCGTAGAGGCTATCCGGCAATTCGAGATAACTGTTTACATACTCCTTCAAGACCTCGGCGCGAGTGCCTGCCAAACGGGTATTCCGGCCGAGAGGACCCTCGGGCGAAGCAAACCCGACAATCAATATCTTCCCGACATCGGAACGGTCGTCAGCATAGATCTGCCTCAATATATCGACGATTCTACCGAGCGTCACATCGTTGTTTCGGTAATCGCGACGCAGGTCGGACTTATCGAGAGGGAAATAGACTTTCAATGCTCCCCACGGTCATCGAATCGGAATAGGGTTCGTACTCTGCCATCGGGAACAAAACCTTTTCGACCTCGGCCAACCGTTCCGCCACACTCGGTATCAATGCCACCGGCTGTACCGAAGGAACATAAGGAGGACGCAGTTTCACATCAGAACAAAGGAAGATGCCCGGCAAAGGTTCGACCTTGCAACACCCCTCGCGCTCACATAACAGGCTGAGATCGACAGGGGCTCTACCCATCCATTTTTCATAAGGCAACACGCAATCGTATTGCAACTCG
>ERZ827181.509-NODE-509-length-52745-cov-5.383526_pt1 | contig 52745 bp, 51 predicted proteins | sample MGYA00519778_ERZ827181 | MGnify/ENA primary metagenome ERZ827181 (study PRJEB31778, sample SAMEA3449273) | human gut metagenome | biome: human gut; feature: human-associated habitat; material: faeces | place: United Kingdom | collected 2010/2012 ...
CGTTGCCGGGCAGGGCAATGCCGATGGCCTCGCACAGGCAGTTCATGCTGTTGGCCGTGTACATGCCGGAGCACGAGCCGCAGCCCGGGCAGGTGCCGCGCTCAAATTCCTCCAGCTGTTCGTCGTCGATCAGGCCCGCTTTGCGCGCGCCCACCGCCTCAAACATCTTGGATAGGCTCGTTCTCTCGCCCGCCACATTGCCAGCCAGCATCGGCCCGCCGGAAACGACGATGGAGGGCAGATTCAGCCGCACCGCCGCCATCACCATGCCGGGCACGATCTTATCGCAGTTGGGAACCAGCACCAGCCCGTCAAAGCAATGCGCCAATGCCATCGTCTCGGTACTGTCCGCAATCAGCTCCCGGCTCGCCAGGCTGTATTTCATGCCCAGGTGCCCCATGGCGATGCCGTCGCACACGCCGATGGCCGGCACCTCAATGGGGGTGCCGCCCGCCATGCGCACGCCGGCCTTTACGGCCTCGGCGATCTTATCCAGGTGAAAATGCCCCGGGACGATCTCGCTGTGCGCGCATACCACGCCAATCAGCGGACGGTTGAGTTCTTCATCGGTATACCCCATCGCGTAAAACAGCGAGCGGTTCGGCGCCCGCTCTACGCCCTGGGTCACATTTGCGCTTCTCAGTTGCATGCCTGTGTGGCCTCCCTTATCGTTTCAAAATGGCTTATTTTTTTAGCCAGCTCATCATATCGCGCAGTTCTTTGCCCACCTTTTCCAGCGGATGCTCAGCTTCCACACGGCGGGTCGCCAAAAATTTGGCCTTGCGCCCGGCGCCAAATTCCTGCATGAATTCGCTGGCAAACGTGCCGTCCTGGATCTCGCGCAGAACCTTTTTCATCTCGTCGCGGGTCTCTTTGGTGATCAAACGACGGCCGGTACGGTAATCGCCGTATTCTGCAGTGTTGGAGATGGAATAACGCATCATCGCAAAGCCGCCGGAGTTGATGAGGTCTACGATGAGCTTCATCTCGTGGATGCATTCAAAATACGCCATTTCCGGCTCATAGCCCGCTTCTACCAGCGTATCAAAGCCGGCCTTCATCAGTTCGGTGACGCCGCCGCACAGCACGGCCTGCTCGCCAAACAGGTCGGTCTCCGTCTCTTCACGGAAGGTGGTTTCCAAAATGCCCGCGCGGCCCGCGCCAATGCCGCAGGCATAGGCCAGCGCGTAATCCTTCGCCCGGCCGGATACATCCTGGTATACCGCGATTAGGCTGGGCACGCCCTTGCCCTCTACATACTGGCTGCGCACGGTGTGGCCAGGGCCCTTGGGCGCTACCATGATAACGTCTACATCCTTCGGCGCTTTGATCAGGTTGAAGTGGATGTTGAAGCCATGGGCAAACATCAATACGTTGCCTTCCTTTAGGTTGGGGGCAATCTGGGCCGCGTAAATATCCGCCGCCAGCTCATCCGGCACCAGCATCATCACAAAATCGCCTGCCTTGGCCGCCTCATCAACCTCCATGACCTTCAAGCCGGCCTCTTCCGCCTTTTTCCAGCTGGCAGAGCTCTTGCGAAGGCCCACCACTACGTTTACCGCGGACTCTTTCAGGTTCTGTGCATGGGCATGGCCCTGGCTGCCATAGCCGATGATGGCAACGGTCTTGCCGTCCAACAGCCCCAGGTTACAATCGTGGTCATAGTATTTTTGAATCATTTCAAACATCCTTCTTTCTTTGAATTTTTTATATAGGTGATAATATTGGGGTCCTTTATTCCTTGCACCGGTGCTCCGCCGGCGTGCCGCGCTCCAGCGCCGTGACGCCGGTGCGGCACATTTCCAATATGCCGTATTCGCCGATGACGTTCAAAAACGCGTCTATCTTGGTGGGAATGCCGGTCAGCTCTACAATCATGCTGCCCACGGACAGATCCACCACATGCCCGCCGTAGATGCGGGCCACCTCGCTGATGGCGCTGCGCGTGGTCTCCGTGGCTTTCACCTTAACCAGCAGCAGCTCGCGAAACAGGCTCTTGCCCTCTTCCAGGCAAAATACCGTCCTCGTCTCCTCCAGCTTAAAGGTCTGGCTTAATATCTGGTCGATCACCTGCGCATCCCCGCGCACCGAAATGGTGATACGTGAAATTTCCGGGTCGTTTGTGGCGGACACGGTCAGAGAATCGATGTTAAAGCCCCGCCTGGCAAACAAGCTGGAAACGCGCGCCAGCACGCCAGAATGGTTGTATACCAATACGGACAATACCTTATTTGTCATCGTTTCTCCTCCTCAGTCCATGATGATCTCATCGATCGTCTGCCCCGGCGGGATCATCGGCAGCACCTTTTCATCCTTGTCGATGGGGCATTCGATCCAGCAGGGGCGCTTGCTAGCAAGCGCGTCTCTTAGCGCCTGTTCAAATTCCTTTAGGTTTGTCACGCGATAGCCCTTGGCGCCAAAGCCCTCGGCCACCGCCTTATAGTCTGTTTTTCTCTCCGGGCTGGTAGAGCAGTACCGCTCTCCGTAAAACGCCGCCTGCCATTGGCGCACCATGCCCAGTACTGTGTTGTTCATGATGACGGTTACCACCGGCAGATTGTAGCTTACCGCCGTGCAGCATTCGTTCATGTTCATGTGAAAGCTGCCGTCGCCCGTAATGTGGATGACAGGCCGGTCCGGAAACGCCACCTGCGCCCCCAGCGCCGCGCCATAGCCGTAGCCCATGGTGCCCAGGCCGCCGCTGGTCAAAAAGCTGTTGGGCTTTACACGCTTGCAGTATTGAATGGCCCACATCTGATGCTGGCCCACATCGGTCACCAAAATGGAATCATCGCCCGCGATTTGGCAGATCTTTCCGATCACCTGGTGCGGCTTTAGCACCGTATCGTCGTCCGCCGGCTTATAATCCTCCGCCCGCCAGGCCTGGATGCGCTGCTTCCAATCCGTATGCTGCTTTTGCTCGATCTGCGGCAGCAGCTTTGTCAGCACCTGCTTGATATCGCCCACCAGGCCTAGGTCTACCAGCACGTTTTTGTTGATTTCGCTCTGGTCGATGTCGATCTGGATGATCTTGGCATCGTGCGCAAATTTATTGGTATCCTGCGCCACGCGGTCGGAAAAACGCGTACCCACCGCCAAAACAAGGTCTGCCCTGTCTACCGCCAGGTTGGCCGTCCGGCTGCCGTGCATGCCCAAAAGGCCCAGGTTCATCGGCTCGTCATAGCTTAACACACCCGCAGCCATCAGCGTATGCACCGCCGGGATCTCCGCCTTTTCCATCAGCCTTCTCAGCTCCTCGCCCGCTCCGCTGGCCGCTACGCCGCCGCCGAAATAGAGTACCGGGCGCCGGCTTTGGTTAATCATCGACGCCGCCTGCACCAGGTCTGCCAGCTCCACCTCCGGCAGGCACAGCTTGGCCGGCTGCGGCTTTTTCGGTACAAACTCCGCGACCGCCGCCGTCACGTCCTTGGGAATATCCACCAGCACCGGCCCCTTGCGCCCGGAAGAGGCAATTTGGAACGCCCGGCGCAGGATCGGCGCCAGCTCTTCCACACGCCGCACCATAAAATTATGCTTGGTAATGGGGATCGTCACCCCAGCGATATACACCTCTTGAAAGCTGTCCTTCCCAATAAGATCGGTGCTGACATTGCCGGTAATCGCCACCATCGGCACGCTGTCCATATACGCCGTTGCAATGCCCGTCACCAGGTTGGTGGCGCCCGGGCCGGATGTCGCGATTACGACCCCCGTTTTCCCCGTTGCCCTGGCATACCCGTCCGCCGCATGCGCCGCGCCCTGCTCATGCGCGGTCATGATGTGGCGGATCCTGTCCCGATATTCATACAAAGCATCGTAGATATTCAACACTGCCCCGCCCGGGTAGCCGAATACGGTATCCGCGCCCTGCTCTAAGAGCACTTCCGCCATAATCTGTGCACCTGTCAGCTTCATCTTCATCGTCCTCTCGTTTCCCCGGCAGCCGCCCGGGCCGCCCCCTCAATTTTGCCTATGCCTCCGCACGATACGCCCGCATATCGTCGTTTTTCCCGTCTCCACTGTATAAAAAAACAGCCCTCGCCTCTAAACAACTAGAGACAAAGGCATACAAGCGCTCTGCGGTACCACTCTATTTGCTGCGCCGTTGGGCGCAACCCCTTACTTGCCACGGCACGCCATGGCAAAACACGATAACGGATGTTGGCCGTCCCCACCTACTAGGTGCTTCCTTTCAGCGGGCAGCTCCGGGATGAGACCAAGCTGGAATGCGCATTGCCTTTCACCCACCGGCAACTCTCTAAAGCGTTGAGACCAGATGACAGTTTCCCTTCATCGCTTTTCTGTTTTTAGCTAGTGTAGCAAAAAAAAGCGGTTGTGTAAAGTATCATTTTGCAAAATTTCATAGGTTTCGCAAAAAAATGCTTTCTGTCTGCACTCTCGGCGTAAAACGCCGCCTTTGTTTCGGTTTTTTCCGCCGTATCGGCCATTTTTCGCCGTTTGGTCTGTTTTTTCTTTCTTTTCGTTGGGGTATACTAAGCACACGGCATGGCATTGCCTGCCAGGAAAAGGAGGGACTCTATCATGAAAGTGATCATCGTTGGCGGGGTGGCCGGCGGCGCCAGCGCCGCAGCCCGTCTCCGCCGCCTGGATGAACAGGCCGAAATCGTCCTTTTGGAACGCGGCCCCTATATTTCCTTTGCCAACTGCGGCTTACCTTATTATATAAGCGGTGAGATCCGCGACCGCGCCCAGCTTTCCGTACAGACGCCGGAAAGCTTTGCCGCCCGCTTTGCTGTGGATGTGCGCATCCTTTCCGAAGCGGTGGATGTCGACCGCAACAGCAAGACCGTCACCATCGTGGACCATGCCACGGGCCGCCGCTACCAGGAGCGGTACGATAAGCTGCTGCTCAGCCCCGGGGCCGAGCCGGTGCGCCCGCCGCTGCCCGGCGTGGACAATGCGCGCATCTTTACCCTCCGCACCATTCCGGACGCCGTGGCCATCCGCACCTTCCTTGAAACCCAGCATCCCACCCAAGCACTCATCGTAGGCGCCGGCTACATTGGCATGGAAATGGCGGAGGCGCTGCATACCGCCGGGCTCCATGTCACGGTTGTGGAAATGCTGCCCCACGCCATCGGCCCTCTGGATTACGATATGGCCTGCCAGGTGCACCAGTATGCCCGTGAAAAGGGCGTACAGCTCAAATTAAACTGCGGCGTGGCCTCCTTTGAGGAAAAGGGCAGCGCCCTATTTGCACATCTCACAGACGGTAGCTTATTGCCCTGCGATCTGGTGCTTTTGTCCACCGGCGTACGCCCGGATACCGCCCTGGCGAAAAAGGCAGGGCTGGAGACCAACGAAAAGGGCGCCATCCTTGTCAATGACGAGCTGCGCACCAGCGCGGAGGATATCTACGCCGTGGGCGACGCCATCGCCATCCGCGATGCCGTCACAGACCTGCCCGGCTATGTGCCGCTGGCCGGGCCTGCCAATAAGCAAGGCCGCTTGGCCGCAGACAACCTCTGCGGGGCGCACAAGCGTTACCGCGGCACGCAGGGCTCCGCCGTGCTCAAGCTGTTTGATCTTACCATTGCCACCACCGGCCTCAACGAACGCGCCGCCCGGGCCGCCGGCCTGCCATTTGATGCCGTACACCTCTACACGCCCAGCCATGCCAGCTATTACCCCGGCAGCACCGGCCTTTCGCTCAAGGTGCTGTTCCATACCGAAACGGGGCGCATTCTGGGCGCGCAGCTCGTCGGCTTTGAAGGGGTGGATAAGCGCTGCGACGTGTTGGCTGCCGCCATCCGCCATGGCTTGACCGCCTACGACCTGGCAGAGCTGGAGCTCTGCTATGCCCCGCCCTATTCCTCTGCCAAGGACCCGGTGAACCTAGCCGGCTTTGCCATCGAGAATCTTTTGGACGGCAAGGTAAAGCAGGCGCACTGGCAAACAGCCTTCCCCCTGCCGGAAAACGCGCAGCTTTTGGATGTGCGTACCCAGGAGGAATATGAGGAAGGGCATATCCCCGGCGCCCTGCACATTCCGCTGGATGCGCTGCGCAGCCGCCTGGATGAGCTGGACCGTACCCGCCCCCTTTACGTCCATTGCCAAAGCGGGCTCCGGAGCTATGTGGCCTGCCGCATCCTGAGCCAGCACCGGTTTCACTGCCTCAACCTTTCCGGCGGCTACCGCCTATATGCCCTGCTCAACGGCGAGCAGGCGGACGACGCCCCCATCCATGCCTGCGGCGTAAAGATCCCCTCTTGATAAGGAGCAAGCACCATGGAATTTTGCCACGCCCCGGGCCGCCTCTATGCGGAAGATGCAAACGGCGTGCTCCTGGCTGAAATCACGTTTCCTACTGCCGGCGATGGCGTCGCCGACCTCAACCATACCTTTGTACACCCCAGCCTGCAAGGGCAGGGGGTAGCAGATAGGCTGGTGCGCGCTGCGGCCGAGCAGCTGCGCCTTGAAGGCCGAAAGGCCCGCGTTTCCTGCTCCTACGCCACTCACTGGTTCCAGCGCCATCCGCAATACCGCGATGTACTCTTCTAAGGCATGCCGCAAAAAAAGCAGCCTCAGGGCTGCTTTTTTCATACAGAGCCAAATTTTCTCTTCAGCGCCCGCTCCGTCAGCGGCACCGTCCCCAGCGTCAGCGCCGCCTGGGCCAATACAAAATAGAGCACAGCGGTTTCCATCCATTGGTACAGCAGCACGCACAATACCGCTGACACGCCCAGCATCGCTGCGCCTGCGATGATCCATAGCCGCCCCGCTGTTCTCTGTGCAAACGCCCAGGCCTGCTCGCTTTGCATCGAGCGCCTTGTCCGATATCCAATCCATTGGCTGGGGCCGGTCTGCATGCGGCGCATCATCATGCCCAGCAGCATCACCATCAGCGGGATGCAAAGCGCCAAGGCCGCCGAAAACGCTTTCATGTTTTCTTTCCTCCGTTTTGCTTTGCGTCTGTTATACACCCTTTGTGCGACGCGCGCAAGCCCGCTGCTGCGCCTTAAGGGCCTGCTGCCTTGCCTTTGCCTCGTCCTCCCAGCGTTTTTTGCGCTGTTCCTTTTTCACCAGCTGCCGGTAATATACAGCGCCTACCAGCCCCAGCGCCACCGAGCCCACAAAGATCCACACCGCCATTTTATACCGCCCGCTGCCCAGCGCCGCGCCGCCGGAGGTGCTCATCAGCGCGCTGGGGATGCGCGCAACGGTTGAAATCGCCAAAAATGCCGGCAGCTTCATTTCCGTCAGCCCCACAAAATACGTAAGCACATCCTTGGGTACGCCGGGAATCCAAAACAATAGGAACACCAGCACATGCAACCGCCTGTTGTTCTGTAAAAATTTGAGCTGGCGGATCTTTTCCAGCGGCACAAACACCTCCACCAGCTTTATGCCCAGCTTTTTGGTGAATAGAAAGATGATGGTGCTGCCCAGCGCCGCGCCGATTAGACACAGGCCCAGCCCCTGCCATACGCCAAAGGCAACCCCCGCCCCGATTTCGATGGGCTCTCCGGGCAGCACTGCCACCACAACCTGGAAGCACATCAGCCCGATCAGGCACAGCGGTGCCCATGGGCCGCAGCCGTCGATCCACGCGCGAAACGCCTCCGGCTGCCGGGCCAGGCGCAGCAGCTGCCGCCCCACTGTCAGCGATAAAAATACGGCGGCGCCTATCGCCAGCAATATCCCCGCCGCAGCCAGCACTTTTTTTCTGTTCGTGGTCTGTTTCCTCCTTTCTCATCCCTCTTTGCCCCGATTGCACGGCCTGTTTTCCCGTTTATTTTTTCACAAGCGCACAAGCGTGTTCCTTCGTTAAAAAAAGTTTGGTAAACACTCAATTTTTTCTTGACTTTCCGCCCATTTCGGGCTTACGCTAGTACTATCAATTTTCGCTAAATTCGTTCTTTTTATCCGAGATTTTTTTTAAGTGCCTGTGCGTGGCCAAGGATGGATGTATTTTATTTTTTTGACCCGAAACGGTTGTGTCCGTTTTTATAATTTTTTTCATGGGAGGGTCTCATCTTGCAACAGTCCAACAGTCTTGAACAAAGACAAACGCAGCGCAGAGGAGTGTTTATCGGGTTTGCCTCGCTCATCTTCATGTATTGGGCCGCCATGGCGCCGCTGAGCTACAACACCTTGCTCTTGCAGGGCAGCGGGTTTTCCAGCGCCGAGGTAGGCTCCATCATGGCTGCGTTTGCCGCCGTCGGCATCATCGCGCCGCCGATTTGGGGCTATATCGCCGACCGCATCCGCTCTGCCTCCAAGACCTTTATCCTCGTCTTTGGCATCCAAGCCGTTGTCATTGCCAGCCTGCCTTTGTTCGGCGGCCTCAAGCTGGGTGGCTTTGTGCTGCTTGCTTTGGCCATGCCGCTGTCCAATTTTGTGCGCAACTGCTCGCAAAACCTCTTGGACGCTTGGACCATGCAAAACACCACCCGCACCGGGGTTCCGTTTGGCTCGGTGCGCTTGTTTGGCTCCCTGGGGTGGACGGTCAGCTGCGTAGGCATGTCCGTTTTGGCCAGTATGACGGATGTTTCCATCGCCTTCTACCTGGCCGGCATTTTCAGCGTCATCGTCTGCGCGATGGCCATGCGGCTCAACCGCAGGTTTCCCTCTCAGGATACGACAGACGTTATGGAAAAAGCGGTGGAGAACGCTAAAAAGCTTAACCCCTTCCGCCTGTTTAAAAATTACTATTTTGTCGTGCTGCTGGGCTATGTGCTGCTTAGCCAGATGATGTTCAACTGCACCACCACCTTTATGCCCTATCTGCTGGAACACCTCGAAATAGATGCCAACTTTACTGGTACGGTCATGGGGCTGCGCAGCTTAACGGAGGTTCCGTTTTTGCTGCTTGGCGGTATCCTGCTGCGCCGCATCGAGCTGCCAAAGCTCATGGCCGGCGTAGGCGTCCTGCTGGCCATAGAGCAGATTTGCTATAATTTTGTCAGCACACCCATCACCGTCATCCTCGTCGTTTTGATCGGCGGCCTGGCTTCCGGCTTGTATTTCAGCACAACCATCGAATACGCCTTCCGCCTGGCGCCGTCCGGCTTGGCCTCCTCTGCCCAAACCTTTTTGGGCATGGCCACGGCCATCGGTATGATTTGCAGCTCTCTATTGGGCGGCTTTATGGTGGATACCTTCGGCGTGCTCAGCTTTTATACCACCTCCGGGCTCATCATCTTTACCGGTTTTGTGCTGTATGTGCTCTCTTTCCCCTTTGCCACCAAAGTCCTAAAAAAACCCATTCCCGAAGATCTTTTGCGCAAGGGCTGATCCCCTTGCTCGGGCGCGGCACCTGCCGCGCTCTTTTTTTATCAAAAATTTTCTTGTCGATTTTTGAAACTTTTTGCCGTCTTGTCCGTCTAATAAGTACAACATCGGGCAGGCCGGGTACGGCCGCCCTTGCCATCATTCAGGAAAGAAGGGATCCCTATGCAAAGACGCGGTACGCCGTATAAGCGCAGGACCAATCGAGATAAAATACGAAAAAAACGCCGCCGCATCGCCATTATAAGTACGCTGGCCGCCGCGCTGGCTGTCTTTGGCGTACTGAGGAGTTTGGGCGGGCCCGCCGCGCCCAGCGAGCCGGTGGCGCTGGCCACCGTTTCCCCTACCCAAACGCCTTCCGCCGCCCCTACCCAAACGCCTTCCGCCGCCCCTACCCAAACGCCCTCTGCTCCTCCCAAGTCCACCGCCGCTTCCGGCACCGGGCAAGAGGATTTTTCCGACGCCGTCTTTATCGGAGACAGCCGCACCGTCGGCCTTCAGCAAAACGGTGCCCTGGCAAACGCCAAATTTTTCTGCGGCACAGGCTTAAATGTGGAAACCGCAATGACAAAGCCGGTCGTCACGCTGGCAGGCGGAAGCAAGGGAACCGTCGTGGATGCGCTGCGCCAAACGCCTTGTCGGCGCGTGTATGTGATGTTTGGCGTCAATGAGCTCGGGTGGCCGTCGGCCGGCAGCTTTAAGAAAAAATATGTCGAGCTGATCCAGGCCCTTCGCCAGGCTCAGCCGGAGGCGGAGATCTATGTGCAGTCCATCCTGCCAATTTCAAAGGAGAAATCCGATAGCAGCAAGATGTACAAGCAATCCAAGATCAACGACTTTAACCAGGCGCTCTTGCAAATGGCCTCTGAAGAAGGCGTGCGCTACTTAAACGTCGCCTCCGTTGTTACCGGCAGCGACGGCTACCTACCCAAGGAAGCTGCCACCGACGGCGTGCACCTTACCAAATCCTACTGTAAAAAATGGGTGGATTATCTGAAAACCCATTCGAAATAACCCATGAAAAGGAGATTTCCCCCGATGAAAAGAAACATTGTTCTGTGCCTATCCCTTGCGCTTTGCCTCTTGGCGGCCGGCTGCGGCGGCCAGTCCGCCCCTACGGCCGACGCCGTGGATCTGGCAGACCGCCTGTCCACCCAGATCCAATTTGAGGATACCCTCTCCCCTCTGGAAGGAGATATGCTCTATACCCTGTACGGCATCGACCAAAAGGATGTGCAGCAGGGCGCAGCCTATGTAAGCACCGGCGCTACGGCAGAGGAGATCGCCGTCTTTTCCTGCACGGATGACAGCGCGGCCCAGCGGGTAGAGAGCGCCTTAAAACAGCGCGTAGACAGCCAAAAGCAATCGTATGTGGATTATGTGCCCAAGGAAATGACAAAGCTCAACGACGCTGTGCTCATTCGCCGGGGCAATTTGGTGGCGCTCTGCATTTCCAACGATAACGCCACCGCCAAGCAGCTGATCCAAGGATAACGGCCCATGGTCTTTGCCAGCGTTCCCTTTCTCTTTGTCTTTCTGCCGGCAGTGCTGGCCGCTTACTTTCTGTGCCCGCGCCGTTGGCACAACGCCGTGCTGCTGGTCTTTAGCCTGTTCTTTTATGCCTGGGGAGAGCCCGTATACATCCTCCTGATGCTGAGCTCCATCACCGTCTCCTTCCTGGCCGGGCGGGCGCTGGGCCGCGCCCATACACCTGCCCGGCGGCGTGCCGTGCTCTCTGCCTCGGTGGCCTATCATCTGCTAACGCTGGGTTTTTTCAAGTATGCGGACTTTCTCATCGGCACGGTCAACAGCCTGTTCGGGCTTTCGCTGCCGCTGCTCTCTTTGCCGCTGCCCATCGGCATTTCGTTTTATACGTTTCAAACGCTCAGCTATATTGTCGATGTATACCGCGGCGTATGCGCCCCGCAGCGCCGGTGGGATTGGCTGGCCATGTATGTCTCGCTGTTTCCGCAGCTCATCGCCGGCCCCATCGTGCGCTACCAAACCGTGGAGCAGCAGATTGCCCACCGCACCGTATCCCGGGCCCAATGCGCCGAAGGGGTGCGGCGCTTTACGGCAGGCCTGGTAAAAAAAGTGCTCTTGGCCAACAACATCGGCTTGGTCTTTACCCAAATTTTGGGCAATGGGGCGCTGCCGCAGAGCGTGCTGGCGGCCTGGGTGGCTGTGGCGGCGTATACGTTTCAGATTTACTTTGATTTTGCGGGCTATTCCGATATGGCCATCGGCCTTGGCAAGCTGTTTGGGTTTACCTTTGAGGAAAACTTCAACCTGCCGTATCTATCGCGCAGCATCACGGAGTTTTGGCGCAGATGGCATATTTCGCTCGGCACCTGGTTTCGCGATTATGTCTACATCCCGCTGGGCGGCAACCGCTGCGGCTGGGGCCGCCAGCTTTTCAACATCGCCGTGGTATGGCTGCTCACCGGCCTGTGGCATGGCGCCAGCTGGAATTTCGTGTTGTGGGGCGCGTACTACGCCGTGCTGCTGATGGTGGAAAAGCTAGGCCTTCTGCGCGTGCTGGCCCGCCTGCCCCGCATGCTCCAGCATGCGTATGCGCTGTTTTTCATCGTGGTGGGCTGGGCGCTGTTTGCCTGTACCGAGCCTGGGCAGCTGTCCGGGGTATTTGGCGCTCTGTTCGGGCTGTCCGGTGTGCCGCTGTACGATGCCTCTTCGCTTTTCTTGCTCAAAAACAATGTGCTGTTGTGGCTGCTTTTGGTCTTTGCCAGCACCGCGTCGTTTGCAAGGCTGCATACGCATCTACTATCCCGGCACTGGTATGCGGAGGTACTCTGTCCGCTGGGGCTGGCAGCCGCGCTTTTGGCCTGCACAGCGTTTATCGTCAGCGGCTCATTCAACCCCTTTTTGTATTTTCGGTTTTAAGGAGGTGCGCTCTTGCGTCAAGATACAATCACCCTTGCCATCTTCGGTGGCTTTCTGGCGGTGTTTTCGCTGGGCATGCTGCTGCTGCCCGGGCGCACCTTCAGCCAAATGGAAAATCGGCCGCTATCTTCCCCGCCCCGTTTCACGCTTTCCTCTGTGATGGATGGCAGCTTTGCCAAAGAAAGCGAACGCTATCTTTCCGACCAGGCGGTGGCCAAGGATGCGCTTGTCATCTTAAAAAATGATCTCTCCTTTGCCATGGGCCAGCGCCAGCTGGGCGAGGTATACGTGTCCGCAGAGGGGGCGTACCTTTCCCGCTACCAGGAAAACCGTGCGCAGATCGACCGCAACCTGGCGCAGATCAACCGATTTGCCGCGTCTGTGCCCGAGCGCTTGCCAATCTCCCTGCTGCTTGTGCCCAATGCCGTAGGCGTGTACCCCGAAAACACCCCTGCGCTGTCCGATTGCGGCAGCCAGGCCGATACCCTGGCCTATGTAAAGCAACGGCTTTCCGGCCGCGTGCAGCTTCTTTCTCCGTATGAAAAGCTGGCCGCCCATAAGGAGGAAGCGCTGTACTATCAAACCGACCATCACTGGACCATGCGCGGCGCTTATTACGGCTATGCTGCGCTGATGGAGGGGCTGGGCCGCGAGCCGTTGCCGCTTTCCGCCTTTGGCACTTCGATCTTGGCGGATGAATTTCAGGGCAGCCTGTATTCCAAAGCGCCGGTCAGCTTTGCCGCGCACGACGAAATGCCCTATTACCAGACCCCCGGCCTCCGCGTGCAGCTGACCTATGACGACGGCACAAAAACGGATACGTTTTTACACCCCGACGCGCTTTTGCAAAAGGACAAATACACCGTGTTTACCGGCGGCAACCAGCCGTCGCTACAGGTATCCTCCAACGCAGCCGGTACAGAGCGCGTGCTTGTGCTCAAGGACAGCTATGCCAACTGCCTTTTGCCCTACCTAGCCACCGCCTTCCCCGAAATGTCCGTGTTGGATCTTCGGTATTTTCGCGGCGATCTGGCCGCCTATATCCAAGAACACAGTATTACACGCATCTTGCTATGCTATAATATAGACTTCCTGAATACCGACAACCATTTTATTTACCTGAATCAATAAAAACCGGCCCATCGGAGCAAAAGGTGTGTGGATGCGTGTGAAACCGACGATGGAGGAAACAGTGGCACAGGAGATCCTTGCCCATTACCAAAGCTATTACCGGCTGTCTTACAGCTATTTGAAAAATAAAGAGGACGCCATGGACGCCGTGCAGGAAAGCGCGTATAAGGCCATGGTAAAATGCGGACATTTGAAAAACCCGGACGCTGTTTCGTCCTGGGTATACCGCATCGTGGTCAATACTTCGCTAGAGCTCTTGCGCCGCAGGGCCAAGCGCCATCTAGTCCTCTCCGAGCAGGCGGCAGATCTGTCCCGCGTACAGCCGGATGAACCGCCGGCCAAGGTGGACCTTTCCGCCGCGCTTTCCCTGCTGGATGAAAAGGAGCACGCCATCATTGTGCTGCGCTTTTATGAAAGCAAAAAGATTTCAGAGATTGCACAGATTCTGGGGGAAAATGAGAATACCGTAAAAAGCAGAATGTACCGCGCCTTCAAAAAAATGAAGCTGGAATTGGAACAGGAAGGCGCGCTGCCGCCGTTTGAGATTGGAGGCTGAATAAATCATGACTGTCTCTGACTTTGTCAAAACCAAAACCGAATATGAGGCCATTCCCGTGCCGGAAGAATTGAACGGCCGCCTTACAGAGACGCTGGCCCGCGGGCAGCGTGAAGCGCGTAGGCGGCGGCGCCTGCATCATCTGCTCAGCGCCGCCTCCGCGGCCGCTGTGCTGTGCCTGTTTGCCGCCGTCAACCTCAGCGCTCCGTTTGCCAAGGCCATGCAGAGCCTGCCGGTGGTGGGCCCGGTGTTTCGCGTCATTACATTCCGCCAGTACACCGACGACAGCGGCAATTACGGCGCTGAAATTGCCGTGCCGCAAATCGAGGACAGCGACCCCTCTACCCCGCTGGATGACAGCCTGGCACAGATGAACCAAGCGCTGTCCGGTTATGCGGACAGCATCATCGCCCAATACGAAGCGGATCTTGCCGCCGGCGGCGATCTAGGGCATGAATATGTCTACTCGGATTTTCAGGTGCTCCGCGATTCTAACCGTTTGCTGTCCGTTTGTATCCGTACTGATATCGTCATGGCCAGCACCAATTCCTTTGTAAAAATCTACCATCTGGATAAAACTGCCGGGCAGTTGATAGAGCTTTCCGATCTGTTCCGGCCGGATAGCAGCTACGTAGAGCGGCTCAGCGGCCTGGTAAAGCAGCAAATGCGCAGCCGCAAGGCCAAAGACCCGTCGCAAAGCTACTTTATCGATCAGGACAACGGGCTGGATTTTACCTCCATCCGTCCGGACCAGAGCTTTTACATCAACGCAGACGGCGCGCTGGTGCTCGTGTTTGATAAATACGAGGCGGCGCCGGGCTATATGGGCGTGGTGGAGTTCACCATTCCCCTTTCCGAAATTCAAGACCTGGCAGCAGATCATTCCCCGCTTTTGGCGCCGTAACGCCTAGCCTTTCCCAGGAGGCGCTTTGATGCGCAGAAAAGATAGAGAGCTTACAGAACAGGCCGAGATCCTGCGCCTGCTCGCCCGCTGTGATACGGTACGGCTCGGCCTTTGGGACGGCACGCGCCCCTACGTTGTGCCGGTGTCCTTCGGGCTGGCGTCGGACGCTTTGCAGCCCCTCTTGTATTTTCACTGTGCCAAGCAAGGATACAAGCTGGATTGCCTTCTGCAAAGCCGCACTGTCTGTATCGAGGCGGATATTTTCTACAAGGTAGAGCCGTGGCGCATGGGCATCACGGCGCGCTATGAAAGCGTCGTCGGCTTTGGCACGGTTGTTGAAACGTCGGGGAAAGAAAAAGAGTTTGGCCTTCGCACCATTTTGGCGCACTACGGCTTTGCCTCGCATCCCCTGGCCCAATGCAGGGGGCTTTCCCATGCGAACGTGTACAAGGTCATCCTCCATCAGCTGACAGGCAAACGCAATCTGCCGGAAGAATCCTAGCATGCTGCCAAGAAAAAAAGGACGGGGCCCGTCCTTTTTTTCTTGGCTCTTTTGTCTATTCTGCGCCATAAAATGCCGCCAGCGCTGCCGATAGCGCTTCTGGCGCCTCGCGGTTTGCTTCGTGCCCCGCCCCGTCGATGGTTTGCATCGCAGCGTTTGATAGACCCTCTTGCAGCTGCCGGGCTGCTTTTCTGTTCGCCCGGTCCTTTTCGCCGCAAAGCACCAGCGTACGGCAGCGTACACGGGGCAGCAGCGCCGGAATCTCCAGCGTTGCCATCGACAACGAAAGGCCCCGCATCTGCCGTTTGGTCAGCCCCAGGCTTTCAAATGCTGTACGGGGCGTTATCGCAAACAATAGGTCTTGCAGCTTTAGCAGCCGTTTGGGCATCGTGTACGGCGTGCCGATCAGCACCAGCGACGCTACCCGCTCCGGCCGGTGCGCAGCATACGCCAGCGCCAGAACGCCGCCCAGCGAAAGCCCACAGAGGTGCAGTGGCGCTTTTTCAGCATCACAAACGGCAAATAGGGCGCCCCGCAGCGCTAGATAATCCGCCCTGCCCGCCAACATGGCGCCAAGATCCGGGATCACGGCGTCAACGCCCGTCAGCCGCTCGGCCACCGCCCGCCAGCTATCCGGCCCCTGCCCCAGGCCGTGTAAAAACAGAATCCTTTTCTTTGCGTTCAACAGTTCACCCCTTAAAAAACATATACAGCGCGCCGTATAGGTTAAACAGCACGGCAAATGCGCCCAGCAGCAGTTCCCACCGCTTGGGCATTTTGCGTCCGCAGCGCATAAAATACCACAGCACGTACGGCAGCAGGTCCACCGTGTAACGCGCGCCAAACTGCCAGCCGCCAAAGGTCTTATGCACCATCAGCAGCACCAGATTGAAGCCCAGCGCCGCCGTAATCAACCACTTTTCCCCCGTCATGCGCTTTTTGGCAATATCCTGCGCCAGGTAGACAAACCACACGAGAAAGATGGGGTTGGCGATGTAAAACATAAATCCGTCGAACAGCGGAAACGACAACGTACCGTCGGCCTGCACCGTTACAGGGCGCAGCAGGATATTGTAGGCGTTCTGCCATAGATATTTTCCGCCAAACTGCTCGCTGCCCTCGGCGGAAAACTCCGGCAGATAATTGTGCCCAAATTCCAAGGGATTGCCAAACCGCGCGTAATTATACCAGGCATAGCATAGCCCGATGGCAAGGGGAAGGATCAAATATTTTGCCTGGCGCAGCGCCGCTTTGTGCCAAGCAATGCCCGCCTCCTGCTTGTCCTGCATGCAAAAATACACAAACGCCGCCCCCAAAAGGCACAGCGAAAACGGGCGGCAGCCCACTGCCAGCGCAATCAACGCCAAGCACAGCGTCTTTTTCCTGCACAGCATGGCCCACACCGCACCAAAACACAGCGCCAGATTCAGCCCCTGCGCCAAAAACCAAACCCCGCCCGTGGTAGACATCCACAGCATGTTGCTGCCCATCACAAAAAACACGGCCCAAAACATCGAAACCGTGTCCTTCGCGCCCATCTTACGGAAGCATTCGTAGGCGCATACCACAGCCGATAGCGCAAACACCATGACCACAACGTTGTTTGGCGTATCCGCGCCCCAGATATAGGTCAGCGGTAGCATCACCACCGACGGCAAAGGCGGAAAGGAAACGTAATACTGCCCGTTGTACACTGCCAATTCCAGCCAGCTGTAATTTTGCGACAGCGCCGTCCGCCCTTCCCGCCAGGCCAGCGCCTGGAGGGTATAGCTGTCCCAATCGTTATGACGGAACAGCGTGCCGCCGCAAAGGTCATGCAGCATCACATAGCCCATGATGAGCACGCACAAGGTGCCGATGAGCAGCCAATCGATACGCCCTATCCAATTTTTCAGCCTTGTCCCATTCTTCATACAACGATTGTAACACATTTCCGGCCGCCTACAAACCATCGGCAGCCATTCCCTAAAAAGCTCATTGTTTCGCCGTATTTTGCGTCTGTGCCCATTTGCCAAGCCCCAGCGGCTTTTTCCACCATCCGCCAAAATACCGCACCAGCAGCAGGATGCAGCGCGTCACATTGTCCGCCACCATACACAGCCATACCTGCGGCAGGCCCAGGTGCAGGAATTGCACCACCACAAACGTGCACACGATGCGCACGCCCCACATCGTGGCCAGCGAGATGGCAAACGGCACCTTCACATCGCCCACGCCGTTGAATACGCCCTCCATGATGATGGCCGCCGCAAAAAACGGCTCGGAAAACGCTACGATGCGCAGCAGCCTGGTGCCCAGCGCAATGACCGCTGCATCGCGGGTAAAGATGGATAAGATCATCCCCGGCGCAAAGAACAGCAGCGTGCTCATCAGTCCCATCAGCAGCACCGCGATGACACAAATGGCCAAGGCATACTGTGTCAGCTTTTTTTCGTCCTTTTCGCCCGCGGAAAATCCGCAGAGCGTGGCCGCCGCCATCTGCATTCCATAGCCGGGAATGTAAAAGGCCTGCTCCGCCGTGATGGCGATGGAATGGGCGGCCACAGCCACTGTACCCAGCCTAGCGATCAACGAGGTGAACACCACCTGGCCCAGGCAGGCCGTTACACGCTCGCCCGCAATCGGCGTGCCCACTGCCACGCATTGGCGCATCACCGGGCCATCCAGCCGCTTATCCATAGCAGACAGCTGTAAGACAGGGTGACGCATCACCGCCCAAAACATCAAACTGCCGCCTACCACATACGAAACCGCCGTCGCAATCGCAGCGCCCAGCACGCCCAGCCCTGCCGGGCCAATCAAAAGGAAATTCAAAAAAATATTCAGCGCATTCATGATGATGTTAAAGATCATGGGCGTGCGCGTATTGCCCGTTGCACGCAGCACCGAAGCCATCAAAATGCTGCTGCTCCGAAACAGCATCGGCAGCGATACCACCCCAAAGTATAGGGAGGCATCGCGCCGTATCTCCATATCTGCCCCCAGCCAAGCCGGCAAAAACGGCGCGATGGCTACCGTTACGATGCCCAGCCCTACTCCCAAAAAAACCGTCAGCCAGATGGCTTGGACGCCTGCCTTGCGCGCAGTCTCCCGGTCGCCGCTGCCAAGCGCCCGCGATATCACGGACAACACCCCCATGCCAAAGGCAAACAGCGGCGCGTTTACCAGCCACATCATGGAGGTTGTCAGCCCTACGGAAGCAGACGCCTGTGCGCCGATGGCCCCCACCTGTGCCGTGTCCGCATACGATACCACCGTTTGCAGCGCCTGCTCTACCACCGTAGGCCAAGCCAGGTGCAATATGGTGCGCATCCGTTCCCCATCCCCCAGTGTCTCTCGTAAGCTGCGCCATAGCCTCATTGCAAAATCCCCCTTATCTCCCTTCTCATTGGTTATGATACCATTGCCCATGCCCGGCCTACAAGGGGAAAAAGAAAAAGCGCGCCATAGGCACGCCCTCATCTATTTTCGTCGATCCCATATATAATCCTTGTTAAAGTGCAAAAATCAGCATATTCTCCTTACGATTTTATCCATGCTGCGCCGGCGCGCCTGGGCCAGCATTGATCCTGATTTTATATATTGCTCCGCGGCTTTTTGGCTATTCTCGATGTTTGTTGGACAGTCTCCGTTTTTGATTGCGCATTCTCGCACACTGCTTCTGCTATCATACACAACGCAATCATCAAGCCGCTGTCTTTCTATACATACCATGTCCCAAAAAATCTATGAATCCCTTATCACGTAAAAGCTGTAGCTGTTGACGGATTTTAGGCCGAACATGATGGTTCTGCGGATGTTTCTGCCCAAGCAGCCCCTCAAAGGCGTATACATCGGCCAGCGAAAAGACATCTCCATCCAGCCGATTTACGCATTTGAGCACATCCAACAGCCATCCGCGGGCATGGATGTCCTGCACCATCAAAGCATTGCTTCGGTTTACCTTTTGGATAATTTCCGCGCTTTCTTTGATTTTCCCGCCCGCAATGATATAAATCCGCCCTTGCTCCGGGATCTGGTCAATCCGAATGTTGCATCCGACCCACCCCGCACGGCGGGCCGTATCTGCCAGCGGCTTTCGTTTTTCAATAATACCCGGAACAAAAAAATGTTTGGGAATGAACAGAAAGTCTGTAACGCAAAGCTGTTTCCTCGAGTAACTCATAAAAAAGAAGTCCGGGTTTTCATGACCGGTGATGCGTTTTATCATCGTGTCGTAAGCACCATCCATGACCTTATGCCCCAATGCACCGTTCTTGCTCTTTAATTCATACTCATTGCTACAGTCAGGACAATAGAAATCCGCTACCGGTCGATTATTTTGAAAATGATTGATCTGCGGGCTCCCACAACGGGGACAGAACATATTGTCTGCAACCCATTTTTCAGTAAGAATACGGGCCACTTGGGACGCAGAATGATAGCCTTCTATGGCAGTGGTATCAAAATTCAGTTCCATAACGAGCTGCTCACTCCTTGCTCTGTTCCGATGAGGGATATTCTGCTTTTCTTCCCGTGCCTTGCGCACACGCCGCAGCGCTTTCAAACTGCATCATCGTTGCAGATGTTCCAGCCCAAAAACCTGTGCGATATTCTCGCTCGCTTCGGCTTATTCCTACTGTTTATGCGGATTGTCCCGCAGCTCTACCGCCTTGCCGTTTTCCAGCCGGATGATGCGGTTACAGCCCGTCAGCGTAGACATGCGGTGGGAAATGATGAGCACGGTCTTATCCGCGTATTCGCGCGAAAGCGTATCCAGCAATTCCTTTTCGTGGAGGGTATCCAGGCTGCTGGTCGGCTCATCCATCACAAGCACATCCGGGTCCGTCAGCATGGCGCGGGCGATGCCGATGCGCTGCCTTTCCCCGCCGGACAGCCGCGCGCCCATCTGCCCCATCTGCGTTTGGTACCCATCTGGCAGGGCGTTTATAAACTCGTGAATGCCGGCGCGCTTGGCCGCCTTTGTGATCTCCTCCTGCGGCGCATCCGGCCAGCCCAGCGCGATGTTTTGCGCAATTGTCGTGTTGTATAAAAATGTATCCTGCTCCAGTACGGCGATCCGCCGGTGCAGTTCAGACAACCGCGTATTTTTTAAGGATACGCCGTTGAGCTTAATGTCCCCCTCCGTGGGGTTCCAAAACCGCAGCAGCAGGCGCAGCACGGTGGATTTCCCAATGCCGCTTTCTCCCACAATGCCAATCTTTTCTCCCCTTTGGATATGCAGCGTAAAGCCATCCAAAATCTTTTTTCCCTGCTTGGAATATTGAAACCCAGTGTTTTCAAAATCGATGGTTTCAATCGGCCCGATTTCACAGGGTTCCTCTGCCTCCTCTACCTCCGGTTGGGTATCCTCCAGGGTAAACAGGCGCTCTGCGGCGGCATAGGTTTCCAGCAGGCTGGAAACCACCATCGTCAGCGACTGCGTAGAGGAAAAGGACGCCGTTGCCAAGAACGAGATGAGGATGGTGCCCACGGGGTTCGCCTGGCCGCTGGCCGCCAGGTATGTGGCTGCCACCAAAATCAAAATGCGGGCCAGGTACACAAAAAACGTCGGTGCCGAGGATACCGTCTGCCGGTGCAGCGTAATGCCGTGCGCGGCTCGGTTCACCTGCTTGTTCTGCGCCAAAATACGGGCCAGCTGATCGTCCGCCACGCCAAAGATCTGAATATCTTTGATGCCGTATACGCTTTCCAGCACCATGGATTTGATCTCTCCCAGCCGCTCGCGGTAGCGCATGCCAATGGGCCGCCCTACTTTGATGGCGATCAACGGAAGCACGATGCTGACGATGAGGTAAATGGGCAGCAGCACCGCAGCAAACAACGGGCTGAACACCAGCGCCAGTGCCAGCGTCGTACAAGGCAGCAGGATCACGGTAAACATCGGCCCGATGGTATGCGCAAAGAAAAACTCCACCGTCTCTATATCGGATACCGCGATATTCAGCAAATCGCCCTTTTTCCGATCCATCAGGCAGGCAGGGGCCAGGCGGCGGATGGTTTCAAACAAATGCACCCGCATATTGGCCAGCAGCCGGTAGGAAGCCGCATGCGAAATTACCCCTTCGCCATACCGGCCCAGCACGATCATTAGGCCGCTTAGTCCGGTGAGCACGCCATACAGCACGGCAGAGCCGCCCACCTTGCCTGCGCAGGCCAAAATCCACAGCGCGCCGAAGCCCATCAGCCCCATCTGCGAAAGGTTGCCCACCACGCTTGTCAAGGTGGACAGCGCCAACATGCCCTTAACGGGCGCAGCAATATGCAATAGCCGCTTTGTCATCGTCCAGATCGAATAACGAAACCTGCGTCTCATGCTCTGCCCTCCTCTGCCTGCTCTTCCAGCTTTTGCTGCTCTGTCACCAGCTGATGATACAGCCCGTTTTGCTGCATCAGCGCTTCATGCCGCCCGCTTTCCTCGATCCTGCCGCCGCTGAGTACATAGATGCAGTCGGCCTGGCGGATGGTGGAAAGCCGGTGTGAAATGATGACCAGCGTCCGCGTCTGCGCCAGCTCGTCAATACAGCGCCAAATCTCCTCTTCGCTCTGCTGGTCTACGCTGGAGGTCGCTTCGTCAAAAATGATATACGGGGCCTGGCACAAAAGCGCGCGTGCGATGCCGATTTTCTGCCGCTGCCCGCCGGATAGCTTGCCGCCGGCATCCCCTACGCTGGTTTGCAGCCCCTTGGGCTGGGCCAGCACCCAATCCTTTAACCGCACCTGCTCCAACGCTTCCATCATTTCTTCCTCCGTAGCATCCTTTTTGGCGATGCGGAGGTTCTCTGCAATGCTGCCGGAAAACAGGCTGACCTGCTGCGGCACCATGGCGATGCGCCTGCGCAGCTGTTCGGGCGTCATGCTCAGATAATCCCGGCCCTCTATGGTAATGCGCCCGCCGGAGGGATCAAAAAACCGCATCATCAGCCCGGCCAGCGTGCTCTTTCCGCAGCCGGACAGCCCCACCAGCGCCGTTACCTTGCCCTTTTCCACCGTAAGGCTTACATCATCCAGCGCCTTATGCCGCCCGGTATATCCGTAGGAGATATGCTCCATCCGGATGCCGCTGTACGGCGTTGTATCCTCTGGGGTTTCGGGCGCATACGGGCGGGTGGTATCGATATCCAGCAGGTTTGAAACCTTTTCTGCCGCCGCCACACCCGCCAGCGCCGTATGCGTGGCGTTCATCAGCTGGCGTACCGAGGAGAAAAATCCGTAGGAGAGCAGCAGCACCATCAGCGCCGAGGCAAAGGAAAGGTGCCCCGCAATCAGCCCGCCGCAGGCCAGCCCCGTGGCCAGCACGATGGAGCCGTACACCAGCCCGTCCGTCAGCAAAAACGAGGTAAAGTTTACCTTCATGACCTCCATGATCTTATCGTTGAAGGCAAAGGCCTTTTTCTTGAGCACCTTGGTGCGCGTTTCGTCCTGTTCATACAGCTTCAACGTCGTCAGCCCCTGCACGCTTTCCAGATAATAGCCCGTTAGATCCTCCATGCAGGCCCAGTATTCCGTTTTCAGCTTTTCGATATGCGCGCGGAAAATGTTGTTGATGGGCAGCAGGATCATCGCGATGGCGCAAAGCACCGCGGCCACCGCCAGCGAAGCCTCCTTCATTTGGAAAAACAGGTAGATCGGCGCCAGCACGCTGTATACCAGCCCGGGCAGGTATTGGCTGTAATACGTCTGCATGGACTCTACGCCGTCCACCGCCGAGGTAATGGCGGATACGGGGCCGATCCTTTCGATGTTGCCCACATCCAACTCCATCACCTTGGCAAAAATACGGCGCCTAAGGCTGGTGCGCGCCTTGGCCGTGCAGCGGTATTCCGCCTCGCCCGTCAAAAGCTCAGAGGCAAACATCAATATCGCTGCCAAAAGCGCCGCCAGTATGGCGGAGCCCGCCTCCGCCCAGGTCAAATTGGGCGCATACAAATTGCCCAAAAATTGTGAGATGGTCTTGGCAAACATCGTCGTCCCTACCAGCGTGACCATCTTCAGCCCTACAATGACCCCCATCCAGCCCCACAGGCCCTTGGCCATCTTCAACAGCGTTCGATTGAGCAGCAGCATTTTTTTGATCCTTTCTCTGTAAATTGAGAGTTCGCTAACTTTGCAAAAAACAGTGCCCCGCCATATAGCCTTACGACTTATACGGGAAACTAAAAAGGAATTGATAGACTGATTTTATTCTAGCACACTTCCTGTGCATTATCACTGCTAAAAAACAACGCCTTCCGCTCTTGACAAATGCGGGCGGCTTTCTATAATAAACAATGAAACGGTTATTTAAGCAAACCGTTTTTAAATAAAACTACTTTTGAGGAGAATGATACGGCATGTCCAAAAATTCCGAAGTCCTGGTGGGGTTTCTCAATATTTTGAAGTATTACGACAGCCTGCGCCGGCGTGTCTGCAAGCAGCACAGCCTTTCCCAAACGGAATTTGATGTGCTCGCCTTTTTGGGCAACAATCCCGGCCTGGATACCGCGCGGGACATCGTAGAGCTGCGCATGCTGCCCAAGAGCAATGTCTCTGTGGCGGTGGAATCGCTGATCCAGCGCGGCCTTTTGTGCCGCCGCCAGGATACTGCCGACCGGCGCCGCATCCATCTATCGCTGACAAATAGCGCCGCGCCGCTTTTGGAAGACGTGCTGGCCGTGATGCCCCGCTTTACCGCCTGCGCGCTTTCCGGCTTTACCGCAGAGGAAACGCACGATTTTGAGCAATTTTACTACCGCATCGCACAAAACATCTCCTTATGCTTACAGAAAGAAGGAACGCTCCATGAATGAAGACCAAAATCAGCTCGGTACAGCGCCTATTGGCAAGCTGCTTTTTCAGATGGCCCTGCCCTCCGTGGTGGCCCAGCTCATCAATATGCTGTACAACATTGTGGACCGCATCTATATCGGCCACATTCCGGAGGTAGGTGCTCTGGCCCTGACCGGGGTGGGTGTATGCATGCCCATCATCATGATCGTTTCCGCCTTTGCCTCCTTTGTGGGCGCGGGCGGTGCGCCGCGTGCTTCCATCTTTATGGGCCGGCAGGATCATGAGTCCGCCGAAAAATCGCTGGGCAACTGCTTTACCGTACAGCTCATCATTTCCGTCGTGCTCACCGCTGTGCTGCTCATCTGGAACCGGCCGTTGCTCTTGGCCTTTGGCGCCAGCGTAAATACCATCGGCTATGCCACCGAGTATATGAACATCTACGCCATCGGCACGCTGTTTGTGCAGATCACGTTGGGCATGAATATGTTTATCATCGCCCAGGGCTTTGCCAAGACCGGCATGCTGTCCGTACTGATCGGCGCTGTTACCAACATCGTATTGGATCCCGTCTTCATCTTTGTCTTTGATATGGGCGTAAGCGGCGCAGCGCTGGCCACCATCCTGTCGCAGGCGCTGTCCGCGGCGTGGGTAATGCTCTTTTTAACGGGCAAAAAGACGCATCTTAAGATCCGTATCAAACAGATGCGCCTGCAATCCTCCATCATCCTGCCCTGCCTGGCGCTGGGTACGGCGACGTTTATCATGCAGGCCAGCGAAAGCGTCATTTCCGTCTGCTTCAATTCCTCCCTGCTCCGTTATGGCGGGGACATTGCCGTCGGCACCATGACGATCCTTACCAGCGTGATGCAGTTTGCCCTGCTGCCCTTGCAAGGCTTGGGTCAGGGCGCACAGCCCATCATCAGCTACAATTACGGCGCACGCAATGCGGATCGTGTTAAAAAGGCCTTCGGGTTGTTGCTGCGCAGCAGCTTGGTATACTCCACCCTGTTATGGCTGGCGCTGTTGCTTTTCCCTGGCGTGTTTGCCTCCATCTTCACCTCGGATGCCTCGCTGATCGCGTTTGCTACGCCCGCCATCCGCGTGTATTTCGCCGTGCTTGTGCTCTTCGGCGCACAGATTGCCTGCCAGATGACCTTTACCGCGCTGGACCGCGCCAAGGAATCCATCCTTGTCGCCGTTACGCGGAAATTCATCATCCTGCTGCCCTTAATCTATCTGATGCCGCATCTGTTCGCTGCCAACCCCACCATGGCCGTATATATGGCAGAGCCCTTTGCCGACGCCATTGCCGTCACATTTACTGTTCTGCTGTTTGCCCGCCAGTTCAAAAAGGCACTGCAAAAGATCTAAATCAAAAAAGCGCAGAGTTCTCTGCGCTTTTTCTTTGCGTTTTACGCTGTATACATCGGATACTGTGCCTTGGCCATGGCATAATCTTCGGCTTGGTAGAGCACCAGCGCCACTTCCATCTCATCAGCCTGCAAAAATGCTTCGATGCTCTCCACCGCTGCGCGCAGCGCTTGCGCTTTCGGAACCCCATAGGCGCCCGCCGATACCAGCGGGAACGCTACGCTCCGGCATCCATGCGCCTTGGCCAGCGCCAACGACCTTTGGTAACACGAACAAAGCGCCCGTATTTCGCCCCGGCCGCCGCCCTGCCAAACCGGCCCCACTGTATGGATCACATACCGGCACGGCAGTTCATACGCGCCTGTGATCTTGGCGCTGCCCGTCTGGCAGCCGCCCAAAATTCTGCATTCCTCTAAAAGCCCCGGCCCCGCCGCGCGGTGGATGCATCCATCTACGCCGCCCCCGCCCAACAACGTCCGGTTGGCTGCATTGACAATCGCATCCACATGCATCCTCGTAATGTCTCCGCACACAAATTTCAACGGCATAGCGTCTTTCTCCCTTCCAGCGCTATCTTTCCACTGCTGATACCGCGGCGGAAAACATTTGCAGGCTTTCCTCCAGCGCCTTTTGCCAATCACAGGCAAACTCCTCATTGAGCATAAAGCTGCCCGTCGCCAGCACCGTATCGCCCTCTCCCTTGAGGAATACCACCATCGCCGGCACCGCCGATTTAAGGTGTACAAGTATACAGTATCCTCCCCCAGCCCTGCTTGCACAAAGGTTTGTCTGGCTGAGCATATGCTGCGGCTGCTGGAGCGGAAGCCCCCGCCAGCCCGTTGATCTGATTGGGCAGCGCGCCCAGCATTGTCTGCATCAGATACGCCTTGAGCGTTTCAGACACCTCTCCTTCCGTCCCTCCTTCCACAAGGGCAGAGAGCGCTTCCGTGGGAGCCTCTATGCGATACACTGCCTTGGGGTGCTACAGTCCTGCCTAGCGACAACGTCCAGCGTTTCCAGCAGCGTTTGGCTCTGCGTCATCGTTTGCGCATAGGGCGCCGCCGCCATTTCCTGCATCAGTTAGCCCTCTGTCGTATAACGAGGTCTCCTTAGCACCGCATCCGCACAGGCAGAGCATCGCCGTCAGGCACCAGGCCGCTATCATGCTTGCTTTGCTTGTTTCTATTTTCTTTCCGCCTCTGAGTCCCTTGCTTTGCATCAATCCAGGTCGTAGTCGTCCGGGTTAAGAAAAATGCCTGAGCCCCTTTTTAGCTGCTCATTGTTCGCTTGGATAAACGCAGCCTTTGATCCATATTTCCACCAGCAGCACCAGGTGCACTGCCCTTTGATCCGATTTTCCAGCGGCACAAATGTCACGGCAATGTCCATCGCCTTGCGTGGATTTCCATGCGGTGTGAACCACAATGTCATCGATCGTCCGAGTTCCCGCAGCTCCCTGTTCCGCTCTCCGCTTATCTTGGGCCGGAGCGGCAGGTTTTCATCCTCCCACCAATACGCCCATTCCCCATTGGCCAGCTGCCGCTTTTCCAGCGTAATGGGCCGGATATTTAGGGGGCGCTTTTCAAAATCGGTGCACAGTTTCACATCGCTGAACGTGATCTCATCCTCTTTTTTTCCCTCGATATAAATGCCGATGCCAAGGCCCTTGGATCGTCCGCCCCGGTTGATCGCGCTAACAAAACCCTCTTCTTCCATCCGATATGGCAAAAAGGGCACAGCCATATTCCATAATTCCGGCAGTTCCTCCTGCTGTTCCTCCTGCCTCTCCTCCTCCGCAAAATACAAAGTACATGTTTCTGCCGCACCGATATCCACGCCAAACATCTCCTGTGTTAAGCAGCCCTGTGCAGCGGGGAGCCCGATCAGCGCCCCAAAGGGCTCCATAAACTCCTCGGCAAATACATACGCTTCCTTTCTGAGGCGCTTTAGGGGCTCGTGCTGCTTTATCACCTTTTTCCATGCCGCTGCGTTGGTTCTCCTAGGACAGGGGATCTCCGGGCTTTTGCCCACATTCATCCAAGCATCAACCTTTCTCTTGGCATTGATCCAATTTATAAAAAGATAATCGCTGTCAAAGCACGAGACCGCCAATACATCTGTTCCTATATCCTTGGAAAACGGCGTTAGATAGGCTGACACCTCCTCCGCACTTTCCCACTGAATAACATCCGAGGCCACTGTGATCCAATCCCCTTCTTTGGGCGCAAAAATCGCAATCATCGCCTCAAACTCTTCTTTGTCCGCCTGTTTGTAGCCTGCCTGTTCCATCCCCTGTATCAAACAGGACGCCACTGTCTCTACGCCAACTTCATTCTGCTTTTTGATATGGACATTGGAAAAAAAGCTTCCCATTGATGATCCCCCCTTTTTTATTCTAGCACACGTACCGCGCTTCCGAGCGCTTTGTTTCCTTCGGCCGGAACAGCCGTTTCCGCAGAAACAGATGAAGAGGCCAATACAATATGTCTGCATGGGCGAACACTGTCACAATATCTACCAGCCCCTATCATAGCAACCGGTCTTAAATCCTACGGTGCCAAGGCTGCAACCACAAATGCGACGTTTCCCAATATGCTGGTTTCAAGATCCCTGCCTCCATCCTAACGCCATAGTTTCCCCTTCCCAAAACACCAAGGCGCCCTTTCGTCTCAATGCGAAAGGGCGCTCTTTCAGCATAAAACACAGTCTCTCAGCGTGCTGCGCCTGTGTTCTATTCGCAATGCTTGTGCGCCACGGTGCGCTGTTTTAGCTTTGCTTCCTCCGGCACATAGGCGTTGCCATACGCCATAGACGGCCGCATCTTCGCCGGGCTGGAAAACACCAGTTCGTTTTTCGAAATCTCCTCCGTATAAAACCTGCTGGAGGGAAATAGGTCGCTGGGATATACCATGTTGCTCATGGCGGCCAGCTCTACGCAAATGCCCGCGCCCACCGCGCTTTCCAGCATCCCGCCGATCCAGCAGCCGATGCCTGCCTGCTGTGCCAGCTGGTTGATGCGCTTGGCATTGTACAGCCCGCCGCATCGCCCAGGCTTTATATTGATGACTTTGCATGCGCCCAGCTCTATCGCCTTTTCCGCCATGTATACAGAGGAAATGCTCTCATCCAGGCAGATAGGCGTTTCCAAACGGCTCTGCAGCTTTGCATGGTCGACCACATCGGCATGAAACAACGGCTGCTCTATCATTGCCAGGCCCAGCTTATCGATCTTTTCAAACATCGGCAAATCATCCAGCGTGTAGCCGGCGTTGCAGTCGATATGAAAGGTGAACTTCGGAAACGTGCTGCGCACCGCTTGCAGCATCTCCAAATCCCAGCCCGGCATCGCCTTGAGTTTGATGCGTTTATAGCCCTCGCGGATCGCCCCGTCAATGCGCTCCATCAGGCGATCCAGGCTTGGCTGGCGGCCAAAATCCGCGCCGGTATCGATCTCATCATCGCTGCCGCCCAAAAGCGTGTGAAGCGGCGTTTTCGTCAGTTTGGATTGCATGGTCCACCAAGCAATTTCTATTGCCGCATGCGCAAACGGATTGCCCTTTACGCACGCCATCGCCTGGTTGATCTCCTCCGCCGACTCGAAGGACTGGCCCAGCACCAGCGGTGCCAAAAATTCGCTGGCCACATAATAGGCCCCGTAGGCGCATTCCGGCGAATAGGTCGGCGCCAAAAACGGGCAGGATTCGCTCCAGGACGTTTCCCCGCCGCTTGTCAGCTTTACCATCACAGAATAGATCACAGGGTCCGAGCCATACGCCGTCGTCCATGGCTCTATCAACGGATGGGCCACATAGTACACATCCAATGCATCGATCCTCATTGCCAATTCCCTCCACACCGCATTTTTCTTCATCATATAATCGCTGTATGCATCTGTCAATTCCATGCTGTTTTATACGGCAAGGGCGCGGCGTGGTATCCAAGAGCTGCGGCGTCTGGGCCCTCAATTCAGATTGCGTTTTCTTTGCTCTCTGGCGCATACGGGGCATCCGCTCCCTTGGGATCGGCTATCCGGCGTCGCCTGCCACTGGTGGCCCTGCTTGCACTTCCACCATACCTTGGCATTGGAGCGGGCGGCATATTGTTCGGGCGGGCGGTCATTTTTGCTAGCATCCCACTCAGCAAGCAGTTCCGGATGCTCCTTGGCAAAGGATTGATGCCGAATCTGTTCATGATGGCATACCGGGCAGCCTTTGCTATGGATGCGTCCATCCACTGTCGACTGCCATGTATGCCCCTTCTTGCATTTCCACCAGACCCGCTTGCGGCTTCCGGGCGTCACGTCCTGCGGGGTCAGCGGCGCATTTTTCTCCTCATCCCACTCTTTGGCAATTTCAGGATGTGTGGCCGCAAGGCAGTTCTCTGCCGAGGCTCTGTGGCCGGAGCAATACGGGCACCCATCTCCGCGCAGGTGCCGTTTGGCCGGTGTTGTCTGCCACTCGTGCCCTTTTTTGCATTTCCACCAAACTCGTTTGCTGCTCCACGGAAAAATCTGTTCCGGCGTCAACGGCGCATTTCTGTCTGTGTGCCAATCCGCTGCCAACTCGGGCGCAAGATATGCCAGCGAGTTTCCAACCCAAACCTTTCGGTTATTGCAGTAAGGGCAGGCCTTTTCTGCGCCCCGGCCCTGCATCTGGCTTGGGCTTGCCTCCCACTCATGCCCTTTTTCGCATCTCCACCACACCTTTTTGTTGGAATAAGGTGCAATCTGCTCCGCAGTGCAGCTGTTTTTCAGCGGATGCCATAGCCGGGCAAGCGGAGGATTCGACGCCGCCAGGCAATATTCCTTGGATAGTCTTCGGCGGTTGCAGTATGGGCAGATGCGGTCCGGCACATGCTTTTGCAATTGATTGGGCGCCTCCTGCCATTCGTGGCCCTCTGGGCATTGCCACCAAAACACCTGATTTGAGTTGGGCGCAACCTGCTCGGGGGATACCGCATTTTTAGACGGATGCCAGTATTGTGCCAACGCGGGGGTTTTCCCTGCCAGCGATGTTTTCGGCTCCACGGCATGCCCCTGGCAGTATGGGCATTTTGTGGGCTTAGGCCCCGTGCGCGTATAGATCAAGGCCCGCCAGCTATGGCCCTTTTTGCATTTCCACCAAACACTCTTATCTGTGCCGGGCAGCACATCCGTCGGCTTAAGCGGCGCATTTTTGGCCTCATCCCATTCCGCGGCTACTTCCGGATACACAGCCGCCAGGCAGTTTTCCGGCGTCGCTCTTAAATGCGCGCAATAAGGGCAGGAAGAATGGTGATAGGTACGGTTATGTACTGTGGCCTGATACTCACGATGGCATTTTGGGCATTTCCACCACCGCTTTTTCCCCAGCCCCGGAGAGACCACATCCGGCCCCTCCTCGTTTTTCTCGCTCCATTCCTTCGCCAACTCCGGATATTGAACGGCCAGAGATCGCTCCTTTCGTGTATGGTTGTAGAAAGCCTCTATTTTCCAATGGTCTTTTATATGGTCCGGCTCTATATGAATGCCTGCGATGAATACCAAAAGATATTGGATGACACGGTCCAGATGGCGGTTTTGTTCGGAAAAGGGATAGGTGATCGTATCGCCGTCCATTTGAATCCCTTCATCCTGCTCCGGCCTCTCCTTCACCCGCATCACACGGTATCCCTGTTTTCGCAGATATTCGTCTTTCCGCGCTTCACGGGCAGCGGCCTCGGCAGTCTTATGATGATGGTATCCATCGATTTCCAATGCAAGCGGGCGGGAAGGCAGCGGAGGCGATTGTATTTCAATATCGATGATATACCGCCCCGCCTGCACCTCGCAGGCGCAAAGCACCTGGTTTCGGTACAAATAGTAATATATGGCCCTGGCCGTATACGAAATGTGAAAATGCCTAGAACAAATAGGGCATCCTCTAAGCAGTTGTGTGCGGTTAGAGATACGGTCCGCCCAGGTATGCGCCGGATTAAAAGCGCAGCGCCAAAATACCTTTTTCTGGCTGGAAGGAGAAACCATCCGCGGGGTTAAAGCCCCATTTTTGCTATAATCCCATTGATCGGCTATCTCCGGATGTATCACTGCCAAATTGTAAAACGATGAGGTCCGTCTATGGCTACAGTATGGGCATAGCCCGCCGCTTGGCGGAGAAGGGTTGCGCCGGTATCGTTCCGTAGCCTTTACCTGCTCGTCGATGGGGCGTGTCCAAGCATGTCCCTGCTTGCAGCGCCAATGTGCATTGTAGCCGGATTTTGGCAGATAATCCTCCAGCCGCCCTTGGTTTTTCTCTACGTCCCAATAGTGGACCAGTTCAGGATACAGAACCGCAGCATTGTAAAATGCGCTTGGCCGTTCATGGCTGCAAAACGGGCATACCGTCCGATCCTGGCGTTTTCGGTTCATTTTATTGGGGGTAGCATACCATTTTTGTCCACAAACGCGGCATTTCCACTCGACCAGTTTGCCGGACGAAAAGCCTATGCATTCCGGCGGCAGCGGGTTGTCCGCGTCCATATAACAGCTAAGCAGCTCTTCCCAATGACGGCTTTCACACCAGCTCTTTAAATCTATCATCGATACGCCCATCCTTTTACTTTCCTGTTCCTGTGCCCAAGAACGTCCACATTCCTCCCACGCCCCGTCGTTGAAGCGCAGCATACATGCTTTCCTTCGCCATGCATGCTCTTGTTTATCCTGCTTTGTTCTTCGGTATGCACAGTATAGCATACAGCTTTTTTTATATGCGCAAAGCATATGTTCACCATAAGGCGCTGCAACACAGTCTCAGGCGATTCGGCGCCGTGGAGACTGCCGGAATGGATATTTCCTTTCGGGCAACAAAAATATCGCAATTCACTAGCTACGTCATTATTTTGCATCGCAGGCCATGTTACAAGGAGTTCCCTTAAGATACATTGCCGAGATAATGGGACATTCTTCTAAAAAATGCTAGAGCAAATTTATCTGCATACATTCCCTGATAAAAAGACAAAATACGGAGCAAAAATGGTGTCATATTTTGAAAAAATCTATAATTGATGTCATGCAAATTAAAAACCGCCGAATAATCGGCGGTTTTATGGTGGAGGCGAGGGGAGTCGAACCCCTGTCCGAAAACCGTCCCACCAGGCTTTCTCCGAGCGCATTGGGCATTTTCCATTCCCTTGCCCGGGCCCCTGCCCAAAGGGTCCCGGGTTTGGTAGCTTCATCGTTGGCTGTTAAAGGGTCAAAGCTTTCCCCCTAACAGGGCCCCACCTAATGGCGTTTCGGCCCCACCCGGTGGGCAAGGTGGGCGAAACGTCGCAGCGTTACGCTGCGAGTGCGACTTCGTTTTTGTTCGCGTTTATTTTTTTTGCCGGCTTTTATCGCAGTTCCGGCGCCTGCGGCTCGCTTACCCGGCGTCACGCGTCCCCGTCGAAACCGTTACGCCCCCATGTACATGTTATTTCTGCCGCTCGCGGAACGCGCGTTCCATTTCGCGGGCGTCATCCTTGGCCTTGGCGGCGGCGCGCTTATCGTACAGCTTTTTGCCCTTGCAAACGCCCACCTCCAGCTTTGCTCTGTTTTTGGAAAAATAGACGGACAGAGGAATCAGCGTATACCCGTCGCGCATCACCTGCGCCTGCAGCTTTCGGATCTCCGCCTTGTGCAACAGCAGCTTTTTCTCCCGCAAAGGATCGCGGTTGAAAATATTGCCCTGCTCATAGGGCGAAATATGGAACCCCAGCACAAACGCCTCGCCCTCTCGGATCTGGATGTAGCTGTCCTGGAGGTTGCCCCGCCCTTTGCGCAGGGATTTTACCTCCGTACCGCTCAATACCAGGCCGGCCTCTACCCTGTCCTCCACAAAATATTCGTGACGGGCCCGTCTGTTCTGTATGGCGATCTTTTTTCCCGTGGATGCCGGCATACGCGCCCGCCCCCTTTCTTTTGTTGTATTGTATAGTATATCAGGTTTCCGATTCCTACGCTACTACCTGCGGCGCCGTTTTTGCCGCCCCCTACGCCGTTTTCCCTGCGCTTTTTTCTGGTTTCGCGTCCGGTGCGCCTGTTTATGCAGTTTGGTCCCCGCTACCGTCTCCGCCTCTTCCAAGGCAAATTCCACGCGGCGCATCGCCAGATCCACCGCCGTTACCTTCACCGTTACGCGCTGCCCCAGCGCGTAAACCGTACCTGTGCTGCGGCCGATCAGCCGATAGAGCTGCTCATCATAAATGTAATAATCATCCTCCAGCATGGCAATGGGGACCAGCCCCTCGATGGTGTTTGGCAGCTCTACAAACAGCCCAAACGCCGTAACCGACGATACAACCCCTTCATAGACCTCCCCGATCTTATCCTGCATATATTCCGCCCGTTTCAGATCATCTACCGCCCGCTCCGCTTCCATCGCAACGCGTTCACATTCGCTGGTATGGCGGCCAAATTCCGGCATCTGCCGCACCTGCTGCTCCAACGCCTTTTCAGACAGCCCGCCCTCGAGCTTTGCGATGATGGCGCGGTGTACCACCACATCGGGATACCGCCGGATGGGCGATGTAAAATGGCAGTAATGCTTGAGCGCCAGGCCGAAATGCCCCAGGTCCTCCTCGCAGTATCGCGCCTTTTTCAGGCTGCGCAGCATCACGCGGCTTACCGCATCTGCGTACGGCTCTTTTTCCGTCTGTGCCAAAAGCGCCTGCAGGTCCCTCGGTTTTAGCTTACGCTTCGGCTTTTGAAACGATACGCCCAGCGCTTTGCACATCGCAAAAAATTCCGCCATCTTTTCCTCTGCCGGGTCTTCGTGTACACGATACAAAAAAGGCAGCTCATATTGGCCGGCAAACTTTGCCGCGCATTCGTTGGCCAACAGCATAAATTCCTCGATCATCCGGTTGGCAATGCCGCGCTCATGCACAAAGACGTCCACCGCCCGGCCCTCTTCGTTCAGCGTAAAGGCGGACTCCGGAAACTCAAAATCCAGGCTGCCCCGCGGCTGCTTGTTGCGCATCAGCTTTTCCGCCAGCGCACGCATCTCTTCCAAAAGCGGCAGCACGGTCTGATAGTCCTTGGCTATGTCTTTGTCTCCCCGCTCCAAAATGGCGTTGGCGTCCTCATAGGTCACACGCTTATCCACATTGATGACCCCGCGCACAAAGCGGTAGCCCATTACATACCCGTTTTGGTCCACCTGCATGATGCAGGAAAGCGTCAGCCGATCCTCTTTTTGGTTCAAAGAGCAGATCCCGTTGGAAAGGGCCTCCGGCAGCATAGGCAGCACCGCCCCCGGAAAGTATACGCTTGTGCCCCGTTCATAGGCCTCTTTATCCAGCGCGCTGCCCGGCTTTACATAATGCGTTACATCCGCAATATGCACATACAGCGCATAGCCCGCATCCGTACGCTCCAGCGAAATGGCATCGTCAAAATCTCTGGCATCCGCGCCGTCGATGGTCACGGTCAAAAGATTGCGAAAATCCTCCCGCTTTGCACTTTCCCGGCTTGTGACCTGCTGCGGCACCTCCTTGGCCTCCATCAGCGTTTTGGTTTCAAACGTCTCTTTCAGCCCATAATGGCGGATAATGCCCAGCAGATCCGCCTCTGCCGAGCCCGCTTCGCCCAGGATCTCTATCACTTCGCCCTCCGCATTGCGGTTGTCCTGCTGATAGGCGGTAATTTTTGCCACCACAAGCTGTCCATGCTGCGCGCCGCCCGTCTTCCCCTTTGGGATGAATAGATCCGGCAGCCGCCTGTCCTCCGGCGTTAAGAAAGAGGCATAGTGCCCTTTTTCCAACGTGCCTACCAGCGTTTGGCGGGCGCGCTGCAAAATGCGCAGCACCTCCCCTTCCCGCTGCAAGCCCTTGCCGCGCTTGGTCGGCGCAAAGGTGCGTACCAGGGCGCGGTCCCCATGCATGGCCCCCTGCAGCGCATCCTGCGGCAAAAATACATCCTCGCTGCCATCTTCCGGCAGTAAAAACGCAAAGCCCTTGCGCGTGCCCTGCACCCGGCCGCATACGCAGCCCAAGAGCTGCGGCAGCGCCCATTTGCCCCGCTTGGTCTGCATCAGCAGCCCTTCATCCGCCATACGCGTCAGCCCATCTGCCGCTTCATCCCGGCCCAGCGCCAGCGCTTTTTCCAGCTCCGCCAGGGAAACCGGCGCCGTCTGATCTTGTAAATATGCTATAATATCTCGCTCTATCGTTTGGTTATAAAGTTCCACATTTCCTCCAAAAAAAAGGCGCCCCTTTATGAAGAGCACCTTTTCCGTTTTTTATCTTTACTTGGCCCCGCCCATTATAGGCTCTGCATCAGCACCAGAGCAAAGGAAACAATGCCAACGGCAATGCCGCCAATCTTTGTCATCCGGTTGAGCTTGCCTTCTACCGTACGGGATCTCATCTTGTTCGCATAGGAATCGCTGTTCCCCTGTCCCAGCGCCGCGCCCGGGTTATCGTCCGCCGGCTTTTGCGCCGCAATGATGAATACGACGAATACGCAAAGGATGCATAATAATATTTTTCCAATTGTGATGACAGTTGTCACTGGGAAATCCCTCCACTAGCTTGTGTATCAGATGGATTATATCACCCACAGCATAGATTTGCAAGGAAAATCCTCTTTGATTCTTTAGGGTTTCCTCCTCTCCGCCCTGATCCGCTGCCGTCACGTGTCTTAGATTGCCCTTTTTTTCAGCAAATATATATTTACACATCATTATATCTGGATTTCATGTGCCGATTTTCTTGCGAATCCTCCCTTTTTTGGGGAATTTAGCCGAACCGCATTGCGGACAATGCGTAATTTCTGTACAATGATTTTGTTATTCTTTAGAAAGGACGCGAGCTATGCTGGAATATAAATTTGATACACAGCTGTTGATCGATGGCAAAGATCTTTCCGAAGATGCCATCAACGAGTACATCACCCAACACATCAAGGGAGACTGCCTTTTGGCCGTAGGCGATGAAACGCTGATTAAAATCCATTACCATACCAATGAGCCTTGGCAGGTCTTGGAATACTGCGCTTCCCTCGGCGAAATCTACGATGTTGTCGTGGAAAATATGGAGCGCCAAGAAAACGGTCTGCCCGGCTGATTTTATTTGCCTTGGAAAGTATACCTTTTTGTATCGCCCTACTTTATCTGTAAATTGGATTATATAAAGCGAAAAGTGCTGTTTTTCAATGAAAATTGCGCGTTAAATTCCCTTCTAAGTATACCTCAAAAAGGTATAGTTTTAGGCGGGAATTTCCATGTGTAACGCAAAACAAAAGCACCGCTTCTCCGCCATGGCGCTGGCGCTGTTGGTTTCCGCGTCCCTGTTGCCCGCCGCGGCTCTGGCCGCCCCTGGGCCGGGACAGAAAAACCTGGCGACTGCGACCAGCCGCCCCTACAACGGCACCAAGACTGTTGAGGTTACGGATATGTACTTTGCCCTGGCTGAGGATGTAGATTATGAGGACTTTTCCGCTACGGCTACCGGCACGCTTGCTTCCGCCAACGCTGGGCGATATACCGTGCTGGAGGAGATGACAAATATCGCCTTCAAAAAACCGTGATCCTGAAAGCGATATTGATTGGAACGACTGGTATGTCTGCCCTGAACGCATGACAAATATTGAAACCGATGTTACCATCACTGAGGCTGTGCCACAGCTTTCTCTCTCCGTAGATGTGCAGTCTGGCAAAGCCGGGCAGGAGGTCACCGTGACCGCCACGCTGGTAAACGACTTTGATGCGCCAGAGGGGCTGCCCACTGCCGAACAAATTTCCCTAACTGCCCAAAATGCCACCCTAAAAGAGGGTTCCTCTGTCACGCAAAACGGCAATGCATACAGCGCCGTATTTGTATTGGGCAAGGAAGATGCTGTGTTCTCCGCCAACGTGTTGGATAGTGCCGTCAATTACAGCCCACTGGCGCAGCCGGCCACTGTCTCCGTGGATGTGTTGAAATTGGCGGATTATAGCAAACTGGAAGCCGCCGTTGCCAAAGCCAAGGCCTTAAATCCTGAAGATTACAAGGATTTTTCCGCTGTCCAGTCCGCTTTGAACGCCATCGTCTATGATCTGGATGAAACGCAGCAGGATAAGGTAGACGCCATGACCGCAGCGCTGGAAAACGCCATTGCCGGCCTGGAGAAAATCGCGGACGCAGCGCCGGCCGACGGGAATACCGACGCACAGCAAACCGATTCGCCCCAAACAGGCGATGCTTCCGCCTCTGGGCTCTGGTTTACTCTGCTGCTGGTTTCCGCTGCCGGAGGGCTTGGCCTGGCTACCCTGCGTTTGAAAATGAGCTCTTCTAAATAATCCCGCCCATGCAAAAAGCCAACGGCAATGCCGGTGGCTTTTTCTTTTTTTATCCTCTTATCCCAGCTGCTTTTCCATCAGAAAAAACGGCCCTTTGCGAAATACTACATCCCCTACAATGCGATAGCCCATGCGTTCATACAGACGCAAGGCATAAGGATTTTGCTTAAACGCATCCAATCGCAGCGCTTTTACGCCCAACGCAGCGGCGCGCGCCTCTGCCGCCTGAACGGTCAGCTTGCCCAGACCGCGATTTTGCACCCTTGGGCTTACGCAAAGCCGATGGAGCACCAAAAAGCTGTCTGTCTCTGCCCAAACGCCGTTGGCATACTGTGGATCATACTCCAGGTTGAGCACAAATACCGCCGCAGGCCTCTCTTCCAGCTCCGCCAGATACATCTGCCCATGCTCAATGTCCTCTTTCAACGTGCGCTCATCCGGGTACACCTCATCCCACTGTGGAATGCCATCTTTATCCATGGTATGTATGGCGTCGGTAAACAGCGCAAACACCTGCGCCAGATCCTCCGGCCTCGCTTTGCGGAATGCCAGCTGTTCCATGTTTATTTCCCCTTTATCGGCTAAACCAAAAAGGACGATAGACAACTGCCACCGTCCTTTTTTATGCCTTGTTATTTGAGCAGGCTCTTGCCCGTCATTTCTGCCGGCTGCGGCAGATCCATCAATGCCAGCATCGTAGGCGCCAAATCACACAGCGCGCCCTCGTCTGCCAGCTTGCGCTCCGGATGCTTCGGGTCTACCAGCAGCAGCGGCACCAGGCTGGTGGTATGCGCCGTCATCGGGCCGCCCTTTTCGTCCACCATCTTTTCCGCGTTGCCATGGTCCGCCGTCAGCAACACACAGCCGCCGGTTTTGATCACCGCGTCGATCACCTTGCCCGCGCACTCGTCCACAGCTTCCACCGCTTTGACGGCCGCTTCCATCACACCGGTATGGCCTACCATATCGGGGTTGGCAAAGTTTAGGATCATCACGTCGTACTTGTCGGATTCAATGCGTTTAACCGCCTCATCCGCCACCTGGTACGCACTCATTTCAGGCTGAAGATCATACGTTGCCACCTTGGGAGACGGGATCAGCGCCCTATCTTCGCCCGGGTTTTCCTTTTCTACGCCGCCGTTGAAAAAGAACGTAACATGCGCGTATTTTTCCGTTTCCGCAATGCGCAGCTGCGTTTTATGGCAGCTGGCCAGGTATTCGCCCAACGTGTTTTTCAGCGTTTCCGGCTTAAACGCCACCTCCAGCTTGTCGGCAAAGGTCGCATCATACTGCGTCATGCTGACATACTTGAGCGGGAAATACCCGTTTTTGCGTGTAAAGCCGTCAAAATCCTCAAAGAGCAGCGCCCGCGTAATCTCACGTGCACGGTCCGGACGGAAGTTGGCAAAAATCACGCTGTCTCCTGCCTGAATGGTAGCCACCGGCGCACCGTTTTCCGTGATAACGATGGGCTTGATGAATTCATCCGTTACATCCTCATCATAGCTCTTCTGTACCATCGCTGCCGGATCCTCGCCGTATACGCCTTCGCCCAGCACCATGGCGTTGTACGCCTGCTGCACGCGCTCCCAGCGGTTGTCACGGTCCATGGCATAGTAGCGGCCGATGATGGTCGCAATCTTGCCGACGCCCAGCTCTTTGAGCTTGGCCTGCACCTGTTCGATATAGCCCTTGCCGCTGGTCGGCGCTACATCGCGGCCATCCATAAAGCAGTGCAGATATACCTTTTCAAGGCCCTGGCGCTTTGCCATCTCTGCCAGCGCCAAAAAATGGTTGATGTGGCTGTGTACGCCGCCATCGGAGCAAAGCGCAAACAAATGCAGGGCCTTGTCGTTTGCCTTTGCACTATGCATCGCGTCCAAAAACGCGGGATTTTCAAAGAAGTCGCCATCCTGGATGGATTTTGTAATGCGGGTCAGCTCCTGATACACCACGCGGCCGGCGCCGATGTTCAGGTGCCCTACCTCGGAATTGCCCATCTGCCCTTCAGGCAACCCCACCGCCAGGCCGCTGGCGGCCAGGCGGGTGTGGGGATACTTGGCAAATAAGGCGTCCAAATGGGGCGTTTTCGCTGTTGCCACCGCATTGCCCTTGGTTTCGGCGTTTACGCCAAAACCATCCAGAATGATCAATGCAGTCATGGGTTTTGCCATTTGTTTACCTCGATTGCTTGGATTATTGATTGTTGACAAGTTTGGAGAAGTCTACCGGCTTCAATGCCGCACCGCCGATGAGGCCGCCGTCGATTTCGGGCTGCGCCATCAGGTCTGCTACGTTGCCGGCGTTCATGCTGCCGCCGTACTGGATGCGGATGTTTTCGCCCACTTCAGCGCCGAATTCCTTGGCAATCGCCGCACGGATCACGCCGCAAACGCGGTTTGCTTCGTCTGCCGTTGCGGTCTTGCCGGTGCCGATGGCCCAAACGGGTTCGTATGCGATCACGATGGTGGAGAAATCCTTCACGCCCTGCAGCGCTGCGATGGTCTGGTCGGAAACCAGCTTATCCGTGATGCCCTCTTCGCGCTGTTCCAGCGTTTCGCCGACGCATACGATGGGCTTCAGGTTGTGAGCCAGCGCGCTCAGTACCTTTTTGTTGACCGTTTCATCGGTTTCCGCAAAATACTGGCGGCGTTCGCTATGGCCGAGGATCACATATTCCACTTCCAGCTCGTTGAGCATCAGCGGGCTTACTTCGCCGGTGAAAGCGCCCTTCTCTTCCCAGTGCATGTTCTGTGCGCCCAGGTGGATGTTGGTGCCCTTGATGTATTCTTTCACAGCCGGGATGGTGATGGCCGGCGGGCAGACAACCACTTCCGTCGTGGTGTTGTCCTTCACCAGCGGCAAAATGCCGTCGATCAGTGTCTTGGCTTCGGACGGAGTCATGTTCATTTTCCAGTTACCAGCAATGATGGGTTTACGCATTGGATGTTTCCTCCTTAATATTGTCATGCGCCGGTTTGCCCGGCGCACGTCGTATCATAAAATTATTTGTTGGGAATGCAGGCGATGCCCGGCAGCTCCAGGCCTTCCAAGAATTCCAAGGATGCGCCGCCGCCGGTGGAGATGTGCGTCATCTTGTCCGCATAGCCCAGCTGTTTGACAGCCGCTGCGCTGTCGCCGCCGCCGATGATGGTGGTAGCTTCGGATTCCGCCATGGCCTTGGCCACCGCTTTGGTGCCGTTTGCAAACGCTTCAAATTCAAACACGCCCATCGGCCCGTTCCAAACCACGGTCTTGGCACCTTTGATGGCTTCGCCAAACAGCTCGCGGGTCTTCGGCCCAATATCCAGGCCCTGCCAGCCGTCCGGGATCTCGTTGGCCGGTACCACTTTGTTTTCCGCATCCGCGGCAAACTCTTTGGCCACTACGGTATCCACCGGGATCAGCAGCTTTACGCCTTTGGCTTCTGCTTTGTCCATCAGATCCTTGGCAAAGGAGACGTTCTCTTCATCCAGCAAGGAATCGCCGATGCCATAGCCCTTGGCCTTCAGGAAGGTAAACGCCATGCCGCCGCCGATGATGAGGGTATCCACTTTTTCCAGCAGATTGGTGATCACGCCGATCTTATCCTTGACCTTTGCGCCGCCCAAAATGGCCACAAACGGGCGTTCCGGATCTTCCAGCGCTTTGCCCATCACGGACACTTCCTTTTCAATCAGGTAGCCGCAGTAGGCCGGCAGGTAATCCGCGCAGCCCGCCGTAGAGGCATGGGCACGGTGCGCCGTACCGAAGGCATCGTTGACATATACATCCGCCAGGCTCGCCAATTCCTTGGAGAAAGCCGGGTCGTTTTTGGTCTCTTCGTTGTGGAAACGCACGTTTTCCAGCACAACGATCTCGCCGTCCTTCATCTCAGCAACGCATTTTTTCGCGTCCTCGCCCACAACGTCCTTGGCCATGATCACTTTGGTATCAACCAATTCGCCCAGGCGCTTTGCCACCGGCGCCAAGGAAAATTTCATGTTGAATTCGCCTTTCGGGCGGCCCAGGTGGGAGCAGAGGATAACCTTTGCGCCATGCTCGTACAAATACTTGATGGACGGCAGCGCGCCCATGATGCGGGTTTCGTCTGTGATTTCGCCGGTCTCCTTGTCCATGGGGACGTTGAAATCCACACGCATCAATACGCGTTTGCCCTTGAGATCCTGAATGTCTTCAATGCTACGTTTATTCATGGATACACACTCCTTCTAAAAGATTTCAAAATGAAATGAGAAACAAACGGGAAAACAGCATTTTTCCCCTTTAACCATTGTATCCTACAGGCGTAAAAAATCAAGATAAAATTGTGAAAAACCTGCACAAGCAACCATTCTTTGATATTTTGGGGCCCGCCTTCCCCGCCCTGCCGATCCTCCTTGCAAACGCAAAGCGCCCGCCGATTGGCGGGCGCTGATTTTAGATACCGCGCAGAGCCTCCTCCAGCTCATGGAGGCGGCCGGCTCTCAGGGCGCCGATATAGCGCCTAATGCGCTCCGGCTCCCAATCCCACCAGCGCACGGCCTGCAATCGGCGAATCGTATCGTCGTCAAACCGCTTGCGGATGGGCCCTGCTGGCACGCCGCCTACGATGGTGTACGGCGGCACATCCTTTGTTACCACCGCGCGGGCGCCGATGATGGCGCCGTCCCCGATCTTCACGCCGGACAGCACCACCGCCTGGTAGCCGATCCATACATCGTTGCCCACTACAATGTCGCCTTTGTTGTCCCACGCTTGGGTCACCTGGCCAGCGGGCAGGCCCCACTGCTCAAAAAACAGCGGAAACGGGTAGGTGGACAGCGACCCCAGCGCATGGTTGGCGCTGTTGAATAAAAAGCGCACGCCGCTGGCAATCGAGCAGAATTTGCCGATGATCAGCCTGTCACGGTTGATGGGGTATTGGTACAGTACGTTGTTTGTTTCAAACAGCCTGGGGTCGTACGCAAACTCATGGTACATCGTGTACGCCCCCACTTTGATCTGGGGGCTTGTCACCGCATGCTGCAAATAAATGGTATTGGTATCCCCCGTGCGGGGATACAGCTTGGTTTCTGGAATCGTCATGTTCTTCCCTCCTGGAAAATGTTTTATAAGACAATTCCAGACACAACAATGCAGCGCCTCAAGGCACACCACCTCTCTTTTTCTGTCCCTATCATACCAGCGGGGCAAACGCTGCGCAACCGCCGGCCTAGGCGCGCGGCCTTGTGCGCCGCTCCGCCTCCACGCAGCGCAGCACTTCTTCGCTCCGCCCTTGGGAAAACCCGTCGCGCCGTACAGCACAATATACCTGGTTGGCAAATTTCAAAAGCATCAGGTGCTTTGTCTTTATCACCTTTTTTACATCTGCATACCAATACCGCCCCTGTACCACGCCATTGGTCTCAATCTCCAAATATTGCGGATAAAATACCGTGCGCCTGGAAGCGGCGCCCTGCGTCATCGTCAGATGCTGCCGATAGCGCAGCCTGCCCATCCAGCGCGGCATACAAGCGGCAAACAGCGCCGCTGCCAGTACGCACAGCCCCGCCGGCCACAGCTGATCCCAGGATAGTCCAAGATCCACCCAAGCCGACAGCACCGACAGCGCCAGCATCACGCCCAGGCAGGCCGCCAGTGCCAGCAGAAATCCCTTGCCGGGGCCCGCCCACAGCGTTGCGCACAGCCATTCTATAAAATCCGCCTGCGTCAGCCTCTTGTCGTTGACGGCCAGGCATATTTGCGCTGTCTCCATCCGCCTCTCTCCTTTCTATAGAATATAACTTAACAAAAAAATGTGCCGCCAAAGTGGCAGCACATTTTCGTTTGCTCAGTTTTCATCCAACAGCGCTTCCTTGGGGTGGCGGCCGGTGGCCAAATACATGGCCCATTCCGCAATGTTGGTAGCATGGTCGCCAATGCGCTCGATGTATTTTGCGATCATCATGGTGTCCACGGCTGCCATGGCGTCGGTCGGCTGGTCGCTGATGACCTTTGCCACGCCGTTGACGCACTTGGTAAACATCGCGTTGACGGGCTCGTCGCCCTTCATCACCATTTGCGCCCGTTCCTTATCCTCATCAAAATAGGCGCTTAGGGCATTTGCAAACTGATCCTCTGCCAAAGACATCATCGGCAGCAACATCTCGGACGGCTCCAAATGCGGGGCCGTGCCGCTGCGCTCGATGATTTCGCAGATGTCCGCGCATTGGTCGGCCGCGCGTTCCAGGTCCGTGATGATCTTCAGCGCCGCTGTAATCAGCCTCAGATCGCTGGCAATGGGGCTTTCCCGCTTGATCAGCGACAGGCAGGTCTGCTCGATATGCCGTTCAAAGCGGTTGATCACCACATCGCCTTCCTGGATGCGGTGCGCCTGCTTCATATCGTTTTCCTCCAGCGCCTCGCTGGTCTTACGGATCACGCCGTTTACCATCGACGCCATATCCATCAGGTCCGCCGTTAAGCCGGACAGCTCCTTATCAAATCGTTCTCTCGGTGGCATGGTAGGTTACGCTCCTTTCGCATCAGCCGAAACGGCCGGTAATATAGTCTTCCGTCCGCTTATCCGCAGGCTTGGAAAAGATCTGGTCCGTCGTATCGTATTCCACGATTTCTCCGTGCAGGAAAAACGCCGTCTTATCCGAAATACGGCCCGCCTGCTGCATGTTATGCGTGACGATGACGATGGTGTATTTTTCTTTCAGTTCGCCCATCAAATCCTCAATGCGCGAGGTGGAGATGGGGTCCAGTGCGCTGGTGGGTTCATCCATCAGCAGCACCTCCGGCTCCACAGCCAGCAGGCGGGCGATGCACAGCCTTTGCTGTTGGCCGCCGGAAAGGCCCATGGCGCTGGTTTTCAGCCTGTCATGCACCTCGTCCCACAAGGCCGCGCCCTTCAAGCTTCTCTCCACGATCTCATCCAGCTCCGCGCGCTTTTTGATGCCATGCGTGCGCGGGCCGTAGGCAATATTGTCATAGATGGACATGGGAAAGGGGTTTGGCTTTTGGAACACCATGCCGACGCGCTTTCTCAGCTGCGCCACATCGTATGCACGGTAGGCGTCCTTGCCCTCGAATAAAATTTCTCCCTCTATCTTTACGCCCTCGATCAGGTCGTTCATGCGGTTCAGCGTGCGCAGAAAGGTCGATTTGCCGCAGCCCGAAGGGCCGATCAGCGCCGTAATCTCGTTATGCGGTATATCGATATTGATATCCTTTAACGCTTGCTTTTCTCCATAATATAGGTTCAGGTGCTTTGCCTGAAGGATGGGGGTTTCCACCGGATTCATGCTTTGCCTCCTTTTGCTTTGTTGCTAAATAGCTTGGCCGCCAGGGTCGCCAGCTGGTTGATGATGGCAACCACCACCACCAGCACCACCGCCACGGCAAAGGCCGAGTCAAAGGAAATGCCTTCCTTGGCCAAAAAGTACAGGTGTACCGACAGCGAGCGCCCAGCGCTCATGATGCCATCCGGCATGGAAACGGACGAGCCCATCGTATAGATGATGGCTGCCGTTTCGCCCACGATGCGCCCGATGGATAGGATCACAGAGGTCAATATCCCGTTCATCGCATTGGGGAGCACCACCTTGACAATGGTGCGCAGCTTGCCGGCGCCCAGCGCCAACGAGCCTTCGCGGTAGCTGTCCGGTACGCTGGAAAGCGCTTCCTCCGTATTGCGCACCACCACCGGCAAACACATCACTGCCAGCGTCAGCGCGCCGGATAATATGCTGTATTTCAGGCCAAAGAACACCACGAACATCGCATACCCAAACAACCCGTACAAAATGCTCGGAATGCCCGCCAGGCTTTCGGTGGCAAAGCGGATGATATTGAGCATCCGCCCCTTTTTTGCGTATTCGTTTAGATAAATCGCCGCGCAGATGCCAATGGGCGTTACGATGACCAGCGTCGTCACCACCAGCAGCAGGGTGGATACGATCATCGTCTTGATGCCATACAGCCCGATGCCCGGCTTATATTCGGTGGTAAACATATCCCAGCTCAAATGTGGGATGCCCTCCACCAAAATATAGCCGATGATGCCCACCAGCGCGCACAGAACCAAGGCAGCGCAGAAATAGATGGCGATCTTTAGCAGCAGATCCTTTGCTTTTCTCTTGTTTTTCATCCTGCCTTCTCCTTTTTCTGCCGGGTCAGCATCCTAAGCCCCAAGTTGATCGCCATGATGAATATAAACAGGATCACCCCAGTGGCAAACAGCGCCTCCTGGTGCAGGCCGCTGGCATAGCTCATTTCCAGCGCGATGTTGCTTGTCATCGTGCGGATGGGGTCCAGTACAGAGCCGGGCATTGTCGGCCGGTTGCCGGATACCAGCATCACCGCCATCGTCTCGCCAATGGCGCGGCCCATACCCAGCACCACGCCGGCCAAAATGGTCTTTTTGGCGGCCGGCAGCACCACGGAAAACAGCGTATGCATCGGTGTTGCGCCCAGCGCCAGCGCCCCTTCGCGGTATTCATGCGGCACCGCGTTGATCGCGTCCATCGTGATGGTGATGACTGTCGGCAAAATCATAATGGAAAGGATGATGATGGCCGCCAGCATCGAAAGTCCGTTGCCTCCGATGGAGGAGCGGATAAACGGCACCAGCAATACCAGCCCGAAAAACCCGTATACCACCGACGGAATGCCCGCCAAAAGGTCGATGCAGGGCCGCAGGATGCGCTGCCCGCGCTTGCCCGCCAGATCCGTCATATAGCAGGCCGTCAAAATCCCGATGATAGACCCGATCACCGCGCTGATCACCGCCGTAATCAGCGACGTTACGATCATCGGCGCCAGCCCAAACTGCATAGAGGTTGGCTTCCATACCGTACCGAAGATGAACTTAAACACCCCGATTTGCGACAGCGCCGGCACACCCTTGATAAAGATGAAGATCATAATCAGGGCGACCGCCAGAATCGACACGCTCGCGCATAAAAAAAAGCCCCCTTCAAATATGCGCTCGCCTGTGGTGCGTGCATCCACCGGTTTATTGCTCTTTTGTTTCAACATTTTTTTCATGCCCCCATTATAGGGATTTCGCTTTTCGGCTTGGTTACGCTCTGTTAAAGCTTTGGTTAAGGAATGGTTAATCCCTGCGTTTAGTCTCTCCCAATTTTGGCAAAACAAAAAAGCGGCTTTTAGGCAAAGCCGCTCTTTTGCGCTCCTCTGTCTACAAAATCTGCTCGATCTGCAGCATCTCCCCGTCCGGCCCGCGGAACCGCGCGCTCTTTTCTCCGTTTTCGTACAGGTCGGGGTCCAGCTGTATTTCGGTTTCAAATACGACACCCGCCGCCTCCAGGGCTGCCTTGGCTGCCTCAATGTCCTGCACCTGCATGCACAGGTGGTTGATGGTGCCGTCCACCCCGTCGCGCTGCTTTTGCCCGCCGCCCTTTTGCACCAGCTCCAGGATAATCCCCTTTTGCTGCATAAACTGTAGCTGCGACCCGGTGTTTTCATGCTTTACATACCACAACTCTTCAAACCCCAGCACATCGCTGTAAAACGCCTTGGACCGTGCCACATCCTTCACATAGATGGCCACATGGCCCAGCCCCATCATCCCCAATTTCGCCATTACACGTCTCCTCTTCTATTCTTCTATATTGCACGCCGTCTCCGTGTTGTCTCGGCGCAAAAGGATCATATCGCGCAGCACGACCCCGCCGTCTACGATGGGGTGGTCGTAATGGTCGATAAAAAAATTTTCCCTGCGGCCAAAGGGCCGAAACCCGCACCGCTTGTAAAACCCAAGCGTAGCCGGGCTCTCTCCCGTGCCTACCACGAGGGTGTTCAGCTGCGGCAGGTGCGAACACAGCCAATCCACCATTGCGCGTCCATAGCCTTGTCCCTGGTGGGCCGGCGTTACCGCCAGGTTTTTCAGTTCGTACACGCCGCCGCCTTCGTCCGTCACCACTGCCTGCGCTTTTATGCCGTCCTCCTCCAGCACAAACACACGGCCCCTCTCCAGGTACTGGTCCACCATGCTCTCCTGCTCGTCGGCCAACAGCAGCAGCGGCAAATGCCGTTTTTTCCGCGTTGTAATCTCCGAAATTCTCATCCGGCGTTCCCTTCCCTTTTATCCGTTACACGCCAAGCGCACGTTTCACATCCTCGATATACCGTGTCTGCTGTTTTTTCAGATACCGCTTGGCAAACGGCCGCATCCAAATTTTTTTCACCGTGATATACTCCGTAAATACGACCTGCGTCCGGCCGTCTATTCCTGCAAAGCGCCCCGTCCACCGGCCGGATAAGTGCTTGTTTTCCATGGTAAATTCATATCGCTTATACGGATGCTTGGCCGTAACGGTAAAGGCTGTCGCCGTGCCGTCCTCTGCATATTCGATAAACTGGCTCCCTGCCTGCACCACTTCGATTTTCTTTACATCGGACCGCCAATCTGCCCTGGAAACGTCCGTTACAAGCGCCCATACCGCGGCCAAATCTGCATTGATCTCCGCTTGTATCTGGCTTTTCACCATGCGAACCGCCTCCTTTTTCCCATTGTAACATATCGGCAACCAAAAAAAGCGTCTCCTTTCGGAGACGCTTTCCGCTTTCTTCCCGCTCAATCGTAGATGGATTCCTCTTCCCAGCCTACAATTTCACCGGTGTTGGCATCGATCTCAAACTCATATTCCCGTTCGTTGTATACGATTTTACCTTCATACATCGCCCGGCCGTCATCCATTTCAAAATGAATGGTCAAATTGCTCTGCGAGGCGCCGGGCACGCGGTCCAGTGCCATCTTGGAGGCCTGCTCCTGCGATACCTTGGCGCTGTTGGCCTGGCCAGCAAAATCATCCTCCACATCATAGTCCACACTCAAAATCGTGCCGTCCGCGGCGTTGATCTCATAATCATACTCTTTATTCTGCACGTAGAATTCCACATCATACCGCCATACGCCGTCGTCCATTTCCTTCTTCACCCGCATGGCCGTAACGTCGCTTTCCGCTACCTTGGCATTTTCCAAGGCAATCTCCTTGGCACGCTGCTCGGGAATCTCCGTGCCGTTTGTCGCGGTGTCTTGCGGGGCCTGCGTTGCCTGCTGCGTCTGCGTTGCGGTCGGGTTTGCCGCGTTGCCCGCGGCGCCGTTTCCGCCGCTGCATCCTGTGATGAGCAGCATGGCTGTCACGGCCGCCAGGCCAGCTTTCATGACGCTTTTTTTCATGTTACTCTCCCTCCGGTTTTCCAGTATGGTTTTATTCTGACCAATTTGCCAGGAATTATTCTTAATTATAGCAAAGCTCTTGTTAAATGGCAAGCAAAAACCCGGCAAAGCCGTCGCCCTGCCGGGTTTTTTTCAGTCTTGTTCTTCCGCTTTGTGCTGCTCGGCGTCATATACGGGCAGCGTAAAGGAAAACGTCGTGGTCTGCCCAGGCACACTGGATACCGAGATGCTTTCTCCCATGCGCTGCAAAATCTCGCTGGCAATGGAAAGGCCCAGGCCTGTACCGCCGCCGGTATGCGCTTTGTCCGCTTTGTAAAAACGTTCAAAAACATGCGGTAGATCCTCCGGCTGGATGCCGTCGCCGCTGTTTTTCACGCGCACCAGGATCTTTCGGTTCTGCACCTGCGTTTCAATCCAAACCCTGCCCTCTGGCGGGGTGAATTTGAACGCATTGTCCAGCAAAATTGTCAAAATCTGCTCTACACGATCCGCATTGGCCCAGGTATAGGGGCAATTTTCCATCAGGTCTGTGGTAAACTCAATGCCCTTATCCTCTGCCAAGGTTTCGTACCGCATGGGCATTTCCTCGATCAGCTCCGTTACGTTGAGCTTAGCAGGCTCCATGGCCTCCGTGCCGCTTTGCAGGCGGCTCAGCTCCAGCAGGTCATCAATTAAACGCGATAGGCGTAGGCATTCGTGCAAGATATAGCCGTAATACCGCGCACGGTCCTCTTCCGTTTTGATTAGCCCATCGCTCAGCGCCTCCGTCAGCCCTCGCACCGCGCTCAAAGGCGTGCGCAGCTCATGCGAAACATTGGCCACATAATCCTTACGCGTCTGCTCCAGCCTTTCGGCCTGGGTAATATCGCGGAACAGCGCCACCGCGCCTACGCAGCGCTCGGTATCGCTGATCAGCGGGTGGATGGTCACGCCGATGATGTTGGCCCCGATACGCAGGCTCATCTGCACGTCTTCCTTGTTCTGCATACACTTCTGATAGGCATGCATCAGCTCGGTGGCATACGGCAGACTGCCCCATTCGTTAAAATCGCTCTCCACCTCCAGCAGCTGATACAGCGCCGGGTTGGTATGGGTGATCTGCAAATGCACGTCGGTGGCCATGATGCCCTCCGCCAAACCGTTGAGCGTTTGGCGCAGGCGGTTGCGTTCTACCGTCAAGGCCGAGATCGTCACGCTGAGCTGCTCGCTCAAAACGTTGAGCTGGGTGGCCAGCGTGCCGATTTCTCCGCCCGCCATTTCGTCGGCACGCACGGAAAAATCACCGCCCGCCATCGCCACCGCCACATCCTGCATCTGGCGGATGGGCTTTGTGATATGCCTTGCCAGAAAGTAAACCGGGATGATAACCACGATACTCGCTACCAGCATGCTCAAAAACAAAACCGGAATCAGCCCATTGAACGAAGCCCTGATCTCGCTTTCCGGCATTGTCAACGCCACCACGGCGATCAAGTCGTCGCTATGATAGATCGGCGTGATGACGGTGCAGATTTTGCCGATCTCATCGTTGAGCACATGCTCTTCTATGATGGGATAGCCCTGCTCGATGACCTCCTGCACGCCGCCGCGGATCAGCTGGAGGATGTTGTCGCTCTGCCCTTTGAGGACAAAGCTGCTCGGCCTATCGTCCGTCGAACGCATAATCAGCTTGCCCTCGGCATTGAATACCTGCATCTGGCTGTCCGTAATTACGCCGGACATGCTCAGCGCCCGCTCAAATTCCCGCAGGGTGATTTCTCCGGATTGGTATTGTACATAATAGGTAGAGACCACCTCCGCGCTGAGCTGCAATTCCTTGACGCGCTCGTTGGCAAAGGTTTTCGGCCCCACCGAAGAATAGATCGCAGCCGTCATCACGCTGGCGACTACCACAGCCAACAGCGTTAAAAACAACAGCCGCGGCAGCAGCCGTACCTTTTTCATTGCTCTACTTCAAATTTGTATCCCACACCGTAGATGGTACGGATGCCGAATCCTTTGGCGTCTTCGGGAAACTTTTGTCGAATGCGCTTGATCTGCGTATCCACTGCGCGCGTATCGCCAAAATAATCATAGCCCCATACGCGGGATAGGATCTGCTCCCTATCGAATACCTGGCCAGGATGGGACGCCAGCAGGTAGAGGATCTCTACCTCCTTGGGGGTAAAGGGCACCTGTTTATCGTTGATCTTTACCTCGTAGTTGGCCAGGTTGATGGTCAGCCCGTCAAAGCGCAGCACGCGGGTGGTATCCTCCGCGGCGCTCTCGTTGACGCGGCGCAGCACCGCCTTGATGCGCGCTACGACCTCACGCGGGGAAAAGGGCTTTACGATATAATCGTCCGCTCCCAGCTCCAGGCCCAGGATGCGGTCGATCTCTTCCCCTTTGGCCGTCAGCATCAAAATGGGCACGTTGCTGCTTTTGCGTACCTCGCGGCATACCTCAATGCCAGAGATCTGCGGCATCATCAGATCCAAGATGATAAGATCCGGTTTTTTCTCCTCCACCAGCTTGAGCGCCTCGGCGCCGTCATAGGCGGAGACCATCTGGTATCCTTCATTTTGTAGATACACGCCCAGTGCCTCATGTACCATGGCCTGGTCGTCGCATACCAAAATCAACGGGGTTGTTGACATCGCTATCACCTCATTGTATAGATTGATTTTATTATAACATTCGCCAATTTGAAATCAATGCAAATAAATGAACTGTTGTTTTTATTGCGTTTATTCGCCATATTCCTGACTCAATATCCGCTTTGTCAGCACTTAACAAAGTTCTAACAAACGCTTTAACAATCCTCAATCTTTCGTTTATACGCAATTAACATGCGCACAGTATGCTGTGTGCAACAAAGCAAGAACAAAACACCTAGGAGGAATTCTTATGAAACGTAAACTGTTTGCTACTCTTGGCCTTGTTGTGGCCTCGATGATGGTCTTTGCCGGCTGCGGCGGCAGCGGCGACGCTACCACTTCCCCCAGTGCGGATGCCAACGCCGCATCGGGCAGCAAGCTGATGGTCATTGGCTCCACCTCCGTAGAGCCATTGATGCAAAAATTCATCGATACCTATACTGAGGCCCAGGTTGAAATGCAGGCCCCTGGTTCCAGCCAAGGCATTGCGGCCGCGCAGGATGGCACGGCGGACATCGGCATGAGCTCTCGCGAATTGAAAGAAGAGGAAACCGGCCTAACCGCCACCACCATCGCCTACGATGGCATCGTCGCCGTGGTCAACCCCAACAACCCGGTCAACGACCTGACCAAAGACCAGCTCGCCAAAATTTTCAGCGGCGAGATCACCAACTGGAACGAGGTCGGCGGCCCGGACAAGCAAATCGCCGTATTCTATCGTGAAGCCGGCTCCGGCACGCGCAGCGCCGTAGAGGAATTGCTCGGCCTGGAAGATGTGGATGAAAGCTTTGTCGCCGGCGTGATGGATGCCACCAGCGGCGTCATCCAGTCCGTCAAGGGCAACGATGCAGCCATCGGCTATATCTCCTACGGCTCCATGAGCACCGATGTTAAAGCCTTGCAGGTAGACGGCGTGGCATGCAGCGCCGAAACTGTCAAGGATGGCAGCTATGCCATCTCCCGCCCGTTCCTGGTTGTGACCAAAGAAGGCAGCACCAACGAAGCGGCGCAGAAGTTCATCGACTACATGCTCAGCGATGCCGGCCAAAAAATCGTTACGGACAGCAACTATGTGTCTGTAAAATAAACTCTCCCCAATATAGACAGGAAAGCCTCTCCGCCCCCAAGGAGGGGCTTTTCCTTTTGTTTCATTTTATTGAACGGACTGTTTTTTGGCAGAATCTTGCCTAGGTTTTGAACAATTGTGATTTAACTATCTAATCCTCAAAAACCATTGATTTTTCAAGGCTTCACGCCTGTTTTTCATTCAAACCTTATCTG